>Ga0136620_10000353_pt1 | contig 21194 bp, 21 predicted proteins | sample AntDrymUQ4162106_2_FD_104806 | JGI IMG/M metagenome (GOLD analysis project Ga0136620, IMG submission 104806) | Polar desert sand microbial communities from Dry Valleys, Antarctica - metaG UQ416 (21.06) | ecosystem: Environmental > Terrestrial > Soil > Desert | place: Antarctica: Dry Valley... | reverse complement strand
TCGTCGGCCGCGGGCGTCGTCGGGCCGTTCGCCCCCTCCACCACCACCTTCGCCCTCACCTTGTCGGCGTTCTCCGTCGTGATCACCTGCTCGAGGGCGCACGGAGCCAGGACGTCGCATTCGAGGAGCAATAGCTCCTCGTTCGTGATCGACTCCGTGTCCTTGAGGCCCTCGAGTCCTCCCGTCTCCTGCTTGTGCGCGAGCGCGTTCGGGACGTCGATGCCGTCTCCGTTGTACACGCCACCCCGGGAATCGGATGCGGCGACGACGATCGCGCCGTCCTCCTGGAGGAAGCGCGCCAGGTAGCTGCCGACATTCCCGAAGCCCTGAACCGCGACCCGCATCCCCGCCAGCGCGAGATCCTGCTTCTCGATCGCCTCCCGAAGACAGTAGAGCGCGCCGTGGGCCGTTGCCTCCAGCCGTCCGAGCGAGCCGCCGACGTTGAGGGGCTTGCCGGTGACGACCCCGAGCACCGAGTGACCCTTGTTCATCGAGTACGTGTCGAAGATCCACGCCATCACACTCGGGTCGGTGCCGACGTCCGGGGCCGGGATGTCTTTCTCGGGACCGATCTCGTTGATGATCTCCGAGGTGAAGCGACGGGTCATCTTCTCGAGCTCGAGGCGGGACATCTGCTTCGGGTCGCAGACGACTCCACCCTTCGCCCCGCCGAAAGGGATCCCCATCAAGGCGCACTTCCACGTCATCCACATCGCAAGCGCCTTGACCTCGTCCAGCGTGACGTCGGGGTGGTAACGGATGCCGCCCTTGGAAGGGCCTCGCGCGATGTTGTGCGTCACCCGATATCCCTGGAAGACCTCGATCTCACCCCGGTCCATGTACACGGGGATCGATACGGACACTGCTTTCTTGCACTGCTCGAGGACACGGACGAGGTTCTGGTCGATCTGGAAGACCTCCGCGACGCGCCGCAGCTGATCCTGCGCGATCTCGAAGGGGTTCTCTCGGAGATGAGTCGGGGATTCGACGATCGTCACACGCCTCTCCTGTTCGCTGGGAAAACCGGCTGAGTATACGCCCGTCCGGGCGTGGTCATTGAATGATGAATCGCACGATTTGCCTGCTAGGGGGCCCTTCTCCCGGCGGCTGGCCGAGGAGGCGAAGCGTGTAGCGCCCGGGACTCAGGCGACCTCCGTCGGGGCCGCGGCCGGTCAATCCGAACGTGTAGCGGCCCGGCAGAAGGTTTCTCAGGCGCGACAGCAGACCGATCCGCTCACGGCCCCGCCAGAGATCGAGATCGAGGTAGGCGAGCGGCAGGATCACGCTTCGGCCTCCGCCCTCCACGATCCGCCCGGCCCGGAGCTCGAGGAGGGCGGGAGCCGAATCGGAGGGCCGAAAACGGTCGGTCGAGAGCCGGGCTCCGCCCAGGAGGTTCCGTTCGTACCGGCCGACCGTGAGCGTCCACGGAACCCGGACGGGCGCTGCCCCGCCGGCGCGCAGCTCGAAGTCGGCGCTGACGACGCGCACGCCCGGCGGCAGGTACGCCATGCGCGCGGCGACGAACACCTTGCGGCCCGCCCGGGGTGCGAGCGTGAAAGTGCCCGGCGAGACCGCGAGAGCGGCGCCGCCGACCTCGCCGCTTTGCCCGATCGACACGGTGATCCGGAGTGGGCGCCGCGAGACGTTGCGGACCGTGAAGCGGGCGGTGCCCTGCCAGCCACGGGCGTTCGCGTGTCCGATCGGAAGGGTGGCGGGCTCCGCGACGATCTCAGCCGCCGCAGCCGCGCCGAGATCGAGCCGTCGCCCACCCGGCAGGATTCGAGAAGTCCCGACCAGCGCCCCCCGGAGCGCGCCGGCGTCGAGATCGGGCCGCGCTTGGGCCAGGAGCGCCGCCCCGGCGGCCACGATCGCCGCCGCCGCGCTCGAGCCGCTCACCGTTCCGAACGCAGGAGCGCCGTCGGCGTTTCGGCCGGGGTGCGACGTCAGCAGGCCGACGCCGGGTGCGAGCATCTCCGGTTTGCCCCCTCCGTCGAACGCAAGTCCTCGGGACGAGAAGGCTGCGGGGTGGCCGGCGTCGGGGTTGTTCCGTTCCCGAGGGCCACCAATCTCGACGGAGGCGGTCTCGCCTCGCCGAACAAGCCTCAGCACTGCCTGGGCCGCGCCGGCCGGGATGCTGACCACCGGGACGCGGATCCGGTCGTCCACGCCGAGGCCGCCCGCGGGAACCCTCACGTCGTGAAGGACGACAGCTTCGGCTCCTGCACGGGCAGCGCTCGCGGCGGCCGCGAGCGGCGCGTCGCCCGCCGGCGCCAGGGCCGCCTTGCCCGCGACTCGGCTGTATCCGTCGCGGTCGAAGAAATCTGCAACAGCGACCGAGGGCGCGCCGTCCCCGAGCACCGACGGGAGAAGCGGGTCGCGGGGCGCCGGACCGGCGAGATCGAGCACGAGCGAGCGCCCGGGCTCGAACGCGCCTCCCAACGGCACCTCGCCGTCGAAGACGACCTGAAGGGACGAGCGAACGGTCACTCGGACGTGTTCCGTCGACCGGCGCTCGTCAGCAGCCCCCACGGTGAGTGCGTCCCGTGCTCCCCCGGGGCCGGAAACGCTTCCGAAGCGGGGACCCGCGGGGCCGTCGTTCCCCGACGGGGCCACGACGAGGGTGTCGAGCGAAAGCGCGCCGGCTACCGCCCGCGCGGTCGGGCTGTCGTCGAACGCAGCGTACGGCTCGGCGACGCCCACGACCGCAACGCGAGCGGCGTCCAGCGCATTGCCGTTTCCATCGGGGTCAACAGCGCGCTCGAGCCCCGAGATGAGCTGATCGGTGCGCGAGTACACGCCCCAGCGGCCGGCGACGTCACGCTGCCAGCCGGCGACCCTGATCGGCAGGACGGTTGCGTTCTCCGCGATTCCTGCAAGGCCGGCAGGACCACCGGAACCGACGATCAGCCCGGCGAGTTGCGTCCCGTGCTGCTCGAGCTCGGCGGGGTCGTCCGGCATTCCCTCCGCCCCGGCGAGGTCGTCGTCGCCGAGCACGTCGACCCCCTCGAGGACAGCTCCGGCCAGGTAGTCATGGCCATGCTGCACGCCGGTGTCCAGGAGCGCGACGGTCACGCCGCGGCCGCTGAAACCGGGCAACCCGAGTCGCGCCCGGAAGCCCGATCCCGCAGCGAGCTCGCCCCGCTCCAGCAGGCTCGTCGAGAGCGCCGCCGGATAGGCGATGCGCACGGGGTAGACGCCCTCGACCTCGGGGAATCGCTGCAGGAGCCCGACTGCGCGCGCGTCGAGCGGCGCGGAGAATCCCGAGATCACGCGCGAGTAGCTGAACTCCGGGCGGAGGCGTAGTCCTTCGGCGCTCAGCCTGGCGATCACCTGCTGCTGGGCCGCGAGAGCGGCCTCGTGCCAGCGAATCTGCGTCGCCTCGCTCGCGCGGCCTCCCGCCGCGGCGACGCGGGCCGCGAGGGACGGAGTCTTGAGGATGACGATCATCCGTTGGCCGAGCGGGACCTCGGGACGCGGCCCGCCGACGAGCCCGCGCCAGGAGACGGGCTCGATCCGAGCTCGCGCGTCGTCGCCCCCCGTTGCCGCCGCGACCGAGACGACGGCTGCCGCGGCGGCCATCACGGCCAGCAGCCCGAGTTGGGCCACACGGTTCCTAGGCGAAAGCGTCGAGCGCAAGATATTGAGGGTAGGGGATCGGCTCGATGAACCTCGCCGCAGACGCGATCATCGCCGCGTTGTCCGTGCAGAGAGCCGGCGGCGCAAAGACTGCGTTCGGGAGCGAGCGCCGGAGCTCCGAGTTCGAAGCCACGCCGCCTACGACCGCGATCCGCTCGGCTCCGGTGGCCTGTGCGGCTGCCTCCGTCCGTTCGACGAGCGCCCGAACGATCGCGTATTGGTAGGAGGCCGCGAGATCCGCCCTGAGCCGCTCGGTCTCCTCGGGTCCTAGGTCGCGCACCGTGTAGAGGAGGGCAGTCTTCAGGCCTGAGAAGGAGAAATCGAGACCGGGCACCCGGGCAACCGGAAACGAAAACGCCTCGGGATCGCCATCACTTGCAAGCCGGTCGATCTCGACGCCACCCGGATAGCCGAGACCGAGCAGCCGGGCGCCCTTGTCGAAGGCTTCACCGGCTGCGTCGTCCAGCGTCGTTCCGAGCACCTCGAGCGTGCGCCGGTCACGAACGTCGAGGAGCAGCGTGTGGCCGCCACTGGCAAGCAGGCACAGAAAGGGCGGCTCGACTGGATCGGGCTCGAGGTAGAGGGATGCGACGTGCCCGTGCAGGTGGTTGACCGGGACGAGCGGCAGGCGGCGCGCCCAGGCCAGGGCCTTGGCCGCCGAGACCCCGATCAGCAGGGCGCCCACGAGGCCGGGGCCCTGAGTGACAGCCACACGCTCGACCTGGTCGAGCCTGGTGCCCGAATCATCGAGCGCCTGTCGCACAGCAGGCAGAAGCAGCTCGAGGTGGTGCCGGGACGCGACCTCCGGGACGACGCCGCCGTAGCGCGCGTGCAGCTTCGCCTGCGACGAGACGACGTTCGCGAGCACCCGCCCGTCGCCGGTAACGAGCGCCGCGGCGGTCTCGTCGCACGACGTCTCGATCCCGAGGATCACTCCGCTCCCCTTTCGGAGAAGGTCTTCCGACTTTCTCCGACCTCTCGGAAGCCGGGCGCCGCTTCCGCGCTAATCGCCCTACGCACTCGCGCGCTCGCGAAGGGGGTCTTTCCACATGATCAGCGCGTCTTCGCGATTGTCGGTGTAATAGTCGCGCCTGATTCCCCGCGAGACGAAGCCCAGCCGCTCGTACAGCTTGATCGCTTGTTCGTTCGAGACCCTGACCTCGAGCGTGTAGCCGCGGCGGTCGTCGGCGGAGGTCAGCTCGAAGAGGCGGTTCAGCAGCAGCGTCGCAATGCCTCGGCGGCGGTATTCCTCCTCCACGGCGACGTTCATCACGTGCCAGGCGTCCGCATACCGCGAGATGATCAGGTAGCCGGCCAGGCGCCCAGCTGCGTCGGTATCGATCGCCCCCAGGCAGATCGACGACTGCTTGGCGATCTCGCCCGCGAACATCGAGCGGGACCACGGCGTCGGGTAGGCGAACCGCTCGATCCGCTCGATCGCAGCGAGGTCCGCGAGGGTCAGGTGACGGAGGTTGAAGCTCACGGGGAAACGCGATCCACGTCGGGTACTCGAAGGTACATCGGTTCGACGAGGTCCGGCGGCCCAAACGTCTCTGCGAGCTGCACGTGGAACCGCGCTCGGGGGAGGTGAACGTCGCCGTCGGGTGGCACGGCGCCGCCGCGAGCCCCGATCTGCTCCCGGTACAGAAGCGCACCGTCCCCGACGTAGAGGCGGCCAGGCACGACCGGGAGGTCGGCCGGGGGGAGGACGACAGGGTGGCCGTCCAGCTGCGCGAAGACCTCCCGGCGCCGGGCATCGATCACCGGCACGGCCCCAGGCGCTCCAGCGCCAAGCGCCTCGAGCGTCGGCACTCCGGCGAGCCCGACGTTCCAGGCGAAGGCTAGGGCCCGCGCGGTGGCAACGCCCATCCGTAGCCCCGTAAAGCTGCCGGGCCCGATGCCGACGGCGATCCCCTCGACTTGCGTGTCTCGGACGCCGCCTCGCCGCAGGAGTGCATCGAGGTCCTGGAGGACGGAGATCGGCCGGGACGACTGCTCGCCCAACACCTCTCCGTCCCAGACGAGGGCGCTGGTTGCGACATCCGTCGCAGTGTCGAAGGCGAGGATCAGCACTCCCGTACCTCGATGTGGCGGCTGACGATGTCGACGTGGCTGAGGGTGACCACGAGCCGGGCGCGAGGAAGGACGTCTACGCCTGCCTCCGGCCACTCGACGAAGCAGACGGCATCCGTGAAGTACGGCTCCAGGTCTCCCCACTCCGCCGACGAGACACCGGCGAAGCGGTACAGATCGAGGTGCGCGACTGGGACGACGCCGCTGTAGCGGTGGCCGATCGTGAAGGTGGGGCTCGTCACCGGCCCCTCGACGCCGAGCGCGCGGCACGCTCCGCGGACGAATGTCGTCTTTCCAGATCCGAGATCACCGGAGACTGTCACCACGTCGCCGGGGATCAGGCCCCCGGCGATCCGGGCGCCGAAGGCCTCGGTCTCCTCGGCCGATGAAGATCTGAGCTCCACCCCCGTAGTCTGGCGGCGCGCGGGGGTCGGTCTAGAAGAGGCCGAGCTGGACTGCCGGCTGCGGGGTCAACAGCCCTGGCTCGAGTTGGGGCTCCGGGACGACCGAACGACCCATGAGCTTCGGAATCCGCCGGAAGTCGTCCTCGAGCACCTTGAGCATTGCCGGCGTGTAGAGCGCGGCCGCCGGGTGGTAGAGCGGGTAGAGCAGCACGCGGTTCCCGCCGACCGCAGCGTCCTGCTCGACGCCGTGGACGCGCGTGATGCCGAGTGGCTTACCGGAGAGAAGCTTTGTTGCGAAGTTGCCGAGGGTCGCCACCACACGGGGCTGGATCAGCTCGATCTGCCGAAAGAGGTGCGGCTCGCACGACTCGATCTCATCGGGTTGGGGATCGCGGTTCCCCGGCGGGCGGCACTTGAGGACGTTCGCGATGTAGACCTCGGAGCGTTCCAGCCCGATTCCCGCCAAGAGCTTGTCGAGAAGCTTTCCTGCCTGACCCACGAACGGCACGCCCTCCTTGTCCTCGTGGAAGCCGGGGGCCTCTCCCACGAACATCAGGTCGGCGTCAGGGTTGCCGACTCCGAAGACCACCTGGGTGCGACCCTGGGCGAGCCGGCAGCGGGTGCAGGTGGAGGCCTGATCCGCATAGGCTGCGAGCGCTTCCATGAAGGGTCAGTCTACGACCGACCCAGGACGGCCTTTGGGGTCAGCAGCCGCAGCCGCCGCCGCAACAACCTCCGCCGCTGCTCGGCGGCGTCGGGTTCGAGCCCCGCTTCTCGGACGGGCCGTGCGCGGCGAAGACAGAGAGCTGCTTGCGGACGTTCGCGTCGCCGCAGTCCGGGCAGCTCGGCTGCTCCCCGTTCCGCACCAGCTCCTCGAAGTGCGACTCGCATTGCATGCAGACGTACTCGTAGATCGGCACGGCGTCAGTGTACGCCCACCCTCGGCTCGTGACCGAAAAGGTGGCAAGGGCCGGCCTGCGGCCGGCCGACCCCTGCCCTGCGAGCGCTATGCGGCTAGCGCTCGATCTCCTACGACCGCGTGCTCCGACTTCATATAGGAGAGCCAGAACTGGCCGTCAAGCTTTCGGCAATGCACCTTCACGCTGACACCGACCCCGAATGCACTCAGGTCCGTACCCGCCGGAACGCTGCACGCGCCGGGAAGAGGGTCAGGTCGACGCCGCTCGGGACGGAGCAACTGACGATCATGCCGTCCTCGCGCCGGACGGAGACGGTGCCGTCGCCCTTGGCAAGGGCTCCGTGCACTCGCAGCTCGCCGGTGCCGTCGGCCTTCACCCAGCCGTAGCCCGAGTGAATCTTGACGAGGACGTCGCGGTTCTCACGAGAAACGCAGTGGATCTTGACGCGTTCGCCGACACGGAACAGCGACAGGTCCATCCCGGACGGCACCGCACACTCGACCCGTCGGTCGTCCTCGGTGCGGACGGTGACCGAGTATGGCGCCTTCTCGGCGAGAACGCCGTGAGTCTCACTGCCTTCCCCGCCCTTGTACCGAGGCTTCTCCTTGTGCTTCTCGCCCTCGTCGAGGCCGCGGATGAACGTGAACGTCCCGTCCCTTCCGATCAGGACGACCATGCTGATCTGGTCGCCCGCCTTTAAGCACCTCTCTCCCGGCTGTCGCAGGACGCCGCGCACCTCTCCTGGCGCCTCTATCGGCCGCCCCCAACCCGGGCTTGGGGAAGTTCCCTCCTTAGGGCTAACCCGGACGGAGGGGACCCGCAGCGCGGCTGTACGCTTCCCGTTGCCCGGTATCCGCAACGGAACTGGAGCCAAGATGATCGAAAGCGTGAATGTCATCGGCCGCGGCCGCGTCGGTTCGGCCATCGTCGCCCGCCTCGAGGAGCGGGGCGTGGACGTACGGGAAGACGGCGCCGAGATCGTCCTCCTCTGCGTTCCGGACAGCGCCATCGCGACCACGGTCCGGTGTCAGACACTCGTCATGTCCCAATGGGTCGGGCACACGAGCGGGGCGACGCCTCTCTCCGCGCTCGATCCGCACGTGCGCCGCTTCGGCATGCACCCCTTGCAGACGTTCACGCGCCTTCGGGGCCCGGAGCAGCTGGACGGAGCATTCGCAGCCGTCACCGCCGAGACGGGCGAGGCACGCGAGATCGGCGTCGAATTGGCCGAACTCCTGGGTCTCCGCCCGTTCGATCTGGCCGAGAGAGACCGGGCGCTCTATCACGCCGGCGCGGCGATTGCGTCCAATTACCTCGTCACGCTCCACCAGGCGGCAACGGCGCTGTTCGAGCAAGTTGGCGCCCCTTCGGCCGGGCTCGAGCCGCTGATGCGGCGTGTGATCGACAACGACTTCGAGCTGACCGGCCCGATCGCACGCGGCGACTGGGCGACCGTCGAAGGGCACCTGGAGGCGATCCGGGAGCGCGCACCGCGGCTCGAGCCCCTGTACCGCTCCCTCGCCGAGGCAACGGCCCGATGAAGCGCGTGAAGACGATCGCCGAACTCCAAGCGTCACTCGTGCCACTGCGCGGAGGCGCCACCGTCGGGCTCGTGCCGACCATGGGTGCCTTCCATGAGGGGCATCTCTCCCTCTTTCGCGCAGCCCGCGAGGAATGCGACGCGGTCGTCGCCAGCCTGTTCGTCAACCCCGCCCAGTTCGATGAGGGCACCGACTTTGCGGCATACCCGCGAGACGAAGCGCGCGATACCGAGCTCGCGGCCGCAGCAGGCGTCGACATCCTCTTCGCGCCGCCTGCCGAGGAGCTTTACCCGCCAGGCTTCCAAACCTGGGTCGATGTCGAGGAGCTGGGGCGGACGCTCGAGGGCCGCTTCCGGCCCGGGCACTTCCGCGGCGTCGCCACGATCTGCCTCAAGCTCTTCAACATCGTGCAACCCGATCGCGCGTACTTCGGCCAGAAGGACGCACAGCAGGCCGCGATCGTGCGCCGCCTCGTCCGCGACCTCAATATTTCCGTCGCGATTCGCGTCCTCCCGACCGTCCGCGACGCTGACGGTCTGGCACTTTCCTCTCGGAACGTCCGCCTCTCGGCGGAGCAACGGAGACAGGCGCAAGCCCTTCCCCTCGCCCTCGCCACCCGCGATCCGAACAAGGCACGCGAACTGCTCGAGGGCCTCGAGGTCGACTATCTCGAGGTCGCCGACTTTGAACCGAGGGTGCTCGCCGGCGCCATTCGCCTCGGCGACATCCGCCTGATCGACAATGTCTTGCTCGAGGACGCGGTGCCAGGTTTCAACCTGGCACCGCCAACAGAAAAAGGAGCCACATGACCTCCCACCCCGATTCTCCGGTCAAGCTCTCACTGACCGAGCTGCAGGACCGCAAGGCCCGCGGCGAGAAGCTCGTGATGGTCACGGCCTACGACCATCCGAGCGCGAAGCTCGCCGATGCCGCCGGAGTGGACGTGATCCTCGTCGGTGACTCGGCAGCCGACAACGTCCTCGGCTACGACTCCACCGTTTCGGTGACCGTGGACGAGCTGCTCGTCCTCGTCCGAGCCGTCGCCCGAGGTGCCCGCCATGCGTTCGTGGTCGCGGACCTGCCTTTTGGCTCATTCCAGGTCTCCGACGAGACCGCCGTCGCAAACGCCGTCCGCTTCGTCAAGGAGGCGGGCGCCGACGCCGTCAAGCTCGAGGGCGCCGGCCCGTCGCTCTCACGCGTCCAGGCCCTGGTCGGAGCCGGTATCCCCGTGATGGGACACGTCGGCCTGACTCCGCAATCGGCGACGATGCTCGGCGGCTTCAAGGCGCAGGGGCGAACCGCGGCGAAAGCGCAGCGGCTCAGGGCGGATGCACGGGCGCTCGAAGCTGCAGGGTGCTTCGCGGTCGTGCTGGAGGCTGTTCCTGCGGCCGTGGCCGCACGCGTGACCCAGGCGATGACGATTCCGACGATCGGGATCGGCGCGGGCAGCGGCTGCGACGGCCAGGTTCTGGTCTGGCACGACCTCCTGGGCCTGAGCGACCGGCGGCCCGCCAGATTCGTCAAGCGCTACGCAGAGCTCGGGTCGGCGATCAAGACCGCCCTCGAGCAATTCGCGAGCGAGGTGCGCTCTGGCGCCTTTCCGGAGGAACAGCACACGTACGCGATGCCCGACGAAGAGCTCGAGCTATTCGAGCACGCGGAGCGCGCTCCAGAGCACAGCGACTAGGAGAAAGGCCAGCAGCGACGCCGCAGCTGCCCGCCGAACCGTCCAGTCGTAGACGACGCAAAGCCCGGTCACGATCAGCCCGAGGCTCCACGCAGCGAAAGCGAGAAGCAGTGGCTCGTACACGAGCCAGCCGAAGAGGCCGAGCCCGAGTGGGGCGAGGGCATAGGCGAGCAGATGGCGCGTATGGCGACCCCCTCCATGCTCGCTGAGGCGCCGAACCGCAAATCCGAGCGCCCAGCCCCCGACCCAGTAGAGGGTGAGGGCATACGTCCCTCCCGTGAGAAAGGCGAGCACGGCGTAATCGACCCCGCCCACGTCCTCGAAGAGCGCCCGTTCCGCGCCCAGCGCAGCGGCCAGGCCCGCGGCAAACATCAGCAAGAGGATCGGCTCTTGGCGCGCTGCCGCCGCCCCGTCCGTGTCGTCTCTGAGTGCCTCGAAGACCTCGCGCGGCCGCGCGAGGACGCCCAGCGCCCGGCGCCACCAGTCCCGTTCGGCCCCCACGGGGCGACGTTACCCCGGCCGCGGTTACCCCGGCCGCGCCACCACCGTGATCCCTTCCCTCAGGGTGCCGGGCAAGAAGCGTCCGAGTGCACGATACGCCTGGTTCTTGCGGGATCCGTGGTCGAAGTAGTTCGCCGTGAGGTGCTCCTCGACCTGGAGTCCAGCAGCATCGACAGCATCGAGGAGCTCGCGCACCGTGTACTCGTGGAAATGACCTGGATTGCCCGGGTCGTCACGGATCGGGTCGTAGGGGTTGCGACCGAGGGCCATCCGGAGCCGCTTGGGCAAGGCGGTCGCATTCGGCGTCTGCAGGATCAGGTGACCACCGAGCTGGACGGCCGTCGCAAGGAAGCCCAGCACCGGCACAGGCGGGACGTGGAGATGTTCGATCACTTCGCAGCAGACGACGAGAGCGTGGGGCTCGAGCCCTGGATAGCTCGCCGTGTCGTTCAGGTCGACCTCGACGTGGCCCTCGCCCTGTCGGAGCGGGAAGCGGTGATCCTGCCAGCCGAGCGTGTTGACGGTCGAGCCGGGGAAGGCCACCCGAAGGAACACGCTCTCGTAGCTCGGCCCGACGACGAGGACGGTGCTGGGCCCGATCCGTTCGGCGATCCGCAGCAGGAGCTCGTAGCGGCGGGCGTGGGTGCGGAGGTAGACCTGCTCCTCTGGTGCCGTGTACCGCGCGCAGGCCTCCGCAAAGGCCTTGTTGTCAGGCAGCGGCGGCCGCGAAGGCGGGAAGCACTTCACGCAGGAACTGACCGGTGTACGACTCGTCGACGGCGGCAATGTCCTCCGGCGTGCCGGTGGCGAGCACCTCACCGCCCGCCTCACCGCCCTCGGGCCCGAGGTCGACGATCCAGTCCGCCTGCTTGATCACGTCGAGGTTGTGCTCGATCACCAGCACCGTGTTGCCGTTTTCGACGAGGCGCTGGACGACCTCGAGCAGTCGCTCGATGTCGGCGAAATGGAGACCTGTCGTGGGCTCGTCGAGAATGTAGAGGGTCCGGCCTGTCGCCACCTTCGAGAGCTCGGAGGCGAGCTTCACCCGCTGCGCCTCACCCCCCGAGAGCGTCGTCGCGGGCTGGCCCAGCTTGACGTACTCGAGGCCGACGTCGTTCAACGTTTGCAGTCGGCGGCGCAGCTTCGGGATCTTGGCGAAGAACTGGAGCGCGTCCTCGACAGACATCTCGAGGACGTCCGCAATCGACTTGCCCTTGAAGCGAACCTCGAGGGTCTCACGGTTGTAGCGGCGACCATGGCAGGTCTCGCACGGAACGTAGACGTCGGGCAGGAAGTGCATCTCGATCTTGATCGTCCCGTCGCCCTTGCAGGTCTCGCAGCGCCCACCGCGGACGTTGAAGGAGAAGCGGCCGGGCTTGTAGCCGCGGACCTTCGCCTCCGGCGTCAGGGAGTAGAGCTCGCGAATGTGGTCGAAGAGCTTCGTGTAGGTGGCCGGGTTCGAGCGCGGGGTGCGTCCGATCGGCGACTGGTCGATGTCGATCACCTTGTCGAAGCACTCGATGCCCTCGCAGCCGAGGTGCTGCCCCGGCTTGACCCGCATCCGGTGAAGTCGGTTGGCGAGGGCCTTATAGACGATCCCGTTCACGAGGGTCGACTTGCCCGAGCCCGAGACGCCGGTCACGCAGATCAGCTTCCCCACGGGGAACTCGACGTCGATCTGCTTCAGGTTGTGCATGGAGGCGCCCCGGACCCAGAAGGAACCGAGATCCCCGGTCCTGCGCTCCGGGACGGCGATCTCGCGCTTCCCGGAGAGGAACTGTCCCGTGATCGACTTCGGATTTCTCTCGATCTTGCCTGCCGGCCCCTCCGCGACCACGTGGCCGCCGTGTTCGCCCGCGCCCGGGCCCATGTCCACGAGCCAGTCGGACGCACGCATCATCTGCTCATCGTGCTCGACGACGAGCACGGTGTTCCCGAGGTCGCGCAGCCGCTCCAGCGTCGTGATCAGCTTTCCGTTGTCGCGCTGGTGCAGGCCGATCGATGGCTCGTCGAGGATGTAGAGCACTCCGACGAGCTGGGAGCCGATCTGCGTCGCCAGGCGAAGCCTCTGTGCCTCGCCGCCGGACAGGGTCGCGGATGCCCTGTCGAGCTGGAGGTAGCCGACGCCGACGTTGTCCAGGAAGGTCAGGCGCTCGCGGATCTCCTTCACGATGCGCATGCCGATGAGCTCCTCGGTCTCCGTGAGGCCGAGCTCGTCGAGGAATCCCAGTGCGCGCGTCACGGACATCTTCGTGAAGTGGTGGATGTTCTCACCGCCGACGGTCACTGCGAGGACCTCCGGCTTCAGCCGGGCACCGTTGCACTCTGGACACGGCCGAAAGCTCATGTACTCCTCGATCCGCTCCCGCACCGACGATGAATCCGTCTCGCGATACCGGCGCTGGAGGTTCGTGACGAGTCCCTCGAAAGCGAGCATGTAGGAGCGTCGCCGGCCCATCCGGTTGCGGTAGCTGACGTAGACGCGTTCGCCCTTCGTCCCGCTCAGGAAGAGATCCTGGTGTTCCTGGGACAGGTCCTGCCAGGGCGTATCGAGGTCGATCTCGTACCGGTCGGCGATCGCCTGGATCACGGCCTCGTACCAATTGCCGCTGAGCGATATGAGGGCCTCGGCGAGTGGGAGCGTCGGATCCGGCACGAGCAGGTCGGGATCGATCTCCTGCTGGGCGCCGAGGCCGGTACAGCGCGGGCAGGCCCCGTGTGGAGAGTTGAAGGAGAAAATTCGGGGCTGGAGCTCCGGCAGCCCCACCCCGTGCTCGGGGCAAGCGAAGCGCTCGGAAAAGGTCAGGTCGCGCTCCTCGTCCAGGAGGTCGATGACCACGAGTCCTTCTGCCAGGTTCACCGCAGTCTCCACGGACTGGAAGAGCCGGGTTCGGAGGTCGGCCTTCATCCGGAGGCGGTCGACTACGACCTCGATCGTGTGCTTGAACTTCTTGTCGAGGGTGATCTCGTCCTCGAGCAGCCGCTGCTCGCCGTCGACCTTCACCCGCGTGAAGCCGTCGCGGCGGAGCTCTTCCATGAGCTCGCGGTACTCGCCCTTCCGGTCGCGAACGACGGGGGCGTTGACGGTGAACCGGGTGCCGTCGGGGAGCTGGAGGATCTGATCCACGATCGTCTCGATGCTCTGTCCGGCAATCGGTCGGCCGCAGATCGGGCAGTGCGGGCGGCCGACTCTCGCGTAGAGCAGCCGCAGGTAGTCGTAGATCTCCGTCACCGTGCCCACCGTGGAGCGCGGATTGCGGCTCGTGGTCTTCTGGTCGATCGAGATGGCCGGGCTGAGGCCGTCGATCGAGTCCACGTCGGGCTTCTCCATCATCTGGAGGAACTGGCGGGCGTAGGCCGACAGCGATTCCACGTAGCGGCGCTGGCCCTCCGCGTAGATCGTGTCGAATGCGAGGCTCGACTTGCCGGAGCCCGAGAGCCCGGTGACGCAGATCAGCCGGTGCCGCGGGAGCCGGACGGTGATGTCCTTGAGGTTGTGCTCGCGGGCCCCGTGAATGACGAGCTCTTCCTGAGCCATAACGGGCCAGTTTAGCCGTCGGCTGGCCATCGAACGTATGTTCCTTGGTGGGTCGGACGCCGCTCCAGGGCCAGTCTTTCGGCTCGTCCGCCAGGCCAGCCGCGACGGGGTTCGCAAGGACGTAGGCGAGGGCGGCCTCAAAGTGGGTTTCGTCGCGGATGACCCAGGACGAGAATCGTTCCGCGAAGAGTGCGCCGCGGCGGCCGTGCCGGGCGTTGTGCTCCCGGGCGTAGTGGCCCTGCAGCCACTGGAGGGCACGTGAGAGATCGTCGGTGGCTGCGTCGACGATCGCGTGGTAATGCGTCCCCAGCAGGCAGTAGGCGTGCAGGGCAACGCCGAAACGGGTGGCGGCGCGCAGAAGCAGAGAGAGGAACAGCCGTCGATCCTCGTCGTCGCGGAAGAGAAAGGTTTCCTGCACCGAACGGGCGGTGACATGGAAGTAACCGTCGGGGAGCTGCGAGCGGAGTATGCGCGCCACCCGCCCACCGTAGGGCTCACGCTCCCAGCGCCTCCTCGCCGCGCGCCTTCTTTTCCACTTCCGACACGCCTACGCGAGCCACGACGGGTGTCTGACACCCGTCGTGGCTCGAAAGGCTATGCGCTCAGGCGTTCGACGAGGTGGTACAGGCTCTTCGGCCGCGGGACATGGTCGAGAGCCAGCGGGCCGACGACAACTGTGCCATAGCCGAGGAGCTGGCCCGGGAACGACTGCTCGAGCTCGACGGCCTCGACCGCCGCGAGCCGTACGGCTCGCGCGCGCCGGCGCCAGGTTCCGTTCACGACGAAGACTTTCTCGGTCGTCACGACGACCCGAGTCCGCTCCCATCGCCACACGGCACGGAGAGCGACGAGGGCCCCGAGCACGACGACTGCGACACCGACCAGCGCTAGCGGCTGAGGCAGCGTTGTCACCACACCTCCGAGACTCGCCAGCACTACGGCCGAGACGAGCGGGCGCGTCAGGACGATCCCATGGCGGCGCGCCTCCATGCAGACCTCCTCGTTCCGGTCGACGATCACTTCGGCCGCTTCGCGCCCGACCGGACGTTTCCTCTAGGCCAAACGCGGCCAAACACAACGAATGAAGGACACTGCACGCCGCGCCTTCGTCGCCACGATCGTAATCCTCGCGGTCGTCGTTGCCGCGCTTGCCCTCTGGAAGCTGAAGGTCCTACTGGCGCTCCTCTTCCTCGCCTTCACGATCGCCGCGGCAATGCGGCCGGGCGTGGAGGCTCTGCGCCGCTGGCGAATCCCAGGCGGAGCCGGCGTCCTCCTTCACTACGCCGTGCTGTTCGGACTCCTCGGCCTCCTCCTTTGGGCAGTCGTCCCCCGCGCCGTCAACCAGGTACAGAAAGCGATCGGGGATTCCAAGGACGAAACCGGCGCCAAGGGCGAGCTCCTTAGCTGGCTGAACAGTCGGTTGGAGCGGTTGCCGCGCCCCGAGGAGATCGTCGACCCGGCTCTCGAGATCACGTTGGTCGGAGTCGAGATCGCGGTCGGCCTCCTGTTCGTATTGGCGACCGCCGCCTACTGGATCTTCGAACGCGACGACGCCGTTCGCTTCGTCACCTCGCTGATCCCCCGGCCTCGCCGCAAGCTCGTGCGGGACACGTGGAATCTCATCGACCTCAAGCTCGGTGCCTACGTCCGCGGCCAGGCACTCCTCATCACGCTTGTAGCGACCGTTTTGTCGGTCGCCTTCTGGGCAATCGGCCTGCCGTTCTGGCTGCTGATCGCGATCTTCGCCGGCATCGTCGAGATCGTCCCCGTGATCGGGCCGCTGGCGGCTGGCGCGCTAGCTGTGGGGGTCGGCCTCACGCAGTCGATCGGCGTGGCTATCGCGGCCGGTCTCGTCGTCCTCATAGTCCGGCTCCTCGAGGACTATCTCGTGATCCCCCGCGTGCTCGGCGAGGCCGTGGGGCTCTCTCCGCTCGTCGTCCTCGTCTCGGTCGCCGCGGCGGCGCTTCTCTTCGGCGAGTTCGCCGTGCTGCTCGCGATCCCGCTCGCCGCTGTCGCTGCAACGCTCTTCGACGTGATCGTGCGAGACATCGATCCCGCTGGGGAAGAGGTGCCGACCGTGTTGTTCACGGCGCAGGACGCCGAGAACTAGAGCGACCTACGCCCTCCGCCACTTGCCGAAGATGAGGCCGCCGATGGTGAAGCCCAGCCCGAACGTCCCGAGGGTGAAGGCGCCAAGGGTCACGGCCTTGCGGACCCGGGAGAGCCGGTGCCACCGGCCGAGCGCCTCCTGCTCCTCGGTCGTCAGGGGCTCTCCGCGCCGTTTCTTGCGCAACGCGCCCCCGGCTCGAAGCCCCAGATAGAGATCGTCGAAGATCTCGGTCGGCTCGTCGACCATGTTCTGAGTGTATAGCCTGCCCCGGCGGTGTCCCGGTCACGGACACGAGTCCTCCACCTTTCGGACCTCCACACCGGGAGTGCCGTTGAACGGCGCATCGAGCCGGGTCTCGCCGACCTGATCGAGCGGCTCGCGCCCGAGCTCGTGATCGCGAGCGGAGACCTGACGCACCGAGGCCGAGGCGACCAGCACGCCCGTGCAGCGGATTTCCTGCGTGGCCTCGGTGTTCCCGTCCTTGCCGTTCCGGGCAACCACGACATCCCGTACACGCCTGTGGCGCGCTTCACGAGGACGTTCCGGGAGTTCGAGCGGCATTGGGAGACGACCGAGCCCGTCTACCAGTCCGACGCGCTGTTCGTCGTCGGCATGAACTCCGTGCGCCCCTGGCTGCAGCAGTCGGGCCGGATTCGTGCGAACCAAATCGAGCGAGCCGCAACGCTCCTCATCGACGCGCCGCCCGACGCACTTCGGGTCGTCGTCCTTCATCACCATCTGCTGGGCGCCCCCTGGCGCTCCCGGAAGCGCCCAGTCAGGAAGCGAAGCCGGGTGCTTGCGGGCCTCGTCGACGCCGGGGCGGAGCTGATCCTCGCCGGCCACATCCACCAGGCCGCGATCAGCGAGCGGCACGAGTTCGAGGTCGTGGCAGGCGAGGTCCGCGGCGCGGCCGTGTCGACCGCGCCGGGCCTCGGCCAGCCTCGCCCCGACCGGCGGGGCGAGGCGCGTGGCCTCCTCGTCTACGAATGCGAGGAGGACACGCTCGAGATCCAGACGTACATCTGGCGGGAAGACGACTGGGGGCTCACTGCAGTCCGACGCTTTCCGCGCGGACGCAAGCCGCTGGCCGCCCAGCCGCTCCCTGCAGCGTCGCCGCCTAGTACCAGCGGCCCCTAGCGAACCCTCCGAAGGCGATCAGGCCGATCAACGCGATGATCAGGCCAAGCCAGAGGTTGACGAAGAGCGCGACGATGATCCCGATGATCACCAGGATCCCGCCGATTCCGATTCCTCCGCGCATGTGTCTCCTTTCTACGAGGGCCGCTAGATGGTGGCTCGCCTGCCCCTACCGGCGACCATGCGGTAGATGATCAGGAGAATCATGGCTCCGACGATGGCGGTCAACCAGGAGCTGATGTCGAAGAACTCGTCCATGGGTTTTGCGTCGAACAGCGCCGCCGCGAGAAATCCACCCAGGATCGCACCGACGACACCGATGATCGTCGTGATGATCAGGCCGCCTGGATCGTCTCCCGGAAGGATCGCCTTCGCGATGAATCCGGCGATCAGGCCGAGAATGATGAACGCGATGATGCCCATTCCACCTCCTTAGTGTTTGCGCCCTCGGCTTTCCCCGTCACAGGCACGCGGAAACTAAGCCCTGGACCCAGGGCCGGTGATCGTGCGCTTGTGGACGAGGCGCCGATAGGCGATGACGATGGCAGTGGCGACGAGCACGGAGACGACGAAGATACCGCCCCCTCCGAGCCCGAGTGAGAGGGCGATCGCACCACCGACGAACGCCCCGACGAGGCCGACGACGATCGTCAGCCAGATCGGCATTGGGTCCTTGCCGGGCACGGCGAGCCGCCCGAGGGCACCGATGACCAGGCCCGTGAGGCTGATGACGAGGATGTCTCCGAGGCTCATCGCGGGCGGAGCGTAACGGAGCCCGCGGCCGTTGGGCCACGGGCTCCGCATTCAGCTCGCTAAGGCGCAGTGATCGCCGGGCAGTTGTTCGTGCTGGCGGCGTTGACCTTCGTGCAGACGATCCGGCCCTGGATCGCCGGGCTGATCGGAGTGTTCGCCGCGATCCAAGTAGCGAGCACCTCGTCCATCAGCTCGCGGCTCGTCGCGCGACCGCCGACCGCCGGATAGCCGTCACCGCCGCTCTGCATGAAGTCGTTGATCGCGACCGAGTACGTCTCCGCCGCGGTCATCGGCACCGGGGCCCCCGTGCAGCCGCCGTCCGCAGCCTGCCGCACGGCCGAGACAACACGGCTCTGGGCGGCAGCGGAGATGTCGTAGGTGAAGCACAGGCCGGAGACCTGGGGGAAGCGGCCGTCCGCGGACGGCATCCGCGACACCCCGTTCTCGAGGAACGCCTTCAACTCCGCTCCCGTGATCGTCACCGTCGAGACGACGTTGCCGAACGGCAGGACGCTGAACACCTGGCCCCGCGTGATCGGGTACGGCGGTGGGGTGTACGGCGGGCAGAAGTCGTTCGCGTTGTCCGTGACGGGACAGGTCAGCCGGTCGCGGAGGCCGCCGGAGTTCGTGATCGCGAAGTCGGTGCCGTACGTCGAGCGCATCGAGTCGGTGACGACATTGCCGACCTTCGACTCGCAGAGCCGGCCGTCCGATCGTCCGCAGGAGTCCGAGCGTAGGACCTCGACCGTCGAGTCGCCGACCTTCTGCTCCATGATCGGCCGGATCTCCGCGGTCAGCTCGTCGATCTTCGCCTGGATCATCGGGTCCGGCGTCACGCCGATGTTCCAGGGCCGGTGCCAATCGGCGCTCTTGTACGTCACTTGACCGGTGCGAGTGTCGACGACGAGCACCAAGCGAGTGAACCGCGCCCCCTTGCTGATGTTCTCCGTGACGAGCACGCCGTTCGGCCGCGTCTCGAGCACCTGGAAGCCGGTGTGGTCGCCGATGACCACATCGACGCCTCGGACGCGGTCAGCGAGATCGATGAGCGGGCCCGTCGGGTTTCCGACGGCGTAATACGGTTCCGGCCGGCGCGCGGTACCGTTGTCCGCCCCGAGGTGCCCCATCGCGACGATCACGTCCACGCCCGCCGCCCGGAGTCGATCGGCCTCCGCGTTGACGGCGGCGACCGGATCCGTGACCCGGAAAGGCCCGAGAGATCCCGGCTTCGTCAGCGTGGCGATGTCGGTGTTCGAGAACCCGATCACGCCCACCTTCATCCCCCGGAATCTGAAAACGTGGGACGGGGCCCACTCCGGAGGTGTTCGGCCCGCCTCGTCGACGACGTTCGCCGAGACGTACGGGAACCGGGCCCGCGGGATCAACTCACGGCGCAGGTACTTCTCGCCTCGGTCGAAGTTGTGGTTGCCCAGGCCGTCGGCGCTGAAGCCCATCAGGTTCATCAGGTCGATCGTCGGCTTGTCGCCGAAGAAGTTCGAGACCGGCGGAGTGGCTCCGACGGCGTCGCCTGCCGTCACCGTCAGCGACCCGTGGCGAGCGTGCACCCGGTAGGCGTCGAACCACGGCTTCAGGAAGGCCGCGCCGCCGATGTTGAAGCTGGGCCCGAGTGAGGAGGTCGTTCCGACGGTGAAGTCGGCAACCTCCGAGAGCGGCGTGAGCTGCCCGTGGTAGTCGCTGATGTCGAGGAAGGTGATCTCCCGGAAGCGACCGCCCCGCTCGAGCGCGTTGAAGAGGATCTCGCCACGCGTGTTGTTCGGCGCGTTGATGTTCATGAGGAAGGCGATCGTCGGTGCGACGTCGATCGCACGGACGCCGCGGAGCTTTCCCTCCTTCCGGATGCCCGGCCCGCTCGCGATGAACGTCGCGTGCATGTTCACGTTCCGCTGGAGGTTCACGAGGTTGGGCAGGTAGCCGTGCTGCCCGAAGAACTCGGAGAACGAGAACCGCCGCCCCGCCGCGGCCGCATCGCTCTGGTAAGGCGGGCGGAAGGCAACCACGACGTCGCCGCTGCGATTCGGGTGCAGCGCGTCGACGCCGTCCACGTTGCGGAGCTCTTCCTTCTTGAACACCGCGTCGACGACCTTCTTGCCGGGATTCTCCGGATCGGTCAGGTCGCGGAACTCGTTCACGATCTGGTTCCGGACAGCCTCGTACTGGTTCGCCGGGACCTGCGGACCATTCGAGTTGTTGGTTCCCGCAGGATCGCGGCCGGCCAGGTTGATGTAGAACTGGACGGTCCCGCCCGCGTGGCACTCCTTCACGAGCGTATCGCCCGGCGTCGAGGTGCCCGGATCATTCGCAGCCCTGCGGCAGTTCCCGCTCTGCTCGCGCTCCTGGAGGCCGAGGTCGACGAGGACCTTGCTGCTGTTGACGGCGCGCCACTGTGGCGCGAACCCGTGATCAGAGGTCACGAACGACGTCGTCCCCGTGCCCAGCAGCGACCGCGCGAGCGTCAGCGTCTCGTCCGCCTCCGCGTAGGCGGAACGGATGTAGCCCTCACGCGCGGCCACACGGTTGTCCTTGACGCCGTCACCCTCCACGTCGTCGTAGTACGGGTTCGGATCGCCGTCGATGTCGGTCGGCGTGACGAGCGCCATGAACTGATGGCTGAACTCGTCCGTGACCGGGTTGCCGAGCATCAGGAGGTCGGGACGGACACCGAGCGTGTCGATGATGTAGCGGAGGTAGGCGAAGTGCGCGTCCTTCCACATCAGTCCCTGCTGGATGTACGTGTCCTCGTCGACGATCCGAGCCTCGAGCGGCGCGAAGTCTGCCGCCGTCGACGTCGGGAAGTCCTTGTTCAGCGTCTCCTCGAACCCGAGGGCCGTGTTGCACCCCGGTGCGTACGTGCAGCCGTTGTACGTCGCATTCGA
>Ga0136620_10000352_pt1 | contig 21205 bp, 22 predicted proteins | sample AntDrymUQ4162106_2_FD_104806 | JGI IMG/M metagenome (GOLD analysis project Ga0136620, IMG submission 104806) | Polar desert sand microbial communities from Dry Valleys, Antarctica - metaG UQ416 (21.06) | ecosystem: Environmental > Terrestrial > Soil > Desert | place: Antarctica: Dry Valley... | reverse complement strand
GCACGGGAACGAGCGCTGGTTCCACGACACCGAGGTGGCGGTCAAGGCGGACGGGACGCTGCTCGCCTTCCGCACGAAGGCGCTCGACGACGCCGGCGCCTACCTCCGCTACGAGCCGCTCGGAGGCGTGATCTGGGCGCAGGTGACGCCCGGCTGCTACCGCTGGAAGCACGTCAAGCTCGAGTTCACACAGGTGATGACGAACAAGGCGCCCGTCTCGCCCAACCGCGGCTACTCACGGATGCAGCACCTCTGGTTCACCGAGCGTGTGATCGACATCGTCGCGCACGAGCTCGGGCTCGACCCGATCGAGGTGCGCAAGCGCAACTACGTGCGGGCGGACGAGATGCCGTACACGACGCCGAACGGCTGCGTCTACGACTCGGGCGACTACTCGCGCATGCTCGACGTCGCGCTCGAGCTGATCGGCCACGATCGCCTGGAGGAGCGGCGCGCGGACGCGGCGGCCAGAGGGCTCCTGCTCGGCTTCGGGATCGGCTCGACGCTCGACTCCGGCACGAACAACTTCGGCCAGTCGCGGCTGATCAACCCGGAGCTGCAGTTCTCCGGGAACAACGAGGTCGCGACGGTCAAGCTGGACATCTTCGGCGAGGTCGTCGTCACGCTCGGCACGACGCCCCAGGGACAGGGCCACGAGACCACCGCGTCGATGGTCGTCGCCGAGATCATCGGCGTCACCCCCGACGACGTCCACGTGCGCGCGGGCCACGACAGCTACTGGAACTCGCACGCCGGCTTCTCGGGCACCTACGCGAGCCAGTTCGCGGTCACGGGACTCGGCGCGGTCAAGGGCGCGGCCGACCTGCTCGCCGCCGAGATCAAGAAGCTCGGCTCGGTGATCCTCGGCTGCGGGGTCGAGGACCTCGAGCTCGCCGAGGGCCACGTCCGGATGAAGGCGAACCCGGAGGCAGCCCTGCCGCTGATGGCGTGCGGCGCGATCATCAACGCGAACAACGCGGGTCTGCCGGAGGACCTCGACGTGACCCTGAACGCGCGCTACGTCTTCCGGCCGCAGTTCGAGGTCCCGGACGTCGAGACGAAGTACGGCAACCTGACGCTGACCTACGCGGCTCAGGTGCACGTTGCCCTCGTCGAGGTCGATCCGGAGACGGGCGTGTACGAGGTGGTGGACTACGCAGCCGTCGACGACTGCGGCAGCCGGATCCACCCGCAGATCATCGAGGGCCAGGTGATGGGCGCGACCGCGCACGCGCTTGGCGCGGCGACGCACGAGTCGTTCACCTACGACGAGGACGGAAACCTGCTGACGCCGAACTTCTACGACTACCACGTGCCGCACGTCATGGACATGCCGCCGCTCAGGACCGGCTACATCGAGTCGCCCTCGCCGTTCACCGCGCTCGGCACGAAGGGCATGGGCGAGGGCGGCGGCGCCGGCATCCACGCCGTCTGCGCCGGGCTGCAGGACGCGCTGAAGGAGCACGGCCGGCCGATCGTCTACGACAGCTTCAATCCCTACCACCGCGTCTGGGAGCTGCTGAGCGACCCGGAGTCGTCGCGCGCTCGCGTGCAGGTGGAGTCCAGAACAGGGGCGGAAGAGTGAAAGTGGAGGGCGAGAAGCGGTTCGAGGCGCCGCGCGACACGGTCTGGCGGGTGCTGAACAGCCCCGAGTCGATGGCGAAGACGATGCCCGGGGTCGAGAGCTTCGACATCCACGACGACCGGCACTGGACGGCGAACGTCAAGATCCCGCTCGGCCTCGGGGGACTGCGGATGAAGATCAACTTCGAGAAGATCGTGGAGCGCGAGCCCGAGTATGCGCGGCTCTCCGCGAAGGGCCAGGGCGTGGGGGCGATCATGAACATGCAGACGTCGTTCGAGCTCGCGGAGGCCGACGGCAGCACGAACATGAAGTGGGCGGCGGACGTCTCCATCGCCGGACCGGTCGGATCGATGGGGCAGCGGGTGCTGCAGCCGATCGTGAACCAGCAGATCGGGAACGTCCTGCGCGCGCTCGAGTTGCAGGTGGGGGAGGCGACGGCGTGACGGAGTCCGGCGATGCAGGCGCCCCGGAGCCGCCTCCCGAGCCCGAGACCGATCCGGACGTGAAGGACTACGGCCCTCCGGCCGAGTCGGACGAGGACGCGGAGCCCGATTCCGGCTCGAGCGGCGCCGACGAGGGGATCAGCCCCTGGTCGCCGGAGGCGTACGACGAGGAGCCCGAGGGGCCGACGACGTCGACCGAGGACTAGGCGTGCCGATCTCGTTCCGGATCGGGGTGATGCAGCTCACGATGGAGCCGCTCGAGGAGATGCTGGAGTCGGCGCGGGTGATGGACGAGGCCGGGATGGACACGGTCTGGCTGGCCGAGGCGTATCCGTGGTGGCGCAAGCACGGGATGGAGGCGCGCTCCTCGACGGTGGTCTCGGCGCTGATGGCGCGCGAGACGGAGCGCCTGACGATCGGCTGGGGGATCATCTCGCCGTTCACGCGACATCCCGTTCAGGTCGCGATGGACGCCCGCGTCGTGCAGGAGGCGGCGGGGCCGGACCGGTTCCTGCTCGGCTTCGGGACGTCGAAGATCTTCCTCAACAACGCACGGATGCAAACGCGCAAGACGCTCGGCCCGATGCGCGACGCGGTCTCGATCGTGCGGGGCGTGCTGGGTGGCGAGCCGTTCGAGTACGAGGGCGAGACGTGGAGCGCATCGGTGCCGGGCCTTCAGCCGGAGGCCCACACTCCGCGCGGCGTGCCGCCGGTGTACGTCGCCGCGACCGCCCCGAAGATGCAGGCGCTCGCCGGCGAGATCGGTGACGGCTGCCTGACGCCGTCGATCACCACCCCCGCGTTCGTCCGCTACACGGTCGGGAACACCGGCCGGGAAATCGACATCGGCTGCACGGTCGTCGCCTCGATCGACGAGGATCGGGACAAGGGCCGGGACGGCGCCCGCGAGATCGCGGGCATGTACCTCGCGAACAAGGTGCAGAACATCCAGGGCGCCGCCGACACGCTGCTCGACCTTGCGGGCCTCGACCAGGAGGAGATCCGCCCCGTCGCGGAGGCGATGGAGAGGGGCGGCCGGCTGGCTGCAAAGGCGGAGGTGACGGACTCGATCCTCGACAAGTGCAAGCCGATCGCCGGCACCCCGTCCGACTGCATCGAGGCGATCGAGGAGTACCGCGACGCCGGGTGCACACACGTCATGCTCGAGCTCTGGGGCGACCAGCGGCACGACCAGATCCGCCTCTTCGGCGAGAAGGTGCTCCCGCAGTTCCGATGAACATCGACCGTGAGCGCCTGGTCGTGGATGCGCTGGCAGCGGTCTCGATCCCGAGCTTCACCGGCTCGGAGGAGGCTATGGCCTCGTGGATGGCGGAGCGGTGCGAGGAGCTCGGGCTCGCCGTCCAGTGGCAGCAGGTCGAGGACGGCCGCGCGAACGTGCTCGCGACCCGCGCCGGCACGGGAGGCGGGCCGACGTTGATGCTCAACGGGCACCTGGACACGTCGTACTCCGGCCGCGAGCCGTGGCTCGCGGGGATCCCGGGCTTTCAGCCGGAGGGATTCGTGCGCGACGACCGGATCTACGGGCTCGGAATCTCGAACATGAAGGGCGCGCTCGTCGCCTACCTCGCCGCGCTGCGGGCGCTCGTCGACACCAAGCTGAAGGGCGACGTGATGCTCGCCGCGGTCGCGGGGGAGATCGAGAAGACGCAGCATGCGGATGCGCAGGGCGCCGAGTTCCGCGGCTACGCGGCCGGGTCGCGCCACCTCGTCGGGCACGGCGGCGCTGCGGACATGTGCATCCTCGGGGAGCCGACCGAGCAGAAGCTCGTGCTCGCGCACTTCGGCACGCTGTGGCTGCGGCTCTCGACCTCGGGGCCGTTCATCCACACCGCCTTCTCGTCGGGCCGCCGCGAGGAGAACTCGATCGTCCGGATGCGCGCCGTGCTCGAACGAGTGCTCGAATGGCTGCCGACCTGGGAGGAGGAGATGAGCTACGGAGACGTGCGCGGCGTCGCGAGCGTCGGCGCGATCCAGGGAGGCTTCGGCTGGCGCGTCTCGCGCACACCGCACCGGACCGATCTCTTCCTCGATCTCCGTGTTCCGCCGGACGTGGCGATGGCGGGTGCTCGACGGGAGGCGCTCGAATTCGCGCGGTCGCTGGAAGGGGTCGAGGCCGAGGTCTACGTGACCGCTCCCGGTGCTGTGATCGACGAGGCGCACCCGCTCGTCGGCGCGCTCGAGGAGTCGCACGCCGAGGTCTTCGGCGCGGCGCCCGAGCGGGATGTGACGCGGTGGTTCTCGGACGCGTCCGTCCTCTCGCGATACGGGATCGCGACGGTCAACTACGGCACCTCCTCGGGCCTGCCCGACCCGGAGCACGGCGAGAATCTCCAGATCGACGGGTTGGTGAAGATTGCAGAGGTCTACGCGCGGACGGCTCAGAGGATCTGCGGGTGAAGCTCGTGACGTTCGACGGCGGGCGGGTCGGATCCGTCGACGGCGAGGAGATCGCCGTGCTCGACGTCCCGACGCTGCGCGACTGGTTCGAGCGCGGCGGCGCCGACGAAACGGGGGAGCGCGTGGCGCTCGCGGAGTCTCGCCTGCGCGCGCCGATCGTGCCGAAGAAGTTCTTCCACACGGCCGGCAACTTCCGCGAGCACGCGGAGGAGTCGAAGACCGTCGCCTGGTCGCACGAGATCGCGCCCTGGATCGTCTTCTTCCAGAACGTCGACGCGATCGTCGGGCCGGACGAGCCCGTCGTCTACCCGGAGCACCTGACCGAGGAGCTCGACTACGAGCTGGAGCTCGCCGTCGTGCTGAAGAAGGCGGGGAAGTGGTTTCCGCCCGAGGAGGCGATGGACTACGTCGGCGGCTACGTGATCTTCAACGACATCACCGCGCGCGACATCCAGCGGCGCGAGATGCGCTCGGGCGTCTTCAGCTTCTGCAAGGCAATCGACACGTTCTGCCCGCTCGGGCCGTGGATCGTGACGCCCGACGAGATCCCCGACCCGCACGACCTCGCGATGGAGCTGCGCGTGAACGGCGAGTCGCGGCAGACGTCGCATTCGGGGCGGATGAGCGTGACGATCCCGGAGATCCTCTCGCACTACTCCGCGCTCGGCTACTCGGCCGGCGACGTGCTCTCGACCGGCACGGTGTCGGGCGTGGCGGGCTTCTCGGAGGACGCTGCCTCCCTCTACCTGAAGCCCGGCGACGTGATCGAGGCCGAGATCGAGCGGATCGGCGTGCTGCGCAACCCGGTCGTCGGCTGGCAGGAGGCCCACGGCGAACCGCCACCTCCGAAAGTCCGTTGGTGATGAGCCTCCGACCTGGACTTAGTTGCTCTGAGCAACTACGTCGGTTCAGCGCGTGAGCTGGCCGCGGGACGACCTCAAGCTCGACCGCGTCCGCGCCGCCATGGCGGAGCAGGAGCTGGACGCGCTCGTCGTGCGCGCGCCAGACAACGTGCTCTACCTGACGAATCTCTGGGGGATGAAGGGCTACGACGCCGTCGTCTTCCCTCAGGAGGGCGAGCCGGTGCTGATCTGCCTCGAGGCGTCCGAGGCAGACGCCGGGCGGATGAGCTGGACGGACGATGTCCGCTTCTTCAAGGGTTACGACGAGGGCGATCCGCGACCGCCGGCGTTGCGCGCGCTCGACCTCGCGCGGCAGATCGCATCCGCGTACGACAGCGTCGGGCTCGAGCTCTCGCTCGGCACGCAGGCCGCCGACCGGATGATCGGCGAGCCGACCACGTTCCCGAAGGCGTGGTTCGAGGCGTTTCCCGAGGCCGCCGACGCGACGCCGCTTCTGAACGCCGTCCGTGCACTCAAGACCGGGCAGGAGCTCGAGCGGATGCGGCTCGCGAACGAGCTGGCGGCGCTGGCCCTGGAGCACGTCCAGGAGCGCCTGCGGCCCGGGATGAGCGAGGCGCAGGCGGCTGCGATGTGGGAGGGCTGGGTGCACCAGCACGGGACGGGGTTCGAGGGGAAGGTCGAGCTCGCGCGGGGCTTCTCCCTCGTCTGGTCGGGGCCGGGAATCCGCACCTTCACGGCAACCGGCAGCCGGCCGATCCAGGAGCACGAGCCGACGCTGTTCGAGATCTGGGTCTGCGCCGACGGCTACTGGTGCGACCACACGAAGAACCTCGTCCCGGGCGAGCTGTCGGCGCGCTACGCGGAGCTCGAGGAAGGGCTGATGCATGCATACACATGCATCACGTCGTCCCTTTCGGCCGGGGAATGCCTGGCCGAGCTGGACAAGGAGACACGCCGGCTCCTGGCTGAGATGGGCTACTCCGGCCAGCCGAGCCACCCGGTCTGCCACGGGGTCGGCGCCCGCGCGCACGAGCCGCCCTACGCCCACCAGGCGGGCGGTGGCACGATGGAGGCAGGCATGGTGCTGGCGATCGAGCCCGGCGTCTACTGGCCCGAGGGCGGCGGTCTGCGGGTGGAGGACAACTTCCTGATCACGGAGAACGGCGCGGAGCGACTGTGCCGCTTCCCCGACGGGATCGTGCGGTGCGGCACGTGACGATCGACCGCGACCAGGTGTGGACCGGAGACCTGAACCGGCGCGCGCTCGAGCCGCAGCCGCACGAGACCGTCGGCCTCTACGACACGACGCTGCGCGACGGCGAGCAGACAGTCGGCGTCGTCCTCTCCCCGAAGAACAAGCTGGAGATTGCCCACGCGCTCGACGAGGCGGGCGTCGACCGGATCGAGGCGGGCTTCCCGCGCGTCTCCGAGGAGGACGCGGACGCGATTCGCCTGATCGCGGACGCCGGCCTGCGGGCCGAGGTGTGGGGGTTCTCGCGCGCCGTCCAGGCCGACGTCGAGGCGCTCGTCGACCTCGGGGTGCGCTTCGCGGTGGTGGAGAGCCCGATCTCGGACCTGAAGCTCGAGGCGCTCGGCGTCTCGCGCGAGACGATGCTCGAGCGGATCGCCAAGGCGGTCTCGTTCGCGAGCGGGCACGGCATCACTGTCGCCTTCTTCGGCGTCGACTCGACGCGTGCCGACCTCGAGTTCTACCGCCAGGCGTACTCGACCGCGGTCGAGGCGGGCGCGGCCGAGGTCGTCGCCGTGGACACGATCGGGGTCGCGACACCGGAGGCCGCCGCCTACCTCGTCGGCCAGACGGTTGAGTGGGTCGACGTGCCGGTGCACTGGCACGGGCACAACGACTTCGGGCTCGCGACCGCCGCCGCGATCGCCGCCGTGCAGGCCGGGGCCACATGGATCCACGGCACGGTGAACGGGATGGGCGAGCGGGCAGGCAACGCCAACCTGCTCGAGGTGGCGCTCGCGCTGGAGGCGCTCTACGGCATCCCCACGAGGCTCGACCTGACGCAGGCGCGCGCGCTCGCGGCCCTCGTCCGGAAGCGTTCGAAGTACTCGCTTGAGCCCTGGAAGCCCCTCACGGGCGACAACCTCTTCACGCGCGAGAGCGGCGCCGTTGCGAGCCAGTTCCACGATCCGCCCGCGATCGAGCCGTACTCCTCCGAGCTCGTCGGCGCCGAGCGGGCGATCGTGCTGGGGAAGAAGAGCGGCCTCGATTCGATCCGCCTCAAGGCCGAGCAGCTCGGGCTCGAGCTCGAGCTAGATCGTCACGTCGAGCTGCTCGCCGAGGTGAAGCGGCTCGGCGCAAGGAAGCGCCGCCTCGTCAGCGACGACGAGTTCCGGGCGCTCATCGAGAAGGGAGCCTCAGATGTCGCATCACCGTGAGCTCGTGAACCCGCCGGATCTGCATCCGGCGCCGGGCTTCAGCCACGTCGCGATCGCCTCCGGAGCGAAGGTCGTCCACTTCGCCGGCCAGGTGGCGCTCGACCAGCAGTTCGGGATCGTCGGCGGCGACGACCTCGGCGAGCAGACGAGGGCCGCCATGCGAAACCTGGCTCTCGCAATGCGCGCGGCCGGCGTGGGCTGGGACGACGTCGTGCGGCGCACGATCTACACGCTGCACCCCACCGAATTCGCGACGATCACCACCGCGATCGACGAGGTGACGGGCGGCGCGGAGCATCCGGCGCAGACGATCGTCGGGATCACCGGGCTGGCCGTGCCCGGGTTGCTGATTGAGATCGAATGTACCGCCGTCGTGGCCCAGCCTTCGGCTGCCCCGCATTGACTGACATGACAGGCGCGCGAGATACTCGCTCGCGTCGGCTGTCCAGACATGTCACCGGAGGGAGCGGCGCGTGAAGTTCAGCCTCTACTCGGAGCTTCAGAGCTGGCCCGGGAAGTCTGCGGCGCAGCTCTACGGGGAGGTGCTGGAGCAGATCGTCAACGCCGATCGCCTGGGCTACAGCGCCTACGCGGTGATCGAGCACTTCTTCTTCCCCAAGTTCTCGATCTCGGCGAACCCGCTTGCGCTCTTCGCGGCCGCTGCGCAGAGGACGCGAAGGATCGACTTCCGCACGCTCCTGCACTCGATGCCGTACCACAACCCGGTCGTGCTGGCCTCGGAGATCGCCGTCGCGGACATCCTGCTCGACGGACGCTACGAGTTCGGCGTCGGACGAGGGCACGGCTGGATGCCGCCGAAGGCCGGGCTCGCGCTGACACCCGAGAGCCGCGAGCGCTACGAGGAGTCGGTGGAGCTCCTCTTCACGGCGCTCGAGAACGAGCGCTTCTCATACGACGGCAAGCACTTCCAGATCGCCGACTCCGGGATCGTCCCACGCCCCGACCGGCCGTTCCGGGTCTTCCTCGGGGGAACGTCCGACCGCACCTACGAGCTCGCCGCCGAGCGCGGCTGGGCGGTCGTCGTGCCGCCGCTCCTCCCGTACGCGGCCCTGCAGGAGCAGCTCGACCTCTACCGCGCGAAGTGCGCCGAGTACGGAACGACGCCCGACATCGTCTGGATCCACGCCTGCTACATCGACGACGACCGGGAGGCCGCGAAGCGCGAGGCGAAGCGGTGGATGGAGGGTTTCCTGGCCGGCAACGCCTCGCCGCTCGTCGACTTCGAGCCGCCGCCGACCGACGAGCTGAACGCGGCCGGGTACGGGTTCTACGCGGCCGGGATCCTCGAGAAGCTCGCGCAGACGCCGTATGAGGAGATGATCGGCGGCGACATCGTCTGGGTCGGCACGCCGGCCGACGTGATCAAGCGAATCGAGGCCGTGCAGGAGGTGTGCGCCGGCTTGACGGAGATCTCGATCACCGTCAACGCGGGCGGGGCCGACCACTGGCAGGCGATCAAGGCGCAGGAGCTCTTTGCACGCTCGGTGATCCCGCACTTCGCTGCCGGGCGGCGCGAGGCGGTCGCAACGGCATGAAGCACCGCGGCCCGAGCACGTGATCGAGCGCGTCTGTGTCGTCGGCGCGGGAGCGATCGGCAGCCTCTATGCGGCGCACCTCAGCCGCGTCGCCGACGTTTGGGTGCTGACGCGGCGGCCCGAGCATGCCCGCGCGCTCGAGGAGGAGGGCCTGCGCGTGAGCGGACGCGCCGACTTCCGCGGCACGGTGCACGCGACCGCCGACCCCGGCGCGCTTCCGCGCTTCGACATCGGCATCGTCGCGACGAAGAGCACCGGTCTCGAGGCGGCCGCGACGTCGCTCGCAGGCCGCTTCGGGGACGCGACCATCGTCACGATCCAGAACGGGCTCGGGGCGGAGGCGATCGTCCGCCGGCACGGGAGCTGGCCGCTCGTCTCCGGCGTGACGTTCATGAGCGGGACGCGTCACGACGACACGCATGTCGAGTACATCCTCGACACCGAGACGTGGCTCGGGCCGTACAACGGCACGACCTACGAGCGCGTCGAGGAGCTCGCCGGGCTCCTGCGCCGCTCCGGTCTGAAGGCGCGGCCGTTCGAGGACCTCCGCCCCGCCCAGTGGTCGAAGCTGATCTTCAACGCGACCGTGAACGCGGTCGCCGCGCTGACGGGGCTTCCGCACGACGCCCACTTCGCCCGGGAGGAGCGTCACGACGACCTCGGTCACCTCGTGCGCGCCCTCGTCGACGAGGGCAAGGCGGTCGCGGCCGCCGCGGGGATCGAGCTGTACGAGGATCCGTGGGAGATGAACGTGCTCGCAACGCGCAGGGGCAGTGCCCACCTTCCGTCCATGCTCGAGGACGTGGAGGCCCGCCGTACGACGGAGATCGAGCTGATCACCGGCGCACTTGTACGCGAGGCCGAGCGTCTGCACGTGCCGGTACCGCTGCATACGGCCCTCCTCCGCCTGATCCGGGCGAAGGAGGCCTCATGGGGGGACGACAGGGACGACAACCGGAGATCCGAAAGGAGAAGGGCATGAAGGAAAGGCGACTGGACGTCGTCGCGCGCCTCGCCGTGCTGGTGCTCGCGTTCACGCTGGCGGCCTGCGGCGGAGACGACGACGAGCCGGATGCGGCTGGCACGACCACGGAGGCGACCACCACCGAGGAGGAGCCGGAGGCGACGGGCCCGATCGTGATCGGCTGGGCCTTCGACGGCAACGGCAACATGGCGCCGTTCGACGGGCCTGCGCTCGCCGCGGCGAACATCCGCGTCGACCAGCTGAACGAGGAAGGTGGCGTCGAGGGGCGCGAGCTCGCAATCGAGAGCTGCGACACGCAGAACAACGACCCGGCGAAGGCGAAGGCGTGCGCGGCCGACTTGCTCGAGCAGGGCGCCGAGGTGATGTTCGTCACCTGCGACGTAGACTTCGCGACGCCCGTGGTGCAGGAGGCGATCAGCCGCGGCATTCTGGCGATCGCACCGTGCATCGGCACCGACCAGATGGGGCCGAAGCGCTTCGGCGAGCAGGGCGAGCTGGCGTTCAGCTTCGGGAACGCGGCCCAGGACGAGGGCTCGGCGATGGCCGAGTTCGCCTACGAGGAGGGCTGGCGCACCGCCGCGCTCGCCACCAACACGCTGCTCGTCTACTTCAAGAACGTCGTCGAGGCGTTCGAGGCGCGCTTCACGGAGCTTGGCGGGGAGATCGTCGCCCGCGAGACATACGCCACCGGGGCGAACAACGTGAACGCCGCGGTCAGCAGGCTGAACAGCGTCGAGGCCGACGTGATCGTCACGTCCACCGCGTTCGCGGAGCTGCCAGGGCTCGTCTCGGGGCTGCGCTCGCTCGGGAACGAGACGCCGATCCTGAACTCGTGGGCGGGCGACGGCACGTACTGGAACACGAAGGACCCGCCCGTGACGAACTACTACTCGGTCACCTATGCGTCGGTCTTCGGCGACGACCCGAGCGAGGAGGTGAAGGAGATGATCCAGGCTCTCACCGACGCCGGCGCGCAGCCCGGCACCGGCGGCTTCGTCACCGGTGCGGCTGCGATCGACGGCGTCGCGGAGGCGATCCGACGCACGGGCGGCTCGACGGACGGCGCCGAGCTCGCCGCGGAGCTCGAGCAGTTCGACGCGGTCGACACCATCTCCGGCGAGGTCAGCTTCTCGAACGAGCTGCACTCGGTCTTCGGTCGTGAGTACCGAGTGATCAAGATCGACGGCAACAAGGCCAGCTACGTCGGCCCCGTCACCGCGAAGGTCGTGCCGGAACTCACCGGTTGACCGGGGTTGCCGCGTCCGATGCGGTGGAGAGGCCCGGAGGCACGCTCCGGGCCTCCGCCGTGTCCCGTTCCTTCGCGGGGGTTCGGGCACTGAGCGAGGTGTCGCTCGAGCTGCACCGGCACGAGGTGGTCGGCCTGATCGGGCCCAACGGGGCCGGCAAGTCGACGCTCGTGAACATGCTCTCCGGCTTCGACCGGCCCACGATTGGATCGGTCGAGCTGGGGGGCCGCGACGTCACCGGCTGGAGCCCGCAGCGGCGTGGCCGGGCCGGGATCGCCCGCACCTTCCAACACAGCCGCTCGTTCCGCGGCCTGACGGTGCGCGAGAACGTGGAGGTCGCGGGGTTGGGCGTCGGGGCGCGCACGCCGGCCGCTCGGCGGCGGGCGGACGAGCTGCTCGATCTCCTCGGGCTCGCTCCGCACGCGGATGGCCCTGCTGAGGCACTGGCCCACGGCGACGAGCGGCGTCTCGGGGTCGCGCGGGCACTCGCGACCGAGCCTCGCTTCGTGCTCCTGGACGAGCCTGCGGCCGGGTTGCCCGAGGCCGAGGTGCCGGACTTCGCCGCGGTCGTGCGCGGGGTGCGCGACGAGCACGGTGCCGGGGTGCTCCTGATCGACCACAACATGACGCTCGTGATGGAGGTCTGCGACCGGATCCACGTGCTCGATCAGGGCCGCACGCTCGCGGCGGGGACGCCCGCCGAGATCCGCGCGAACCTCGACGTCACCGCGGCCTACCTGGGCGAGAGCGCCGTCGCGGAGCCGGTATGACGGCGCTGCTCGAGCTCGATGCGCTCGACGTTCGCCACGGCCCCGTCGCCGCCGTGCGCGGCCTCACGCTCGAGGTCGCGGCCGGCGAGATCGTCGGCCTGATCGGGCCGAACGGTGCGGGCAAGTCGACGACGCTGCACGCGATCGCGGGGCTGATCCCGCCCGCAGCCGGGGACGTCCGGCTCTCGGGGCGCTCGCTGCTCGGCCGGCGGCCGGAGGCGATCGCCCGCTCCGGGATCGCGCTCGTGCCGGAGGGCCGGCGTATCTTCGGAGACTTCAGCGTCGAGGAGAACCTCAGGCTCGGTCTGGCCGCGCGGCGCGGGAACGGCGCGGCTGCCGCGCTCGACGGTGTCTACGAGCTCTTCCCGGTGCTCGCCGAGACGCGGCGGCGGCAGGCGGGCGGCCTCTCGGGCGGCCAGCAGCAGCAGCTCGCGATCGGCCGCGCGCTCGTCGCCGGACCGGAGCTGCTCCTGCTCGACGAGCCCTCGCTCGGCCTGGCGCCGGCGATCGTCGACCTCGTTTTCGGCGCCCTGGCGGCGATTCGCGAGCGGGGCGTGACGGTGCTGCTCGTGGAGCAGCGGGCACAGCGCACCGTCGCCTTCGCCGACCGGACCTACGTGCTGGGCAACGGTGAGCTGCGCATGACGCTGACCCCGTCCGACGCCGACGACACCGACCGCATGATCGAGGCGTACCTCGCATGAGCCTGCTCGCCGCGGTCGGCGCGCAGACACTCGTCGACGCCGTCGGCCTGGGCGCGACCTACGCGCTGATGGCCGTGGGAATCGGGCTCGTCTTCGGCGTGCTGCGGCTCGTCAACTTTGCCTACGGGCAGCTCGTGATGGCGGGGGCGTACACGCTTGCGTTCACGTCTGGTTGGCCCGTGGCGGGGAGCATCGCCGCGTGCTTCGCGGTGGTGCTCGCGCTCTCACTCGCGCTGGAGGGGGCGATCTTCCGCCCCCTCCGCACTCAATCGCCCGCGGTGATGCTCGTCACGACGTTCGCTGTGGCGTTTCTGCTCCAGGCCGTTGCCCGGATCGTCGACGTTCGGGACGACACGATCGGCGAGGCGGCGTCGTCGCTCGCGTCGCTGAACCAGGCCGTGTCGGTGGGCGGGGTCGACGTTCGCAAGGTGACGATCGTGGCGATCGTTGTCGCTGCGGCGACGCTCGGCTTGCTCGCCTTGCTGCTCGCGCGGACGACGCTCGGCCTGCACATGCGGGCCGCCGCCGCCGACTTCCGTACCGCCCGCCTCCTGGGCGTCCGGGCCGACCGAGTGATCGGCTCGGCCGTGCTGCTCTCGGGTCTGCTCGCGGCGACCGTCGCTGTCATCCTCACCGTGCAGGCCCCGCTCGTCACGCCGGACTACGCACTGAAGGAGACGATCGTCGTGCTGGTCGGCGTCGTCGTCGGTGGAATCGACCGGCTCTGGACGGCCACGCTCGGAGGGTTCGCGATCGGCTTTGCGTCGGGTGTGATCAACGGCGCCCTGCCGACCGACAAGACCGTCTTCCTGCCCTCGGCGGTGTTCGCGCTCGTGATCCTCGTGCTGCTGTTGCGGCCCGCCGGGCTTTTCGCCGGCAGCCGCGCACCCCTGGTGGAAAGGACATGAGCGGCGTAGGCTCGACGGAGCCGCTCCAGAGAGCGGAGGTGCCGGCTTTGCCGGCGCCGGAGCGGGCATCAGTGGAGCGGGTATGAGGCGATCGGATTCGCTGTTGCCCCTGGTGGCTCCCGTCGCGCTCGTCGTCGCGGTCGGTGTGGGCTCGACGCTGGTCTCGCGGTCGACGCAGATCTCGTTCCTGAGCGCCCTCGTCTCGGTGGCGATCGTCGTCGCGATCTACGTCTTCGTCGGGAACTCCGGCGTGCTCTCGTTCGGCCAGATCAGCTTCGTCGCCGTCGGAGCCTTCGCGGCCGGTGTGCTCACCGTGCCACTCGAGTCGAAGGCGTTCGTGTTGCGCGACCTCTTCCCCCTGTTGCGCGACCACACGATCGGCAACGTCGCCTCGCTGCTGCTCGCCGCTGCGGCCGGAGGCGTCCTCGCCTTCCTCGTCGGGCTGCCGCTGATGCGTCTCTCGGGTCTCGCCGCCGGGATCGCCACCTTCGCCGTGCTCGAGATCACGCACAACGTGCTGCGCGAGTGGACGAGGATCGGGCCTGGAGCAACGACGTTGTCGCTCGTGCCCGAGACGACGAGACCGCTCCAGGCGACGCTGGGAGCGCTCGCGGTGATCGTCGCGGCCTTCCTCTACGGGCGCAGCCGGCTCGGTCGGATGCTGCGGGCAACGCGCGAGGATCCTGCGGCCGCCCAGGCAACCGGGATCGACGTGCACCGGCAGCGGCTCTGGGCCTTCACGCTCTCGGGTGCGCTCGCGGGCTTCGCGGGCGGCCTGCTCGTGCACATGCTCGGCTCGATCACGACCGAGCAGGTCTACTTGGAGCTCACATTCGTCACCCTCGCCATGCTCGTCGTCGGCGGCGTCACGAGCCTCTGGGGCGCCGTCGTGGGCGCGCTCGCGGTGAGCGGGCTCGACTCGTTCCTCGGCCGGGCGGAGGAGGGCGTGAACGTCGGCTTCACGCTCGACGTACCCGCCGGGACGCGCCTCGTCGCGGTCGGCGCGCTGATGGCGCTCGTGCTCGTCCTGCGTCCCTCGGGACTGACCGGCGGCCGCGAGCTGACTCTGCGCCGGAGGGCGGCGTGAGAGTGTGCATTGTCGGCTGTGGGGCGGTGGGCAGCCTGTTCGCGGCCGCGCTGGCCCAGGTCGAGGACGTGGAGGTGTGGGCTTACGACCTCGCGCAGGCGCACGTCCACGCGATCAACGCAGACGGGCTGCGGTTGACCGGAGCGGGCGATGTGCACGCGCACGGAATCCAGGCGACGAGCGACGCGGCGATGCTGCCGGCCTGCGAGTTCGGGCTCGTCGCGACGAAGGCGATGCATACAGGCGCGGCGATCGAGTCGACGGCGCACGCGTTCCGGGACGGCTGCGTCGCGTCGGTGCAGAACGGCGTCGGCAACGAGGAGACGATCGCCGCACACGTCGAGCGGGTGATCCGCGGCACGACCTTCCCGGCGGGAAAGATCCTCGAGCCGGGGGTCGTGCAGTGGGACGTCAAGGGCGATACGACCTTCGGGCCGTTCGAGGCGAGCCCCGCACCTGCGGACGAGATCGAGCGGCTCGCCGAGGCGTGCACGAAGGGCGGCATGCCATCCGTGGCGGTCGCCGACGCGCGCGGCGCGCAGTGGCGCAAGGTGATCTTCAACGCCTCCACGAACCCGGTCGGTGCACTCACCGGTCTGACGCACGGCCGCGTGTGCGAGTTGCCGCCGTTACGGGCCTTCGTCAGCAGTCTCGTCGACGAGGGCAAGGCGGTGGCGACGGCTCAGGGAATCGTGCTCGACGCCGACCCGGAGGCGCTGATCGACCACGCCGCCAAACCCGAGGTCGCCCACGGGCACAAGGCGAGCATGCTGCAGGACGTCGAGGCCCGGCGGCAGACGGAGGTCGACTTCCTGAACGGCGGCATCGTCCGCTTCGGGCGCGAGCACGGCGTTCCGACGCCGCTCAACGAGGCCTTGGTCGCCCTGATCAAGGGAATGGAGGCGTCATGGACGCAGAGCTGACCCGCCGGTATGCCAACGTCCGCGCCGCGATGGCGGAGCACGGCCTCGACGCCCTCGTCGTCTCCGGCAGCGAGTACTCGGGCTTCGAGGGGTCGGTCACCTACCTCTCCGGCTTCCAGATCGTGCACCGCTACGCCTATGTCGTCGTACCCGCCGAAGGCGAGCCGCAGATCGTCTTCCCGACCGAGGCGCGCTACGTGGGCGAGCACGGGACGTCGCAGCTCGAGCAGGTCTTCCACGACCGGCCCGGCGAGCACATCGCCGCAACGGCGCGCGACCGCGGCTGGGGCCGGATCGGCGTCTACGGGCTCGACTACATCATGACCGTGCGCGACTACCGGGCGCTCGAGGGCAGCGCAGAGCTCGTCCCGTTCGACGTCGAGTTCGACCTCGCGCGCGCGGTGAAGAGCGAGTCCGAGCTCGCCTCGGTCCGCGATAGCGTCCGCATCAACGAGGATGGCTTCGAGGCTTTTCTCGACGCCTACGCGCCGGGTCGCACGGCCGCCGAGGTGATGGCGCCGGCCGAGCAGCTCTTCGTCGAGCGCGGCTGTGGGCGCCTGACGATGAACATGGTCATGATCGGGCCCGAGTTCGGGATCGCGAAGGCGGAGACGGTGTTGGGCCACTTCGTGCTCCCCTCGCTCGAGGTGGCCGGGCCGGGAATGCACTGGGTCGAGGTCTCGCGCGCGATCGGCGAGCCCGACGCCGAGACCCGGCGCATGCTCGAGGCCTACGAGGAGTACCACTCCGCCGCGCCCGCCGCGATGCGTCCGGGGGCGACCGCACACGACCTCCACCGCGCCGTTTCGAAAGGCTTCACCGAGCGAGGCTTCGGCCTCGGCCACGTGACGGGCCACTCGATCGGCATGACCATGATCGAGCACCCGCGGATCGGCGAGGGCGTGGAGACGGCGCTTGCGCCCGGCATGGTCTTCTCCATGCACCCGCACGCGATCGGCGCCGACGGGAGGGCGTGCCTCTACATGCAGGACACGTGGCTCGTGACGGAGTCGGGGGGCGAGCCGCTCTCGCGGCTGCCGTTGCGGATCTTCGCGGGCTAGACTTGGCTGCACGGCCGTTTACGGGTGAGGATGGGGTGAAACCGGAGAACGAGCAGGCGCGGATGGAAGCGGTTCGCCGCTACGACATCCTCGACACGCCGCCCGACGGCGCGTTCGATCGCATCACGGCTCTCGCCGCGCGGCTCTTCGACGTGCCCATCTCAACGGTCAGCATCGTCGACCACGACCGGATCTGGTTCAAGTCGCGGTACGGGCTCGACGCCGACGAGATCGACCGTCACCCCGGCCTGTGCGCCTCGGCCATCTGCCAACTCGAGCCCTGGCTCGTCAGCGACGCCGCGATCGACGTCCGAACGATCGACAACCCCCTCGTCGCGGGCGAGCTCGGCCTGCGCTTCTACCTGGGCGTGCCGCTCACGACCGGCGACGGCTTCAACCTGGGGACGCTGAACGTCATTGGCATCGAGCCCCGTGAGGTCACCGACGCCGAGCTGGCCACCCTGCGGGATCTCGCGGCGATCGTGGTCGACGAGCTCGAGTTGCGGCTCGATGCGCTCAGGGAGCTCGAGGAGCGGCGGCGGCGCGCGCTCGAGCTGAACGACAACGTCATCCAGGGCCTTGCCGTGGCGCAGCTCGCGCTCCAGCTCGACCGCGGCGACCAGGCGCTCGAGGCGCTCGACGAGACGCTGCGGTCGGCGCAGGCGATCGTCGGCGAGCTGCTGGCGAGCGCCGGCGAGCGCGGGAGCCTGGAGCCGGGTGACCTCGTTCGCGGAGCGGCGGCGGACGTCTCGTCTGCTCCGCGATGACAGCAAATGGCCGGATCCGCGTCGTGCTCGCCGACGACACGGCCGAGTACCGCCTGCTTCTGCGCATCATCCTCGAGCAGGACGGACGCTTCGTCATCGTCGGCGAGGCCGCCGACGGTGAGCAGGCGGTTCGCCTGAGCGACGCAGAGCGGCCGGATGCCCTCGTCCTCGACCTCGCGATGCCGGTGCTGGACGGCCTCGAGGCGATTCCGGAGATCCAAGCGCGCTCGCCGCAGACGGCGATCGTCGTCCTGTCGGGATTCGCGCGTGGCAAGCTCGACCGGGAGGCGCTCGCGCGCGGCGCCCGTGCCTACGTCGAGAAGGGAGAGGCGTTTGCGACGATCGTGTCGACCCTGATCGACGTCACCGCGAACCGCCACGCGCCCTAGGGAGCGTCACAGCCGCAGATCGGCTTGCCGAGCTCCTGGCGCTCCAGGTGGCGGCCGCAGCGCGTGCACGAGGCCGGGATCATGCGTGCGCGGACGAGCAGAGGCTGCATCAGCGTCAGCCAGAACACCGCGTAGGCCAGGCTGAGTTGCGCGGTCATACTGGCGGTATCGACGCGTTCCGTGAGCATCGTGAATGCCGCTGACGGGTGATCTTGCCCGCCGCCTCGCAGTTGCGCGCGGCGACGAGCCCGCGGATCTCGTCGTCCGCGGCGGCAAGGTGCTGTCCGTGTTCACGCGTGAATGGCTCGAGTGCGACGTTGCCGTCTGCGACGGCGTGATCGCCGGGCTCGGCAGCTACGACGGCGACGAGATCCTCGACGCGCAAGGCGCGTACGTGGCGCCGGGCCTGATCGACGCGCACCTCCATCTCGAGACCACGAAGCTGCTCCCGTCCGAGTTCGCGCGGCTCGTCCTGCCGCTCGGCACGACGGCGGTCGTGGCCGATCCGCACGAGATCGCCAACGTGCTCGGCACCGACGGGGTGCACTGGCTCGTCGACGTCTGCGAGCACCTGCCCCTGGACGTGTACTTCACCGCCTCCTCGTGTGTGCCCGCGTCCTCTTTCGAGTCGCCGCGTCGGCCCTTCACGCCCGGCGATCTCGCCAGCCTGCTGCGCCGCACGCGCGTGATCGGCCTTGCCGAGATGATGAACTTCCCCGGCGTGATCTCGGGCGATCCCGACGAGCTCGCGAAGCTCGCCGTCGCCGGCGGGGTTCACGTCGACGGCCACGCCCCCGGCGTGCTCGGCCTGGAGCTCCAGGCGTATGCCGCGGCGGGGATCCGCTCCGACCACGAGGCGTTCACCGCCGAGGAGGGCAGGGAGCGGCTCCGCGCCGGCCTCTGGCTCCTGATCCGGGAGGCGTCGGCGGCGCGGAACCTGCGGGCGCTCGTCCCGCTCGTCGCGGAGTTCGGCCCGGGCCGGATGGCGTTCTGCACGGACGATCGCGAGCCGGAGCACATCGCCGCCGACGGGCACGTCAACGCGATCGTGCGGGACGCGGTCGCGCTCGGCGTCTCACCGGCCGAGGCGCTGACCATGGCCTCCCATCATCCGGCGCTGTGGCACGGCCTCAGCAACCTCGGGGCGATCGCGCCCGGCTACGCGGCCGACCTGCTGATCCTGCCCGACCTCGAGCGCTTCCTGCCCGCCGTCGTCCTCAAGCGAGGGCGCGCGGTCGAGGAGATCCCGCAGACGCCGGTGCCGGAGTGGGTACGCCAGAGCGTGCGGCTCCCGCCCGTGCCCGCTACGTCCTTTCGGATTCCATGGGAGGGCGGAGCCGCGCGGGTGATCGGGCTCGTACCCGGCCAGATCTTCACGGAGGCGCTCGTGGAGGAACCGCTCGTACGCGACCGGGAGGCGGTTTCCGATCCCGATCGAGATCTCGCGAAGATCGCCGTGATCGAACGGCACCTCGGAACGGGCCGGATTGGGCTCGGGTTCGTCCGCGGCTTCGGCCTGCTCCGCGGCGCGTTCGCCTCCACCTTCTCGCACGACGCGCACAACCTCGTCGTCGTGGGCGCGGACGACGCGGACATGACGCGCGCGGTAGAGCGGGTCGCCGAGCTCGGTGGGGGCCTCGTCGTCGTCGACGGCGGGGAGGTGACCGCGGAGCTGCCGCTTCCGATCGCGGGCCTGATGTCGGACCTTCCGCTCGCCGAGGTGATCGAGGCCGGCGAGGCGACCGTCGCCGCCGTGCACGCGCTCGGCTCCGAGGTGGAGTCGCCGTTCCAGTCGCTGGCGTTCCTCGCGCTCTCGGTGATCCCGAGCCTGAAGATCACCGACCGCGGTCTGGTCGACGTCGACCGGTTCGAGCTCGTCCCGCTCCGTGCCGATGCGCTCGTGGCGGCTAGACTCGAGGGGTGAGCTGGCCGTTCATCGTCCTGCTCGTGCTTGCGGCCGCACTGGTCGTGGGCGCCGAGTGGTCACGGGTCGGAAGCCTCGTCGGCGCCGACGGGCGGCGCGCCCGCGAGCGCCGCCGCCGCAAGTCGAACCTCACGCTCGTCCGCTCGGACGAGGAGGAGTTCGAGGAGAGCGTCCAGCGCGACCTCTCGCAGCTCCCCACGATCGAGGAGCGCGACCGCTTGTAGCTTTGGCGCAAGATGAGGCATCCGCAGGAGCGGACGCCTCATCGCGCGAAGGTCCCTGAAGGGTCGCTTCGCTCCCAGGCTCGGACACGCTGAGCTCTTGTGCAAGCGCGGGGAAACGTTGCACGGCCCCGAATCGTCGTAGACGTGACGCGTTTAGCGAACCGTGAAGCGCGCGCCGAGGATGCGTGTGTTCGGCAGGATCCGCGCGACGTTCTCCATGTTCCGCGTCTCCTGGTAGTCGGAGACTTGGAGGACGAGCGTGTGGCCGCCGGGGCCGAGTCCCGCCGTGCGGACCAGGATCCTGCCCTTTTGCGCACGCGACTCGGTCTCGCGGCCGTCGATCCGCGCCACGATCGAGCGCGGCTCCACGCCGGAGCCTGCATCGCTCGCCGCGACGACGAGGGCCTGCCCTCGTCTGACCGTCCGCGTGCGCAGCCTCAGCGCCGGCGGCTTCGTGTCGGCGATCCAGAAGCGGAACGTGAACGCGCCCGCGCGCGCCCTGCTGGGGCTGTCGAAGACGACGTCGTAGGCGCCGCGGGCGGGGAGGATCGCTCCGGCGGCCGGCACGGGCTCCTGGAACGTGCGCAGGTACGGGTTCAGGTTGAACGGCAGCGCGGGGTAGCCGGTGAGCCGGTTCTCGTCACCCGCCTTGACGATGCGCGGCTCGACCACGACGCCCTTGGCGCGCGAGGTCACCACGACGCCGAAGTTCGCCACGGCGCCCGCCAGGTTCACCCGGAAGACGCGCTCGGGCCCGGGCAGGCTCGTCGCGAAGCCGAGGCCCCGCGGGCTCTCGGGGTAGCGGTAACGGGACACCAGGGTGGTGCCGCCTCGCGTGTTCGACTTGTACGTGCCGGGACGCCGAAGCGGCGTCGTCTTCGCACCCCCGAGTGACGGCGCCGAAACGCGGAGCCAGTACGGCACTCGCCGTCGCTCGGCGCCGCG
>Ga0136620_10000351_pt1 | contig 21232 bp, 17 predicted proteins | sample AntDrymUQ4162106_2_FD_104806 | JGI IMG/M metagenome (GOLD analysis project Ga0136620, IMG submission 104806) | Polar desert sand microbial communities from Dry Valleys, Antarctica - metaG UQ416 (21.06) | ecosystem: Environmental > Terrestrial > Soil > Desert | place: Antarctica: Dry Valley... | reverse complement strand
TCGCCGAGGTAGGCCACACGCACCCCCTCGATCCTTCCGAGTCGCTCGCGGATCGTCTGCACGTCCGCGAGCGCCTGGCAGGGGTGCGCCGAGTCGGTGAGCCCGTTGATGACCGGAATCGACGCATGTTTCGCGAGCTCGTCGACGTCGTCCTGCGCGAAGGTGCGGATCATGATCGCGTCGAGGTAGCGGGAGAGGACCGTGGCGGTGTCCCGGATCGTCTCGCCGCGACCCAGCTGGAGGTCGTCCGCGCGCAGGTAGAGCGCGAACCCGCCGAGCTGCGCGATCCCGACCTCGAAGGAGACCCGCGTGCGAGTCGAGGGCTTCTGGAAGATCATCCCGAGCGACCGGCCGGGGAGAAGCTGCTCGCTCTCCCTCGGGGCCGCCTTCAGCTTGTCAGCCAGATCCAGGACGAGGACGAGCTCATCCTGAGAGAAGTCGGCGACCCGCGTGAAATGGCGTCCCTTCAGCGTCTGCGGAAGCGGGTCCACGGCGCGAGGATGCTACGCGACTCGAACCCGCGCCCTCAGTGTTCCGGGATCAGCTTCCTGAGCTGGGCGAGCCCGGCGAACATGCGGCTCTTGATCGTCCCGAGCGGGACGCCGAGTCGTTCGGCCAGCTCCGATTGGGTGTATCCCCCGTAGTACGCCAGCTCGAGAGCTTGCCGCTGATCCTCCGGCAACTCGCGAAGCGCTGCCTGCACCTCCACTCTCCGGCTGCGCAGCGTGACGTCCTCGTCGACCGGGCCTGAGGTCGGCTCGGGCGCCGACTCGAGCGGATCGCCACGCCGGATCTCTTCGCGCCGCACCAGGTCGACGGCGCGGCGGTGAACGACGGTGAGGATCCATGTGGACGGCTTCGCGCGCTCACGCCTGTACGAGTCGGCCGAGCGCCAGAGCGCGAGAAACGCCTCCTGCACGGCATCCTCTGCGAGCGTGCGATCACGCAGGATCCGGAATGCGAGGCCGTATGCCACTTTGCCGAAGCGGTCGTAGAGGACTCCCAGCGCGTCGTGATCGCCGCCACCGACTGCTTTGAGGAGCTGCTCGTCCGAGATGCTCGCCTGGGATGGCGTAGCTCTCCGGCCGACCACCGATGCGAGCGTGATCGCGTACTCAGACATCGGCTGACATCAGGATGTCGCCCTGCGGGGCCTCGACGCCTCCCGCCTTCTCGAGCGTGACCGCGACCGTGTTTCCCTGCCTGACGGGTCGGGCGAGCTCCACCGACCTGCAGCCGCCGGCGAACACGCCGGCCGCGCGAGGCACGTCGTTCTCGAACACCCAGGCTTCGTAGCTCTTGCCTGCCGGTGCCTCCGGAACGCACATCACGAGAGTCGCCTGTTTCCCGGAGACGATCAGGCGGCCGGGGTTCCCCTCGAGCGCCACGATCTGCTGTCGGCCGACCTCATCGCGAAGCGAGTTCGCCCAGAGGCCGAGGCCGACCGCGGCGCAGGCGGCGGCAACTGCCATGGCCGACGTCGCCGGAAGAAGCCACCGTCGTCGCATCGGGACGACGGCACCCATTTGCGGCGCGGCGCGCGCTGCAAGGAGAATCCGGCCCTTGAGCTCCGGTGAGGGCTCGGGCCCCTCTGTCGCATAGGCCATTTCGGTGCCGGTTTCTCGCAAGGAGGAGACCTCCTCTCGGCAGCGCTCGCAGGTGTCCAGGTGACGCTCGTACGTCCAGCGGTCCTCCGGATCGAGGGCGTCGAGGGCGTACGCAGCGGCAAAATCGTGAAGCTCAGACTGGGCCATGGTGGTCATTCTTATTCGCACCGCCCGGTCACGTGGTTCATCTACCGCAGCTGCGCCCTCGCAAACCTCGCCCAGATCGGCGAGAAGTTGGGGTCGAAGGCAAGCGCCTTGCGGAAGAGGCGCTGCGCGGCGCCCTCGCGACCCAGGCAGCGTTCGATCATCCCGCGGTGGAAATAGCGGTGTCCGTCGGCGAAGCGAAGAGCTCGGTTCGAGTACGGAATCGCCTCCTTGCAACGGCCGTTCCGGATCAGCGCCCACGAGAGCACCTCGTTCGCCTCCGTGCCGGGACGGGCCGCGTAGCCGCGGCGGGCGCGGACGAGCGAACCCTCGAGATCGATGCCGTGCTCAAGGTTGAACATCGCCCGGTCGAGATCGGTGTCGACGCCGTTCGCGGCCAGGCGCCGTTCTTGGTCCTCAACCTTCGCGTAGGCCCTCTGAGCGGCGGCCCGGTTACCCGCGACTGTGTGGAGATCCCCCAGCGAAGCTGCGAGCTCGGGTGAGAACCGCAGCTTCACGGCGCGGGACTGCAGTGCGATGGCGCGACGCAGGTTGCCGCGGGCGGCTTCCGTCTCCGCGAGGGCGTCGAGAGCGACTGGGTTGTCGGGTGAGGCCGCAAGCGCCGTGCGGAACCGGCTCGCGGCCGCGCCCAGACGGAGCTTGGTGCGCTCGAGCCGGCCGAGCTCGACGAACGCCCACGCTCGGGTCTCTCCCTTGACGGCAGCGTCGAGTGCCAAGGAGAGCGACCCCCGGGCGGCGCTGGTCTGTCCGAGCATCGATTGCGCCTGTGCGATCCGACCGTACGCGGCGATGCTCGGCCTGAGCGCAGCCATCCGATCGTAGGCCCGGAAGCCCGCGTCGAAACGTCCGAGCTCGAGCAGGGCGTCGCCCATGACCCCATAGACGAGAGCAGTGTCCGGAGAGACGCGCTGCGCCTGCCGGGCGAAGGCGAGACCCTCGCGAAAATGGTGGCGGGTATTTGCCAGCGACGCCAGGCCGATCAGCGCCCTGACGTCATCCGAATCCTGGTCGAGCGCCTGCCGCAGTGCGCGCTCCGATCGCGGGTAGTGGGATGGCTCGCCCGTCCGGCGCGCCGCTGCCTGCTCCTCGAAGCCGACTCGAACGAGCTGGTTCGTCGGAATCTTCGAGGCTTCCCCGTCGGTCGTGCGAAGCACGCCGCCGGCGAGGAGGGCGGTGGCGGCTATTGCCGCCACCGCCCCTGCGAGCAGAGCCCGCTGCTTCACGGCTTCTGCTGGCCCTTCGTGTTGTCGAACCCGCTCGGCGGGTCGTTCTCATACGGGAACGAGGTGAGGTTCGGAACGTCGTTCTCGTTGACGCCGTCACCCAGCAGGTCGCCGGCCGGATGCCCCTTGAGCTTTCCGGCAACGGCCCGTTCGGCAATGTCGATCACGTCGTCCGTGAGCCGCCGCCCGTTCGGGTAGCCGCCGGTGTCGCCACCGAAGACGCCCAGCCGGTTCGGCGAGCCCGACGGCGGGATCGAGAGGTTGATCCTCAGCATGTCCGCAAGCGTCCGACCCGTGAAGTTCAGGCTCGGGACGCCGGTGAGAAGAACCGAAACGAGGTCGTCGCGGTTCTTCTCGGGCACGTTCAGGCCGTAGAGCTGGTTGATCACTGCAGCCAGGATCGGCTCGCGGTGGAAGCGGACGAACTGGCTGTCCTGCCGAGGCGTGCTCCGGTTCCATTTGTCCTTGAGGTTGGTCGGGATGATCAGCTCGTTGACCAGCGGGTTGCCGAGCCGGGACACCTGGACCCAGGAGTTCCGGACGACCGTCCTCCGCTTCTTGCCCTTGCCGACTTTCCTGACCGTCAGGCGCTGGCGGTCGGTGGCCGCCCAGACGCCGACGACGTGATCTGAGTCGTCGAGCTGGGAGATGGGGATCTGAAGTGCAATCGCGTGCACTCCGTAGCCGGCAAAGAAGTCCTTGCCTCCGCCGGCGTTCCCCACGCCCCTCCGGATCGCGACGAGGTCGAAGATCGCGCCGATGTCCGCGAAGAACGCGTCCTCGCGCTGTCCGGCGAAGACCTTGCCGCCGCCGGCGAGCGGCCGCACGGCGGCCTGCGCAAGCGAGCGGTAGTTCGGAGTCGTTCGCGGGCCGATGTTGTTCGGCGGCGTCACTCCGCGAGCGACCACCGTCGACCGGCGCCCGATGGTCCGGGTCACGGTGTAGTCCTGGACGGTGTTGGCGAGGAAGAAGCGACCCGCCCGGTTGCGGAAGCGGAAGCGAAACGTGACGTCGGGTCTCGCATCACCGTTCCGGTCGATGTAGATGTTGTAGCGGGCGCTCTGTGAGAAGCGGTAATACATCGGGCCCGCCGCGGGATCCTCGGCGGGAATCCAGTTGCCGATGATCGTGAGGTCGTTCGGGGCGTCGGGCGCCCGGAACGCGTAGAGGTCCGTGTTATCGGCCGTGGGATCCTCGGAGATCAGCGGGGCTTCCCGGTGACTGGAGGCCGTGCCCGCCTCGGGGGAAGGCCCCCGGACAACGAGCACCGCGGCCACGGCTGCGATCGAGATCGCGATGATCGCAAGCATTGATTTTCGCATCGGTGCGGTTCCTTTCGATAGGGCACCGAGGGCCGGCGCCATAGGTGCCGGTCATTCGCGCGCGACTGTGCTTCGGTTCGAGCTACCCGCGTACTCGGGTGCCGGCGCTCCCACCAAGCGCCGCCTCGAGGCTCTCGAGCGCCGTGATCAACGCTTCGCCGCCGGCTCGTGCCATCGTGATTGCAGCCTCCACCTTCGGTCGCATCGAGCCCTCGGCCAGGTCGGGCAGCAACGCCTCGGCTTCATCGGCGGTGAGCTCTGCGATCTCTTCCTCGTCCGGAGTCCGAAAGCCTCGCTTGACGGCGGGGACGTCGGTCAGGATGACCAGGCGCGCGGCTTGGAGCGCCTGCGCCAGCACGGCGGAGGCGCGGTCCTTGTCGATGACGGCGTCAACGCCCCGGATGCGATCTCCATCCCGAACGACCGGGATCCCTCCGCCGCCGCAGGCCACCGGGATCGCGCCGGCGTCGAGCAGGGCCCGGATCTGGTCGAGCTCGACGACCTCGAGCGGGGTGGGAGAGGGGACGGCGCGGCGGAAGCCCCGGCCCTGTTCCTCGACCAAGGTCCAGCCGCGGTCTCGCTCGAGCTCGGCTGCCTCCTCGGAGGAGTAGAACGGCCCGATCGGTTTTGTCGGACGGTCGAGCGCGGGATCGTCGACTGCGACCACGACGTGGGTGAGCAGGCAGGCCACCGGCCGTCCGGCAGACCGCCCGAGCTCCGTCACGATCATCGCGCCGATCTCGGCCTGCGTCTGCGCGACGGCGAGGTAGAGCGGAAGCGGAGGCACCTCGTCGGCGGCACGTTCCTGCCGGATCAGCTCGTTGCCCACCTGCGGGCCGTTTCCATGCGTGATCACGAGTCGCGGCTCGCCGAGGAGCGGCGCAAGAGACCCGGCAGCCTCGCGCAGGCGGGCCGACTGCTCCGCAGCCGTCCCGCGATCGCCCTTTCGAATCAGCGCATTGCCGCCGAGCGCGACAACCGTGGTCAAACGAGGGCTTGGGCGTCGATCAGGCCATGCTCGGTCAGCAAATCGTTGAGCGTTGGCTCTCCGACCTCCTGGAGCCGGTAGGTCACCCGGAGCGCAGGCTTGTCCAGCTCGATGATCCGCCGAAGGTCGATCGGCGTCCCGATCAGGACGAGATCGGCGTCGGATCGCGCGATCGTCTCCCGCAAGTCCTCCAGCTGATCTCGGCCGTATCCCATGGCAGGGAGGAGCTCGCCGATGTGCGGCCACTCTTCGAGAGTCTTGGCGATCGAGCCGACCGCGAACGGCCGTGGATCCACGAGCGAGGCTGCTCCGTGCGCCTTCGCAGCGAGCACGGCAGCGCCGTAGGTCATCTCCCCGTGCGTGAGGGTGGGCCCGTCCTCGATGGCGAGCACCCGTTTGCCCGCGATCGTCTCGCCGTTCTCCTCGACGAGGAAAGGCGAGGCGGCTCGCACGATCTTCGCCGCGGGGTTCGCCTCGCGGATCGACTCGAGCACCGCATCGACGCCCTCCGCCGGGGCTGTGTCGATCTTGTTCACGACGCAAACGTGCGCCATCCGGAGATTCGTCTCGCCCGGGTGGTACCGCAGCTCGTGTCCGGCACGGTGTGGATCGACCACCACCACGTGGAGATTGGGCTTGATGAACGGAGTGTCGTTGTTCCCGCCGTCCCACAGGATCACGTCCGCCTCCTGCTCGGCCTGATCGAGGATCGCGCCGTAGTCGATCCCGGCGAAGACCAGGTTTCCCTCTGCGAGGTGAGGCTCGTACTCCTCCCGCTCCTCGATCGTGCAATCGGCAGCATCGAGATCGCGGTAGTCCGCGAATCGCTGCACCGCCTGCTGGGTCAGGTCCCCGTAGGGCATGGGATGGCGGAGCACCGCTACCTTCTTGCCGGCTTCCCGGAGCAGCGCCGCGATGTGACGGGTCGTCTGACTCTTTCCCGAGCCGGTGCGCACAGCGCACACGGCTACCACGGGCTTCGTCGAGGTCAGCGCCGTCTCGTGCGGCGACAGAAGCCTGTACGACGCGCCGGCAGCGAGCGTCTTCGAGGCGACGTGCATGACGTGCTCGTGGGTGACGTCGGAGTAGGCGAAGACGACCTCGTCCACCTCGTGCCGGCGGATCAGCTCGCCGAGCTCGGACTCCGGACAGATTGGAATTCCCTCCGGGTAGAGCGACCCGGCGAGCTGCGGGGGATAGACGCGGCCGTCGATGTTCGGGATCTGCGTCGCCGTGAAGGCGACGACCTCGTACTCCGAGCGGCCGCGATAGACGAGGTTGAAGTTGTGGAAGTCGCGCCCCGCGGCGCCTGCGATGAGAACCCGGATCCGATTCATGAATAAAGCCTATTCAGGATGCAGGACGTCGACGAGGCCTGCGGCGCCTTGTCAGTTAGGGTCGGCGCATGGCCCGCTTCCCCGAGGCGCTCAGTGAGCAGGTCGGCTACGAGTTGGCCGCATCGCAGCAGTACATCGCGGTCGCCGTCTATTTCGACGTCGAGACCCTCCCGCAACTGGCGGCGTCGTTCTACCGGCAGTCGGTCGAGGAGCGAAACCACGCGATGATGATGGTGCAGTTCCTCCTCGACTCCGAGCTCCCCGTCCGGATTCCGGGCGTGGCCGGTCCCGAGACCGATTTCGGGAGCGCCCGCGACGCCGTGGCGCTCGCGCTCGAGCAGGAGAAGCGGGTGACGGAGCAGATCGTCGCCCTCGTGGGCCTCGCCCGGGACGAGGGCAGTCTGGTCGGCGAGCAGTTCCTCCACTGGTTCCTCCAGGAGCAGCGCGAGGAGGTCTCGAGCATGTCCCAGTTGCTGGCGACCGTCGAGCGGGCGGGCGAGAACCTGCTGCTCGTCGAGGAGTACCTGTCGCGAACGTCGGGTGGGGAGAACGCCCTCGAGGCGGGAGCGCCGCCGGCGGCGGGGGGCGTGCTCTAAGAACCTCCACGGATCGAAACCTGGAAAAGCGACGTGGACTCTGCGAAGCTCCACTTCGAGGAGGGGTCTCTGAGCATGCCGCCATTCGAGGACGTCGAGAGCTTTAGCGCAACGTCGCGAAGTCGTTTCCTGGCCCGTGCGGGCGCGGCGCTGGGAGGCGCCGGGCTCCTGGGCGCCGCCACGGCCGGATCAGCGTCCGCCGCCGTTCCGCCGACCGAGTACGCGGTCGGGGTGTTCGGCGCACTCGGCAACGGTCTCGCGGACGACGCAGGCGCGATTCAGGCCGCGATCGATGCCGCGAAGAATGCGGGCGGCGGCGTCGTCCTGTTCCACGGCGGGATCTTCTCGATCTCCCGGCCGCTGAAGATCTACTCGCGCGTGATCCTGCGAGGTGCCGGTACGGGCGCCACGTTCATCAAGAAGCGTGGCACCGCGTCCTTCGCCGCGATCGAGAGCGACGGCTTCGCAGCGCTGACGGGCACCGAGTCGAACGGCGGCATCCACAGCTGGGCTCTGGAGGGCCTCTCGATCGACGGGAGCCGAGCGGACGGAGCGCGAGGCCCGGGGATCCAGGTCTACGGCTACGGCTACTCGATACGCGATGTCGCCGTCTTCGAGTGCGCCGGTCACGGCATCTGGTCGGAGTGGAGCGCCGAGGGGGTGCCGGCCGCGAGGCTCGACGCATTCGTGTCCGACGTCATCGTGCACGACTGCTCCGCCGGAGGAATCCTGTGGCAGGGGCCGCACGACTCGAAGTGGGTCAACGTGACCGTCTTCCGCTGCGTTCCCGCGGGGGTGACGAGCGGCGCGGTGACCGCGGGAGTCGAGATCAAGCGGGAGAGCCCGGGCCTCCGGGCTGTCAATTGCCACGTCTGGGGCCACCACAAGTACGCCTGGATCGTGGGGAGCCAGGGAGTCGGCCTGATCGGCTGCTTCGGCGAAGCTGCAGAAGTCGCGCAGGTGCTGATCAACGGAAACATGTGCGACATCGTCGGCGGGGAGTACTTCGGCATCTGGTCGGGAAACGACTCCGTCGCCTTCGAGATCGGAACGCCGGAGCGGGCCTGCGCGGCGACGTACATCAACTCCCTCGTCCACGTCTGCAACCGCGGTGCGCTCCACTTCGTCAACGACGCCGGCATCGGCCGCTACGAGCTGTTCGTCTGGCAGACGGTCGGCGACGTGATCACCTCCTCACCGCTGCCTGCCACCGAACCTCACCCGTCCAACCGGCTCGACATCGTCTTCTCGGGAGGCGCCAAGCCCGGACGGTTCGGACCGCTCAAGCCATTCCATTTCCCCGGAGACGTCAGCACGCGAGGCGCCGTTCGGGTCGGGGGCGACTTCGTGGCAGGTCGATCGACGAGCAGGCTGGGGTTCTTCGGCGCCGAGCCGCAACCTCGCGGGGCCGAATGGACGGTCGCGGCAGGCCCCATGAAGCGCGCCCTCGCCCCTGGCGCGCCGCTCGCAGACGTCCGTGCGGTGCTCGCGACGCTCATCGGCGACCTCCAGCGCTTCGGTCTTCTCGCCGGCGGGCCGGCTGCTGCTGGTTCGCCGCCCGCCTCGCCGCCCGCCGATCAGCAGGCGGACTTGCTGCCCTCTCCCGCTCCGGTGTCGCCCGCTCCGGCACCGCTCGCAACGCCACAGCCTCAGGCGGCGGCGCGGATGCAGTCCCGGCCGACCTCGAGCGGACGAGTCGACCGTGGCCCTCTCGTGCGGTCCATGCGGCGCGTGCTCAGGGACCAGCGTCCGCCGAAGACGCCCTAGAGCCGCGCTCCCATCCACGCCTGGATATTCGCTCTCCGTCTACCGAAGCTGCTCGCGGAGGCTGTCCGCGAAGGCCTCCAGCTCGAGCTCTTCGCCGGTGACGTCGGCGAGCAGTTCGTCCGCGTTCAAGCGATGCCCCTCCGACCAAAGCTCGCGGAGCATGCTGCCGGCGTCGCGGTTTGCGAACCAGTCGTGGCCAAAACGCTCGCGGAAGTGGGTGCGGAGCTGCGACTGCAGAGCCCACGATCGCAGGTAGCCCGTGACGTAGAAGCTCGAATCGATGTCTGCGAGGTAGTCCGTCGGGCTCGGCTGGATCTTCAGCGCGTCGCCGAGGATCTCGACGTAGCGCGACGCGAGCGCCTCGTTGTCCGCCTGAGTCTCGCCGAAGAACTCGAGCTCGTAGAGAAGCTTTCCGCAGTACCGGCGCAGGAGATAGAGCGACCCTGTCGCCGCCTCCGAGCCGAACTCGTCCGGCCGTGGAACGTCTAGTCGGCGGGAGAGCCAGCCGGGCTCGAGGAGGAGGTGCTCCATCAGCGTCGCCCAGGCCTCCGTCACCGCGACATCGCCGAGTCGACGCGCTTCGACCGGGAGGTCGGGCGAGACGTGCGCGTAGTGCTCGGTATGGCCGGCTTCATGGAAGAGGGCCCGCCAGTCGTCCACACCGCCCATCGGCTGGATGACGAGCATGACGCGGCCCGGGACCTCGATCGGCGCGCAGAAGGCGCGCGGGCTCTTCTTCGGCCGTTGCTCGATATCGAGCTCCACGTTCTGCTGCGAGCGAAGGTCGATGCCGAGGTCGGCGAGCGACCCTTCGAGTGCCGGCAACATCTTGTCCGCCGGGAACGCCTGATCCCATCCGGGCGCGCGGAAGATGCGGGGGACGTCGAAGCGCTCCGCCTCGTCGAGGCCGACGCCCGCTCTCGTCCGGAACAGTTTGTCCGCGGTTTGCTCGTACAGCTTCTCGGTCGATTCGAGCACCCCGCGGCACTGGTCGGCCAGCTCTTCGAGCCGAAAGCCGAATCGTCGGTAGAGAGCCGCGTAGGTCTGCTCACCGAGCCGTGGCAGCGCTTCCCTCATCCGCGCGACCCCGTCCTCGTAGATCGGGTTCAGGTGCTCCTCGGTGAGCCGGTTGCGGGCGTCTTCGAGCCGACGACGCTTGTCCCGATCGTGTTCGTTCGCGACGGTGGGGCGGATCATCCGGTAGCCCACGATCTCTCCGTCGACGGTGGCTTCGAGCTCCGCCTCGAGCGCTGCGGTCTTCTCGTTGTGCTCGCGGGTCAGCTCCGCGAGATAGTTCTCGCAGGCGAAGCGCCACAGCTCCGACACGCCGGGGTCGCCATTCGCCGCCTCGCCGAGAGACCGAGCCTGCTCGAGGGTGGAGAGCTCGGGGAAGCGCTCGTAGAGCGGCTTCAGGTCGAGCGTGTCCTTGAGGCCGGCGTAGTGGAGGTAGTACTCCTCGTCGAGCGCGGCGACGAACCTGTCGATGCGGTCGCGGTACGTGTCCAGCTCGAGGCTGGCAGGAGGGGCGCTCGCCACGGCCGTAGGATACTCCGGTGCGCGAGATCACCCTCCGGAGTGAGCGGCGCACGCAGCTCATCGACGTCACGCGCGAGGTGGCCTTCGCCCTCGAGGGAGCGGAGGCCGCGGCGGCGCTGATCTTCGTCCCACACACTACGGCGGGCGTGATGATCAACGAGCATGCCGACCCCGCCGTCGGCCGTGACTTCGAGCGAGCCCTCGAGCGCATGGTCGGCGACGACTGGGGGTGGGAGCACGTCGAGGACGGTGAGGAGAACGCTCCGTCCCACATCCGCGCCGCCCTGATGTCGTCCCAGGCGGTCGTGCCGCTGCGCGACGGTCGCCTCGCGCTCGGAACCTGGCAGGGAATCTTCTTCTGCGAGTTCGACGGGCCGCGCGAGCGCAAGGTCCTGGTGACGCCCCTCTCATGATCGAGGTCGATCGGCTCACCAAGCGGTTCGGGAAGACGGTTGCAGTCGAAGACCTCAGTTTCCGCGTGGCGCCCGCCCGCGTCACCGGCTTCCTCGGTCCCAACGGCGCCGGAAAGACGACCACCCTGAAGGTGATGCTCGGTCTCGCCCGACCAAGCTCTGGAAGCGCGGCGATCGGCGGACGCCTCTACCGCGATCTCGACGATCCCATCCGGAAGGTCGGCGCCGTCCTCGAGACGTCCAACTATCACCCGGGCCGCTCGGGTCGCAATCATCTCCGGGTGCTCGCTGCGGCCGCCGGCCTGCCGCGCTCCCGGGTGGAAGAGGTCCTCGAGCTCGTGGCCATGAAGGACTCGGCCAGGCGGCGCGTGAAGGGCTATTCGCTCGGCATGCGCCAGCGGCTCGGCCTTGCCGCCTCGCTTCTGGGCGACCCCGAAGTGCTCGTGCTCGACGAGCCCGCGAACGGGCTCGACCCGGCGGGAATCCGCTGGCTGCGCGACCTGCTTCGGTCACTGGCCGACCAGGGTCGCACCGTCCTCGTCTCGAGCCACCTCCTCGCGGAGATGGAGCAGATCGCTGACGACGTCGTCGTGATTCACCGCGGCAAGTTCGTCGCGCAAGCCTCGACGGCAGAGCTCGCTGCTCGCGCCACGACGCGGGTGCGAGTCCGTAGCCCGCAGTCCGAGCGCCTGGGTGAGCTGCTGGTAGGCGAGGGCGCGACCGTGGAGGCGACCGACGGTGGGGTGCTCGCGGTCCGAGAGGCCTCTCCGGAGCAGGTGGGCGAAGTCGCCGCCGCCAATGCGATCGTCCTCCACGAGCTCGTCTCCGAGACGGCTACGCTCGAGGAGACGTTCCTCGAGCTGACCAGGGGGGAGACGACGTCATGAGACTCGTCTACGCCGAGCTGCTCAAGATCCGGACTGCTCCATGGACGACCTTGACCCTGGTGCTCGCGCTACTCGCCATCGTCGGCCTCGGCGCAGCGGGGACATCCAACGATGCGAACAGTGGCTTCGTGATCTCGCCGGAGTCCGACATCATCAACATCGCCGGGATCGCAACGATCTTTACGCTGATCCTCGGCATCCTCGCCGTGACCTGGGACTATCGGCACGGAACGATCACGCAGACGTTCCTGGTCTCCCCGCGAAGGGAGCGGGTGATAGTGGCGAAGCTCGTCACCGCGCTCGTCCTCGCGGCACTTCTCACGGGGTTGGCACTGGCGTTCGCACTAGGGATCGCCGAGGTCTGGCTCGGCGACGGGTTCCAGCTCACCCGCGACAACTGGAACCACGCCGGTCGAATCCTTGTCGCCACCCTTCTGTGGGCCGTCCTCGGCCTCGGGCTGGGCGCGACGCTCCAGACCCAGGTCGGAGCCTTGATCTCCGCGATCGTCTGGTTCCTCGTGGTCGAGTTCGTTCTGGTCGGCCTGGGGTCGAAGATCTGGGACATCGACCAGTACCTGCCCGGCGAGGCTCTGAGGGAGTTCGCGAGCAGCGGAGACCAGGGGCGGCTCGGCCGGGCGACAGCGGGCCTGCTCGCCGCTGCGTACGCGTTCGGGTTCGCTGCTCTGGGGACGCTCTCCGCACTCCGCCGAGACGTCAACTAGCCTGATCCGGTGGCAGCGCCCGTCACCAGGGACGACGAGCTCGAGCTCGTGGTCGACTCGCTCGCATACGGGGGGAACGGCGTTGCGCGCATGAACGGCTTCGTCGTCTTCGTGCGGCGAGGCCTCCCCGGTGACAGGGTCCGCGCCCGGGTCACGAAGGTGAAGGGGCGGCATGCCGAGGCGCTGGCCGTGGAGGTCCTCGAACCGAGTCCTCTCCGGGTCGAAGCCCCGTGCGATCACTACCCCGCGTGCGGCGGTTGCCGGTTCCAGGACCTGGCGTACGAGTCGCAGCTCTCGGCGAAGGAGGATCAGGTTCGAGATGCTCTCGTCCGGATCGGCGGAATCGCTGATCCGCCACTCGAGCCCGCACTACCGGCCGAGTCGATCTTCCGCTACCGGAACAAGCTCGAGTACTCGTTCACGCAGACACCCTCGGGTCCTGCGCTCGGCTTCCACAAAGCCGGTCGGTGGGACGAGGTGCTCGACATCTCCGAGTGCTGGCTGACGACGGAGCTGGGGAACCGGATTCGCGAAGCCGTCCGCAACTGGTCCCGAGGAACGGAGCTGCGCGCCTACGACCAGGCCGAGCACACGGGCTTCTTCCGCCATCTCGTCCTCCGAGAGGGCAGGAACACCGGCCAGATGCTGGTTCAGCTGGTCACGGCGCCGGGTGACTACCCGCGCGACTCGTTCGTCGCCGCCCTGCGGCGGTTTCCCGAGATCCGATCGATCCACCACAGCGTCAACGAGCGGCCTGCGGAGGTGACGAACCTCCCGACGACGCTGCTCTGGGGGGACGACGCGATCGAGGAGGAGCTCTGCGGCCTCAAGTTCCGGATCCGTCCCAATGCCTTCCTGCAGACGAACACCGCGATGGCCGAGCGGCTGTACGGGCTCGCCGTCGAGTACGCGGGCCTGACAGGGGAGGAGACGGTCTGGGATCTCTACTCCGGGATCGGGTCGATCGCTCTCGTGATGGCGAAGGACGCCTTGACCGTGTGGGGCGTCGAGACCTCGGAGGAGTCCGTGGCCTGTGCGATCGAGAATGCGGAGCTGAACGGGATCACGAACGCGGCGTTCTTCGCCGGCGATGTCGCCGACTCGGTCGCCGAGCTCAGGGAGCGGTCGGGGGATCCGAAGGTCGTCGTCCTCGATCCACCCCGCGCCGGGCTCTCCGGAAAGGCGCTCCGCCGGCTGGGGCGAATCGGTGCCCCGCGCATCGTCTATGTCTCGTGCAACCCGACGACCCTCGCGGGCAACCTCAAGCAGCTACGGGCAGATTGGGGCTACGAGCTCAAGCGCGCGAGAACTGTCGACATGTTCCCGCACACGCCGCATATCGAGACCGTCGCGCTGCTCGAGCGCCAGGACTAGCGCGCTCCGCGGTAGTTGAAACTGGCGGATTGTCCGGCACGGAGGACCTTCGCGTACTCCCAGCGCTTGTAGTAGCCGCCCACGCGGTAACGGATCCGCTTGAAGCACGCCGCCGACGGCCGCCCCTTACAGTTTCCGCTGATGTGGCGATAGAGCGAAAAACGCCCGCTCGGGCTGTACACAGCCGATACGCCACGGTGAACCTTGACCGTCGTCCGCCGGTTGGCGTGCGTGATCGAGACGTCCGCCGGTGTCCAGGAGACGGCGATAGCGGCCGGGGTCGTCGCCTCTGTCAGCAGGCTGCCGATCCTCGGTCCTGACCGGAGGCGCAACGTCGCGGCTTGGCCGTAGGCCGCGAGCCGAAGCACCGGCATCGCGAGGCCCGTGACCCTTTGCGAGAGCAGCGACCGCGACACGCGGCCATTGATGGCGTGGAGGGTTCCGTCTTCGCCTCGAAGCTCGTAGCGACCCTTGACGTCGCCGGAACAGGGAATCGGTGCGCCGGCAAGCGTGGCGCCCACCGGACCCTGCTCGGTCGTCTCTCTGGCGATCCAGCGGCACGGATCGACGATCGTGACCACAGCGATGTTGGAGGTGTTCCAGTGATCGACCGAACGGCCGTTCCTCGTCGGGACGCGAACGCCGATCTCGTAGTGACCTGCTTCCGCCACCGACTGAACGACTTTCACGGTATCCCCTTCGAGCGAGATATTGCCGGGCCAGCTCTGGCAGCCGACGTTCGGCCGGTAATGGGCGTTGGAACAGCCAAAGAGCTCTGATCCGTCAACGGCGGCGGCGCCAGGGGGCTCGACTCGCAGAACCGTGGATGCGGGTTTCATGCTGTTGGTCAGCTCGAGGCGCGTCTGCGCCGGCGTTAGCCGAACCGGCCGATCGTGCGCGAGGGACGCCACTGCCACGATGCCTGCCGCGACGCAGACACTTCCGAGGCCCAGGATCCATTGCCGCATGGACCCCAAAGCTAGCAGAGGGTGCTGGCGCTTTACTGGCGAGCCGGTGCGGCCCTGCTTGCGCGCCAGCGGCGGAATTCCCGCCACAACAAGTCGCCGTTCGGGATCAGGAACCCGAGGGCGAGGCCGGGGAGGGCCGGCAGGCCTGCGGTGTCGAGGGTGACGGCAGAGATCATCGTCAGTCCGAGCGACGCGGTGAGCGCGACCCAGGTCCACGGCACGCGCAGTTCCCACCGGGCGGCGGCTGCGAGAAAGAGCGCGAAGAAGAGCAGGTCCGGGAGGCCGAGGTTCGCCGAGGAGGCACCGCCGGGAGCGGGGAACGCGAACGAAAGGGTGTCGAAGATCTCCGGCTGCTCGTCGACGATGTGCCGCGTCGGCCCGCGCCAGACCGAGAGCGAGTCGACGACCGGGATGATCAGCGCCACCAGCGCGACCCACAGGACACTCTCGAAGTAGCTGAGGAACCAGAAGCCGAATGCCGTCATGAGCGCCAGCTTCGAGAAGTTCGCGAGCCCATCGAAGCCGGCGACGTCGAGCATGACGGTGAGGACGAGCAGGGCCACGGCGACCAGGAACAGGCCCTCCGCCCGCCGGAGAGGGAGCACCAGATAGACGAGCGAGAAGACCGCCGGGATCAAGCAGGCGGCGAGAAACGCAAGCTCCCACCGCTCCGGGATGCTGTCCAGCCTCCCGTGAGCCGCGTAGTAGACGCCGAGCGAAGCAGCGAGGGCGACGAACGCCCCCGCCCTCCGGGTCAGTAGGGGGGTAACTCTGCCCACCAGGGGCCAAGCGTCTTCAGTGCCTGCCAGAAGCGCGTCTTAGCCGCCTGTTCGTCGAGCGCGGCATCGATGTCGGGAACGAAGAGGCCCTGGATCGTCGGCGTCCACTGCTGGAGGTCGCCGGGCGAGGCATCCAGCTCGGTCGACATCGGAAACTCCAGCTCGTTCAGGAAGCCGAGGGCGTCCTCTCCCATGACGACGACGAGCTTGGGCTGGACGACGTGGAGCTCTCGGAGGAGCCAGCTTGCCGCCTGCTCCTCGTCGCCGCCGTCGAACTTGAAGCAGTTCGTCCCGTAGACGGCGAGCGGGTCGACGCGCAGGCGCTGGAGCGACTTCAGGAGCGCCTGGCCGGCCCGGCCGAAGAAGGCGACGCCCTCCTGCAGCTCCGAGTGCTGCGGGCGGAACTTGAGGAGGAAGACGTCGGCCAGCGGATGGCCGGATCCGAGCGCGGGGATTCGGCCTTCGCCGGCTCGTCTGATCTCGTCGCCGAGGTCGTTTGACTCGGCGATTGCCTTCTGGAGGTAGCGCTCGTGGATCTCGTCGGTCGCGGGCAAGGGCCTCGTCAGTCGCAGGGAAGGGCGGCAGGGATCAGGTTCGGCCCTCCAGGACTCTTTCCTTGACCTGGGCGGTCCACTTGAGCGCCTGGAGGTAGGCCAGGGAGCGGGGGCGGCGCAGCACTTCAGCAGTCCGAAGGCTGACGAGGAACTCCTCGCGGTCGCGGAAAGCACGCATCCGCAGGCCTCCGGTTCCGACCCCCTGGAGGACATGTGCGTCGGAGCCCGCGCCCATGGTCAGGTTGTACTTTCGTGCGAAGCGCAGCGCCTCGTCGTTGTAGACCTCGAACAGGAGCCTGGCGTTGTAGACCTCGAGGATGTCGATGTCACCGAGATGACGGTGAAGGGTCGACGCGTCCGGGATCGCGTGCATCCGGTCGAACGGGTGGGGGAGGTACACGAGGGCGTCCTGCTCCTTGATGGCGGCGATCGTGTCGCCGAAAGACATCCCTCGTGGGATCTCGCGCTCGAGGAAGAGCCCGATCACCTCACCCTGGGCGTCGGTCTTGATCTCCTCTCCCGGGATCACGAAGAGCTGTTCGCCCCGAGCGGTCTCGACCGCCTCCAGCGCGCCGCCGATGGCGTTGTGATCGGTGACCGCGAGCGCGCCGAGCCCCTCGGCCCTGGCGTGGCCGACGAGCTCCGCCGGCTCGATCTGGCAGTCGTGCGACCAAGACGTGTGAGAGTGGAGATCGCAGACGATCCATTCCCGGTCGGCGAGCGGATCGCTCGGGCGGCGGGGGCGGCGGCGTACGGCGAGCCCCCGGTAGAGCGCGTCGAGCTCCCGGCCCAGTTCCGCGAAGCTCTGCGCCTCCGAGTCGCGACGTCCGTCTGCGGCGGCGTGTCCCCGGAGCTCCGGGCTCTCGGCCAAGCGGGCAACGGCCGCGGCGGCGAGCGCGGGCTGCTCGTGGATGCCGCGTGGCGACGCCACGGCTGCGCCCGAAGCCTGCGCCTCGGGCACGAGGCGGGCGAGGCCGTCGAGCGCGGGCACGAAGATCGGCGCTTCGTTGAGGATCGCAGAGCGGGCCGCTGCTGTCCGTCCCGTGCGAACGCGAACGCGGCCCCGCAGAGATGCAGGAACCGAGGGCCGTCCCGTCAGGGGCTTCGTTCTCAGGAGTGTGAGCTCCCAACCCGGAAGCTCGCGCATGATGGATGCCAGCCCCTTCAGCAGGAGGCGCTCGCCCGGGCGCCATTCGCACACCACGACGTCCCGCTTCCGCATGGGATGGAAGAGCTCGGTGTCCACGCCGATCGGTACTACTTGGTACGCGCCCGGAAAGCGTTGTCCCGCCGCGGCCACCATCTCGGCGGAGGTCGCGAGGAGCGCGTCGATGCGGGAGAGAAGTCGTCCGCGCTGCGCGCGGCGCGGCGGATAACCGAGCCGTTCCGGCGAGAAAAACGTCGCCACCGCGAGCGACCTGCTCTCGCGAAGGGCGACGTAGGACAAACTGGGGAGGCCGGGTTCGAAGCCGTGCACGACGTCGTACTCCCCCTGGCGCAGGGCAAGCGAGAGGTTTGCGCGAACGCCGACCGGAAGCCCGATCTGGCTCCGTCGAGAGATCGGCACGGCGGGACCTACTGCGAGCAGCTCCGTGCGAGTCCCGTGCTCGAGGGCGCGCCGACCAGCGGCCAGGTCGGAGGCGCGGCCCGAAGGCGCGATGACGGTGACCTCGTGGCCGAGGCGGCGGAGCTCCGCCGCCGCGCCGCCGACGTGCTCGTTCACGTCGTGCGGCTGCGACCAGGAAAACGGGCTGACGAGACAGATCCGGAGCCCCACGGAGGCGAGTCTAGCCGCCAAAGAGCTGCCGATTGATTCGTCAGTCAATTCTGTCCTCACATTGTGCGGCTGATTCGTCAATCAATTTAGCCCGAAAATGTTCTTGACAAAGCCGTATCTCTTTTCGAATATGCCGCGTTTCCATTTCGGAATTCGACTCGTCCTTGACCAGAATGATCACTAGCACGGCGCCCATCAGCGCCAACAGGTGTGCCGGGCGAAGCCACGTCGACCTCGCTCGCATGCGATCCGTCATCGTCTCCTCTCTCTGATGGCGGTCGGCGGCAGCGCTGCCGCGTCGGCGACTGAGGCGCCGAACTTGAGATCAGCGACCGTCCATCCGACGGTGCTCCAACAGCTCGCCAAGGATCCGACCGGCGGCGTGACGGCGATCGTCACCCCGTGGGGCCGACGGCCTCAAGTTCGTGCAAACTCAAGCGACTGCGCGGAGTAGTCCTCCTCAGTTGCGACAATCGGCGCATTCCTGTCGCGTTCTCGTTGAGCTCTTCGCCGTACCGTCGCCGGGGTGACCTGTGACGCCGGTCCGCCTGCCCAGCCTCGATGTCCCGGAGGAGGAGAAGCGCCGGTTCACCGAAGCGGACGTTCACGCGAAGTTATTCGAACCCGACATGGTGGCGCTTGGCTATCCCCTCCGAGAGGCGAGTCAGGCCGCCGGGGAGTACTTCAGGGAGCAAGCGACGCTGGCTCTGCGGCGTCTCAGATCGAAGCTGGGCACCGGCCGGTACGACGGCCTGTACCTGATCGGGAACTCCCCCGTGGTCCTCTGCGAGATCAAACGGTACGACGCCCTGGACACAGACGGGGATCTCCAACGGGCGAAAGAGCAGGTGATCGGCTACGCCCTGAGCGAGGACTTCGCCGAGCCGCCCCCGTTCCTCATCCTCTACTGCGGGAAGCTCGAGCGCACGAGGTTCTTCGTGCGAAAGACCCTCGCTGAGCACACCGAGTACGAGGAGCTCCAGGAAGTCTGGTCCTGGTCTCGCGCCAAGGAGTTCCAGCTCCGCGGCGAGTTCGCGCTCGAGATCGTCGATCACGACCGCCTCCGCGAGATCCTGCTCTACCACCTCGACAGGATCGAGGACAGCCTGCGCGTCCAGGTCAACCAGGCAATACAGGGGGTGAAAGGGTCGCCCGGGCTCGTCGGCGACTTCGGGAAGTGGTTGCTCGAGCGCCCGGAGGCTCTCAACCGGATGCGCGGGCTCTATGAACGCAAGGTTGCCGAGGTCGGCAAGGACAGCGAGCCGAAGGTCGCCGGGGAGATGGTCACTCAGGCGGCTCTCAACTATCTAAACAAGGTCTTCTTCCTCAGCCTGTGCGAGGACCGCCACCTGCCCGGCTTCTACCGGATCATGCGCGAGTTCCTGCCTCGAGCGAAGGCCGAGACCGGACCGGAGACCGCCGCGGTTTTCCTCGGCCTGCTGCGACGTAGGATCAAGGATTCCGCGGCGACGTGGGACCCTGAGGACGAAGAGGCCTACCGCCGGCTACGACGCGAGCTCACGCCGGATATCCAGTCACACGTCATCGAGCAGAACAGCTGGCGTGAGCTCATCCAGGTCGCGTTCGACCTCGCCGCCGAGCACTTCCCGCTCGTGTACCGCGAGGACGCCTACGACTACTTCCGACCCGAGAAAGACGCCCTCGCGGAACTGATCTACGACCTCTCGACCAAGAGCTTCGAGGCGCTCACCAACCGTCACGTCGGCGACATCTACCAGGGTCTCCTGTCGGCGAGGAGAACGCAGCAGGCAAAGCTCGGCGCCTTCTATACCCCGCGAGGCGACGTCGACTACATGGTCTCGAAGCTCGACCTGACCAGGGAATCGAAAGTGCTCGACCCGTGCATGGGATCGGGGCACTTCCTCGAAGGCCTTTACGAGCGGCTGCTCGAGCTGCATCTGGCCGATGGGATCCCGGTGCCCGAGGCGTACCGACAGATCGTCCATGAGCAGCTTTACGGAGGGGACATCGACTCGTTTGCACTCTCGCTTGCCGCGATCCGCATGTTCCTCCTGAGCGACCCTCCGCAGGAGGTCCGGCCGCATCTATACGCCCACGACATGCTGCTCCACTCACCCGAGCGGCCGGCGATCTTCACGGAGTCGGAATCCGTGGCGGCGGACCCTGAGCTCGATCAGCTTCGCGACATCGACCAGATCGAGTTCGACGCCGTGATCGGCAATCCGCCGTATGGCGCTCGCAAGCCCGCCTTCAAGACGAAGGTCTACGGCCGTCTGTACGGCCCGAGCCAGGCCGAGCTGAAGGCGGGGAGCTTGGGCACAGGCGACAGGGACACCTACGGGATGTTCCTCGCCAACGGCGTGCAACGTTTGAGAGAGGGCGGACGACTCTGCCTAATCACGAACGACAGCTTTCGTACGCTGACGACGCACGCAGCGCTGCGTCGGTATCTCCTCGACCGCTGCAAGATCGTGGAGATCCTCTTGACGGACACTAAGCACTTCGAAGGCGTGAGCTTCCAGTTCGCCGGCATGGCGATCACGACGCTCGAGCGCTGCTCCGACGTGGCGGCTCGGCGCGAGAACGTCATGCGCCTGATCGATTACACGCGCGACCCGAAGGATTACTGGGAGCCTGCCGATCGGCTGTCCGAGTTCCGCCAGGAGGAATACGAGGCCCTCGACGAGACGCCTTTCGTCGTCGGCGTGCCTAGAGAGGTGTTTGAGGCCGCAAGAAACTCGCTGCGTGTGCGAGATGTGGCTCGCGGCCGGCAGGGGCTGATTACGGCCGACGACAAGCAGTTCCTCGCTTCCGTTGGCGATCCGAGCGTGACGGCGATCGGTGTGGCTGGAGTCATCACCGAAGCCGAGCAAGAGAACGGTATGCCTCTCACAAAGCCCTACTGGGTTCCGTTCGCCAAGGGGGAGGGTCTCGGTGAGTACTGGCGAGATCCAGGCATCGTGATCAACTGGTCAGCAGACTCCGTCGCAGAGCTCAAGCGAAGGGATCGCTTTGCCGCCGGCACCTCGAGGAAGCCTCGGTTCCAGAACCGCGATTACTTCTTCCGCGCCGGCCTTACCTACTCGGTCGTGTCGAGCGGTCGGGTGTCCGTGCGACTCATGCCTGAGGGCTGGATATTCGGGCACAAGGGAAGCGCGATCTTCCTTGAGGACGAGACTCAACTCGAACTCTTCCTGCTGGGCTACCTCAACTCGGCGATGGCCACGTACTTCAT
>Ga0136620_10000350_pt1 | contig 21287 bp, 19 predicted proteins | sample AntDrymUQ4162106_2_FD_104806 | JGI IMG/M metagenome (GOLD analysis project Ga0136620, IMG submission 104806) | Polar desert sand microbial communities from Dry Valleys, Antarctica - metaG UQ416 (21.06) | ecosystem: Environmental > Terrestrial > Soil > Desert | place: Antarctica: Dry Valley... | reverse complement strand
TCCAGCACCGCCTCGGTCATGCCCGCCGGCGCGTTGAGCCCGGTGCCGACCGCGGTGCCGCCAAGGGGCAGCTCGGCGACCCGCTCCAACGCGCTGCGGACGCGATCGGCTCCCAGCTCGACCTGCCGGGCGTAGCCGGAGAACTCCTGGCCGAGGGTCACCGGCGTGGCGTCCATCAGGTGGGTGCGGCCCGGCTTGACGATGTCGCCGAACTCGGTCGTCTTGGCGTCCAGCGCGCTGCGCAGTCGCTCCAGCGCCGGCAGCAGCCGCTCGGCGCAGGCGATGTAGGCGGCGACGTGCACGGCGGTGGGGAACATGTCGTTGGAGGACTGGCCGGCGTTGACGTGGTCGTTGGGGTGGACGGGGTCCTTGGATCCCAGTGTGCCGCCGAGGATCTCGATCGCCCGGTTGGCGATGACCTCGTTGGCGTTCATGTTCGACGAGGTGCCGGAGCCGGTCTGGAACACGTCGACCACAAAGTGCTCGTCGAGCCTGCCGTCGGCGACCTCGCCGGCCGCTTGGACGATCGCCTGGTACTGCCGGTCGTCCAACACCCCCTGGTCGTGGTTGACCGTGGCTGCGGCCGCCTTCAGCTGGCCAAGGGCATGCACGACCTCAGGCGGGATCGGTTGCCCGGAGATCGGGAAGTTTTCCACGGCTCGCTGGGTCGACGCCCCGTAGTAGGCGCCGGCGGGCACCTGCATCTCGCCCATGGAGTCGCGTTCGGTGCGCACTTCGCTCACGGGTTTCTCCGGTGGTGGCGGGCGATGGAGCACTCCAATCTAAAGGGCCTCTCCTGATGACGAATCGGGCCGGACCTGGCGCGGCCCGCAGCCGCCCGCTCGGTAGGCTGGCCCGCATGTCGAACACCGGTTTGCGAGGCCAGCGTTGACCCTGCTGGTGCTCATCCGCCACGCGACCACGGCCTCGACCGGCAAGCGGCTCGGCGGGCGCACGCAGGCACCGCTGGACGCCGGCGGGCGCGCGCAGGCCGAGGCCGCCGCCCAGCGCCTGGCGGACGTCCCGCTCAAGGCGATCTACGCCAGCCCGCTGCCGCGCACCATGGAAACCGCCGAGGCGGTGGCCGCCCCGCACCACCTGGCCGTCCAGCCCGACGAGTCGCTGCTGGAGGTCGACTACGGCCGCTGGACCGACCGGCCACTGCGGCCACTGACCCGCACCAAGACCTGGCCGGTGATCCAGGCCCGCCCCTCGCTGGTCGCCTTCCCCGACGGCGAGACCATCCGCGCGGCGCAGCTGCGAGCCGTCGACGGACTCCAGCGCATCGTGGCCCGGCACCCGCGCCACGCCGTGGCCGCGGTCAGCCATGCCGACGTCATCAAGGCTGTCGTCGCGTCTTACCTCGGCCTTGCGCTGGATCACTTCCAGCGGCTGCACGTCGACCCCGCGTCGGCCACCGTGCTGGCGTTGTCCGCCGACGGCGGGCAGCCGGTGTTGCTGCGCTTCAACGACGACGGGCCGCTGCGACTGGCGCCGCCCCGCGCAGCCGCCAAGAAGATCTCGACCAGGAAGGCCTCGGCAAGGAATACCCCGGCCGAGAAGGCCCCGTCACGCAGGACTGCGCACCGTGGGTGACTCATTCGAGATCGATCCCGTCGACTGGGTCACCGCGGGAGCCGTCGGCGAGCCGGGCCGGCGGACGTTCTATCTGCAGGCGCGCCGAGCCCACGACCTGCTGGCCATGGTCGTGGAGAAGTCCCAGGTGCAGTGGCTGGCGCAGCTGGCCCAGGAGCTACTTGGCCGCGTCGGGGTCACGGTGACGCCCGACGACCTTGACGCCAACGCCCAGCAACTGCTCGAACCCGTGGTGGCCGCTTGGCGCGCCGGTTCGCTGAGCCTTGGCATGGACGAGGAGGGCCAGCGCTTTTTGCTCGAGGTCGAGGAACTGGTGGACGAGGAGGCCGAAGACGAGCCCGGCAGCATCCGCCTGTGGCTGTCACGGGCCCAGCTGGTGGCGATGGCCGCGTACGCGGCGTTCATCGTGGAGGCGGGCGCCCGTGAGTCCTGCCGCCTGTGCGGTCGCCCGGTCGACCCCGTCACCGGTCACGTCTGCCCGGCCACGAACGGACACGGGCCGTTGACCGCGTGAGCCGGCTGTGACCGCCACCGAGGTGACGTCGCTGCTGGCCGACGGCGAGATCAAGGTGCACGGGCGTATCGTCAACGCCAGTAACCACACGACCCTGGTGCAGGTCGGCGGCGGGGACGCTGTGCTGGCCGTGTACAAGCCGCGCGCCGGTGAGCGGCCGTTGTGGGACTTCCCGCTCGGCACCTTGCACCGCCGGGAGGTCGCCGCGTTCGTCGTGAGCGCCTTCCTCGGCTGGGACATCGTGCCCCCGACACTGCTGCGCGAGGGGCCGCTTGGGTTGGGGTCGGTGCAGCTGTTCATCGACCACGACCCGCAACGCCACTACTTCGTGCTCGTCGAGGAGGCCGCCCACGACGAGCAGCTGGCCCGCATGGCGGTGTTCGACCTGCTGATCAACAACGCCGACCGCAAGGCCAGTCACGTGCTGCTCGACGCCGGGGCGCACATCTGGGGTTGCGACCATGGCTTGACGTTTCATCCGCAGGCCAAGCTGCGCACGGTGATCTGGGAGTTCGGCGGCGTGCCGCTGCACGAACAGTGGAGCGCTGACCTGGGCCGGCTGGCCGCGGCACTGGAGGACCGCCACAGCGCGGTACGCGGCGACCTCGCCAGCCTTTTGTCGGGTGCCGAGGTCGCCATGCTGGCCCGCCGCGCCGCCCTGCTCGGCGCGGCCGACGCGCTGCCCGACATCGACGAGGACCTGCGCCCCTACCCCTGGCCGCCGCTGTAGGACGCCTGTCGGCCGGTCGTCACGGCACGGACACCAGCGCCGTCGGGGACCGGCAACGCCCAGAAGCCGACCGGGAACCCGAGGTCGCCCGCCTGCACCCGTGCCTGCAGCGTCGTCCCGTCGTCGAGTCGCACCTCGACCGCGGGCAGATCTTCGCCCGCAGTGCCGTACACGACCGTCGGGCCGCCCTCGGGCACCGTGGTGGTCATGACCGCCCCCACACCGTCCTCGCCCTGCCCCCCCGGCGTGCAGGCGCGGTCCAACACCGCCTCGCCGTAGCGCAACTCCACGCAGTTGGCGGTGCCGTCGAAGCGCCCCACCGCCTCCCAGGGCTGGCCGGCCACCTCCCCCGCAGCGACCGGTTCGCGCAATGTGCGGGGGCGCTGCTCCTGGCGGACCTGGTCGACCAGCGTGGGGCCGAACAGCACCTCGATTAGCAGCAAAATGGCCAGCAGCACGCCGGCGCCGGCAACAAGCGTCCGTCCCGATACCGTCCGTTCCGCAGCCTCGGCCATGGCCCTAGGATCGCACGCGTGCCCCTCGAACTGGTTGCCTTGTCAGACATCCTGGCCGCCCGCGAGCGCCTCGCCGGCGTCGTCCAGACCACGCCGCTGGAGCCGTCCCACGCGGTCTCGGAGCTCGCCGGGTTGCGTGCGCTGCTCAAGTGCGAGCACTTGCAGCGAACCGGCTCGTTCAAGATCCGCGGCGCCTACAACCGCATCGTGCAGCTCGACGAGGCCGAACGAGCCCGTGGCGTGGTGTGCGCGTCGGCGGGCAACCACGCCCAGGGCGTGGCGCTGTCGGCACGGCTGGTCGGGGTGCGCGCAACCGTGTTCATGCCCGCCGCCGCGCCGCTGCCGAAGGTCGAGGCCACCCGGTCCTACGGCGCCGAGGTGGTGCTGACCGGCGAGGGCTTCGATGACGCCTACGAGGCCGCGCAGAAGTGGACGGCGGACAACGGGGCGGTGTTCGTCCACCCCTTCGACCATCCCGACATCATCGCCGGGCAGGGCACCCTGGGGCTGGAGATCCTCGACCAGGTGCCCGACGCGGGGACCGTCGTGGTGCCGATGGGCGGCGGCGGGCTGATCTCCGGTGTCGCGGCGGCCGTCAAGGCGCGCAAGCCCGACACCCGCATCGTCGGCGTCGAGGCCGCGGGGGCGGCGGCGTTCCCCGCGTCGCTGGCGGCCGGACAGCCCTGTGCCCTGGACAGCGTCTCGACCATCGCCGACGGCATTGCGGTCAAGACGCCCGGCGAGTTGACGTTGGCCCATGTTCGCGAGCTGGTCGACGAGTGCGTCACCGTCAGCGACGAGGCCATCGCCAGGGCGGTCCTGCTGCTCGTCGAGCGTGCCAAGCAAGTGGTGGAGCCGTCGGGCGCCGCCGGCCTGGCGGCGGTGCTGGAGAGCTCGCCGACGTTGGTCGAGCCGGTGGTGGTCCTGTTGTGCGGCGGCAACGTCGATCCTTTGCTCCTGGCGCGGATCATCCACTCGGGCATGTTCGAGGAGGGCCGCTACCTCGTCATGCGCACGCGGCTGGATGACCGCCCTGGGGCGCTGTCGGGGCTGCTGGGACTGTTGGCCGAGGCCGGCGCCAACATCGTCGCGGTCGAGCATCACCGCCTAGCGACGCGGCTGGGGATCCTCGAGGTCGAGGTCCAGTTGGAGCTGGAGACGCGCGGCCCCGACCACATCCGTGAGGTAGTGCAGACCCTGCGCCGCCACGACTATCCGGTCAACTGAGGAAGGAGACAGCGCCCCGGCCGTCGAAGGGAGGAAACGAGACCGCTATCCATCAGGAGCGTTCATGTTTCCCTTTGCCCGTCACTTGCTACTCACCGTCCTCCTGCTCCCCGCGCTGCTCGGCCTGCCCGCCGTGGCGGCCAGCGCCGCTACCCAGACCGACAGCGGCACGGCCCGCCTCAGCGACAGCCGCTACCTGGTCGTGCTCGACACGTCGACGACCGCCGCCCAGGCACGGTCGCTGGTGACCGCCGCGGGTGGGACCGTGGCCGCCGACTACACCCGCCAGATGGGCGTGCTCGTGGCCGAGTCGACCGTCGCCGGCTTCGCGGACGCGCTGCGGGCCTCGGGCCTGGTCGACGAGATCGGCGCCGACTTCTCCTGGCAGGGTCTGCCAGAGGGCGGACCGGAGCCGTCATCGGATCCCGCGGAGGCGCTGCAATGGGACATGCAGCAGATCCGCACTGAGCAGGCGCACGCCGTGCAGGCCGGCGCCCGTGCGGTCGACGTCGGCATCCTCGACAGCGGCACCGACGGACAGCACCCCGACTTCGCGATCGACGGGCAGGGCAGCAACGTCGACTGCAAGCGCGGCCGCGACTTCGTGCTCGGCAACGGCCCGGGCGTTGGCAATCCCAACCCCTGCGTCGATAACCAGTTCCACGGCACCCACGTGTCGGGCACCGTCGCCGCGCAGGCCAACGGCATCGGCATCGTCGGCGTCGCTCCCAACGTCACGCTGGTGCCGGTCAAGGTCTGTGACACCTCCGGGTACTGCTACGCCAGCTCAGTCGTTGACGGCATCACCTACGCCGGCGACGCGCAACTCGACGTGATCAACATGAGCTTCTTCGTCGACGACAACGAGTTCCAGGAGTCGACGGAGTTCAAGTGCAACTCCGACCCCGTGCAGCGCGCCTTCCGCAAGGCCGTCGAGCGGGCGGTTCAGTACGCCCGCAGCCAAGGCGTCACGCCGGTGGCGGCGCTGGGCAACTCCGACCAGGATCTGGCTCACCCCGTGGACGACGACGGCGAGCCGATCAGCAACGAATGCGAGGTCGTCCCGGCCGAGACCCAGGGCGTCATCGGCACGGCGTCCCTCGGCCGCAACAGTGAGAAGGCCGGCTACTCCAACTACGGCACCGGCGCGACCGACGTGGCGGCGCCTGGTGGCAACGGCACCACCGGCGACTGCCGACGGACCGTGCTGTCGACCTTCCCGGCCGGAACCTACGGCTGCATCCAGGGAACCTCGATGGCCTCGCCGCACGCGGCCGGTGTCGCGGCGCTGATCGTCAGCCAGATCGGCACGCTCGGCGCTGACGGCGACGTCAAGGCCTCGCCGACCAAGGTCGAGGCGATGCTGCAGAACACCGCGATCGACATCGGTCTGCGCGGCTACGACGAGTGCTTCGGCAACGGGCGTATCGACGCCCTGCGCGCCGTCACCGCCGATACCTCCGCGGCGGCCGACGACTCGGCGCCGGATTGCCCCGAGTACAGCGAGTAGGCACCGCTTCGCTGCACGACCGCACGCAAGAAGCCCGGTGGCCGCGATGCCGCCGGGCTTTCTTGCGTCCTATCTCAGGCGGGGGACCAGCTCGTCGGTCCAGAAGCGGAAGAAGCCGTCGTAGTCGTCGCCGACCTGCACAACGCAGATCTCGTCGAAGCCCGCCTCGGCGTAGTCCCTGATGGCCTCGACGTGCACCTCGGGATCCGGACCGCAGGCGACCGCCTCGGTGATGTCGGATTCGCGGACCGTGGACGTCGCGGCCTCGAAGTTGACCGGATTGGGCAGCTCGGCCATGACCTTCCAGCCGTGGACGCCGAACTTGAAGCGCATGGCGTACTGGCGAGCCTTGGCCTCGTCGGCGTCGTAGGACAGCGCTACCTGCCCGATGGTGCGCTTGCCCTGGCCGCCGTGCTTGCGGAAGCGTTCGACGAACTCGGGCTCAGGTTCGACGGCCACCATGCCATCGCCGAGGCGGGCCGCCAGCTCCAGCGACTGGTCGCCGCTGCCGGCGATGGCGATGGGGATGGGCTGGTCGGGCAGCGTGTACAGCCGGGCATCCTCGACGGTGACGTGCTTGCCGCGGTAGCTGTCAAAGCCGCCGGACCACAGCTGCTGTATGGCCTCGACCGCCTCGGTCAACATCTCATGGCGGATGTCGGCCGCCGGCCAGCCACGGCCGACGACGTGTTCGTTGAGGCGCTCGCCGGCGCCAAGGCCCAGCGTGAACCGGTTGTCGCTCATCACGGCGATAGTGGCGGCGGCCTGGGCGATGATGGTCGGGTGGTAGCGGAGGATCGGGCAGGTCACGAGCGTGGTCAGCTTCATACGCGACGTCGTCGCGGCGACCGCGCCCAGCACACTCCAGGCGAAGGGGCTGTCGCTGTGGCTGTCCAGCCACGGATGGAAGTGGTCGGAGATCACGGCGAAGTCAAAGCCGAGCTCCTCGGCGCGCTGCGCCTGGGACACCAGCGCCTTGGGGCCGTTGAGTCACTGAACAGGGTGTAGCCGTACTGAGTCATGCTCCCGGCCCTGCCCGCGTTGACCGCCCCGGAAACGAGGGTGTGTCGCGGGGATGCCAGTAGGCTGACGCGCCATGGAACCGGTCTACCGTCCCGTCATCGGCGCGGTGATGACCCTGTTCAAGGTCCTGGGGTGGCAGGTGCGCGTCACCGGCAGCGAGCACCTCCCCGCCGTCGGTCCCGGTGTCATCGCGACCAACCACATCGGCTACCTCGACTTCGTCTTCGTCGGCTACGGGGTGCGCCCGCGCGGGCGGCTGGTGCGGTTCCTGGCCAAGCAGGAGATCTTCGAGCATCCGGTGGCCGGACCGATGATGCGTTCCATGAAGCACATTCCCGTCGACCGCTTCGGGCGCGCGCAGCAGGCGCTGACCGACACGGTCGCAGCCCTGCGTCGCGGCGAGCTGATCGGCATGTTCCCCGAGGGCACCATCAGCCGGTCGTTCGTGCCCGCCCGCGGCAAGCCGGGAGCGGCGCGGATGGCGATGGAGGCGGGGGCGCCGCTGATCCCTGGCGCGGTGTGGGGCAGCCAGCGTCTGCTGACCAAGGGGCGGCCCCGCAACTTCCAGCGCAACGTGATCATCACCGTCGACTACGGACCGCCGATTCCGTACACGCCCGGAGACGACCCCGCCGAGGTCAACAAGCGCCTGATGGGGGTCATCGAGTCGATGGTGGACCGGGCCTCACGCGACTACCCCCAGCAACCAGCGGGGCCGGATGACCGCTGGTGGCTGCCGGCGCACCTCGGCGGGGCCGCACCGACCGTCGCGCAGACCGAGACCATGGCCGCCGCCGAGTCGGCCGAGCGACGCGAGCGCCGTCGCCAGCAACGACCGGGACGCCAGCCGGGCAGGTCGTAAGCGGCCGACGCCATCGGCCTCGTCCTCGTCCTCGTCCTCGACCGATCAGGTCGGGAAGGGGTCCGAGTCCCGTCAGGCCTCGACCGAGGTCGCCCGGAACACCGGGCCGACCTGGCAGGTGGTGGCCATGTCCGGCGCCTCAGCGCCCTGCACGGTAACGGTGTCCCCGTTGCCCGCGATCTTGCCGTCGGGGCCGAACAGCGCGCCGGAGGCGACGTCGAGGCGGTAGCCGTGGGGATAGATGACCTGCCAGCGCCGGCCATCGGCCTCCAGCCAGGCGCAGCCGCCCTCCAGGGTCTCGTCGCGGCCGAGTGTGCCGGTCAGCGTCATCGACTGGCGCCCCCCGGCCGATTTGCCCTTCCTGGCCGACTTGGCCAGCTCGCGCAGCTCAGAGGGGTCGACGCTCGGCCCGGCGACGGTCGGCTCGTCGGAGGGCTCACTGCCGGGCTGCGCGCCGCCGCCCTGCCCGCCGCCGCCCTGCGCGCCGCCGGACGCAGGAGGGCCCGTGCCGCCGGCGCAGGCGGCGACTAACAGGGCGACCATCCAGATGGTCAGCGCGGGCAGGCGCATGCGGCAGACTCCACGGCAGCAATGAGTGACCCCCAACCCTACGTGCACGCCGCCACCGCCACTGACGCGCAGGCGTGGCTGGGGCAGATCGATGGCGTGGCGATCGTGGCGGTCGACACCGAGACCAACGGGTGGGACCCTTACTGCGACCGGCTGCGGCTGGTGCAGGTCGCGGCGGGGCCCTCGTTGCCCGTGCTCGTCCTCGATGCCGAGCGTGTCGACCCGGCGGTGCTGGCCCCGGTGCTGGGCGACACCGGTGTGCTCAAGGTGTTCCACCACGGATCGTTCGACCTGCGCTTCCTGGCCACCTCCGGAGTCGCCGTCCGCCGCGTTGCCGACACGATGCTGGCCCAGCAGCTGCTCGACGGGGGCGAGAAGACGGCCACCGGCATCGGCTTGGCCGGTATCGCGTCGTTTCGCCTCGGCATGGAACTGGACAAGTCCGTGCGCGAGTGCTTCGGCAACGCCGGCGACTTCACCGAGGCGCAGCTGCGCTACGCGGCCGACGACGCGGTCGCCACCTTCGGCGTGTTCTCCCAGCAGTGGCGCGAGCTGGTCGGCCACGGGCTCACGAAGGTGGCGCAGTTGGAGTTCGCCGCACTGCCGGTGCTGGCCGACCTGCAGCTGCGTGGCATGGCCTTCGACGCGCCGCGGTGGACTACGGTCGTCGGTGCACTCGAGGCCGAGCTTGGAGAGCTGGAGGCCGCGGTGCAGGAGGCGCTGGTCACCGACGACAGCCCCCAGACACTGCTGGGCCCCGAGCCGGTCAACCTCGACTCGCCCGAGCAGCTGCTGGCGGCGCTGCACCGGCTCGGCATCGATCTGCCCACGACCCGGGAGGTCGCGCTGCGCGACCACCGCGAACACCCGGCGGTTGCCGCGCTGCTGGAATACCGCCAGGTCAGCAAGGTCACTTCCAATTGGGGTGGCGACTGGGCGCAGCGTGTGGTGCATCCGGTCACCGGGCGGATCCATCCCGACTGGCGCCAGATCGTCGGTACCGGGCGGATCGCCTGCAGCGACCCCAACCTGCTGCAGGTTCCCAAGGGCCCGCGCTATCGCGCCTGCTTCGGCGGGACGCCCGGCCGCGTGCTGGTCGTGGCCGACTACTCCCAGCAGGAGCTGCGCATCCTGGCCGCGGTCTCCGGTGACGAGGCGCTGACCGAAGTCTTCCGTCGCGGCGGCGACTTGCACCGCACCACCGCGGCGATGGCCTTCGGCGCCGCAGAGGACGCCGTCACCCCGGCGCAGCGGATAGCGGCCAAGGCGCTCAACTTCGGGCTGATGTACGGCATGGGCGCGCCGGGCTTCGCCCGCGCCACCGGCATGGACCTGCCGCAGGCGCAAACGGCGATGGAGCGCTACTTCGCCGCGTTCCCGCGCGTGGCGGACTGGCTGGCAGAGGCCGAGGCCGCGGGGCGTCGCTCGGGGCGGGTGCGCACCGCGCTCGGTCGGATCCGCAGGGTCGACCCGTCCCAGGGCAGCATCGTCACCTTGGCCCGCAACGCCCCAATCCAGGGCGCGGGTGCCGACATGACCAAGCTGGCGCTGGCCAAGGTCGACCGGCGGCTCGCCCAGCGCTTCGGCGACGAGGATGGCACGGTGCGCCGCGACGGGCTGGTCCTCGTCGTCCATGACGAGCTCGTCGTCGAGGTGCCCGCCGAGCACGGCGAGGAGGTCGCCGCGCTGGTCACCGAGGGCATGCTGGCGGCGGCGCGCGAGCTGCTCGGCGACGTGCCAGCCGCGGTGGACGCCTCCGTGAGCCCGCGCTGGGGCGCCCTCGAACCCGAAGTGCTGTGACGTTCGCACCCTGCCGGTAGCAAAGTCACAGCACCCGGGTTTGATACCCCGCCGCTAGCCTTGGCGGTTGGCAGGACCGGGACAGGAGCCGCCATGGCTGAGCTGCGAGACGCCGTCTACGTCGACGGCGTCCGCCTGCCGATCGGGCGAGCCGGCGACAAGGGCTACTACGCCGCCACCCGCGCTGACGACATGGTGGTGCGTACCATCCGGGCATTGCTGGACCGCAACCCGCAGCTGGACCCCACGGCGATCGACGACAACGTCTGGGCGGCGACCACGCAGCAGGGTGACCAGGGCCTGACGCTTGGACGCACTACCGCGATCCTGGCGGGCTTGCCGAAGTCGGTGCCTGGCTACGCCATCGATCGGATGTGCGCCGGCTCGGTGACCTCGATCACCAACGCCGCCAACGCCATCCGGGTCGGCGCGCAGAACGTCGTCATCGCCGGCGGGGTCGAGCACATGGGTCACCACCCCATCGCTGAGGGCGCCGATCCCAACCCCCGCTTCCTCGCCGAGAAGCTGGTCGACACCTCGGCGTTGGTCATGGGCGTCACCGCTGAGAACCTGCACGATGAGCTGCCCGAGATCTCCCGCCAACGCGCCGACAGCTATGCCGTGCAGTCTCAGGAGCGGGTCGCCAAGGCACATGCCGAGGGTGTGTTCGACAGCCACGTCGTGCGGATGGGGGTGTGGAGCGAGGCCGGCTGGCTGGTGGTAACCGAGGACGAGCATCCCCGCCCCGGCACGACGCTGGAGGCCCTCGCGGGGTTGCCAACGCCGTTCCGCCCGGGCGGCCGTGTGACCGCCGGCAACGCGGCGGGCCGGAATGACGGCGCCGGCTGCGTGCTGCTGGCCGACCGCGAGGCCGCGGCGGAGCTGGGGCTACCTGCCCACATGCGCTTGATCGACTACGTCTTCGTCGGCGTCGAGCCAGAAACCATGGGCTACGGGCCGATTCCCGCGACCCAGCGGCTGCTGGCCAAGACCGGCCTGTCGATCGGCGACCTCGACGTGATCGAGATGAACGAGGCATTCGCCGTGCAATGCGTGGCCTTCCTCGACCACTTCGGCCTGCCGACCAACAGCCCCAAGGTCAACCCGTACGGCGGGGCGATCGCCATGGGCCACCCGCTGGCGATGTCCGGCGCCCGGCTGACCCAGCAGCTGGCGCACTACTTGCAGACCCACGACGAGGCCCGTTACGGCTTGGTGACGCTGTGCGTCGGGCTGGGCATGGGAGCCTCCGTGCTGTGGGAGCGGATCTGAACGCGGCCAGTGAGCTGGTCACCAGCTGCAAGGTCAGCTACTTCGACTCGTCCGAGGCCGGGCGCCTGGCGATCCTGACGCTGGACAACGGTGCCGACCACCGCAAGCCCAACACCTTCGGCGAGCAGGGGCTAGCGTCGCTTCTCGCCGCAGTCGAGGAGGTGGGTGGGCAGTCCGATGTCAAAGGCCTGCTGCTGACGGGGAAGCCGTTCGTCTTCGCGGCCGGCGCCGACCTGGGCGGTTTCGAGGGCATGGACGAGGCCAGGGCTCGTGAGGCGGCGCGGCGCGGCCATGAGGCGTTCGGGCGGCTGCGTGACCTGCCGTTTCCGACGCTAGCGGCGATCAACGGGGTGTGCATGGGCGGCGGACTTGAGCTCGCGCTGCACTGCGACTACCGGACGCTGTCGGCCTCGGCGGCGGGAGTCGCGTTTCCCGAAGTGTTCTTGTCGATCGTCCCGGCGTGGGGTGGCACGCAGCTGACGCCGCGCGTCGCTGGCTTCGCCAACGCGCTGATCGTCATCGTGGGCAATCCGCTGAACAGCAACCGTGTGCTGCGCGCCGCGCGGGCGGCGCAGCTGGGGCTGACGGACCGCCTGCTCCCGGCGACCGACTTCTTCGAGGAGTCCCTGGCGACGCTGGAAGGCCTGGTCACTGGCCGGTTGCCGTTGCCCGCCCGCGAGCCGTCGACCGATGGCCTCGACGAGGCCCTTGCCACCGCCCGCCGCGCCGCCGACGACCGCGTCCACGGCGCGACCAGGGCCCCTTATGTCGCGATCGACTTGATCGAGTTCGCCGCCCGCGGTGGCGATCTCGCCGAGGGACTGCGCCGTGAAGAGCAGGCACTCGCCGAGCTGCTCCCTGCCCGGCAGGCACAGGCCGCCGTCTACAGCTTCGGGTTGACCCAGCAGCGTGTGAAGCGCCAGCCGTGGAAGCCGGCAACCGCATCGCGGCGGATCGCCAAGGTCGGCATCGTCGGCGCTGGCCTGATGGGCGCGCAGCTCGGCGCCTTGTTCCTACAACGCTTCGAGGTGCCGCTGGTGCTGACCGACATCGACGCCGGCGTGCTCGAGCAGGCGCGCCGGCACATCGACGGCGAGCTGGACGCACGCGTGGCCAAGGGGCGCCTACGACCCGGCAAGGCCGACCACCTCAAGTCGTCGGTGACGACCTCCACTGACGTCGCGGACCATGCGGGCGCCGACTTCGTGCTGGAGGCCGTCGCCGAGGACCTCGGACTCAAGCAGCGGATCTTCGCCGACCTCGAGGCCTCGGTGGACGCCGGCTGCGTCCTGGCGACCAACACCTCGGGCCTGTCGGTCACAGCCATGGCCGCCGGTCTGCTGCACCCAGAAAGGGTGGTGGGCCTCCACTTCTTCAACCCCGTGGCGGTCCTGCCGCTGGTCGAGGTCGTCCGAACCAAGGCGACGTCCGACGAGGCGCTGGCCACGGCCTTCGCGGTGGCCACGACCTTGCGCAAGTCGGCGGTGCCCTGCGCCGACACTCCCGGCTTCGTCGTCAACCGGCTGCTGACTCGCTTCATGGGCGCCTGCGGCCAGGCCGTCAACCAGGGCAGCGGGTTCACCGAGGTCGACGATGCCATCAAGGAACTCGGCCTGCCGATGGGTCCCTTCGAGCTGCTCGGCCTGGTCGGCCCGGCCGTCGCGGCCCACGTCGCGCGCACCCTGCATGAGGCCTACCCCGACCGCTTTGCGCTCGACAACAACTTCCAGATGCTCGGGTCCAGCGGCGTGCCAGGGGTCTACGACTGGAGCAACGGCCGGGTGCCGTACAGCGAGGTGACCGAGCGTTGGCAGGTCAGCGCCGCGGGCGGGCAACGCATGACCGCCGCCGAGATCCGCGACTCGGCGGTGGAGGCCGTGGCCGACGAGATCGCCGTGATGCTCGACGAAGGTGTCGTGGCCGACGCCCGCGACATCGACACCTGCCTACTGCTGGGCGCCGGGTGGCCTTTCTTCCTGGGCGGTATCTGCAAGTACCTGGACCAGACCGGCGTCAGCCAGACGCGCTTCGGCCGCACCCTCGTCAGCGCCACCGACCACGCCGCCACGCGGCCCGAGCCAGGCATGCCGCTGGGGGCCAGCGGTGATCCGTTGCTCGCCGCGAGAGCCGATGAGCATCTGGCAGGCTTCGGCGAGGAATGACGCCTGACACATTCGGTGTTCCCGGCCAGCCAGCGACGCCCGTGGGACACTGCGGGGATGCAGCTTTCGGACCGGCTCGTCGAGCGGCTCGCCCGAGCGGGCGTCACCGCCGCCTACCTGTTCGGCTCGCGCGCCACGGGAACGCACACCGCGGCCAGTGATGCAGACGTCGCCGTGCTGATGGCACATGGTGGGCGCATGCTCACCCTCGCCGAACGTTCGGGCTTGGCCAACGCCTTCGCTGATGCGTTGGAAGCGCCGGACGCTGACCTAGTGGTGCTCAACGAGGCACCGCTGGAGCTGCGCGGTCGCGTCGTTCGAGAGGGCCGCTTGCTGTACCGCGGCGACGAAGCACACCGTGTCCGCTTCGAGGTCGACACCCTGTCGCGTTGGCTGGATGTCGAGCCAACCGTACGGGAGCAGGACCGGGCCTACCTCGCCCGGGTCGCTCGCGAGGGCCTCGGATGATCGACACCCCTCGGGTCCGGGCCCGCCTGGCGTTGCTGGCCCGGTACCGCCGTCGCCTGGCCGGGCTGCGGGATCTGCCGCGCGACTCCTACCTGCGAGACCACGATCTGGAGGGCCGCTATGCGTTGCAGGCCGCGGCGCAGATCTGCATCGATCTGGCCAACCACGTGATCGCGGCGAACGGCTGGGAACCGGCCAGGGACTTCCGTGACTCGTTCACCCGGCTGGAAGAGCAGGCGGTCGTGGACGGCGGACTCGCAGAGCGGCTGCGGGCACTCGCCGGGCAGCGCAACCGGCTGGTCCACCTCTACGACGACGTCGATGACTCGCTAGTGCAGGACAACCTGGCCACGGGACTGGATGATCTCGACGACTTCGCCCGCATCATCGCCGGCCTGGCCGGCCCGGACCCGCCCTCATGAACAGCCGGGTCCACGCGCCTAACGCGTACGAGCCCGGCATACGACATGCAGCGTAGGGACCAGGAGGGGCGCTGCAGGCTGTTCGCGCCGCATGCCAGGGCTGCTCACCGGACGTCGACGCGTCTGTGCTCAGGTCCATGCTTTCCGCCACCGCCGCCACCACCGGTCCGGTGTGCTGACCGCCTCAAGTTGGGGTTTCTACGGGACGGCCGTCGCTACTCGACGAGCTCCTCGGCGAGAAGGTCCATCAGCAGGCCGTCATGCCAGGTGCCGTCAGGACCGCGCTCGTATCGACGCATGACGCCGACCGGGCGGAAGCCCACCTTGCTGTACGAGCGGATGGCGGCCGTGTTGCCGACCGCGGGATCGATGATCAGCCGGTGGTGACCGTGATCGACGAACAGGTGCCGCGCGAGCGTTCGGACCGCGTCGGTGCCGACGCCGCGACCGTGTACCGCCGGGTCGACGTAAATGTCCATGTTCGCGTGCCGGTAGTCCGGCTCCTCCTCGGCCTGGCACTGGATCCAGCCCACGACGCGGCCCTCGAGCTCGATCACGTAGGCGGTGACGTCCGGCTCATCGAAGTCCTCCTCGACCGCGGCTATCATGTCGCCCCCGCCTCGCCAGTGCTGATAGACCTGCGGCGTCTGGCGGATCTGCACCAGTTCGGGGATATCGGCCCTGGCGGCTGGCCGGAGTCGGACAAGCGCTCCCTGCAGCGTGGTCATCCGCAGAGAGTACGGGCGGCTTCGCTCATGGCGTGATCGGGCCTACTCAGCCTTCGGATCTCCCCCGACCGGTCACCCAGCGAGCCTGCCATGGGAGCGCGAGGCTCAACGGTCGGCACGGCGGCCGCGGCTGATCTCGCTGGTGTCGTCCTCCCGGCGGGTGCGCAGGAGCAGTCCAACCCAGGTGCGGTACGGCCGCCAGCCGTCTGCGACGGCGGCGAGCTCCGCCAACGTGGGATCTGTGAGCCGGTATGCGCGAGCGATCTCTTCGTGCAGGCGTCGCTCGGCGGTAGGGAACAGGTCCGGGTGGCCGGCGCCGCGGGCGAATGAGCTGGGCTGAGAACGGCCCGATCCCAGGCAGCTGGGTCAGCTCCTCGAGTGCCTGGTCGGTGTCGAGGTCGCGGAGCCGGGCGCCGTCGAGCTTGCCGGCCATGGTGGCGGTCGCGATGGCGTGCAGCCGCTCGGCCTTGACCGCGGGCAGCCCCGGCAGCACCGGCCTTGGAGCCGTTGAGGAGCGGGGAAGGCGGCCAGCTGTTGCCCGGCGATTGTCACCCGCTCACCGAGCTGCTCGGCCAGGCGCTGCTTGATCGCGGCGGCTTGCGTGATGCGGATGCGTTGAGCGATGATCGCCCAGCAGGCGGCCTCGTACGGTGAGTGGAACGACACCGGTCGCAGGCCCGGGTAGCGGTCCCGCAGCTCGCCGACCACGGGGTCACGGCGCCCGAGCTCGGGGAAGCCGCGCCCGTCCACGTCAAGCGACAGGATGCGTTCGACCTGGGCGACGATCCTGTCTTGGTCGTCGATGTCGCCGGTGAGCTCGACCGTGATGGTGCGGCCCCGCTGCCGGATGGCTGCGCCGACCGGCGGCCAGTCGACCTCGGCGGGGAAAGCCAGGCGCAGCACCCCTGGCTCGGTAGCGGCGTCGGACCGGCCGGCTGGGGCGAAGCCCTCGAGGAAACGGGTGCTGGCGGCCAAGTCGAACGCGCCGCGCACAGCCAACTCGGTGGTCATCGTGCCGGCAACCTGGACCACGACTCAACCGACAGCGAGGTTCATTCCCTTCCCTTCGAGTTGCTGAGGATGGAGCGTACGGGCTGGTGGCGATGCCGTCCGCAGCGATGCCCGCTGCCGCGGCTCCGGCGCTGCTAACTTCGCGCGGTGGGCGCAGTTGGCGGTCCCGCGGTGACGCTCGTCGACATCGACGAGCCGACCCTGGATCGGTTGGTCAACGCGGCGATCACCGATGCGCCTGCCAACGAGGTAACTGCACCTGTCGCGACGGGCGACGAATGGTCTCCCGCGCGGATCGCCTGGCTGAAGGACTTCCACCGCAATCGCCGGAACGGGCTCAGCGGATCTGCGGGTGAGGTCACCTGGGCCATCCTGGTCGGTGGACAGGTTGTGGGCTCGGTTCGGCTCAAGCGGACGGCCGTGCCTGGGATCCTGGAAACGGGCATCTGGCTGACTCGGCGCATACGCGGTCAAGGGGTGGGGCAGCTGGCAATGGCTGCTGTCCTGCGGAGAGCGGCCACGCTCGGTGCTCGGGGCGTGCGAGCCGATACGACTGTCGGGAATGAGGCTGCCCTCGGCGTACTGGCACGTCTGGGGTTCGATGTTGCACCGAGCACGGACGGTGCTGGTGTCGACGTTCTCCTCATGTTCAGCACTGGTATGGCGAGGACCGACTGACCCAAGATCGCGACGAGACGCCACCCGCGGCCGCCGCGGGCTGACCACAACCGCCACGGAACGTCGGTGCCAGCGGCCGCTGATGCTTGGCACAGTGGCCTCATGCGGAAACCGTTCGCGCACGAGGCCGTCCTGACGATGGCGGCGGACGCCGATACCCGAGCCCCAGGAGCGGCGATCACGGCGGCCCTGTGCGGACACTGGAAGCACGAACCGCCGTGCCCGCTGTCGCCGCACCACAGCCGCGCCGAGTGGGTTGGCAGCGAGGTTCATGTCCAAATCCTGTTTGCCGCTGAGCCGGAGATGGAGGGCGATGTCCGACACCGCATCGACCAGGCGCTGGTAGGCGGCCGACTGCAGGGCCCGAATGGCGTGACGACTCAATGGCAGTTGCATGGCAGCAGCCTGCACAGCGCCGTCTTGGAGCAGGAGGCGGACCACGCCCAGCGCCTGACTCGGTTGAGCACGTTCGGCTGCTGCCTGTCTGAACGGGTGTCTAGGGCGTCCACGAGGGGTCGCGGCCACTGAGGCCGACGGCGCGGTCCAGCAACGCAGCGTCGGGCGGACGCCGACGATCGATCCGAACAGTCCCGCCTGGGCCTCCTCGTCTGCGGATTGGGACAGGAACGCGAAGATCGCCTCCGTGCTGGCGGTGTCGCACGCAACTGGTTGCCTGGTGGCGCGGCCGGCGAGGCCTGGACGACACCGGTAACGACGAGGGTCTGCCCCGCGACGAGGGTGCCGCCGTACACAACCAGCACGCCAGCGGCGATCCAAGTGCCGGTCAGCAGGAGGCGACGCCAGCCAGGTGACTCGGCACGCAACAGCATGACGCCCAGTGCCGCCGCAGCGATCTTGACGGCGACGACCACCCAAAGCGCGAGCAGGGGCAGCGGCTGGCGAGCGTGAGCCATCTGCTCGAGCTGCCCGCCGAGGCTGTCCAGGCCTGCCGTGCCGCCCAGTGCCCAGTAGGCACTGACCGCAGCGTTGAGCAGGCCGACGGCTAGCGCGCCCCAGGCCGCCCATCGGACCACAGGCCGCATGGTTGTGCTGCGCGGTCACGCGATGGTTGGCACGACCTGTGCCGTCTTGAGCAGGTCGACCATCGTGAAGGCGTCCCCTGAGCCGTAGGTGGGTGTCCAGTCGGGGTCCTGGCGCAGGTACGACTGGCTGTCGCCCTTGAGCAACCCCAAGATGACCTCAGCGACGATCCGGCCGCCGACGGGGCCGAGGTGCTCGCCGTCGCTGGTGACTGCGGCTTCCCGCAGGACGTAGAACCATAGCGGGGTGCGTTTGTGCAGATGCAGGTCCTTGAGGTCGGCAAGGTCGCCGGATCCCAGTTGCGGCAGCTTCATCGCCCGCGCGACGCGCTGGCCCGAGGGCACGTGCATGGTCAGACCGCGCAGCAGGTTGCGGGTGGCCAGCGAGGTAGTCGAGCCCGGCGATTGCCCCATGAGGTCGAACAGCACCGTCGACAGGATGGTGTCGATCTTCTTGTTCGGCCGGGCCCTGCCGTCGCCGAAGTCGAAGAAGGTCTGCCAGTCGATGAACCGGCGGGGGGCGCGTCGTCCGCCACGCAGGTCGGCCGGGTCGTCGAGGTCGGCTGCCGCAGGGTCGAAGACCAGCGCGAAGAACTGCTGCGACGGATCGGTGGCGCTGGTACCGAAGTTCGCCCGATAGCTCGGCCGAATCTGTGAGTGGCCGAAGCGGTAGGCGGCCACCGAGAACTCCACCGGGATGTAAGGGGCGTTGCGCCACTGGTAGTGCTTGAGGCCTCCGCTGCGCACGTCAGCGATCGTCGACTGCCCAACCGTTTTGGGCAGGAACTCGTGCAGGATGAGCCACTGGTAATGCCAGCGCACCGTGCGCTGCGCCTCGGCGAAGATCTCGTCGGCGGTGTAGCCGGGACCCAGGTCGGCCCTGACGTCGGCCACGACGGTGTTGTGGAAGCGCAGCATGGCGAAATGAAGCTGGGAGACCACCAGGTTCTCGTCGTTTCGCGGGTCGCCCACCAGGGCGATGGCCTGGCTGTTTCGCGGCAAGTCGTGGCGCGCGACGCCGTCGATCGACACGGTCGCGGAGCCCGGTATCTCCTCGGTGAGCAACGTCGTGCGGCCGCCGTCGATCGAGCGGTCGTACAGGTGCGGCGAGATGCCGGGGCCGCCGCCGTAGACGCTGTCGAGGTCGAGTGCCGGAATGCGGAAGTTGCGGATGGACTCAGGGTCCTGCCGGCGCGCCAGACTCGACGTCGGGTCGAAGGTCATGTCGTGGTCGAGGAACTGGCCCAGGAACGTCAACCCCGCCGTCATCTTGGGGTTGTTGGGATTGTGGGTGCTCTTCGTCGGGTCGGTGATCAGCGTGATCGGATCCGACAGGTCGTCGCCGGCATCCATGGGACCGCCCGGCGCGCCCAACTCGGCGAGGGCGTCGCGGACCAACGCGGTGTCGGCGGCGAAGGGCGGCAGCGTCGGGAACAGTCGTCCGAAGCGGCCCTGATCATAGAAGGTCGATCGTGGGGTCAGTTGGCCAGCATCTGCGTTGCCGTGGCCCATGACGGACCTCCTTTGGCGCAGGACATCGGTGAGTCCGCGGGCCTGCCGTCGCCAACGTGCGCCGCAGATTGCTAACGCTGGGTCTCGTCGGCTCGGTCGTCGGCCAGCTTCGTTCTAGCACGAGGGGGTTACGCCAGCCTCATTGACGCTGGTTGCGCGAGTGGTTCTTGGCCATCCGCTCGTTCCCGTGCTGGTAATGGCCGGTCAGTCGAGCCATGAGCTCTTGCGGGTCGCCGTCTGCTACCTCAGCCAGGAACTGCTGGCGGCAGCGCCACGCAGCGTCGTCGCACGACGGCCGCGATGACGGATGACGACGTTGCCGCCGATCACCTGGTACTCGAACCGTCGGGTGGACTGGCCACGGCGTGCAGCATGGCGTGCAGCATGCCACTACTGCCAGGAGAGCTGCTGACGAGGCGCGGGTGGCCGGCGCCCGATCAGAGGCGGCCGATCTCTCCTCGGCGCGCAGCGCAGCCGCTCTACGGTTGCGGGATGACATCCACGAACTGGCCGGCAGCCGAGGCCATCGAGACGGCGCGGCTGATCCTAGAGCCGCTGCGCGTCGACCACGCCGCGCAGATGGCGCCGGCACTCGACGACGAGCGCCTGCACGAGTTCATCGGCGGACAGCCGGCAACGCTGGAGCAACTGCAGGAGCGTTACGGCCGGCAAGTCGTCGGCCGGTCAGCCGATGGAACGCAGGGCTGGTGCAACTGGGTCGTTCGTCATCGTGGCACCGGAGCGGTTGTGGGCACGGTGCAGGCCACGTTGCACACAGAGCGTGGCCGGACCGCTGCCGAGATCGCCTGGGTCGTCGCGGTGCCCCATCAAGGGCAGGGGTACGCCAGCGAGGCGGCCGCGGGGATGGCCGGATGGCTGGCCAGGCACGGCGCAGAAGTCCTCGTCGCCCATGTGCACCCCGAACATCACGCATCCATCGGCGTGGCCCGAGCTCTCGGCCTGTCACCGACCGACGTCATCGTCGATGGCGAGATCCGCTGGACCACCTGACCTGGCAGACCTCAATGACAAGCGCGGCAGGCTCATGGTGATGTAGCCTTACATCATGTTGCGGACCCAGATCTCTTTGACGGAGGAGCAGCGCCGTACTTTGGATGCCGCATCGGCTGGTACTGGGCGGTCCATTTCCGCCCTCATCAGGGATGCAGTGGACGCTGTGTACGGCGCCGAGGGCTCCGCTGAGGATGACCTCGCCGCCATGTGTCGAGCCTTCGGGTCATGGGCGCAGCGGGACACCGACGGGGCTGCGTGGGTCGACCAGGTGCGGTCCGGGAGGCGGCTGGAGGATCTGTAGTGAGCGTGCTGGTCGACACGTCCATCCTCATCGACTACCTGCGCGGTCACCAGGGTGCCGGTGACCTGCTGGATGAGGAGCGCGCGGCCGGAACGTTGCACGCCAGCGAGATCACGCGGCTGGAGGTGCTCGCGGGCATGCGGGCGGCGGAGGAATATCAGACCCGGTCATTGTTGTCGACCCTCCGCTGGCACCCTGTCGACGCCGAGGTGGCCGAGAAGGCCGGAGAGCTAGGCCGGGCGTGGCTGCCAAGCCATCGCGGCATCGACAGCGCCGACCTGGCGGTCGCAGCCACCGCCTTCCTGCTTGATGCGCGACTGCTCACGATGAAT
>Ga0136620_10000349_pt1 | contig 21364 bp, 18 predicted proteins | sample AntDrymUQ4162106_2_FD_104806 | JGI IMG/M metagenome (GOLD analysis project Ga0136620, IMG submission 104806) | Polar desert sand microbial communities from Dry Valleys, Antarctica - metaG UQ416 (21.06) | ecosystem: Environmental > Terrestrial > Soil > Desert | place: Antarctica: Dry Valley... | reverse complement strand
GGCGTCGGTTGCGAAGGGCCGCGACGATTACTACACCGGCAAGGGGGAGGCGCCGGGGGAGTGGTTCGGGGCCGGGTCGGAGGCGTTGGGGCTGGCGGGGGAGATCGACGCCGACCAGTTTCAGACGGTGGTGATGGGGGCTGTGGATCCGGTGTCGGGGCAGCGGCTGCGCCGCCGGGCGCGCGACCGTCCGGTGCATGGTGTGGACATGACTTTCTCGGCGCCGAAGTCGGTGTCGCTGGTCTATTTCCTCGGCGGGCGGGCAGGCACAGGCGGCGGTGCGCCAGGCCCACGACGAGGCCGTGATGGCGGGGTTGGGCTACATGGAACGACAGGCGTGCGTGGTGCGTGAGGGCAGGGCGGGCAGCAGGGGCAGGCAGGTCGCGGAGGGGTTCGTGGGCGGGGTCTTTCGTCACCGCACTTCGCGGGCGCGCGATCCGCAGCTGCACACCCACGCGGTGGTCGCGAACCTCTTCCTTCAACCCGCTAAAGACAGGCGTCGTCTTGGATCGAGCCTCGCATGCTTTGCTCCGACCGAGACCACTCCTCCTCGGCCGCCTCCAACGCCCGGACCGCACTTTGAGCCTGGCCGGCGAGCTCCGCCGCCCGCTCGATGTGCACGGCCCAGCGGCCGGAAGCCTGAGCTTCCTGCTCGTTGACCTCAGTGAGCGCAGCCGACGCCGAAACAGCCCGCTCGATGGCAATGTCGTCGGGGGCGTCGCCGGTGGCTGATTCCACGGCCATGTTCGCCCGGCGCTCGGCCGCATCACCAAGCTCCGTCAGCAGCATGACACGCTTCGCCAGCCGGATGCCCTCCAGAAGAGAGGTCGCCAGTTCATCCAGGAGGACATGTAGCGCGGAGTCGAAGACCGCCGTCTCGCCATCAGGCGATGGACGGTCGAGGGAACCGAGCAGACCCGCGCACGCCTGGCTGCCGGTTTCGGTCACGCGCGCCGATCTACCTGCGGACATGTCAGATCAACGCCTTGACAGTGGCTGCGCTACCGCGAAGGGAAAGTTTCTTGACGTGTGCACAGGAGGGAGTGACTCACTTGAAAGGACGAGCTCGGCTACTTCCGCTTGACCTGCAACGTAACGTCGGTCGAGCGCGCCAGCGACCCGCTCGTCCCCGTAATGCGGAGGGTGTAGGTTCCAGTTTTGGTGGTGCCGCTCGCACTGACGGTGAGCCACGAGCTGGATGTCTGAAAAACGTCCAGGGGGTTTGGCGCGAAGCTCGCCGTCACCCCGGCGGGTAGGCCGCCGGCGCTCAGGCTGACCGGGCCCGTGAAGCCGTTCAGCGAATCGACCGTCACCGAGTAGCTGGTGCTTCGGCCTCGCACGACGGTTTGGCTCGAGGGCGACGCGCTAAGCGAGAAATCCGGTGCGGGGGCCGTTACCGTGACGTAGCCCGCCTTCGTCAGAGTGTTGCCTCCGCTGTCGTTCGCCACGGTCAGGCTGACGGCGTAGGTCCCCGGCCTGTCGTACGTGTGGGTGGGGCTTGAGCTTGTAGCGGTGCCTCCGTCGCCGAAATCCCAGGACCAGCTAGTCGGACTGCCGCTGGACGAGTCGCTGAAGCGGACGGCGAGAGGCGCGGTGCCCGTCGTCGGCGAGCCAGTGAAATTCGCCACCGGCGCACTGGGCGGCCCGGCAGGCAGGAGGGGCTCGAAGGCATGCCAGTAGAAGCCCGTGGACCGGTTGATGGCAAGCAGCGCGATGCCCGTTCGACTGTTGACGTTCTGCTTCGAGGAGCTCACGTTGTGAATGTACGGACTATCGGAGTCCACAATCACAGGCGTTCCCGTTCCGGTGGGGAAGGAGATGGAGTCCATCGGCGATGTCTTCTCGTAGATGGCCCCGCCCGAAGAGTTGCAGGAGTAGCCGGGAGGGCCTGGGTAGGTTGCGAACGTGTGAATCACCCGGTTCTCCTCGTCGAGCACCGCGATCGGGCGGTTCGGGCAGTCCGAGACCCGCGCGATCGTATGGCTGGTCCAATCGCCGCTGGCAGGGTCGCGGACGAGCAACATGATCAGAGGGCTGGCCGAGTTGGTGAAGGAGGTCTTGACTGCCGCGTACAGCCGTCCGCCCGAGTCGGTCTGGACCGACTTGAGGTTCATGTGATCGTCGGCGCTTCCGGGCCCCTGGATCGCGGTGCGGCTGGCCTGCCAGGTCGTATCGGGCTGACCGTCCTCGTGTACCGCGAAGTACATGGCGTCGTTCGTGCTCGATTGATTGCTCCACATCAGCCCGATCTTCGAGCCGCCGAGCGCGACGACCGTCGAGGTGTCGTCCGCCGTGACGCTTGCGCCTGCCGCGGGCAGGGCGAAGGGCGTCCCCCACGTCTGATCATTGCCTACAGTGCGATTGACGTAGATCTGGTTGCCCTGCTGCCAGGTAGCCCACAGCTTGCCGGTTGAATCCTTGTCTATGACCAGCGTCTCGGTCTTGTAGTTGTTGATCGCCACGGGAAAGCCGGAATCGCGCGAGTAGGTCTTGCTGACCGGGTCATAGCTAAAGCGGAACAGGTAGCTCGGCGTGCCCGAGACGGCGGACTGTTCGTCGGAGACGAACGCATGCGAGGCGACGTACAGGTGTGTCCCATCCCACAGCACGTCCGCATGGGTGTTGGAGCGCGTGTCGATCGGCACGCCGGTATCGACCCACTTTTGGCTCGTCACGTCGAGCCTGAAGATGTGGAACTCGCCCGAGGTCGCATCCCACATGTCGGCCCACCAGGACCCGTCGTTCCACCACAGCACGCTCTCTGCCCGCTTCGTGCCGGTGGGCGTGCCCGTCCCCGAGAAGGACTGGTCCTGATAACCGACGTCGGCCGCGGCCCAGCCCACCGGAGCGAGCAAGCCGATCAGGACGACCAGCGTCGCCAAGGAGAGCTTAATCGCACGCCGGCTCATCGAACGAGGCCTCACCGCTATGCCGAGCCTGCGATCAGCGGTCCGTAGAAGTCGCGGCGAGTCGGCTCTTCGCGAGATAGCTCCACTACTAGAACGAACGCCCGTTGATGGCGATTTCTTCCGCACGCGCCACATGAGCGCCGGCGGCGGCCGCTTCCGCTCCCCTCAGCCCGACTCCGCCCTGCCCACGAGCAGCCGGCCCGAGAGCGCGTCGAGGGCACGGGCAGCGCCCCACGACGTGGGGATCCTCACGACGCTGCCCGGACAACCCTCCAGTGAGGATCGCAAAAGCTCGGCCTCCCGGCCGGCTGTCTCTTCGAGCGCCAGCTGCCAGGCGCGGTCCTCGATGCGGCTGAGCTGCCAGCGCTGCGCGGCGAGCAGCTCCTGGGCAAGGCTCACGGCCATCGAGGTGTCCAACTTCTCCACGGCCAGCTGCCGCAATCCAGGCTCCCGGCTGATCAATAACACCGCGCCCAGGCGCATCTGCCCGGGCATGTCGCGGCCGGCCAGGGTGGCCGGCTTGACGCGGATCGGCGGCGCCACGAAGCCGCGAGTGGCCACGCGGAGTACCCGCCGTGCGATGAGCCCCAGACGCAATGCGGCGGGCAGCCGTGCGTAGGCGGCCGGCGCGGTGGCCGGCAGGTCCGTATAGAAGCGCATCCGCCGAGGAAACGTCCAGACACGGCTTGAGGCGTCGAGGAAGACCTGGTCGTCGCCGAGGATCTGCCCCCCGTCGGCCAGGATCCGGGCGCTGAGCGAGCTCTTTCCGCTTCGCGACCGCCCCATGAGGAGGATCGCGCGATCGCCGGTGGCGATCCCGGCGCCTGGGACCAGGACGAACCCGCGCCTCGCGGCGGCGAGGGACAGCAGCGGCTCGACGAAGTAGCCCTGGACTAGCGAATGGCCGAAGCCGCGGGGTACCCCGGCGAGCTCGATTTCCGCGCGCAGTGCTCCGCTCGGGCTGCCAAGCGCCACCCTCCAGCGCACGCTCTTGTGACGTCCGTCCACCCTTGACGTCGACGCCAGAGAGGCGCGCTGGCCGAAGACGATTTCCAAGTCGGGCTGTCGCGCCTCGCCCGCCTCGGCGTCGTACTCCGCGTCGTAATGGCGGATCGCGCTTCGCGGTCCCGTCAGGCGTAGCTCCAGCGCGTCGGCGAAGACGTAGCGCCGCGCCTGGCGGAGCCGATTGCCTAGAGCCAAGATCCGATTGCCTCGACCACGCGACGGGGATCGGTCGGAAACGGTGCATCGACCTCGACCACCCGTGCGTCAGACAGGACGTCTCGAAGGATGGCGGCCTCTCGCTCAACGATCGCCTCCACGTCCAGGGCCTCGTAAGTCGGCATGGCGAAGAGAGCTCTCTGGCACAGCTCGAACAGGCGTCGCCGCTCGAAGGCGGCCGATCGCGCGAGCCGGGGGGCGACTGACTGCGGGTCTACTTCACGCGCACTCACTTGCATCCCGGGCACCGTTCTCAGCATGACCACCACACCCAGGGGCGAGCGGGGCACCCAGCCCTCGCGCTGCCCATAGGCATCGAGCAGCTCTGACGGCTGCAGGGCGGCACGGTCCGCGAGCCGAACCGCGCTCTCGGCGGCGTCGATTGCCAGATCGATGACCCTGCCGCGGCCGGACAGGCGGCGAAGTGGACGAGCCATCCCGGCGGCCACCCCGGCCCCCAGTAGCTGGGCACGGGCGGCCGCAGGTAGGGCGCGACGCAGTTGGGGCAGGTAGCGAAGCGCCCATCGCCGCACTCCGATGCCGATGGGGAAGCATGTCAGCGTGCGGTCCTCGCCGAGGATCGTCCACTTGTCCGAGAGGAAGCGCGCGCCCGCCTCCATCAACGCGAGCGCGGTTTCTGTCTTGCCGCTCTCCGACCAGCCGGCAATCAGCACGCCGGTGCCACTCACCTCGACGGCGGCTGAGTGCACGGCCACGGCGCCGTGTCTGAGTAGCGCGAGCTGGAGGGCTGGGCGCCCCAGCGAGGCGAAGACGCGGCCTGGCTCGAGCCCGGGCCCGTAGGTGAAGCGCGTGGTTCGCCCCTCCGTTCCCACGTCCACACGACACCAGCCGGTCGGATGCACGACGTATACCTGCTCGCCGTCTGCGGCCGTGACGAGGCCGTCGCCGGCGGGATTCTGCAGATCGAGGAAGCGCGGCCGAGAATCCTGGCTCGCCCTCTCGATCACGAGGTCTGGCGCGTCCGAGGACGGGGTGGCAGCGTAGGGATCCAGCTGCGTATCCAGATGGCGCTGGAGCGCCTTATCCGTGCCTTCGAGACGGACCGTAAGCCGGTCGCCAATCACCCACGTGACCGCCATGGCCCGCGGACTGTACACCGCGCCAACCTGCGAGGGCGGGTCCAAACGCAGCGATGGAAGTTCTGAGCCGCCGGGGCGTTGTTCCGAGTGGACCCTAAGGAGGATTGATCTTGACCAGCACGACGCTGACCAGCACGACGCACGCAGAAACCGCCAGCCGCGCGACCTACGCCCCGTGGCCCCCGACGGCCCCGGTCAGCCCTGAGGAAGCAACGCCTCTGGGCTTGGTGAGCCTCGTCATTCCGGCGATGAACGAAGAGCTGAACGTGGCATGGGTACTCAGCCAGATCCCCGCCGTCGTTGACGAGGTCGTGCTGGTAGACGGCCACTCGATCGACAACACCGTGGCCGTGGCCCGAGAGGCCTTCCCCGGCATCGTCATCGTGACTCAGGAAGGCCGCGGCAAGGGGGCCGCGCTACGGACCGGCTTCGCCGCCGCCCGCGGAGAGTTCGTTGTGATGATCGACGCCGATGGCAGCATGGACCCGACTGAGATCAAGCGCTATGTGGCGAAGCTGCGCGCGGGCTACGACTTCGTCAAGGGTTCGCGCTACATGGACGGTGGGGGGTCGACTGACCTCACCGGCCTGCGCAGCTTCGGGAACCGCTTCCTCATGGGCATGGTCAACGCGCTCTACGGTGCCCGCTTCACCGATCTCTGCTACGGCTACTGCGGGTTCAGCCGACGGGGCCTGCGCGCACTGGATCTCGACGCCGATGGTTTCGAGATCGAGACCCAGATCGCCGTGCGGGCCCTCATGGCGCGGCTCGCGATCGCCGAGGTGCCGACCTTCGAGTCCGAGCGAATGAACGGAACCTCGAACCTGAATACCTTCCGAGATGGTCAGCGAGTCTTGCGAACGCTGCTTGGGGAGCGGCTTCGTTGGCGCCCGCGCCTGACCCAGCCTGACACTTCCGTGCAGGTCGAGGCGGGGAACCCGGCGATGCCGTGACAGCAGCCCCATCGCGCACGGGTGGCAGGAATGCCGCCCCGCGGCTCAGGCTTCGCAGCGCGGCCCCCGTGGCCGCGCTTGCGACGTTCATTGCCCTGATTCTGCCCGCCGGCGCGGCGGCTGACACAGGCTTGCGCGACTTCTCCTACGGCAGCGCGATCACGGCGCCGACCGCCGAGAAGCCGCAGAGCAAGCTCTGGTTCGACGACGACCGCTGGTGGGGCGTCCTTTACAACCAGCTCACTACGCGTTATGAGATCTGGCAGCTCGACCCCGCCAGCCAGGCCTGGCAGTCGACCGGGACAGCCGTAGACGAGCGCGACAACACCCGCTCCGACGTGCTCTGGGACGGCAATTACCTGTACGTCGTCTCCGCGGGTTCCAGCAGCACCAACACCAGTCACGACACGCGGCTCATGCGCTACAGCTACGACGCAGCCGCCAAGACGTACTCGCTTGACTCCGGCTACCCGGTCGAGCTCACGAGCGGCGGCTCGGCCGCCGTCACGATCGCCAAGGACGACACCGGACGGCTCTGGATTGCCTATACGCAGGGCAACAGGGTGTACATCTCCCATACCACGAGCAGCGATCGCAACTGGCGGGCACCGTACGTCATGCCGGCTCCGGGAGCGAGTGACGTGGTAGCTGGAGAAGACCAAGCGGCGATCGTGGCCTTCGACAACAAGATCGGTGTGATGTGGAGCAACCAAGATCCAGACGAGCAGGCCATGTACTGGGCCACGCACACCGACGGAGCGCCTGACGACGAGTGGGTGCCGAACACCGCGCGCAAGGGCGTGAAGCTGGCGGACAACCACATCAACCTCAAAGCCCTCGACGGCGACTCCGCCGGCCAGGTGTTTGCAGCGGCGAAGACGTCCAGCACCACCGGTGCTGACCCGCTCATAGAGCTCCTGGTGCTGAAAAACGGCACCTGGACGCGACACGTGTACGCAACCGTTACGGACAATCCGACGCGCGCCATCGTCTCGCTCGACCCGGCGCGGCGTCTGCTGTACGTGTTCGCGGCGGCGCCCTGCTGCAGCGGCGGAAGGATCTACTACAAGCAGTCGAGCATCGACTCGATCTCCTTCACGCCGGGCCTTGGGTCGGTGTTCATGGCGAGTTCCAGCGACCTCAAGATCAACAACCCCACGTCCACCAAACAGCCCTGGAGCAGCACCAGCGGCGTGCTCGTGATGGCAGGTGACGACGGCACGCGCCGCTACCTGAGGAACCATAAGTACGACGGTGCGCCGGACACGAATCTCGACGCCGGCCCGTCGGGCACGGTCAGGTCGAACACACCGAGCTTCACCTTTTCCGCGAACCGAACCGGGGCGACGTTCGAGTGCAAGCTCGACGGGGGCACATATCAGCCATGCAGCTCGCCCAAGAGCTATGCGGACCTCCAGAAGGGCGAGCACACCTTCCAGGTCCGCTCGGTAGGCCCGAACGGAGAGCCGGACGCGACTCCCGCCAGTCGCACCTGGACAGTTGAGAGCACAAGCACCACGGCAAAATACGCGCCTATCGCCGACGCCTACGCGAGTGGGGACCAGGCTGCCAAGAATTTCGGCTCCGCCAGCCAGCTAAGGGTGGACAAGTCGCCCTCCCAAGAGGCTTACCTTCGCTTCCAGGTCGGCGGCATGAGCGGTCCGGTGCAGGAGGCCAAGCTGCGCCTGTACGTAACCAACGCCACGGCCAACGGGCCCGCCGTATACACGACCTCCTCGGGCTGGTCGGAGTTGGGCCTCACCTACAACAATCGGCCCCCCGCGACGAGCGCCGCGCGCGACAACAAGGCCAGCGTGGGTGCCGGGGCGTGGGTAGAGTACGACGTCACTCCGTTCATCACTGCGAACGGAAGCTACGACCTCAAGCTGGTCGCAGACTCGACCGACGGGGTCGATTTCAACTCGCGCGAGGCCCCGTCCAACACCCCGGAGCTCGTGGTGACTTCGAATTCCGGACCCCCTGAGACCACCATCGACACAGCCCCCCCCAACCCGATTGGCAGCTCGTCGGCGAGCTTCTCCTTCTCAGCCGACAAGTCGGCCTCCTTCGAGTGCCGGCTGGACGGCTCAACCTTCGAGCCTTGCGACACCCCCAAGGCCTACGGCTCTCTCGCCGACGGTCAGCACAGCTTCGAAGTGCGCGCAATCGACACCGCCGGTCAGGCGGACCAGACCCCAGCCACTCACACCTGGTGGGTCGACACGCTGCCACCGCCGGCCCCACAGATCACCAGCCCGGCTGACGGCACCACGGTCACCGGCTCGGTGCTCAACGTCTCCGGCACAGCGGAGCCGAACAGCGCAGTCGAGGTGTTTGACGGCGACGGCTCACAGGGCACCGTGACCGCGAGCTCGAACGGCGACTGGAGCGACGAGTTGCGCGGCGATGGACCACACGTCATCAGCGCAACTGCCACCGACGCCGCCGGCAACGTGTCGGCAGCTTCGGAGCCACGGACCGTGACCATCGATGCGAGCGCCCCCCAGACCAGCCTCGACTCCGGTCCGAGCGGACTGACCTCGAGCGCATCCGCCGCATTCACCTTCTCCGCCGACGACCCGCTGGCGCGCTTCCTTTGCAGCATCGACAGCGCGGCGCCGTTCACATGCACCTCTCCCTACGGGCAGTCCGGGCTCGAGGAGGGACCGCACACCTTCGAGGTCTACGCAGTGGACGCCAACGGGAACGCCGACCCGACGCCGGCTACCCGCAGCTGGACCATCGACACAATGGGTCCGAGCCTGGGCTCGGTGCAGCCAGCGGACGGTGACACCGGCACCGACCTGAGAGCCGATGTGCAGGCGAACTTCTCGGAGGAGGTGGATCCGGCCTCGGTCGCCACTGACACCATTACGCTGGTGCGTCAGAGCGACTCGAGTCCCGTCGCCGCAGCCGTAGGGCGTTCGGCCGACGGCCGATCCGCCGTCCTCGACCCCGACCTGCCCCTTGAGGCAGGCACCACGTACACGGCAGCAGTCAAGGGCGGCAGCGCCGGTCTCAAGGATCTGGCTGGGAATTCCCTGGTGAACGACCACAGCTGGTCGTTCACCACATCCTTGAGCACGCCGCCCGAGACGACGATCGACTTCGGGCCGAGCGGCACGGCGGGCACCAATTCCGCGAGCTTCGGGTTCTCGGCGGACGTGCCGGGCTCGAGCTTTGAGTGCAGCCTCGACGACGAAGCGTTCGGATCGTGCTCCTCCCCCAGGATCTACGCGGGGCTAGCCGATGGTCAGCACAGCTTCGAGGTGCGGGCCATCGGCCCGGCCAGCACGATCGACGCAACGCCCGCCAAACGCGTTTGGACAGTGCAGACGCTCCTCTTCGAGGACGGCTTCGAAAGCGGCGGCTTCTCGAGCTGGAGCTCCATCGTGACCGGCGGCGACGGCACGGCCACGGTTCAGGGCACGGCGGTCAAGACCGGCAGCTATGCCGCGCGGCTGTCTGAGACGGCGAACACCGCGTCGGTTGCCTACGCACGCAAGACATTCGCCTCAAGCGAGACCGACATCAGCTTCAGCGGCGACTTCCGAGTCGACCAGGAAGGGGTGAGCGGTGGCAACGTCCCCTTCTTCCGGCTGTACAACACGGGCGGTACCCGGCTGCTGAGCCTCTATCGGCAGAACGCCAGCGGCGACAAGGTCCGCCTCACCCACAGCAGCGGGGCGGGCTTCGACACCGCCGGGCGGCTGCCGCTCGGAAAGTGGGGCCGCCTCAAGCTGCATATCAAGGCGGCGGGCAACGGGGCCAGCACCATTGAAGTTTTCCTGGATGGTGCCGATGTCTACCGGACCACCAGCGCAGACCTCGACGCGGCTGGAGTCAAGACCTTGCAGATAGGGAACGACACTTCCAAGCAGGCCTTCGTGCTGTTGGCCGATAACGTCGAGGGTCGCCGATGACCCTGTCCACTTCGATCGTCGTTTGTGCCTACACCGAGGAGCGCTGGGGGGACCTGGTGGCAGCGATCGAGTCCCTTCGGCTGCAGACTCGGGCGCCGCTCGAGATGATCCTTGTGTCGGATCACAACCGGGCTCTCTACGAGAGAGCCAGATCACTGCTCCCAGACGTCGTGGCGGTTGAGAATGAGGAGACGCGCGGCCTTTCCGGCGCGCGCAACACCGGCGTGACGGCGGCTCAAGGCGAGATCGTGGCGTTCCTCGACGACGATGCAGTCGCCGAGCCGGATTGGCTGGAGCGCCTAGCAGCGCACTACACCGACCCGAAGGTGATCGGCGTCGGTGGGTCCGTCGACGCCGACTGGCTGGAAGGCCGCCCCAGGTTCTTTCCGCGCGAGTTCGACTGGGTGGTCGGCTGCTCCTATCGCGGCATGCCCGAGTCCACGTCGCGGGTTCGCAATCCGATTGGCGCGAACATGTCCTTCCGCGCACAGGTCCTAAGCCGTACGGGAGGCTTCACTTCGGGCATCGGCAGGGTAGGAACGCGGCCAGTCGGCTGCGAGGAGACTGAACTCTGCATCCGCGCTGCTCGCCAACACCCCGAGGGGATCATCCTTTACGACCCCGCGGCAAGGGTCCACCACCGGGTCCCGGCAAGCCGGGCACATTGGCGGTACTTCCGCTCGCGCTGCTACTCGGAGGGTCTGTCGAAGGCTCTCGTTGCACGCTGCGCCGGTCCGGCCGACGCGCTTTCGGCGGAGCGGAGCTACGCACTGCGCACGCTCCCTTCGGGCGTCTGGCAGGGGCTTGGCCACGGGATCGCCGGCGACCCCGGCGGCTTGGGGCGCGCGGGCGCCATCGTGGCCGGCCTGGCGATAACTTCGTACGGGTACGGTGCGGGAATTCTCGCAACCCGGCGCGCCAGCAGCCGTAGGGGCACCGCTCGGGATGGGGTAGTTCAACCGGTACCGGTTGCAAGCAAGTAGGTGCCTCAGATGCTCGATGTCTCTGTAGTCATTCCCACGCGCAACGCCGAACGGCTGATCGACGACTGTCTCGCGTCGGTCTTCGCATCCCAACCTCGCGAGGTGATCGTGGTGGATGGAATGTCGAGCGACCGCACGCTCGAAATCGCGCGGCGCTATCCCGTGACAATTCTCTCCGACGACGGCAACGGCTTACCGGCCGCGCGTCTGGTCGGCACGCAGGCTGCGGCTAGCGCCCGCGTGGTCCTGATCGATGCCGACGTTGTGCTCCCTGCCGGAGCCCTCAGCGCACTGTTGGAGGAGTTCGAGCAGGGTGGCTACACCGCCCTGCAGGCGGGATTGGCGAGCGTTTCAGGGCCTGGCTACTGGGGGCAGGCGCTTGTAAACCACCATCGCACGGGGCGCAGCAAGCGTTGGTTCGGCCTCGTGGCGACCATCTTCGTGCGTGATTCGCTGCTCCAGCACGGCTTCGACCCGCGCTTCCTCTCCGGGGAGGACATAGACCTCCGTTGGCGCCTCCAGCAAGCCGGCGCCCGCATCGGGGTTTCCACACAGACGGTCGTCCAACACCGCTTCGCCGTGGATGACTTCGAGTTCGCGAAAGGTCAATGGCTCGCCGACGGCCATGGGCTGGGGCGGATGGTCGGCAAGCACGGACTCCGCAGCCTCGCGCTCCTGGGCCTGCCGTTGGCCGCGGCGGTACGCGGCGTGGCCCTCTGCCTGGGCCGGCTCCAGCCGCGTTGGGTTCCCTACTACGCGGCGTTCCTGCTGTTCAACTACGTCGGCATGCTTTCCGAGCTGGGTGATTCATGGAAGCGGCAGGCGCGGCGCGGTCCCACCCGCTAACCGAAGGCGTGGGGGGGCGGAGCGGCGAGCCGCGCGCGCTGTCCATGCTCGGCAACTCGGTGACACTGATCTCCGGGAAAGTCGCCAGCATGGGGTTGGGGTTCCTGTTCTGGCTCGTGGCCGCGCGTCTGTACACCCCCGCCGAGGTTGGGCTTGCCGCCGGGTCCGTCTCCGCCATGATGCTCTGCACGCAGGTGGCGCTGCTTGGCGTTGGCTCGGCGTTCATCGCCAGGCTTCCGAGCCACCGCGAGCGGTCGGAGTCGCTGACCGACGCGGCGCTCAGCCTCGTGGCGCTTGCCTCCCTGATCACAGGCGGCCTCTTCCTGCTGCTCGCCTCAGGCGTCCTTCGCGAGCTCAGCGAGGTGAGCAGGGTGCCGCTGTTCGCGGTCGCTTTCGTCGCGACGTGCGTGACGGGCACGGTGGGAATCCTCCTCGACCAAGTGAACACGGCGCTCCGTCGCGGCGACCAGATGCTGCTACGCAACCTGGTCTTCGGTGTCGTGACGCTGGTCGCCTTGGTCATTGTCTCGATCCTCGGAACGTCGAGCGCACTCGCAGTATTCGCCCCATGGGTCGTTGCGGGACTCGTGTCGACCGCCTTCGGCTTTGCGCAGCTGCGCCGGGCGCTCGGCCATTACCGCTTCCGTCCGAAGGTGGAGCGGGCGCTCTCTCGCGAGCTGATCGGCGTCGGAATCCCGAACTGGGCGCTGACGCTCACCGAGCGGGCGCCCGGCCTGATCCTCCCGATCGTCGTCACCGAGCTGCTGTCTCCGGCTGCCAACGCCTACTGGTACGCGGTCTGGATGATGGCGTGGGTGCTCTACATCATTCCAATCCAGGTGGGGATGAACATGTTCGCGGAACTGGCCGCTAATCCGGAGCGGCTGAGAAAGGTCCTTCGTAACGGGGTCATGATGTCGCTCCTCATCGGGGCGGCCGGCGCGGCCGCGCTGGCCCTGGCAGCCGAGCTCGCGCTGTCGTTACTCGGAGCGCGGTACGCCGACGCCGGTGCCACGCCGCTGCGCATACTCACACTCGCGGTGCTGCCGTTGACGTGCGTCCAGGCCTACTACTCGGCTTGCCGGGCTCGCCACGCGCTGCGCGAGGCGCTGATCCTCGGAACGGTCGCCGGAGCGCTCGCGGTGGTTGCGGCGGCCGTGGTGGCGCCCGGGTCGGGCCTCACCGGCATGGCGGTGGCCTGGCTCGCGGTCCAGACCTTGGCCGGCGCTTGGGCGCTCTTCCGGTTGCGGATGCTGGTCCGCCTGTCCCCGAGCGCTGGTGCTGGTCGAGCCGTCGCGCCTGGCCACGTGCTGGGCCGACCTTGACCTCGTGAGCGTATCCTCGCCCGCAGGCGAGGTCGTGATCGTCAGCGATCTTCACATGGCGGCGGGCCGAGATCGGCTCGGCGGGCGAATGAGCCGATCCGAGGACTTCCATCGCGACGGAGCCTTCACGCGCTTCCTGGAGTGGCGCCGGCTGGACAGCAGCGGCCGCCGGCAGCCTTGGCAGCTGCTCCTCCTTGGCGACTTTCTCGACTTCACCAGGGTCGAGCTGGGCGCTCCCGGGGCGAACCGCCGCCGTCTCGACGTCGGCGTGGAAGTCGCGCTGGCGAAGCTGGAGCGCATCGCCGCCGGCCATCGAGAGGTCTTCGCGGCGCTTCGCAGCCTGATCGGCGACGGAGTCGCTCTGCACGTGATGCCCGGGAACCACGACCTCGAGCTCTTACACCCAGCGGTGCAGGAGCGGCCGCGCCAGCTGCTCACGCCGCCCACCTCCGGCCCGCCTGGGGCCGCGATCTCCTTCCACCCTTGGATCTACCACGTTCCGGGCCTGCTGTACGCCGAGCACGGCCAGCAGCATCACGACCTCAACAACATCGCCAGGCTCGCGTGTTGGCCGCACCACCCTTTACCTGAGCTACCGCTCGGTTCCTCGCTACCCGAATACCTGTACGCCCTGATGGATGCCGCCGACCCCCGCCAGGACCCACTCGAGCCGTCGCTGGCACGGCTGGCAGCGGCGGCACGAATCCGGCCCCTGGCAGTCCTCACCGCACTGTCCGCGCATGCCGGACTGCTGCGAGCACTCGGACGTCACGTGGGAGAGCGATCCGGCCCGAGGGCGCACCGCAATCGCGCAACGTACCGGCGCGAGACCCTCGCCGCCCACGCGCCGTCGGTGGGCCTGGAACCCGAAAGCCTCGCCGCGATAGATCGGCTGGCCCCGCGCGCTCCAACGCGCACGGCCCTGCGGCTGGTGCGCCAGCGGCTGGCGCGAGCCCAAGCTGAAGGCACCGCCGGCGCGGATGTCAGGGCGGCGCTTCGCTCAGCTGCTGCCGCCGTCCACGATCTTCTCACGGCCGGCGGCCGGGCCGTTCATTCGTGGAGATCGACAGCGACCCGTCGGGCAGCCCCGCGCGCAGCTGGCCGCATGGGACGACGATCGGGGCCTCCGCCAGCGGCTCGCAAGTGTGCGAGGCCGTGCAAGTTCCCCAGCCTCCGACGTTATTTCGAGAACTGCTCGATACTGTTGAGCTTGCCCTGGAGTGGTGAGGGTCGAAGGTCGACAGGGAGATAGGAGACTTTCGTGGACACCAGGCAAGGAATGCCGCAAGCTAAGCGTCGCGGCCAACCACAGCTAGACCTGTCCGTAGTGATACCGACTCGTAATGCCGCGCACTTCTTGGACGAGTGCCTGGCCGCGATCGCGCGCTCCAACCCGCGCGAGATCATCGTGGTCGACGGGCTCTCAACGGACGGTACGCGGGAGATCGCGAGCAGATACACGTCCCGGATCCTTTCCGATGAGGGGCGTGGCCTTCCTGTCGCCCGACTGCTCGGCGCAAGGGAGGCGCACTCGTCGGCCATCGCGTTCGTCGACTCCGACGTGGTGTTTCCGGAAGGCGCGCTCGAAGCCCTCTTCGATGAGTTCTGCCAGAGCGGTCGTCATCCCCTGCAGGCCGGGTTGAGGAGCGTGGGACCCGGCTATTGGGGAGGCGCTCTGGCCGCCCACCACCGATCGGGCCGAAGCAAGAACTGGTTTGGTTTGGTGGCCACGATCTTCGACCGTGACATGCTGCTGCGCTACGGGTTCGATCAGCGGTTCCACTCGGGAGAGGACATCGAGCTGCGCTTCAGGCTCAAGCAGGCCGGGGTGCCGGTCTCCGTGTCTCGCCGGAGCACGGTGACTCACCGCTTCGAAGGCGGCTACAGGTTCGCCCGCAGCCAATGGCTCGCGGACGGCCACGGGCTCGGCAGGATGGTGCGGAAGTTCGGCTTGAGATCGGCCTGGCTGCTGGCACTGCCACTTGGCGCCGCGGCTCGAGGCATCGTCACGTCCCTGGCACGCCGAGAGCCGCGCTGGGTTCCGTACTACATCCTGTTCGCCGTCTACAACTATGTGGGCATGATCGCGGAACTCTGGCAAGCTGCCAGTCCGCGGACTCACTGACCCAACACACCGTGGCCGTCAGGACCACCTCGCAGGCCGACAGGTCCTCGAAGAGGTCACGACCTCTGATATCTATCGCCTCCCGCGTGCGCGAGCACGCGTCCCCGCTGCAGCTCCGTCTGGCGGCCCACTGTGTGGCAATCGTCGCCGCGTACGTCCTCTGGGGCACGTCGCTTTCCGGCGTCGAGCTGCGCGAAATGAACGATTTCGGCATGGCGTCTGTGCTGCCCGTACCGATGTACCTCGGGTTCGCGCTGCTCAGCATCAGCTTTTGCCTGGCGCTCCGCCTCCCGCGTCTGGCGGAGCCGCTGCTGCTCGTGCACGTCCTCGCGGCGATCGTGATGTTCTACGGGATCCCGTCGCTGGTGGAGGAAGCACCCCGGATCGGAGTCACTTGGCGGCATGCTGGCATCGCCAACCACGTGATGGCAACGGGCGCGGTCGATACAACCATCGATGCCTACTTCTCGTGGCCGGGATTCTTCATCTTGGTGGCCTTCATCACAGAGGTCGCCGGTTTGTCAAGCGCCATCGAACTGGCCGGGTGGGCGCCGGTGGTGTTCAACTTGATGTGGCTCGGCCCGGTTGTAGCGATCCTCCGCTCGGCGTCGCACGACCACCGGCTGGTGTGGCTGGGCGTGTGGCTGTTCTTCATCAACAACTGGGTCAACCAGGACTACTTCTCCCCTCAGGCGCTCACCTTTTTCGCCCACCTGGTGATCCTGGCCGTGCTTCTGCGCTGGTTCACGGGGCGATCGGACCCGAGCGACCGCACGGGCGGTGGAACCGTCAAGACCTGGGTCAGAAGCCGGCGGCTGCCGGCGCTGCCGCAACGGCTCCGGCTGGCCGGGCGCACGGTGGCGCCGGGGCCGGCGGACACCTCCCCGGGGGTTCGCGTCGGGCTGATGCTGAGCGTGATTCTTATTTTCGGCGTTGCGGTGGCAAGCCACCAGCTCACACCGTTCGCCACGGTTGGAAGCGTCGCCGTGCTCGCTCTTGCCGATCGCTTCAGAGCCCGCGGCCTCCCGGTGCTGATGTTTCTTCTGCTGGGGTCGTGGCTCAGCTACATGACGCTGGACTATCTGAGCGGGCACTTCGAACAGCTGTCCGGCCAGGTCGGCGCGCTGGGGCAGACGGTGAACTCGAGTGTCAACAACCGCGTGAGCGGCAGCGCCGAACACCAGTTCGTGGTAAAGCTCCGGATCGCCTTGGCCCTAGTGCTCTGGGGGCTCGCGGCGATCGGCGCTGCGCGCCAGCTGCGACAGCGGCGGCTGAACCTGTCCTACGGACTGCTCGCGTTGGCGCCCTTTCCGCTCATGCTGCTCCAGACCTACGGCGGCGAGATCCTGCTGCGTATAGCGCTCTTCAGCCTGCCTTTCATGGCGTTCTTCGCGGCGGCGGCTTTCTATCCCACCGTGGCGCAAGGTCGTTCCCGCGCAACCACCGCGGCGGTGACCGTCCTTGCCCTGAGCGTGTTGGGGGCTTTCCTGATAGCACGCTACGGCAACGAGCGAGTCGACTACTACACGCCAGAGGAGGTCGCCGGCGTGCGAGCGCTCTACACGATCGCGCGGCCCGGCTCTCAGCTAGCCAGCGCGGCAGCCTCGGTCCCGTGGCGCGAACGCGGTTACAGCTCCTATCAATACAAGCGATTCACCGGGCAACCGAAAAAGAAGCAGCTTGTGGAAAGCGACAGCGACATCGATGTGGACGTCGGCAGGGTGCCTGACAGGGTGATCGTGGCCGAGGTGGCCGCCCGCATGGGCGACGTCAAGCGTGGCCAGGGCTCCTATCTGATCACGTCGCGCAGCCAGAAGGCGTACCTGGACGTCTTCGGCCCCTGGCAGCGCGGGGCCTTGCCCAGAATGGAGCGTGCGCTGGCGGCCTCGCCGAGGTTCCGCGTGGTGTTCGCGAACCGCGATACGAAGATCTTCAGCCTGGTGGACCGCCGGAGACCGAGACGATGAGCCGCCCCAGAGAGGTCGAGGCCGCTGTCCTGCTGGCGTCCGCTGGAGCAGTGGCGCTTGTCACCTTCGCCGGCGTGCTGCCGGCGCTTCGCCCCGCTGTGGTGGTCTGGTTTGTCCTGGTTTGCCCAGGTGCGGCCATCGTCGGACTCGTCCGGCCGCCGGACCCGTGGCTGCGGCTCTCGTTGATCCTCGCGCTGAGCATCGCCCTCGCGACGCTGATTTCTGGGCTCCTCCTCTATGCGGGCGCATGGTCGCCCGACACGGCGCTCGTGGTGCTGATCGGAATCACCGTGGCCGCAACGGCGGCCTCGGGGGCGCTTGGACGGCCCCGGGGGCGAGCGGCGGGCAAATGATCGTCACCGTGCACGCATTTGTGGTGGAGCCGGCGCGCAACGCGCTTCAGAACGACGTGCCGCTGGTTGTCCTCGGCTTGGCCGTCCTGCTGATAGTCGAACAGGAGCTGCTGCGCGTCTCCCGCGACGGCCGGCGCCCTCGCGCCCCGCTCATGCCCCGCGCCCCGATCGCGGCAGTATCGCTCGGCCTCGCAATGGTCTTCATCCTCCGCTTGGGGGAGCTCGCCGGGTGATCGACGCGGCCGCCGCACGCCTGCGCGGGGCCCGCAAGACCTCCGCTGACCATGCCTCGCGGGCGCTCTCGCGCTCAGTTGCCCTGCCCGCATGGGGAGCGGCGATTGCCGCCGCAGAATTGGTGGCGTTGACATTAGGCCGGCTGAGCGGCGCCCTGATGCACGCCGCGCTGGTCGCGGTCCTGTCGAACGTCTACCTGGTACTACGGCGCCGGCTGGGGGAGGCGGATTCAACCCAGCGAGCTGCCGACGAGCTCCACGCGCGGACCACGGCGATTTTGACCCTCGTGCCGCTACTGCGGTTGCTCGCGCTTTCCCTGCCGGTCGCGACGGTGTCCGCGCCCTACCAGTACGCGCTGGTGGGCGCACCGATGGCAGTGGCGGCGTTCCTGACCATGCGGATGTTGGGTCGAGCACGGCCGCCCGTGTGGGCTCCCCCACTCCCCAGATCTCAACTCTTGCTTGTGGCCAGCGGCGTCCCGCTCGGACTGCTGGGGTTTCTCATCCTCCGCCCCGCTCCGCTCGTCGGGAGCTGGTCGCTCCAGAAGCTCGCAGTGGCAACCTTGATCCTGTTCGCATTCACAGGCTTCCTGGAGGAGCTCATCTTTCGCGGCCTGCTCCAGCGGGTCTGGAGCCAGGCATCCGGCAGTTCCGGCGTGCTCTGGTCCACCGCTGTGTTCGCAATCTCATACTGCGGGACGCGCTCCCCGGGCTTCGTCGTGTTCATTGGGGCCGTGGGCCTGCTATTCGGCGTCTCCTACCAGCGCACCGGGTCGCTGCTGGGTGTTTCCGCGGCGCACGGATGCTTCAGCGCCGGCCTGCTTCTGTTCTGGCCGCTCATCCTGGGACAGGGCACTTGACTTCCGGCAGCGTCACCATCCCGATCCTGCTCTATCACTCGATCGGCAGAGATGCGCGCCCCGGCGACCGCTTCACGGTGCCGTTGTCTCGCTTCGAAGCTCATATGGGGCTGCTCCGCGAACGAGCTTGCGAGAGCCTCACCGTGCCACATCTTGCCGATCTGCTCAAGAGCAACCGCCCGCTGCCGCCGAGGCCGGTAGCGGTGACCTTTGACGACTACGCCGATTTCGCCAAGCTTGCCCGGCCGGTGCTCGAGCGCCACGGCATTGCGTGCACTCTCTACGCCACGACAGGGCAGATCGGCAGCCCGGGCATGCTCACCTGGGACCAGCTGGCGGAGGCGGGCGACCGGGAGTGGAGATCGGAGGGCACACGCACTCCCACCCGCAGCTGGATCTGCTTTCCCGGTCCGCGGTAATGAGGGAGCTCGAGTCTTGCAAGCGGCTGCTCGAAGATCGCCTTGGCGTGGAGGCCAGCACGTTTGCCTACCCGCATGGTCACCATGACCGGCACGTGCGGCAGGCGGTCATCCAGACGGGATACCGCTCCGCCGCGGCTGTGAAAAACGCCCTCAGCCACCCCCACGACGACCCCTTCTCACTTGCGCGGCTGACGTCACGTCGAAAACCGGCACCGCCCGACTCGGTGACTGGATGGAAGGAAGGGCGGCCCCGCTCGCATGGCGAGGGGAGCGTTTGCGCACTCGTGCGGGCCGCTGGGCCCGCCGCGCACAAGGCCGGGGGAAACCCCGCGCGCGGGCAAGTGATGGGGACCCGGTCCCCTGAGCCCCGAATCGGCGACGCTGCCCCGCGTGCGGCCTTACCCCCTCGTAGCCAACCGCGGCGACGACCGTCGCTTTTGGCGCTCTGACTCGCCTCTGCCCTCCCCGGTCAAGGTTGCCGAAATCGAGTTGGCCGACGAGCACCCATGTTGGGCGGCGCCCGTCCCGATGACGGACAGCCATACCGCACGGCCTCGGTAATCGTCCGCTTGCACCATCGCGTTTTGGACGTCTTGGAGCTCGAGATCCCGCCCGGCGGCCTTGCCCCCGCGGACCTGGCCCGCGAACTCTGGGGCTGCCTCGGCTCCGAGATTTGTCGCCACCTCGTCGATGAGGACGGCCTCCCGGCGGTCGAGACGCTGCCCCCGGAAGGACTGGGATGGCCGGCGTCGGCGCCGTCATGCGGATACGAGCGTGATCTCCGCGAGGCCCAGGCGCCGTTGGTGAGCGTCGTGGTCTCCACCTGCGGCCGCCCGTCCACCCTGGCGGCGTGTCTTGATTCGCTGCTGGACACCGCGTATCCGGACTTCGAGCTGCTGGTGGTCGATAACTTGCCCTCGGATCAGCGTACCGCGGCCATGGTCAGGACCCGCTACGGCCACGACCCGCGGGTGCTCTATGTGTCGGAGCCAACCAAGGGCTCCTCGGCTGCCCGCAACCGCGGGCTGGCCGAGGCCTCTAGCGACATCGTGGTGTTCACCGACGACGACGTGATAGCCGACCGGCACTGGCTGCCGTTCCTTGTGCGCGCCTTCGTCACGGACGACCGGACTGCCTGTGTAACCGGGATGGTCACCCCCAGAGAGCTCGACACGCCCGCACAGCTCTGGTTCGAGCAATACGGGGGCTTCAACAAGGGCCATCGGCGCGGGGTGTATGACAACGATGAGAATCGTCCCGCAGATCCCCTCTATCCCTACGCCGCAGGCAGCTTCGGCACCGGGGCTTGCATGGCCTTCCGAACCCAGGTCCTCCGCGACCTGGGCGGCTTCAGCGAGAACCTGGGACTTGGCACGCCAGCCACTGGAGGGGAGGACCTCGACGCCTTCACAACGCTGCTGCTCCGCGATCACCGGCTTGTCTACGAACCGGATGCGATCGTGCGGCACGCCGCGCGCCGCGACATCGAGGGCCTCTTCCGGCAAATACGAATGTACGGCGTCGGGCTGGGTGCCATGATCACCAAGCAGCTTGTGGAAGATTCCACTAATCGCTGGAAGCTGCTGAGCCGCTTTCCCCGCGGCATCGCCTTTGCGCTTTCCCCGCGCTCGGCAAAAACGCCAGGCGCGAGAACTATCCGCGCCGTCTGAGCATGGCAGAGATAGTCGGAATGCTGAGCGGGCCTGGCGCCTACTTTCGCAGCCGGCGCGACCGGGCTGAGCGCTGAAACGGCCGATTTGATCCAAGCTCTGCGAGGGCGTATCCGCGCCCGGCTTGCGGAGCCCCTGGAACGGAATGCCTATGCGCTTGCGCTGAACGCTGTTCTTACCGCGGCGCTCGGCCTTGGCTATTGGGTCCTGGCGACGCACCACTACAGCCCGCAGGTTGTCGGCCAGAACTCTGCGCTCGTTTCCGCAATGGTGTTGCTCTCGACTTGCTCTCAGCTCAACCTGGCCGGCGCGATGACCCACTTCCTTCCGCGCGCCGGACGGGCGTCCAGCCGAGGTTGTCCGGATCGTCGTGGAACTTCGGCGGCGATCCTCACGGGTTGATGGTCAGACGGTAACGGGCTGGGCGACCTCCTGACGGGGGAGTTCGTTCGGGGCCGCGGGGGTGGCGTGGCG
>Ga0136620_10000346_pt1 | contig 21471 bp, 20 predicted proteins | sample AntDrymUQ4162106_2_FD_104806 | JGI IMG/M metagenome (GOLD analysis project Ga0136620, IMG submission 104806) | Polar desert sand microbial communities from Dry Valleys, Antarctica - metaG UQ416 (21.06) | ecosystem: Environmental > Terrestrial > Soil > Desert | place: Antarctica: Dry Valley... | reverse complement strand
CGTCGCCTTCGATCTCCGCAGCGTCAAGGGCTTTGTCGTCGCCGACGCGCGCGGGCGATTCGTCGGCCGGGTGGAGGCGCCGATGTACGGCACCCAGCCCGACGTCCCCGACGCGCTCGCGGTCCGCTCCGGCTTCCTGCGCGGTCGCAGGCTCGTGCCCGCCGAGGCGATCGGCGAGATCGACGAGGGCACCCGCGTGATCGGCCTCTCGGTCGCCCGCGAGTCGATCGCCAAGTTCCTCTAGCGTTCTTTCCGCGCAAGCGATGCGACGCGCAACGCTGATGAGCGGCTGCGTGCGTCGGGCGGAGCGGGATTCATTCCCGCGCGGCCCCGCTCATCTTCGTTGGCGGCGACGAAGAAGGAGGGGGCTCGTGGGGAACCATGGGTTCCCCCACGCAAGAACGACCACGGGCTCCCGGAGGAGCCCGCAGTCGGCCGTCAGTAAAGGTCGCGCAGCTCGCCTTGCCGCGCAGGACCTCCCTCCCAGTGTGAACGACTCCCGGGGTCCCGTCTAGAGGACCGGCAGGTAGCGGTCGAGCTCCCACTGGGTCAGCTGGATCCGATACTCGTCCCACTCCTTGCGCTTCAGCTCGACGTAGCGGTCGAAGATGTGGTCGCCGAGCGCCTTGCGCATCAGCTCCGACTTCGAGAGCGCGTCGACCGCCTCGCCGAGGGTCTCCGGCAGCGCGACGATGCCGCGCTCCTGCCGCTCGTCGGGGGAGAGGTGGTACAGGTTGGAGTCCATCGGCTCCTCGAGCTCGTAGCCGCGCTCGATCCCCTCGAGGCCCGCGTGCAGCAGGGCAGCGAAGGTGAGGTAGGGGTTGCAGGAGGGATCCGGGCAACGGATCTCGGCACGCGTCGCCTGCTCGGAGCCCGGCTTGTAGAGCGGGATCCGGATCAACGCGGAGCGGTTGCGCTGCGACCACGCGCAGTAGACGGGCGCCTCGTAGCCCGGCACGAGGCGCTTGTAGGAGTTCACCCACTGCGCGAAGATCGCCGACAGCTCGCGCGCGTGCCGCAGCAGCCCCGCGATGAAGGAGCGGGCCTCGGCCGACAGGTGGTTCGGGTCGTCGCCGTCGAAGAAGCGGTTGCGTCCTTCCGAGAAGAGCGACATGTGCGTGTGCATGCCCGAGCCGTTCTCGCCGAACAGCGGCTTTGGCATGAAGGTCGCGTAGACGCCGTTCTTCGCCGCGATCTCCTTCACGATCAGTCGGTAGGTGATCGTCGCGTCCGCCATCTCGAGCGCGGGTGCGTAGCGCATGTCGATCTCGTGCTGCGAGGGCGCGACCTCGTGGTGGTGGTACTCGATCGGGATCCCGACGCTCTCGAGTGCCTGGATCGTCTCGTTGCGCAGCTCCGTGGCCGCGTCCAGCGCGGTCATCGCGAAGTACCCGCCCTCGTCGAGCGTGACGGTGCCCTTGTTGTCCTCGAACAGGAAGTACTCGAGCTCGGGGCCGATGTTGAACGTGTCGAAGCCGATGGCGCGCATACGGTCGAGCGCGAGGCGCAGGACGTAGCGCGGGTCGCCCTCGTACGGCTCCCCGTCGGGCTTGACGATGTCGCAGATCATCCGGCCGACGATGGATTCGCCTGCCCGGGCGGGCATGATCGCGAAGGTGTCCGGATCGGGGATCGCGACCATGTCCGACTCCTCGATCGCGTTGAAGCCGGTGATCGACGAGCCGTCGAAGCCCATCCCGTCGTCGAGCGCCGCCTCGACCTCGCCGGGCGTGATCGCGAAGCTCTTCAGGTGCCCCTCGAGGTCGGTGAACCAGAAGAGGACGTACTCGACCTTCTCGTCCCCGATCCGCTTCAGCACCCCTTTTCGCGACTCCGGGTCGCTCGTCGCCCGGTGCCTGCTCTCGATCATCGCCATGCTCGCTCCTTCTGTTGCCGTGGTGTCTCCGGAAACGCGAAGAGGCCCCGGGCTGCCCCGCATCTGCGGTGCGCCCGAGGCCCCGTCGCCTCGAAACTCGCGAGGATCCTATACCACCGCGGCGCTGTCCACCGGAGGCAGCTCGGAGAGCTCGGGCTCGATGCCGCCGTGCCGTAGGGCGCGGGCGTAGAGGCCAAGTGCTGGAGCGAGCACGACTGCGCTCGCCGCGAGCGCAGCGCGGATCCCCCAGGCGTTCCCGATCGCGCCCAGCGCGGGACCGCCGCCGGCCTGGCCCACCGCGTCGATCTGCCCGGAGAAGGAGATCACGGTCGCTCGGACCCGGGAGTCGGTGATGTTCTGGTTCAGCCACGTCATGTAGGCGGGGTTCGCGAGCGAGCGCGTCAGGCTGTACAGCCAGTAGCCCGCGATTGCGACGATCAGCCCGCCTGCGAAGCCGAAGACGAGGATGGCGCCGAGCTGGAGCGTCGTCAGCACAATCAGGACACGGGCCATCGACTGCGCCGGGAACCTCTGGATGCGCTTCAGGAGGAGCGTCGTCCCGGCCATGCCGAGCAGCATCTCGCCGATCCGGAAGACGGCGAACCACCAGACCGGATCGAGCGACCAGAGCTCCGGCAGGCCGATGTCTCGCAGGAAATGCGCCTCCCACAGCCGGTCGTTCGCTTCGGTCGACATGCCCGCGAAGAACGTGATCGCGAGGATCAACGCGACGAGCGGCTGCGCCCGCACCAGCTTGCCGCCGTCGGCCGCCGTGCCGGTGACGGCGCGCCACCCCTCGCGGCCCTCGACGCGGTGCCGCGTGAAGCCGGTCTCAGGCATGACGAGGACGCCTGCGACGGCGATCACGAGCGCCGCGAGGCCGCCGGCGAGGACGGCCGCCCGCAGCCCGAAGGCGGCGGCCAGGCCCACCGCGGCGAGGATCCCGACGATCGCGCCCGCGTAGCTCGCCCGCGCCCCGCGCATGAAGATCGGGCCTACCTTGTCGGCGCCCACCTCGTCCGTGATCCACGCCTCGTACGCACCGCTCTCGAACGTGAAGGCGAGGCCGGAGAGCGCAGATGCGACGAGCAGCGTCTCGAAGTTCGGCGCGACGGCGATCAAGGTGAACGAGCCGCCGTGCAGGAACCAGCCGACGATCAGCGAGGTGCGTCGCGAGTACGTGTCGGCGACGACCCCGGTCGGGATTTCGAAGAGGAAGGCCGTCACCTCCATCACGGTGCCGATCAGCACGAGCTGGAGCGGCGACAGGCCGATGTCGGAGACGTAGAGGACGCCGACGATCGTGAACGTGCCCGCGAAGGACGCGGACAGGCCGGCCTCCGTGAACATGAACCACGGCACCGCGCCGACGCGCCGTTGTCTGAGCCGGGTCACGTGAGCTCGCAGCGCATGCGCAGGCTGACCGTCCGCGTCACATAGCCGAGCCGCTCGTTTACGCTGCGCATGCCCTCGTTCCCGGTCTGCGTCCAGGTGACGAGCTCGCGGATGCCGTGGGTCGAGGCCCAGGCGATCTGGCGCCTCTTGAGCGCCGTCGCGAGACCGCGCCGTCGCCACACGCGGTCGACCGTGGTGAGGCCGTTCTCGGCCCGCGTGTCGTCGTCGTTCCAGGCCAGCAGCCCCGCGTAGCCGACGACGCGGTCGCCGTCGAGAGCGGCGATCGAGCCGCCGGGCAGCGTCGCCTCGTCGCGCAGCCACTCTTCCAGCGGGACTGTGATGCCGCCGGTGACGAGCGCGAGGTCGGCGTAACCCTGACACGCGACCGCGTAGGCGCGCTCGAGCAGCGTCGAGTCGTCCGCGACTGAGGTGAAGAGGACGGGGTCGTACGGCGGCGGCTCGGGCTCCTCAGCGCCGACGACCCGCACCTGCTCCACCTCCCGGTCGGACTCGACGAAGCCGTGGCGGAGCGCAAACGCGATCGCACCCGGCTCCGCTGCGTGCCCGACCGCCGAGTCGAAGTCGCGCGCGCGCACGTGCTCGAGCAGCCGTTCCAGCAGCGCGCTGCCCACACCGCGGCGGCGGTGCTCGGGCAGGACGCGAGGCGCGACGAAGCCGCCGCCCGTGTCCGACCGCGCGGCGAGCCCGTTTCCGGCGAGCTCGCCGTCCCGCTCCGCGAGCAGCAGCAGCCGCTCGGGAGCCTGGAGCGCGCGCATCTGCTCCACCGTCGCCGCCGGCTCGTTCGGGAGGACGCGGCGGCGGACCGCGATCCAGGCCTCCAGATCGCCGTCCGACTCCACTGCTCGCAGCTCGATCATCCCGAGCGCTTGAGCTTGCCGTGCTTCTTCGCGTACTGCTCGCCGCGGCGGAAGATCGCGAGCCCGACGGGAGCCGCGACGACACCGATCACGAGCAGCGGCCAGATCTCGTCCCACATCGTCTCGAGCCCCTGCCCCAGGAGGATCGCGTCGCGGATGCCGTCGAGGGCGTAGGTCGCCGGCGAGATCACCGAGATCCACTCCATCCACGTGGGCAGCACCTCGACCGGGTAGTAGACCCCCGAGACGACGAGCAGCATCCCCTGCGCGACGAAGCCGAGCTGGGCGCCCTTCTCGGGCGAGATCAGTGGCAGCACCGCCGTCATCACCCCGATTCCGATGAAGGAGAGCGACGCGATCACGAGCACCACGAAGGCGGCGAGGAAGTCTGCGTTCGGCATCTCCAGGTCGAAGAAGAACGCCACGACGATGAAGAGGATCACCGCCCGCAGCAGGCCGTAGAGCACCGCGAAGAAGCCCGCGCCGGCGAGGTGCATGGCGCGCGAGAGAGGCGCCATGAACGTGTACTCGATCGTCCCTTCCCAGCGTTCCCACGCGACCGTCTCGGTCATGAACTCGAACACGATCCCGAGGTAGGCCCAGACGACCGCGCCGATCAGCAGCGTCGTCGTCGCCCGGTTGACATCGATCTGGCCGCCCGTCGCCTCGATTCCCTTCGCGATGAAGACGATCGTGAGCGTGTTCGCGATCGTCCAGACCATGAAGGCGACGTCCCACCAGATGTAGCGGCGGGTCAGGTAGATGTTGCGCTCGACGACGCCGCCGAGCCCGATCAACTCGGTGCGGACGGTTCCGGCTAAAGCACGCATCAGGCGAACACCTCCCGGTCGTCGTCGTCGTCGACCTCCGCCTCGAAAGCCCGGCCGGTCGCCGCGAAGAACGCCTGCTCGAGCGTCTCCACGCCGAAGCGCTCCAGGATCGCTGGCACCGGCTCGAGGAACAGGAGCCCGCCACGGTCGAGGACGCCGACGCGGTCGGCGAGCGCCTCGGCCTCGGTGAGGTCGTGCGTGCAGAGCAGGATCGTCGAGTCGTGCGAGGTGCGCACCTCGCGGATGAACTCCTGCACCTCGAGCTTGGAGCGCGGGTCGAGGCCGGTCGTCGGCTCGTCGAGCAGGAGCAGCACCGGCGAGGTGAGCAGCGCCCGCGCGAGCGCGACCTTCTGCTGCATCCCGCGCGAGAGGTTCTCCATCGGCTCCGTGCGCCGCTCCGCCGGGAAGCCCACCTTCTCGAGGATGGCCGGGATCTTCACCCGCGTCTCGCGCGGGCCCATCCCGTAGTAGCGAGCCGCGTAGTGGAGGTTCTCGCCCGCCGACATCTTCTTGAAGAAGCTGGCCTCGACCGAGACGCGGTTCACGAGCTTGCGGACGGGGCGCGGCTCGGCGAAGACGTCGTGACCGAAGACGTGCGCGCTGCCGCCGTCGTGCAGCAGCAGGGTCGAGAGCAGGCGGACGAGCGTCGACTTCCCGGAGCCGTTCTGGCCCAGGATGGCGACGCACTCGCCGCGCTGCATGGTGAAGCTGACGCCGCTGATCGCGGCGCGACGCTTGCGCGCGAACCGGCCCGCCTTCTTATCGCGACGGACGAACTCCTTGCGCAGGTCGACCACCTCGACTGCAGGCACGGGACGGCTCAACTCGACGACTTCGCTCATGACACAAACCTCCGATCGACACGCAAACCAGGACCAAGCACGCGGCACCCGCCGGCACGGCGGGGCGCGGCAACGGATGTCCTAGACGTGGATAGCGAGGTTCACGGGGGCGACGATACCACCGGATCCCGGCCCGGCGCAACCCGTGACCTTGACCACGTCCGGGACGTGGTCTACCGTGGGCGCCAGGTTCACACCGGCGTTGGTGGAACCGTGGCGATGGCGCCTCGCAGCTCTCGATCTCGAGCTGCGGGCGCTTTTTTCGTGGACCCGAACGACAGCGGAGAGGAGACGGAGATGTCGGAGCTCGAATCGAGGCACTACCTCCGAAACGGCGGCGAGACGCTGCCCGATGCGCGCGAGGCGCTCGAATGGGCCGCGGAGGCGCGCGTCTCGATGGTCGACCTGAAGTTCTGCGACCTGCTCGGAACGTGGCAGCACATGACGCTGCCGCTGCGCGCGTTTGACGAGTCGGCCTTCGACGAGGGGCTCGGCTTCGACGGTTCCTCGATCCGCGGTTGGCAAGGGATCTCGGAGTCGGACATGCTGCTCGTGCCCGACCCGACGAGCGCGATCCTCGACCCCGCCACCGAGGCACCGACGCTCTCGCTCGTCTGCGAGATCGCCGACCCCGTCACGCGGGCGCCGTACACGCGTGACCCGCGCCGCGTCGCCAGGCGCGCCGAGGAGCACCTGCGCTCGACCGGGATCGCGGACACGTGCTTCGTCGGCCCCGAGTGCGAGTTCTTCGTCTTCGACGTGGTGAGCTACGAGCTCGGCCCGAACTCCGCGCACTACTCGGTCGACTCCGCCGAGGGCTACTGGAACTCCGGCCGGCCGGGACTCGGCTACACCTCGCGGCCGAAGGAGGGCTACTTCCCGACCGCGCCGCACGACTCTTTGCACGACCTGCGCACCGCGATGGTGCTCACGCTGGAGCGGCTCGGGATCCCGTGTGAGTTCCACCACCACGAGGTCGCCTCGGGCGGGCAGTGCGAGATCGACCTCCGCTACGAGACCCTCACGCGTATGGCCGATCAGGTCATGACCTACAAGTACGTGGTCAAGAACGTCGCCCGGGCGCACGGCAAGTCGGTCACCTTCATGCCGAAGCCGATCTTCGGCGACAACGGCTCCGGCATGCACTGCCACCAGTCGCTCTGGAAGGAGGGCACGCCCCTGATGGCGGACAAGTCCGGCTACGGCGGGCTCTCGCAACTGGCGCGCGCCTACGTGGGCGGCCTGCTCGCGCACGCCCCGGCGCTGCTCGCCTTCTGCGCGCCGACCACGAACTCGTACCGGCGGCTCGTGCCGGGCTACGAGGCGCCGGTCAACCTCGTCTACTCGCAGCGGAACCGCTCGGCCTGCATCCGCATCCCGATGTACTCCGACTCGCCGCGCGCGAAGCGGATCGAGTTCCGCTGCCCCGACGCGGCGGCCAATCCCTACCTCGCCTTCTCGGCGATGCTGATGGCCGGGCTCGACGGGATCCAGCAGGGGATCGATCCGGGCGCGCCTGCCGACTACGACCTCTTCGAGGAGGCGGGACGCGATGTTCCCCAGGTGCCGGGCTCGCTCGCGGAGGCGCTCGACGCGCTCGAGGCCGACCACGAGTTCCTGCTCGCGGGAGGCGTCTTCACCGAGGACCTGATCCGCACGTGGATCGACTGGAAGCGCGCACACGAAGTCGACGTCGTCCGCCTCCGACCGCATCCAGCGGAATTCTCCCTCTACTACGACTGCTGATCCTGATGATCAAGGTCGAGGCAGTCGTCGTGAGGGAGAAGGTCGAGGCAGTGATGGACGCCGTCGAGGCCGCGACCGGCCACGTTGGGCTGACGGTGGTAGAGGCCGTTGGCCACGGCCGCCAGCCGGGGATCACGCACGAGTACCGGGGGCGCGTGTTCGAGTCGCGCTTCCTGCCGAAGGCGCTGCTCGTCTTCGTGGTCGAGGACGAGCTCGCGGAGGTGATCGTGGAGACCGTGGCGGAGACGGCCCGGACGGGCCACGAGTCCGGTGACGGGATTGTCTGGACGACGCCGGTATTCGCTGTCAGGCACAACCGCACGGGTCTTCCCCTCGAGGCGGTGGAGGCATGACGAATGCTGAGCTCGCGATCGCCGCCTCGACGATCTGGGTGGTCGTCGCCGCGATCCTCGTCATGTTCATGCAGGCGGGCTTCGCCTTCCTCGAGGCCGGGTTGACGCGGATGAAGAACGTCGGTCACATCGCGGCGAAGAACGTGCTCACGTTCGCGCTTGCGGCGCTCGTCTACTACGTCGTCGGCTTCGGGATCGCGTTCGGCGACGGCGGCAACGGGCTCATCGGCGGCTCCGGGTTCGTGCCGGACGTCGATGCGCTGCTCGCTGTCGGCGCGGCGCCCTTCTCGTGGTTCGGCACGGTTCCGGCCGCGGGGGCCTACTTCTTCCAGGCCGTGTTCGCCGGTGTCTCGATCGCGATCGTCTGGGGCGCGATGGCCGAGCGCACACGGCTTTGGGTCTACTTCGCCTTCGGCGCCGCCTTCACGGTCGTCTACTCCGTCGTCTCGCACTGGATCTGGCATCCGGACGGGTGGCTGTTCGCGCTCGGCATGCAGGACTTCGCCGGCTCCACGGTCGTCCACTACCAGGGTGCGCTCGCCGCGCTTGCAGGCGCGCTGTTGCTGGGGCCGAGGCTCGGCAAGTACGGCGCGGACGGACGGCCGAACGCGATCCCGGGCCACAACATGGCCTTCACGACGCTCGGAGTGCTGATCCTCTGGTTCGGCTGGTTCGGCTTCAACGCGGGCTCGACGCTCGGCATCGCGAACGGTGAGCACGTCGGCTTCTTCGCCTACGTCGCGCTCACGACCGCCGTGGCTGCGGCGGCCGGAGCGCTCGGCGGCGTGCTGACGTCGTGGGTGGCCGTCGGCAAGCCCGATCTCTCGATGCTCCTGAACGGCGTCGTGGCGGCGCTTGTCGCGGTGACGGCTGCGTGCGGCTTCGTCGCGCCGTGGGCGGCGATCCTGATCGGCTTCGGCGCGGGCGCGCTCGCCGTCGGCGGTGTGCTCTGGTTGGAGTCCCTGGGGCTGGACGACCCGATCGGCGCGGTGGCGGTGCACGGGCTCGCCGGCGTCTGGGGAACCCTGGCCACCGGGATCTTCGCCGTCCCGGCGCTGGCGGCCACGCTGGGCACGGGCACGGGCGGCTTCGTCTACACGGGCAGCCTGCGCCAGGTCGGCGTCCAGGCGGTCGGCCTCCTGGCCGTCGGCGCGTTCACGTTCTCGTGCTCGTTCGGCGTGCTCTGGGCGATGAAGGCGACGTTCGGGATCCGCGTCGCCGAGGCGGTCGAGCGGGCTGGGCTCGACGTCGCAGAGCACGGCATGTGGGGCTATCCCGAGTTCTACATCCCCGTGCCCGGCGGGTACGGGACCGAGTCGCACGGCGCGGCCGTCTCTGCCGGCCTGCGCCACCACGCAACTGCGCCTGCACCACCCCCGGCGCTCGATCCGGTCTGAGCGAAGGCCGATCCGGGCAACGGGTCCGTTGCCCGGATCCTCCGTCGGTGCTAGGAGGCGGCGAAGGTGACCGAGACGGACGCGGTCACTTCCTGCTGACCAGGCTCGATCGGGGTTGACCCGGCCTCGTCGGCAGACCTGTTCATGGCTGCGAGCGGCACGGGTGCGGCGCCGCCCTCGACGACTGAGGTGATCGCTCCCAGCGTGAGGTTCGACGCGGCCGCGAGCGCCTGCGCGCTCAGGCGTGCCTCCGCGACGGCGGCTCGGAGCGCCTGCCGGTAGAGCACCGCCGGGTTCGAGTGCGTAAGGCTAGGCCCGCTGATCTGGTTCGCCCCGGCCGCGACGGCGGCGTCGATCACGGCGCCGGCTCTGGCGAGGTCGCGAACCGTCGCCGAGACCGAGTTCTGAGCCGTGAAGCCCTGCACCGATCCTCCGTCCGCGTGGCGCGAGTTGAGGCTGACGGACTGCGTCTGCAGGTCAGTCGCGCCGGCGTTCCGCAGGGCCGCGAGGACCCGGCGCAGCTCGGCACCGTTGGCCGCAAGCGCAGCCTTTGCCGTCGCGCCCTGGCTCTGGACGCCGACGAAGAGCTGAGCCCGGTCGGGAACTGCGGAGACCGAGGCGGTGCCCTGGACGGTGATGTCGCCGGAAGCTGCTCCGGCGGCGGCCGGCGCGTCGCCGGCGTGCACGACCGCGGCCAGGGCCGCGAGCACGAGGAGGCTGGTGATGGGGATCAGGAGTCGTCTCATGTCTTGGATACGCCGCCGCTCGACTGTTCGTCACATTTGGTCGTCACACTCGCGGCGATGGATGTTCGCTTCGTCGACTGCCGCGACGCCGCCGCGTACCGCGGGGCGCACCTGCCGGGCGCCGTCCATGCGGATCCCGAGCTCGACCTGACCGGGACGGACGGGGGCGGACGCCATCCGCTCCCGACGGCGGAGGCGTTCGCGGCGTGGGCCTCGCGGGCGGGCATCGGGCCCGGGACGCTCGTCGTCGCCTACGACGAGGGGGCGGGGTGGGCTGCACGGCTCTGGTGGCTGCTGCGCCACTTCGGCCACGACGAGGCGGCGGTGCTCCGCTTCGAGCACTGGCACGGGCCACTGCGCGCGGGCGAGGAGACGGTCGAGCCGACGAGGTTCCAGGCGCGCCCGCGCGAGGACGACACCGCAACCGCTGCGGAGCTGCTCGCCCGCCTGGACGACCCCGCGCTCGTGCTCGTCGACGCGCGCGCGGCCGAGCGCTACCGGGGCGAGGTCGAGCCGATCGATACCGTCGCGGGCCGGATCCCCGGCGCCCGCAACCTCCCCTTCGAGGAGGCGGCGCCCCCGACGCGGGAGCTGCTGGGGGCCGAGGAGCTCGTCGTCTACTGCGGCTCCGGCGTCACGGCCTGCGTCGACCTGCTCGCGCTCTCGCTCGCAGGGCGTCCGGACGCGCGGCTCTACCCCGGATCGTGGAGCGAGTGGTCGTCGCTCGGACTGCCTCTCGAGCGCGGCTAGGCGTGGAGGAGCAGGCCCGCGATCGCATGGGCCCGCTCGAGCGTGATGCCCTGGTGCTGCTCCCGCGCGAGCGGGTGGTCGTCGTCGTCCGCGAGCACGATCGCCGGCCGCAGCTCTGCCGTGCGCGTGATCACGTTCGCGCGGAGGCTCAGCGTCTCCGGGTAGCCGGGGATGCTGTTCGAGAGCCAGCTGAAGTACGGCGGCTCTTCGACACGTCGCGGCTCGTCCCACACCGCCAGCATCCGCTTGAAGCTGTCGGCGCTGAGGGAGCCCCAGACGCCGTACGCGAAGCGGTCGCCGGTCTCGAGGACGGGAATCTCGAGCACGCCACGGACGAAGTAGCAGCGCGTACCCCCGTCGTCGGTCCAGACGCAGAGATCGCTGCCGAGGTAGTCCTCGGGCGTGTGGGGGCCGTCCCAATAGGCGGGCTCGTCGAAGGCGAAGTCGAGCGGCAGCCCGACGTGCTCCTCGCCGCAGGACGCGCAGGTCCAGCGGCTGCTCACGCCGCCGCGGTCGCGCCGGCCGGCAGGTAGCGCTGCCAGACGGACGGGATCGTCGGCGTCGCCAGGTGGATGAAGAGCACGGGGGCCGGCGGGCGGGGTTGCCGGCGCAGCGTCAGGCCCGACTCCGCGAGCAGCCGGTTCCCCTTGCGCAGGTTGCACGGTGCGCACGCGGTGACCACGTTCTCCCACACGGATTCGCCGCCGCGCGACCGCGGAATCACGTGGTCGAGCGTGAGTCGGCCACTCGACGCGCCGCAGTAGACGCAGCGCCAGCCGTCACGAGCGAAGAGCGCCCGCCGCGAGATCTTGCGCTTGATCGCGCGCGGAACGCGGACGTACTGGACGAGCCGGATGACGTGGGGCCAGACGTAGGTGTCGGCCGCCGAATGGAGGACCTGCGGCAGGCTCTCGAGCACCTCCGCTTTCCCCTTCCAGACGAGCACGTGGGCACGCCGCACGGAGCAGACGTTGAGCGGCTCGTAACTCGCGTTCAGGACGAGAACCTGTTGCAAGGTGGATCGAAGCGTAGCGCAGCGGCTGCCATGGCTTGTGTTCCTGAAACACAGGTTTCTCTCGCCCCCAATCCGTCGGGAGCCGGCCTGCCAGGGCGTCAGCGGTCAGCGGGCCATGGCTCGCTCCACGGCCTCAAGCTCCTCGGGCGAGAGGGCGATCGAGGCGCGACCGCGGTCGAGCTCCTTCACGTAGAGGCGTGCGTAGTCGCGTCCCTGGATCGCGGTCACCACCGTTCCGGTGCGCGTGGCGTCGAGGAACGCGAACGACGCCGACTGGTGGCCGCCGGTGCCGGCGTAGGCGTCGTAGCGCACGACGGACGTATTGGTGAGCGAGCCGTCGACGCGCCGATCGACGCGCGAGAGTCCGGCCGCGATCTCGTCGACGGCTCGGTGGAGGTCGTCGATCCGGCCCTGGAGCGAGACAGCGAAGTCGACGAGGTCCGCCTTTGAGCCGCCGAGGAGGACGCGCTGGCCCTCGCGCACCCGTCGCAGCCCCAGCCAGAGCCAGCAGGCGAGAGCGAGCGCGACCGCCGCGGTCGCAGCGGCGGCGACGGCAACGGCGAGCTCGGCCGTCACTCGACGGAGAAGCTGACTCTGTACTCGGCCGAGTTGTTCGCCGTGTTGGCCTCGTCCTCCACGGGCTCGACGTCCACCCGGAGGGTCTGCGGCTCGCCGAACTCGAGCGACGGGAAGTTGCGGAACGTGAGCTCCTTCGTCTCGCCCGGGTTGATCAGATCGATCGTCTGCGTCTTCTCCACCGGCGTCGGCGACTGCTGGATCGTCAGGGTCACGGGGATGGACACTTCCTGGTTGTCGCCCGAGTTCTCCACGACGACGACGAAGGCGAGGTCGGTGGAGGCCACGATCGCGGTCTCGGCCCCGGGTGAGAGCTGCTGGCCGCTCGGCTGCACGCGAACCGCCTGAAGGCTCGTGCCGTGCAGCGGGCCGCCCGCCTCGGTGCCGCCCTGCTCGGCGCCGTTGATCCGCTCCCAGATCCGCACCATCGACGCGGTGCTGGCCAGGTCGGCGGTCTGGACGAACTTCGAGGCCGGTACCTCGACGCCGGTGACGTCCTGTGCGCGTAGCTCGGCTCCCGCCGGCTTCACGAAGAGATCGTCCCAGATCACGTCGCTGGCCACGAGCCGCTCCGCCTGGGAGGCGAGCAGAGCTCCGGCGGCGGCCGGGTCCTGAGTGTCGGCGGTGCGGCGGAAGGCGGCCGCGAGCCCGGCTAGCCCGTTGACACGGAGCTCGAGCGCCTGGATGGCGGCGTCGTGTGCGTCGCGCAACGGCCCCGGGGGGTCGAGGGCGCGCGCCCGGTTCGCGCCGAGGCGCTGCTGGTTCGCGACGCCGCCCAGCTGCGTCTGCAGCTCGGCCGGCTCGATCCCCTGGGTCGTGAGCGCGTCGCTCAGATCGCGGCCGATACGCTGCGACTCCTCGGCCACCGCGCCGATGCTCGTGATGTAGGCGCGGTAGGTGTCCTGGCGCTGATCCTCCTGGCAGCTCTGGACCCAGAGGACGAGCAGGACGACGATCAAGATCGCGAAGGCGATCAGACCGACGAGGCGCAGCAGCGGCGTGAAGCCTGCGGCTGGGCGCATGGGCCCGCGCGGAGGGCGAGGGTCGCGTGGGCCACGCGAGCCGAGGGGCCGTCGGAGCGAGCGCTCGCGCGGTTGCGCCTCCCGGGTCTCGGGCTCCTCGAAGAAGTCGAACTCGAAGTCGCGTTCGCTCACGTCTGAAAGGTGAAAACAGGGGGGACGGGAGCCACTGTAACCGTTGCTTCGGCTAGCAAAGGACTTTCTCCTGCCGCGGCCAACCCACGGGGGGACTGTGTCCTCCGTGCTACCCGCACTCCCGGATCGGGAGCTCGTACTCGACCGCTACCGCCCGCTGAGGCCACTCGGCAGCGGCGCATCCGGCTCGGTGTGGCTCGCGCGCGACGAGCGCTCCGGTCTCGAGGTCGCGCTCAAGATCGTTCCCCGTGAGGGCAAGGCCGGCTACCGGGCGGAACGCGAGGCCGAGGCGGCGGCGCGCCTGCGTCACGAGCGCTGCCTGCGCTCATATGGCTTCGGCTCCGATGCCGGCCACGTGTACATCGCCTACGAGTACGTCGGCGGCCGGACGCTCCGCGACGCGATGCGCGCTGGTGACCTCCGCGAAGGGCGCGCGGTCGAGGCGGCTGCTCAGATCCTGGACGGGCTCGCGCACGCGCATGGCCGGGGGATCGTCCACCGCGACGTCAAGCCGTCGAACGTCCTGCTCCTGGACGAGGAGCGGGTCTCGATCCGGCTGCTCGACTTCGGGCTCGCGCGCTTCGACGAGGCGGAGACGCTGACCGCGGTCGGCGACGTGCCCGGCACGCTCGCCTACATCTCGCCCGAGCGGCTGCGCGGCCGGGACGCGGAGCCCGGCAGCGATGTCTGGGCCGTCGGCGTCTTGCTCTGGGAAGCGCTGGCCGGGAAACATCCGTTCTGGGGCGTGGCGCTGCCGCGGATGCCGGCCGCGATCGAGGCGGGACCGCCACCGCTTCGGCACGAGCGGCCGGACCTGCCGCGGCAGCTGCTGGCCGCGATCGACCGGGCACTCGACGCGGATCCGGCGCGGCGCCCCTCGGCGGCGGCGCTCGCGGCGGAGCTTCGCTCCCTGCGGCGGCGGCCGACCCAGCGCCTGCGGCCGACCCAGCGCCTGCGGCCGCCCCAGCGCCGGCGCCGGCTTGCCGCGCACTCATTGGCGCCCTTGCTGAGGGCCGATCGGGCGGCGGCGGCACGGCTTGTCCCGCCTGCGCTCGCCGGAGTCGCGGCCGGGGCGGGCGCGTCGCTCCTCCCCTTCTATCCCGCGCACTGGCCGCTCGCGATCGGCGCTGGCGCCTTCGCACTCGGGTTCGTCGCTCCGCGGGCGGCGGTCGCGGTCGCGCTCGCGGCGCCGATCCTGCCGCTCGGGAACCTCGCCCTCGGCCTCGCGTTCGTCTGGAGCGTCCTCGCCCTCGTGTGGCTGGCTCTCGCCTGGCAGGACGCGCGCGGGGGTCTCGCCGTTCTCGCCGGTCCCCTGCTCGCGCCGCTCGGGTTGATCGCGCTGGTGCCGCTCGCCGTGCAGCCGGTCCGAGGCCACCTTCGTCGGGGCGCACACGCAGGCGCGGCCGTGGCTCTGGCCGCCGCCGTCGCCGGCGTGCGCGGTGCACCGCTACCGTTCGGCGCTGGGCCTGCTCCCGAGCTCGAGCTCGCAGGCGGCGAGAGCGCGCTCGCTGTGGCCACGGCGCTCCTCGGTGCGGCGCCTCCGGTGCTTCTGGCGGAGCTCGCCGTCCTCGCCCTCGTTGCGGTCGCGCTCCCGCTCGCCCGCGATCCGTGGCGCATCGCCGGCCTCGGGGCCGCGCTGCTCGCCGGGACGCTGCTTGCCGCCCCAGGGGCGCCTGCACTGCCGCTCGTGATCGCCGGCTGGTTGACCTGCGCCTGGCTCGCCGGTCGTGCAGCCGGGGTGCGACCGGTGCTCGAGGCGGTGCCCGAGGCAGCGTCGGCCGAGGGCCGGTAGCGGCATTAGACTCGAAGCGATGGGGGTAACCACCCCAGGTCAATGAGCGTCCTCCGGAGCATCGAGCAGAAGATCGAAGGCCTCTTCGAGGGGATGTTCGGCCGCGCCTTCCGGGCCCATGTGCAGCCGGTCGAGCTCGCCCGCAAGCTGGCGAAGGAGATGGACGAGCATCGCACGATTTCCGTCTCTCGCGTCTACGTGCCGAACGAGTACTCCCTCTACCTCTCCGAGGACGACCGCGCGCAGTTCGAGAGCTACGAGGGCTCGCTGATCGGCGAGCTCCAGGACTACCTCGTCGAGCATGCGCGCCGGGAGAGCTACGCGCTGCTGACGCCGCCCAAGGTACTGATGCGGACCGACGCCGACCTCTCGCTCGGCGAGTTCGGGATCGCGACGCGGATGGTGCAGCCGGACGGCCGTCGTGCGCCCGTCCCGGACGAGCCAGCGGCTCAGGTGGAGCCCGGTGCGACGATGATCTACAAGCCGAAGGCGCAGCCGCCGACCGAGGCGGCGTCCCCTGAGGAGCTCGGGGTGGAGCGGGAGGAGTTCACCCTGACGATGAACGGCAAGACGCGCGTGCTGAGCGAGCGCCGCGTCGTGCTCGGCCGCTCGAAGGAGTGCGACGTGCAGGTGCCCGACTCGAACGTCTCGCGACGCCATGCGGAGCTGCGGCAGGAGGGCTCCGTGTGGTGGGTTGTCGATCTCGACTCCACCAATGGCACGGAGTTGAACGGCAGGCGCGTGCCCCGCGCCAGGCTCGCCGCCGGCGACACGATCACCGTCGGCGAGACCAAGCTCGTCTTCGGCCGGCGCGCGCCGTGAGTGGTTTCGAGTCACCGCCCACTTCCGCGCGTTCCTCGGAGCGGCGTCAGGCGCCGGCGGAGCGCGGCTCTGCCGCGCGGGAGGCGGTGCCGGCGAGGGGCGCGCGTGAGTAACGTCGATGTCGATACGGCGCTGCTCGTCCTGAAGGTGGCGTTCATCGTCCTGCTCTACCTCTTCATCTGGCGGATCGTGCGCAGCGCCAGCCGCGACTTCCGCACCGGCTCGGCGCAGGAGAGCCAGATCATCGCGCCCGGTCAGGCGGCGGCGGCCGGACTCGCTCCGCGGTCTCAGCCCGGTGCGCGGCTCGTCGTCGTCAAGAGCGCCGCGCTCGGCGTCGGCGAGGAGGTCCCGGTCGCGACCGCGCCCGTCTCGATCGGCCGTGGCGGCCAGAACGACGTCGCGCTCGACGGCGATGAGTTCGCCTCGGCCGAGCACGCACGCTTCGAGACGCGCCGAGACGGCCTCTGGGTCGAGGACGTCGGCTCGACGAACGGCACCTTCGTGAACGGAGCGCGTGTGACGACACCGCGTCGGCTGGGCAAGGGAGATATCGTGCGCGTCGGTCAGACGGACTTCAGGGTGGACGGATGAGGTTCGCCATGTTCCCGGGGGCAGGGGCATGACGCTGGGTGCTTCGGCGGGTGTGTCGGATCCGGGCCGGCGGCGGCGGCGGAACGAGGACTCCTACGTCTGCGAGCCACCGCTCTTCGCGATCGCGGACGGGATGGGGGGCGCGCAGGCCGGCGAGGTCGCCTCGCGGCTCGCGGCGGCGGTGCTTCGCGAGGCGAACGGCGACGAGCTGAGCGAGGCACGGCTCGTCGAGCTGATCCAGGAGGCGAACCGCCGCGTCTTCCAGCGTTCGAGCGAGGACGCGGCGACGTCGGGGATGGGCACGACGATGACGGTCGCGCTCGTGCGGGACGAGTCGATCGTCGTCGCCCATGTCGGCGACTCTCGCGCCTACCGCGTCCGCGCCGGCGAGCTGGAGCAGCTGACCGAGGACCATTCGCTCGTCGGCGAGCTGCTGCGCAGCGGCAGGCTCTCGGCCGAGGAGGCGGAGACACACCCGCAGCGCTCGGTGATCACCCGGGCGATTGGGACGGAGCCGGACGTCGACGTCGACACGTTCACGATCCCGGGGCAGCCTGGAGACCTCTTCCTGCTCTGCTCGGACGGGCTCACGGACATGGTCCCGGACCGCGAGATCTTCTCGGTCCTCGACGCGAGCGACGATCTCGACGCGGCTGCCCGAGCGCTCGTTGCGGCGGCCAATGCGGGCGGGGGCGAGGACAACATCACGGTGGTGCTCTTCCAGATCGCCCCGCCCGGCGAGGAGCAGGGCGACGAGACCGTGCGGCTGCCGGCGGCAGCCGCGGCGGCCGAGTCGCCCGAGCCTGAGCTCGAGGACACCCTCACCGGCCTCGAAGGCGTGTCGGCGGTGGATACAGCCGTCGTCTCGGCGGAAGATGTCCGGGAGCAGATTCGCCGCGAGGAAGGGCGTCGCGAGGAGGGTGCGTCCGACGGGAGCTCGAAGACGCGCCGGCTGCTTCCCGCGCTCCTGCTCGTGCTCCTCCTCGCGGCCGTCGTCGCGCTCGTGGTCTGGGGGCTCTACCGCTGACCGCGCGTAACCGCGAGCTGCTGAACCTGGTGGCGGTCGGGCTCCTGACGGCGATCGGCTTCGCGAGCGTGTACATGGCGCGGCAGGCGGTCGTCTCGACCGAGTCGCTGACGTACGCCGGCATCTTCTTCGCGCTCTACCTGGCTGCGCATCTCGTCGCCCGCTACGCGGTGCCCTACGCCGACCCGTATCTCCTGCCGATGGCGGCGCTCCTGTCCGCGATCGGCGTGACGACGATCTACCGGCTCGATCCGGACGACGCCTTTCGCCAGAGCCTCTGGATCGTGATCGGCGTGACGCTCTTCGCGGCGACGCTCCTCGTGTTGCGGCGCGACTACCGGATCGTCGAGAGCTACAAGTACCTCTTCGGCATCGGCGCGGTCCTGCTCGCCGCAATGCCGGCGCTGCCCGGGATCGGGAAGACGATCAACGGCGCGCGGCTCTGGGTCGAGATCGGTCCCCTGCAGTTCCAGCCGGGCGAGCTCGCGAAGATCATGCTGATCGTCTTCCTGGCCGGCTACCTGCGCGACAAGCGCGAGGTGCTCGCGCAGGGGCGGATCAAGGACTTCGGGCCGCTCTTCCTGATCTGGGGCGCGGCCATGCTCGTGCTCCTGCAGACGAACGATCTCGGCAGCGCCCTGCTCCAGTTCGGGATCTTCCTGGCGATGCTCTACGTCGCCACGGGCCGCGCGTCCTTCGCGGCTGCGGGGCTCGCGCTCTTCGTGCTCGGCGCCGCGGCCGTGTACCGCGTCGTCGAGCACGTCCAGCAGCGTGTGACGATCTGGCTCGAGCCCTGGACGAGCGAGCCGGTCTTCTGCGCGCAGACGGGCGAGCTCGCACTGCGCCAGGACTGCGGCTCCTTTCAGCTCGTCAAGAGCCTCTACTCGATCGGGAACGGAGGCTTCGGCGGCACCGGGCTCGGCAGGGGGACGTTCACGACGACGAACGGCGACGCGATCATCCCCTTCCTGAACACGGATTTCATCTACTCCGCGATCGCCCAGGAGCTCGGCCTCGTCGGAGCCGCCGCGCTGCTGCTCGTCTTCATGCTCTTAGTCGCGCGCGGGATGCGCGTCGCCCTGAACGCCGACGACGGCTTCTCGAAGCTGCTCGCCGCCGGGCTCACGTTCGGCTTCGCGCTGCAGACGTTCATCATCGTCGGCGGCGTCCTGCGGGTGATCCCGCTCACCGGCATCACGCTGCCGTTCGTGTCCTACGGCGGCTCCAGCGTCGTCGCGAACTTCGTCCTGCTCGCCGGGCTGCTGCTCGTCTCCAACCGCGCCAACGCACCCCGATGAATCGCGCCATCACCCGTCTGGCGCTGGTGGGCACCAGCCTGATGGTCGCGCTCGTCGTGGCGACGACGTACTGGCAGGCCTGGGCGGCGGGGGACCTCGCGGCCCGGCAGGACAACCAGATCCAGCGCGTCGCCCAGTTCACGATCAAGCGCGGCGAGATCGTGGCGGTGCGGCCGCGCACGGTGCTGGCGCGGAACCAGCCGCGCAAGGTGAGCGGGCGGACGCTGTACTTCCGCCGCTATCCGTCCGACGGCCTCGCAGCCCACGTCGTCGGCTACTCGACGCAGGAGCGCGAGCGCGCGGGGATCGAGCGGTCGCGGAACGACTACCTGATCGCGGCGAACCAGAACCTCTCGACCGTCTACAACCGCACGATCGACGAGCTGAAGGGCGCGACCGTGCAGGGGAACGACCTCGTGCTGACGCTCCACATGCGGGCGCAGGAGGTGGCGATGCGGGCGCTCGGCGGCCGCTGCGGCTCGGTCGTCGCGCTCGAGCCCGCTACGGGCGAGCTGCTCGTGATGGCGTCCTCGCCGACGTTCGACCAGAACGTGATCGCGAGGGACTTCAGCGCGATCGACCGGATCCGGGCGCCGTGCAGGCCTGCGGCTCCCCTCTACAACCGCGCCACCTACGGGCTCTATGCGCCGGGCTCGATCTTCAAGGTGGTCACGGCCGCCGCCGCGCTCGAATCGGGCCGCTACGGGCCGAAATCGCGCTTCGACGATCCGGGCTACTGCGAGGTCTACGGCCGGCGCGTCAACAACTACGACACGACGCGCCCCTTCGGGAACGTCGACCTGCGCCAGGCGCTCGTGAACTCGATCAACTCGGTCTTCTGCAACATCGGCAAGGAGCTCGGTGCGGGAGCGATCATCGACCAGGCCAAGCGCTTCGGTTTCTACGAGACGCCGCCGCTCGAGACGCCGGACAACGAGCGTGTCGCGAGCGGCGTCTACGAGGGCGACAAGCTCTTCGATCCGGAGGTCGACTCCGACATCGATCCCGGGCGCTTCGCCTTCGGCCAGGAGCGGTTGCTCGTGACGCCGCTCCAGATGGCGATGGTCGCGGCGGGGATCGCGAACGACGGCGTCGTGATGGAGCCGCACGTGGTCGACCGGATCCTGTCTCCGAAGGGCTCGATCGTCGTCAGGTCGAAGCCGGACGAGCTCGGCCGCGCGGTGAAGCCACGGACGGCCGGGGCGATCGCCTCGATGATGCGCGACGCGGTCGAGAGCGGCACCGGCACCGCCGCGCGCATCTCCGGTCTCGTCGTGGCGGGCAAGACGGGCACGGCCGAGACCGGCGTCGCGGGAACGAACAACGCGTGGTTCATCTGCTTCGCCGGTCGGGAGCGCCCGCAGGTCGCGCTGGCCGTCGTGCTGGAGCAGCAGAACGGCACCGGCGGCGAGCTGGCGGCGCCGATCGCGCGCGAGGTCTTGCAGGCACTCCTCCCGGGGGCGGCGAACTCCTAACCTGGAGCAGCCTGCCATGGCAACCGACACCTTCATCGACACGCTCTTCCACGGCCGGTACCGGATCTCGCGCAAGCTCGGCGCGGGAGGGATGGCAAACGTCTACCTCGCCGAGGACCAGGAGCTCGGGCGTCGGGTCGCGATCAAGATGCTGGACGACCGGCACTCGAGCGACGCGCAGTTCGTGGAGCGGTTCCGCCGCGAGGCGCAGAACGCGGCCGGTCTCTCGCACCCGAACATCGTCTCGATCTACGACCGCGGCGAGGCCGGGGGCTCGTACTACATCGCGATGGAGTACGTCGAAGGGCGGACGCTGAAGGAGCTGCTCGTGGCGCGGGGCGCGTCGCCGATCGGGATCGCGATCGACTACACGCGACAGATCCTCTCCGCGCTGCGCTTCGCGCACCGAAACGGGATCGTCCACCGCGACATCAAGCCGCACAACGTGATCGTCGACGGCGACGGCCGCGTCAAGGTGATGGACTTCGGCATCGCCCGCGCGGGCGCTAGCCAGATGACCGAGGCGGGCTCGATCATCGGCACAGCCCACTACCTCTCGCCCGAGCAGGCGCGCGGCGCTCCGGTCGACCAGACCTCCGACCTCTACTCGACCGGGATCGTCCTCTACGAGCTGCTGACGGGCTCCGTCCCCTTCACGGGCGAGACGCCGGTCGAGATCGCCATGAAGCATCTCTCCCAGGCGCCTCAGCCGCCTTCGGCGCAGCGGCCGGAGGTGCCCCGTGATCTCGACTACGTCGTGCTGCGCGCCCTCGCCAAGGACTCGTCCGAGCGCTACCACTCGGCCGAGGAGATGGACTCCGACCTCGAGCGGATCGCCCGCGGGATCGGGGTCTCGGCCGAGACCGCCGAGGCCGCGACGTCGGTGCTCTCCCGTACCGAGGTGACGG
>Ga0136620_10000345_pt1 | contig 21487 bp, 22 predicted proteins | sample AntDrymUQ4162106_2_FD_104806 | JGI IMG/M metagenome (GOLD analysis project Ga0136620, IMG submission 104806) | Polar desert sand microbial communities from Dry Valleys, Antarctica - metaG UQ416 (21.06) | ecosystem: Environmental > Terrestrial > Soil > Desert | place: Antarctica: Dry Valley... | reverse complement strand
TCGTCGGACAGCTCGGGATCGTTCAGCTGCTCGAGGTCGATCGTGCCCGCTGCGACCGAGGCGGCGAGCGAGCGGAGGTAAGCGGCGCGGTAGCCCGCCCGGGCGACATCGCGATAGAACGACTCGTTCGCGGCCGCCATCACCTCCGGACTCGGAAAGGCGCCGTCGCCGAGCTTCGCGACCAGCGAGCCGACCATCCGGATGGTCCCCGACCAGGCGCAGTTGGTCGTGCAAATCGTCTTCACGACGTCCTCGAACACCGTCGGGCTGCGCAGCAGGCGGCCGGCGCCGCGGGTCGCCCAGCCAAGCTCGGGGTCGTCTTCGATCAGGGCATAGAAGCCCGACAGGTCCTCGTCCAGGCGCAGCATGTGGCGAACGACGGGCAGGACACCGGCGCCGCGCAGCTCGATCGCCGAGTCGTCGGCCGAAAGCCGGAACCAGCCTCGAGGCAGCGAGTACTCGAAGCTGCGCGCCTCCTCGTCGAGGCGGGCCGGCGGGAGGGAGGCGACGCCGTGAGAGACGATCGTGCGCCAGAGATCGACCGGCTCGCCGCCGGCCCCGACGAGCTCGAGCTCGTGGACGCGTCGGCGGCTCAGCGGCGGAGCCGGATGATGTCGCCCCGGCTCACGCCGAGACGCCCGAACGTCCCCCGGTTGACCTCGAGCGCGCCGCGATACGCGACGCCCGGGTCGTACGTGCGACACGGGTCCTCCGTACACGGGTCCATCAGCATGATCCGAAGGATCTTTCCCCTGGAGTCGTAAAAGCCGATCGAGAGTGGAATCAGCGTGTTCTTCATCCAGAACGCGCCTCTCGACGCCTCCGGGAAGAGGAACACCATCCCGGCGTTTCGCGCAAGCGACTCGCGGTGCATCAGGCCCACGGAGCGCTGCTCCGGCGTCTGTGCGATCTCGACGCGGAGCATCGCCGTCTTGCGACCCTTGTCGATCACGACGGTTCCGCGCTCGAACTCCACCGCGATCGACGCAACCGCGACCCCGCTGCAGAGGACGATCAGGGTCACGACAACGAGCACGCGCCGGAGCATCCAGAACAGTGTTGCAGCCGGTGCCGGCACTTCGAGGCGGTAGGCTGAATGAATGGAGACCGGACGGGTCGAGGCGATCTTCATCGCAGCAGAACACGGCGCGATGCCCGAGCCGGTCGAGCGTGTCGTCGCCCTTGCGGGCCGCGGCCTCGAGGGCGACCGGAACTTCTGGCCCGGCGGCGATGCCAGGCCCGGGCGGGCGCTCACGCTGATCCAGCGGGAGGCTCTCGACGGAATGGCCGAGGAGCATGGGATCACGCTCGAGCCGGGGGCGAGCCGGCGGCAGGTGCACACGAGCGGTGTCGATCTGAACGGGCTCGTGGGCAGGCGGTTCCGGGTCGGCGAGGTCGAGTGCGTCGGAATCGAGCTCTGCGAGCCCTGCTCTCACCTCGAGAGCATGACCCGGCCGGGCGTGATCAAGGGCCTCGTCCATCGCGGCGGGCTCAACGCCGACCTGCTCACCGACGGCGAGATCGCAGTCGGCGACGAAGTGCGAACCGCCGACGACTGAGCGGTGCGCGAGCGCGTCACCGTTGCGTGCGTCCAGGCCGAACCGGTCATCTTCGATCGCGAGGCCACGCTCGACAAGCTCGACCGACTCACTGCTGAGGCCGCCCGAGCGGGCGCCTCGCTCGTCGTCTTTCCGGAGACGTTCATTCCCGTCTATCCGTCCTCGACCTGGGCGAAGGCGTTCGCCGGGTGGGCCGATCCGCGGGCGAAAGCAGCGTTCGCGCTGCTCGCGCGCGAGGCGGTCGAGGTCCCGGGCCCGGCGGCCGATCGCCTCGGCGAGATCGCGCGCGAGAACGGCGTTCTGCTCGTCACGGGCGTGAACGAGCTCGACCCGAGCAGGCCGGGGACGCTCTACAACGCCCTGCTCTATCACTCCGCTGACGGGCGCCTCCTCCTTCATCATCGAAAGCTCGTGCCGACGAACCACGAACGGCTCGTCTGGGGGCCGGGTGACGGAAGGGGCCTGCGGGCGATCGAGACGCCGCTCGGGCGAGTCGGCGGGTTGATCTGCTGGGAGAACTACATGCCGCTGGCCCGCTTCTCGCTCTATGAATCGGGCGTCGAGATCTACATCGCCTCGACCGCCGACGACGGCGACGCCTGGCAGGCGACGCTCGTCCACATCGCCCGCGAGTCGCGTGCATTCGTGATCGCACCGAGTCACTTCCAGCGGGCGGCGAGCTATCCGGACGACTTTCCTCTGCGCGCGGAGCTCGAAGGCCACGAGATCCTCGGGCGCGGAGGCAGCGCCGTCCTCGGTCCCGACGGCGCGTACCTGGCGGGACCGCTCTACGACGAGGAGGGAATTTTGTACGCGGAGCTCGACCCCGCTCGTCTGTACGAGGAACGGCAGCGGTTCGATCCCGCCGGGCACTACCACCGCCCGGACGTGCTCAGCCTCACGGTTTCCGAGCCCTTGTAACGAGCGTCGCCAGGTCGTACGCTCGGGAGGAACAGTCCAGCTGCGGCACATCGAAGCGAGGTCGGGATGCAGGAACAGGTCTCGAACGGATCGCCGCAGCGAAACGGCGAAGCAGCCGCGTCATTCTCGGAGCTCGTGCGCGCCCACCATCGCTGGGCGGAAGAGCTTCACGGGCCGAAGCGAGTGATCAGCAAGGAGGCGGAGCAGGCGTACCGCCGCAAGCTGACCGAGTTCGAGCAGCAGACGGGGGAGATCTTCGACGCGTATTGGTGCACGAGAGACGCCTCAGCCGTTGCGATGACCGTTAAGAAGCCTCCCGCCGCAGGGTCGCCACGGCGTTGGCGGCGCTGGCCCCGGCCGTCGGAGCGTGAGGCCGAGGACATCCGCCTGCATCGGGTCACCGACTGGGTCACCCATGACATGGGCGAGATCGCCGACCTGCTGCACCACTGCGACATCCTCGCGATCAAGGTGAGCACCGGGCTTCACGGCACGCCGAGGCGGGTTGCGATGCAGTGGATCTTTGCGGTGCAGGGCCACCTCCTCGGCTTTATCGAGCGCATGAAAGATCAGCCTTCGGATCCCGCACGATTGCAGCAGTTCGCTCGGCGGCAGGAGAAAGAGTTGCTGCAGATCGACGACTACTACCAACACGTCGGTCAGAAGGCGGCGCGCCTGACGTACGTCGAGGGCATGCTGCTGGGCCTGATCCCGCTGGCGCTGCTTGGAGCCGCGGCCTCCGGCCTGTTCGCGCTCTTTCATGCCCTCGACCTCGACGGCTGGACGCGCGAGTTCTTCGCGTGCTACGCGGCCGGCGGTTTCGGCGCGGTCGTGAGCGTTCTCTCGCGAATGGCGGAGAAGCGGGGCAAGTTCGTGATCGACCACGAGATCGACGATCGCGGATTGCGACATCTCGGAAGCTATCGGCCGCTTGTCGGAGCGGTGTCGGGAGTCGTCGTCTATCTCCTTGCGCAGACGGCTTTGCTCCAGATCGAAAACGACACGAAGACGCTCCAGTTCTACGTCGTCGCCGCGTTCCTCGCCGGCTTCAGCGAGCGCTGGACACAGGTCATTCTCGGTGGCGCGGAGCAGACGATCGGCCGCAGCCTCGAGGCGCAGGAGCGTCCGGCCGATGGCACGAGTTCGTAGGCCGCCGCGGCGGCGAGAGCAGGAACGCAACCTGCAAGCTCGAACCCGACGAGCTGCGGTCGAATCGAGAGGAGTTGAGATCCAGATGAGCGATGTCGCCGCCGCTCCCATGACCGAGCAGGCCGACGCGGAGGCCGCGATGGATCAACCGAGCGCCACGAGCTTCTCGGAGCTCGTCTGGGTGCACCACCGGTGGGCGGAGGCCTTCCACTCCGACAAGCCCGTGCCGCGGGAGCTCGAGTCCGAATACCGGAAGCGGCTTCGGATGTTCGAGAACGAGCACGGGCAGCTTCTCAGCGCTTACTGGTGCCGCACGATCGCCTCCGCAGTCACGCTCACGGTGAAACCGGCCTGGGGGCCGCTGCGCTTCTTCGGCCATGAGCCGTCCATTCGGTTCCACCGGGTTACCGACTGGATGACGAGGGACGCCCCGGCGCTGGCGCACGTGCTCCACCGCTGCGACGCACTCGCGATCCGAGTCAGCGAGGTGCTGCGCGGGACGAGCGAGCGGATCGCCCTCCAGTTGATCGTTGCAGTCGCGAGCCACGTCCTCGCCTTTCTCGAGGGGGCGCGCGAGACGTCGGGCGCGGGGGCGGCTCGGGAGTTCGCGCGCCAAGAGCAGCGCGAGCTCGAGCTGATCGCAGCGTACTACGACCGCGCCGCCAACAAGGCCGCCCGGGTCGTCTATTTCTGGGGAATGACGGCGGGCATCCTCGTCCTCGCCCCGATTGCCGCGGTGCTCGCGGGGTTCCTCTGGGCCGGAGGTCTCTGGGACGGCGCCTACGCGTCCGAGACGAACCTCTTCTTCGCTTGCTATGCGGCAGGCGCGCTCGGCGCGTTCGTGAGCGTGATGACGCGGATGGCCTCGATCAAGGCGAAGTTCACCCTCGATTACGAGGTCGGTCGGAAGACGATCAGGCGCCTGGGCAGTTTTCGCCCCTTCCTCGGGGCGATCTTCGGACTCGCGGTCTACTTCATCATGCAGAGCGGCGTCCTCCAGACCGCGCCGCCGGACGGCAAGGAGTTCTACTTCTTCACGACGATCGCGTTCCTCGCCGGCTTCAGCGAGCGCTTCACGAAGGTGATTCTGGACGAGGCTGAGGCGAAGGTCGGCGGTCGCGCGCGCCCTGTGGAGGAAAAGGACCAGGCAGAGCTGTCAGGGGCCGCCGGAGCGCCGGCGGAGGACGCGCTCGTCGCCGACACGGCGGGTGACCCCGTCGACGTCGAAGCGCTCGAGCAGGATCTGGGCCGAGCGCCGCGAGCTTCCGAGGAGGTCACGGAAGCGGGCGAGCGTGATTCGCCCTGAGCGCTCGCACTCGGCGACGAGAGCGGCGCGGGCTTCCGCATAGGCCGCGGCGCTGACGGCCAACCCGTCGCCGACGCGCACGAGCTTCCCGGCGCGCTCGAGGTACGCGGCGAGGTCTCGGTCTTCGAGCCGGGTCGGGTTCGTGCCCGCCGCTGTGAGCTCACGCTCGAGGCGGGCGGCCGCGTCGGCCCTGGCACCGAGCGACGCAGTCGCGCCCGGCCGGTAGAGCTTCGCTCCCCGGCGCTCCAGTTCGAGGAGGGGTAGAACCTCGCGGGCCCATGGCTCGTCCGGAGGGGTGATGCCGGGGTCGATCGGGTCGGCTCGATCGAGTCGCCCGTCCAGATCTCCGCGCAGCTCGTCGAGCCACGCCTGCGAGAAGAGCCAGTCCCCGCCCTCTACGATGCCGTCCAGATCTCCATGGGACTCCCCGAGCAGGTGGCGAAGCGAGCGGCGGCGTACCGGAGCGTGGATGGTGGCGGCGAAGTCGCCGTTCTCGAGCAGCGCGAGGCGCGCAGGATCGACCGACCGGGGCGGCGCCGGATCGAGCACGACTCCGCCCCCGAGCGTCGTTGCCGCCCGCAGGACGACTCGGTCGCCGCGCGCGGCCGCGATCGGGACGGCCAAGCGCAACTGGGCGTAGAGCTCGCCGCTCCGGACGATCCGTGCCGGCACGTCCGCGGTTCCGTGGTGGACGTGCAGCCGCGTCCCATCCGGAATCGGCTCGAGCTCGTCGAGACGGACGTCGACGCGGTAGCTGACCGGATAGGCGTCGCGCTCGATCAGGGCGTCCCCGCGGCGAAGCGTGCCTCGCTCGACGCCGGGCAGGCTGACCGCGACCCGCTGGCCCGCATCAGCTCGCCTGACGGGCCGATCGTGAACCTCGACGCTGCGCACGCGAACGCCGAGCCCGGCCGGCTCGGCGCGGAGCTCGTCGCCCTCGCCGATCGAGCCGCTCCAGAGCGTGCCGGTCGCGATCGTGCCGATTCCGCGCAGGCTGAAGACGCGATCCACGTACAGCCGAGTCGAACCCGACTTTGCAACAGTCTGTTGCAAGGAATCGGCCGCTCGGGTGAGCGCCGCCCGTAGCTCGTCCAGGCCCGTGCCGGTCTTCGCGCTCACGGCCACCGCTTCCGCGCCGGGAACGAGCTCTCGCCCCTCCTCGAGGGCCAGCTCGAGCGTCTCCGCGTCGACCGCGTCCGCCTTCGTGACCGCGACGACTCCCTGCTCGAGGCCGAGAAAGCGCAGAATCGCGAGATGCTCGAGCGTCTGCGGGCGGGCGCCCTCGGCCGCGTCGATCACGAGCAGGAACAGATCGATCCCCGTCGCGCCCGCGACCATCGTGCGTACGAACCGCTCGTGGCCGGGAACGTCGATCACCGAGAGCCGCCGTCCGTCCGGGAGATCGAGCGGCGCGTAGCCCAGGTCGATCGAGATCCCGCGCCGCTGCTCCTCGGGCAAGCGGTCGGTGTCCTTGCCGGTGAGCGCGCGCACGAGCCAGGTCTTGCCGTGGTCGATGTGGCCCGCGGTGCCGACTGTGCGCGGCGTGAGCGCCTCGAACTTGTCTGGCAATCTAAGTCATCCTCTGGGCCGTAGGCCGGCATCGCGCCTCGATCAGCCCGTCGTCGATCCGCACCGGCTCAAAGCCGCCGGCGTGCAGCAGTGCGCGCCACTGCGCCTCGTCGCGCTCGCGTCCGGCCGCGAGCACGAGCATCAGCAGGTCGAGCCACTTGGCCCCGTGCGGGTCGTTGCCAGGCTGGATCACCGCGTCGAGCACGAGCAGCCTGCCGTCGTCGGGCGCCGCGGCGCGGATCGTGCGCAGGATCGCCGCGGCCCGCTCGTCGTCCCAGTCGTGCAGGATCGTTGACAGGACGTAAACGTCGCCTGGCGGCATGAGCTCGAAGAAGCTGCCCTCCACGAAGGTGCAGCGCTCGCCGAGCGCCGCCTCGTCGCGCACCGTCTCGGGTAGGTAGAACACAACTCCGTGCAAGCCGGGCTCCCGGCGCAGCAGGGCCGCGAGCAGCGAGCCGTTGCCGCCGCCAACGTCGACGACCGTGTCCCCGTCGCGCCACTCGAGCGCGGCGAGCCGATCGATCCGGCGCTCCTTCCCTTGCTCCATTGCCCGATCGAAGGCCGCACGCTCATCCGGGTGGCGAGCGAGCCACGACCAGAAGTCGGAGCCGAAGATGCGCGGAAACACAGGCTGCCCGTGCGTTGCGTCGAACTCCGCGACCGTCCGGTACCAGACACCGCCGAAGAGGTGCGCGAAGTCGTCCCAACCGCCGTCGCGCAGCAGCTCCGACGCGGCCGTGTTGCGGAAGACGCCCGGCGCCTCCTCGGCGAACACCCCGTCGCTCGCGAGCGCGCGCAGGAGGCGGTGGAGCGTGTCGGGGTCGGCGCCGACCTCATGTGCGACCTCGGCGGCCGAGCGCGGCCCTCCCGCCACCGCGTCCGCGACGCGGAGCTCGGCCACCACTGCGAGCGCCCGCGTCCCGAGCGCTCCGCGGATGAGGTTCCAGAGCCGCACCTCGGGGGTGACCTCGCTCACCGGCGTGCGGCGGCGACGGCCGCCGCGACCTCGTCCACCTCGGTGTCCGTCAACGTACGGCAGTCGAGCAAGGTTTGGCCGTCGCGGAGGATCGCAACGACGGGCGGCTCGCCCAGCCGCAGCCGCTCTGCCAGCTCTTCCTCGATCGCGCACGCGAAGCTCGGTAGCTCGCGCAGCGGCAGCGCACCGCCGCCGACACGTGCGACGGTCTCCTCGACCGTTCCGCCGACGAGCTCGGCGAGCCGGTCGGCGCGGGCGCGGACGCGCCCGGGCTCCTCGTCGAGCATCCGCAGGACGGGAATCTCGCGCACGGCCTGCTCGGGATCGAGGTAGTGCGCGAGCGTTCCTTCGAGGGCGGCGAGCGTCAGCTTGTCGGCGCGGAGGGCACGCTGAAGCGGATGTCGCCGGAGACGCTCGACCAGGTCGGCGCGTCCAACGACGATCCCGGCCTGCGGGCCGCCGAGCAGCTTGTCGCCCGAGAAACAGACGAGGTCGGCGCCGGCCTCGAGACTCGCGCGCGGCGACGGCTCGCCCTCGAAGCGCCCGAGTGCACCCGAGCCGAGGTCGTCGACCAGGGGCAGGTCGTGACGACGCGCCACCGCGGCGAGCTCGTCGACTCGCGCCTGCCCGGTGAAGCCGACCACGCGAAAATTCGACTGGTGTACGCGCAGAAGCAGGGCAGTCTCGGGCCCGATCGCGCGCTCGTAGTCGCCCGCCTGTGTCCGGTTCGTCGTACCGACCTCGCGCAGGCGCGCGCCCGAGCGCGCGAGAACTTCCGGGATCCGAAAACCGTCGCCGATCTCGATCAGCTCGCCCCGAGAGACGATGACCTCGCGACCCTCGGCGAGCGCCGCCAGTGCGAGCAGCACGGCGGCCGCGTTGTTGTTGACCACGAGTGCGGACCCGGCGCCCGTGAGGCGGCGCAGGATATCGGCGCTGTGATCCTGGCGCGAGCCGCGCCCGCCCTCGTCAAGGTCGTATTCGAGATTCGAGTAGCCCCGTCCCACCTCCTCGACGCGCGCGAGCGCGGCCGGCGCCAGCGGAGCGCGGCCGAGATTCGTATGCACGATCACGCCGGTCGCGTTCAGGACGCGTCGGAGACGCGGCTGTCGGGCTCGTTCGAGCTCGTCGAGGGCGCGTGCCGCAAGATCGCCGGGGTCGAGTCCGGCCCGGATTTCCTCCCGGGCTCGCTCGAGCGCGGCTCGAGCGGCGGCGAGGGCGAGCGGTCTGGGGACTGCTCGCAGGCGCGCGTCGGTCAGGAGCCGGTCGACCGACGGGAGTTCGCTCAGATTCATGCAGGAAAGTGTAGGAGCGGCGGCCTGGCTACACTCGGCGGTCATGGCGATCCGCGTGCTCGAGCCCGTCCGGCGCCACCCCCGGCGCAGGCGTACGGCGAGGGCGTGGGCTGCGCGTCCGATCTGGATCGGCCTCGCCGTGGTCGGCCTCGCGGCGGTGATCGCCGCGGCTCTGCTCGTGCGCGGCCTCGTCCACCGCAGCGAGACGATGCCGGGCGTCCGGTTCCTCGACTCTGATCTGAGCGGTCTGTCCGCGTCGGATGCCGCCGGTCGCGTCCGCTCGCTCACCGCCCGCCGGCTCGCGCAGCCGGTGACCCTCGCCGCCGGGAAGGAAACCGTCGCGGTCGCGCCCAAGCTTCTGTTCACGCTCGATCGCTCGGAGACGACGCGCCGGCTGCTGACAGCGGGCCGCGACTCCTGGGCAGGCCGGGCCCGATCGCTGCTCTCGCCGCTTACCGCTGAGATCGACGTCGCTCCTGCGCTCGTCGTCCGGCCCGCCGCCGGCAAGCGGCTGCGCGCTCTTCTCGGCCGCTTTAGCCGCCCACCTCGTTCGGCGGCGATCGTCATGAAGGGAACGGTTCCGGTCGTGAGGGCATCCCGTCCCGGCACCGCACCCGACGTCGACGCGCTCGTCAGCGAGCTCCGAAGTCGAGTCGCGGCGGGCCGAGGGGTCGTCCCGGTCACCTACGAGGCCGCCTACCCGGCCGTTCGCGACGGATCGGCCAAGGCAGTTGCCGAAGAGGCGCGACTGCTGGTCTCGGCGCCGGTCTCGGTCACCTATGCGGGCAAGCGGGTCAGGACGCTGGAGCGGGGGCAACTTGCCCGTCTGCTTCGATTCCGGGCCCGGGGGAGCCGACTGCTCGTGCTGCTCGACGAGCGCCGGCTTGGGGCCGTCCTCGATCCGGCGGTCGCACGCTGGAAGAAGCGTGCGATCAACGCGAGCTTCGGCGTGGACGGGAGCCGGGCGTTCGTCGTCCCTGCTCGGGAGGGGGTGGCGCTCGACCCCGCCGCGACCACCGTCGCCGTCACGACCGCCGCGCACGGCCGAGGCGAGCGCACCGCCGCCGCCGCGCTTCATTCGATCCCTGCCGACCTGACGACGGCGGAGGCCCGAGCGCTCGGCATTCGCGAGCGACTGAGCACCTTCACGTCCGAGATGGGGCCGTCCTCGGCGAATCGAATCCACAACGTCCATCTGATGGCCGACTACATCGACGGCACGGTGATCCGATCGGGCGAGACGTTCTCGTTCAACCGCTCGGTCGGCCCGCGGACGTCGGAGCGGGGCTTTCTCGAGGGTCAGATGATCGTCGGCAGCCTGCTTCTGCCGGCGGTCGGAGGAGGCGTCTGCCAGACGGCGACGACGCTCTTCAACAATGCCTTCGAGCTCGGCCTGCCGATCGTCGAGCGCCACAACCACAGCTTCTACATCAGTCATTACCCGATCGGGCGAGACGCGACGGTCTCGTGGGGCGGACCCGACTTCGTCTTCCGCAACGACATGGAGCACGCGCTCCTGATCAAGGCGTCGTACACGTCGGCGACCCTGACGTTCACGTTCTACGGCTCGGACGAGGGCCGGCGCGTCGTCGCTCGAACGGGAGAGCAGGCCAACTGGCGCGCGCCAGAGCTTACGTACGCCTTCGATCCGGCGGCGCCGCGAGGCTCGCTCCGGGTCGAGCGGGGCTCACATCAGCAGGGGTTCGACGTCACCGTCTTCCGCACCGTCGAAAGGGACGGCAGGACGCTCCGGAAAGACTCGTTCACGAGCCGCTACATCCCAGTCGGCGACACCGCCATCTACGGCCCCGGTCGCACGATCCCCGGCTCGTACTTCACGATTCCCGCTACGTAGGGCGTCGCAGCGCGACGAGCTGGCTGCAGGCGAATGCGGTCACTTCCAGCGCTGTCGCCGCCAGCAGGATTCGACCCTGTCTCCGCTTTGCGGCGAGGCCGAGCAGGACCGCCGCGGCGCCCAGGTTCGCAGCCGCCACCGCGGCGACCGGGGAGCGCCAGCTCGGTCGGCGGGCGAGCCTCGCGAGGAGGCCGACCCAGACGTACGTTCCTAGGGCCGGGACGGCAACCGTCGACGTGGGGAGGGCCAGCACGCGCGCGAGCGGCCTGCGGGCCAAGAGCGTCACAGTGGCCGCCGCGGCGCAGTAGGCCGCATCGACCTCGAGCGACCGCCGGCCGAGCTCCTCGCCGGTCACTCCGCGTCGGCCTTCCCCGGCGCCGCGGGCATCTCCGCGCAGCGCTCCTCGTAGCAGCGGACGACCTCCCGGACGACCTCGTCCGGATCGTCGGTGGCGAACAGCAGGTCGACGTCCTCGGGCGAGATCATCCCGTCGGCCAGAAGCTCGTCACGCACCCAGTCGAGCAACTCGCCCCAGTAGTCAGTGTCGAAGAGTACGACCGGAAAGTGCAGCACCTTGCCGGTCTGGATCAGGGTCAGCGACTCGAACAGCTCGTCGAGCGTTCCGAAGCCGCCCGGAAAGAGCACGAAGCCCTCGGCCGCCTTCACGAGCATCACCTTGCGCGCATAGAAGTACTGGAAGGTGTGAGAGAAGTCGACGTACGGGTTCCCCACCTGCTCGTGCGGCAGCTCGATGTTGAAGCCGACCGACTGGCCCCCGGCTTCCTGGGCACCGCGGTTCGCGGCCTCCATCACGCCGGGCCCGCCGCCGGTGACGACGGCGAAGCCCGCCTCGGCGAAGAGTCGCGCCGTCTCGCGCGCCCGCCCGTACACCGGATCGCTCTCGTCGACGCGCGCCGAGCCGAAGATCGTCACCGCCGGCCGGTTGACCTTCGCACAGACGTCGAAGCCGAGCCGAAACTCCTCCGCGATCAAGGCAGCCTGACGCGCGCTGTCGATCTCGGCGCTATCGAGAATCCGCTCGTCTTCCAACGAGCTAGATATCGCGCTCGACAAACGTGGCGCTCATCGCGAGGGCGAGCAGCGCGGCCAGGCCCACATAGGCGACCCCGGCTGCGAGACGCTGTGCGGGAGAGATGCGGTAATAGGCCGCCAGCTCGGGGTGCTTGCGCTCACGCCAGCGGCGCCAGGAGTCGAGACCTCCGACGACCAGGATCAGGATCAGGATCGGGTTCGGCGCCACGATCACGAGGCCGACCAGTCCGACGAGCCCGGCAAACCAGATCGCAGGGTGAATGGCGGCTGCGATCCGGCCCCCGTCGAGCGGGCCGAACGGCACGAGGTTGAAGAGGTTGAGGAAGAACCCCGTGAACGCGAGCGCGACAAGCAGCTCCGAATCGAGGGCCTCGCCGATTCCCCAGGTCGCCGCGGCGCCCAGACTCCCCACAATCGGCCCGGCGATCGCGATCTTCGCCTCCCTCCAGACGTCTTCGGGACGGCCCTTGAGCATGATCGCCGCTCCGAGGAACGGGATGAAGAGAGGTGCCGAGACGGGAAGTCCCTGCCTCTTCGCCTCGAGCACGTGCCCCATCTCATGCACGAGCAAGAGGAGGACGAAGCCGACCGCGAACTGCCAGCCCCACAGGAGCGTGTAGGCGCCGATCGAGACGAGCATCGAGCCCGCGACCGTGAAGAGCTTGAACTTGAAGATCGCTGCGAAGACAAACTTGAGCTTCCAGAGGATGAAGGCGAGCGCGATGAACGGCGCCGCGAGCTTGCGCAGCAGGCCGCGCAACGGGCTCTCGGGTTGGATCGGCCGGTAGTCCCGCTCGTACAGGTCGTCGGGCGGAGCGTCGTTGAGCCGCGACCACTCGATCGGCTCATATCGCTCTCGGGGCTCGGTCTCGCGTTCGCTCACTCCTCTAGTTGTACCCCCAAGGGCGACTCCTGGGTTGTCGAGTCTCTACGAGCCGCGACCGATCCACTCCTCACCGCCCGCGTAGACCTCCTTCTTCCAGACCGGCACGGTTCGCTTGAGCGTGTCGATCGCGTCCTTGCAGGCAGCGAGCGCGTCTTGCCGATGCGGGGCCGAGACGGCGATCACGACGCTCGCCTCGCCGATCTCGACTCGGCCGACGCGGTGGTGGATCGCGATCGCGCACAGCTCGTGTCGGCCCTCGAGCTCACCGGCGATTCGCGCCATCTCCTGCTCGGCCATGCCGCCGTACGCCTCGTAGTCGAGGTGGAGGACGATGCGGCCGCGTGATTGGATGCGCGTCGTGCCGGTGAAGGTCGCGATCGCTCCCGCTTCGTCGCTCCGGACCTCCTCGACAACCGCGTCGAGCGAGAGTGCCTGCTCGCTGAGCCGGAAGTCTCCACCTGAGACGGGCGGAATCAACGCCAGCTCGTCGCCGTCGGCAAGCACGAGCTCGCGATCGGCGTATTCCCGGTTGACGGCGTAGACAAGCCCGGCGGGCTCGTCGCCGAGGTCGAGGGCGGACCAGACATCGCCGGCCCGTGCTCCTTCGCCTAGCTGGAGTTCGCGCCGGCCCTCGCCGGCACGCTCGCGAAGGCCGGCGAACAGCCTGACGACGATACGCACGGCTTTAGCCTAGATTGACACGATGGCCATCACCGAAGGCCGTCGGGAAACCGACTCAGGGATCGAGATCAAGCCGGTCTATACGGCGGGCGACATCTCCGGGAAGGAGCTCGACCCTCCCGGCGAGTTTCCGTTCACGCGCGGCCCGTATCGCGACATGTACCGCGGCCGGCCGTGGACGATCCGGCAGTACGCCGGCTTCGCCTCGGCGGAGGAGACGAACGCACGCTTCCGCTATCTGCTCGACCGCGGGCAAACCGGTTTGTCGGTCGCCTTCGACCTGCCGACGCAGCTTGGCTACGACTCGGACGATCCACGCGGCGTCGGCGAGGTGGGGCGCACAGGCGTCGCGATCGATTCGATCGCCGACATGGAGCTGCTCTTCGCCGGGATTCCGCTCGGTGAGGTCTCGACTTCGATGACGATCAACGCGCCGGCGGCGCTCTTGCTGCTGCTGTACGAGCTCGTCGCCGAGGAGCAGGGCGTCCAGGGCGACAAGCTGCGCGGCACCGTCCAGAACGACATCCTGAAGGAGTACTGCGCCCGCGGGAACTACATCTTCCCGCCGCGCCCTTCGATGCGGATCACAACCGATCTGTTCGCCTACTGCCACGAGCGGTTGCCGCGATGGAACACGATCTCGATCTCGGGCTACCACATCCGCGAGGCGGGCTCGACCGCCGTGCAGGAGCTTGCCTTCACGCTCGCGAACGGGATCGCGTACTGCCAGGCGGCCGTCGACGCGGGTCTCTCGCCGGACGAGTTCGGAGCGCGCCTGTCGTTTTTCTTCAACGCGCACAACCACTTCTTCCAGGAGGTGGCGAAGTTCCGCGCGGCGCGGCGGCTATGGGCCCGGATCATGAAGGAGCGGTTCGGAGCGACGAATCCGCGTGCGCTGGCGCTCCGGTTCCACGCGCAGACCGGCGGCTCGACGCTGACGGCGCAGCAGCCCGAGAACAACATCGTCCGCGTGGCTGTTCAGGCCCTGTCGGCCGTTTGCGGCGGCGCGCAGTCGATCCACGCGAACGGCTTCGACGAGGCGCTTGCGCTACCGACCGAGCACTCGGCCAAGATCGCGCTCCGAACGCAGCAACTGCTCGCACACGAGGCGGGGGGCACCGACACCGCCGACCCGCTCGGCGGCGCGTACTTCATCGAGGCGCTGACCGACGAGCTCGAGGCCCGCGCGACCGAGCTGATCGAGCACGTCGACGGGCTCGGAGGAGCGGTCGCGGCGCTCGAGCAGGGCTTCATCCAGCGAGAGATCGAGGAGTCCGCTTTCCAGCACACGGCACTGGTGGAGTCGGGTGAGCGCGTCGTCGTCGGGGTGAACCGCTTCGTCGAGGACGATCAGGAGCCGATCGAGTTGCATCGACTCGATCCTGAGGCCGAGCGCAGGCAGTTCGAGCGCACGGCGCGAGTGCGCTCGGAGCGGAACCGCCAGGCGGCCAAATCTGCGCTCGACGAGGTGCGCCGCGTCGCCCGCGGCGACGGCAACCTGCTCGTGGCGATGCGTGACGCGCTGGGCGCGCGCTGCACCGTCGGCGAGGTCTGCGAGGAGCTGCGCGAGGAGTTCGGCACGTTCGACGCCCAGCGGTCGCCCTGATGCAGCCGCGGCCAAGTAACACTGTGTTACTTGGCTTTGAGCCTACGAGCGGCGTGATGGCACCCCGACAGTTGAGAGATGGTCAACGAGGTCTTCGGGTGGACGTGTCCGGAACGCCACGTCTACAAGGATGCTCGCGGTGGTCGGCCCGCGGCGGAGGCGGCGCGACTGATGCACCAGGACGCGAACGCGCTGGTAGCTCGGACGCGGGACGCCTAGCCGGTCGGCTTCCGCCCCCAATCGCCGCGACACCTCGGCAATCGACACCGACTGGTCGTCAAGGCGCAGGAGCGCCTCGAGGAGGCGCGGGGAAATTCGAGGTGCGAAGGACGGCACGACACTAAATGTCGCTCGCGACGCGCGAACGATGTGTGCCAATTTTGAGCCGACCTTGAGCCCGGCGTCCAAGTAACACTGTGTCACTTGGCGGAATCGGCGTGCGCCGGCTGATTTGAGAATCCTCCTCGTCTCCCAGATGTATCCGGGGCCTGACGACCCGGACCTGGGGGTGTTCGTCGCGGGGATGGAAGACGCGCTGCGCGAGCGCGGACACGACCTCGAGCGCGCCGTCCTCGACCGCCGAGCCGGCGGGAAGCGGCGCTTCCTCGAGCTCGCGCGCCGAACGGCCCGGGCGGCGCGGCGCTTCCGCCCGGACGTGGTCTATGCCCACTTTCTCGTTCCCACCGGTCTGATCGCGGCGCTCGCCACGCGGGCGCCGCTCGTCGTCACGGCGCACGGGCGCGATGTGACGAATATCGGCGCGGTGCCCGGAGTCGCGGCCGCGACGCGGCTGGTCGTCCGCCGGGCCGCCGCCGTGATCGCGGTCTCGAACTACCTTCGGCTGGAACTGGAGGGCAAGGTGCCCGAGGCGCGGGAAAAGATTCACGTTGTCGACTGCGGCGTCGACCTGGAGCGCTTCTCGCCCGCGCCCGCTCGAGACGGCGAGACCGCCTACCTGTGCATCGGCTCGCTCACCGAGCGCAAGAATGTGGTTCGCCTTGCCAATGCGTTCGAGCGCCTCGGAGAGGGCTCACTGACGTTCGTCGGCGACGGCCCGCTCCGTCCGCACCTCGAGGGACGCGAAGGGATCATCGTCGCGGGCCCCGTGCCGCACGGTGAGATCCCCGGCCGGATCGCGGCCGCTCACGTCGTCTGCCAGCCGAGCCTCCGCGAGCCCTTCGGCCAGGCCGTGCTCGAGGCGATGGCCTGCGAGCGCTCGGTCGTCGCGACCCGCATCGGCGGTCCGCCTGAGTTCGTGACGCCCGCGGCCGGCGTGCTTGTCGACCCCGTCGACGAGGGCGCGATCACGGAAGCTCTCCGCGCAGCTGCCGCGTTGCCGAGGCCGAACCGAGCGGCGCGCGCGAGCGCTGCGGAGCACGACGTCAGGAAGCAGGCGCTTCGGGTGGAGGAGATCCTCGATTGCGCCGTTCGAGGTCAGCCAGCCTGATTTCGACCAGCGGGCGCACGGAGTCCTCGAGGCCGGCCTCGCGCGCGACAGAGAGCGCTGCTTCGAAGCTCTCGCGCACCTTTGCCGGATCGACGCCCTGCTTGAGGCGATTGTCCCCCGTGACGAGCAGCTTCCGGATTCGCTCGCGCGCGTCCTCGCTCTTCACAAACCGAGCCTAACAAGGCACATTTCCCCTAGACGATGGAGGCCGCTTCCGTTCTTTCCCGCCGCATCCGCGTGGTGATCGCCGACGACCACGAGTTGTTCATCGCAGCGCTCGAAGCGATCCTCGCCGGCGACGAGCGGATCGAGGTCGTCGGGCTCGCACGCGACGGTCGCCAGGCGGTCGAGCTGACACGTTCGCTCGAGCCCGATGTCGTCCTGATGGACATCAGCATGCCCGTGCTCGACGGGCTCGAGGCGACCGTTCAGATCCGCGCCGAGCGCGAGGGCGCTTGCGTGCTGATGCTGACCGGCTCGAACTCGAGTCAGGACATTGATCGCGCTCGGCGTGCCGGCGCCGCCGCGTACGTGACGAAGGACCGGATCGCGGTCGAGCTGGTCGAGGCGATCGTCGAATTGGCCTCGCGTTAGTGGATCTTTAGGACGGCGGGCTCTTGCCCGCTCGTCCGTCTGCACTGACCGGTCGAGCGAGAAGGACGCTTTCAGACCGCGCTCCTAAGTGCCGCTATCCTGCGCCAGATGCTTCCGGTGCTCGCCATCATCCACGTGATGCTCTCGTTCGGGCTGCTGGCGTTGATCCTGATGCATTCGGGTCGGGACACGGGGTTCGGCGGCATGGGTTTCACGCCGGCCTCGCAGGGCGGCACGCACATCGTCGAGCGCAACCTGACGCGGTTGACGGTTGTTGTCGGGGTCCTCTTCTTCGCGAACACCATCGCGCTCTACCACCTGCTGGGGTAGTCCTACAGACCGGGGCCCGACCCGGACCCCGTGATGGTGAAGCCGGCGGTCGCGATCGGCGGACAGAGCACGCCGTACGGATCGCGCTCGTCGTAGAAGTCGCTCCGATTCACGAGCACGACTTCGCGGCCGAGGCCGACCACGTCCGCGAGCACCTCGGGCACCGCCGCCGTGAAGCGGAGGTTGACGAGCGGCTCGGCGATCCGGCCGTCCCGGATGCGGAAGGTGCCGTCGCGCGTCATCCCGGTGACCACTCCTTCGCGCGGATCGACGACGCTGAGGTAGTGCAGGCGGGTCACGTAGATGCCGTCGTCCACGAGCCTGACGAGTTCTCCGACCGAGTCGGCCGTCCCGGGCGCGACCGACAGCGCTGTGGCCGCCGGGCCATACTGCCGGAGCGCGACGGGCGGGGCATGCCCGGTGCTCGTGGCGTTGCCGCCGGCGCTCGCCGCCGTTTGGCGATCCCACACCACACCGCGCGCGACGCCATCCTCGATCAGCTGCACGCGCTGCTTCGGCGTGCCCTCGAAGTCAAACGCCCGCGGCAGGCCGCCGGGGTCGAGGGCGTCGTCCGCGATCGAGAGCTTCTCGTCGAAGAGGGGCTCGCCGAAGCGACCGGTCAGGAAGCTCCGCTCCTCGAGCACGCCGAGCCCGTTCAGCGAATCCCACGCGAAGTAGTCGAGCAACTCGGCGAATGCGTAGGGCTCGAGCACCGCTCGATAACGGCCCGGCTCGAGCTCACGCGCCCCGCGCGTCTTCGCCGCTTTGGCCGTTGCTTCCTCGGCGACGGCGACCGGATCGAGGGCGCCGACCGCCCACGACGTCGCCTCGGCGTAGCCCGACTCGCCGTCGGTCGCCGCGAGCACGAGGAAGGTCGCGTCCGTGAGCCGTTGCTCGGCTCGCAGGCCGGTCGACGAGGCGATCGCGATCTCGGTCGCGCCGCTCGTGAAGAAGCCGTAGACGTCGCGGTCGGCGGCGTCGATCGCGTCGCGCGCGAGCCGAGCCTGGTCTGACGCAGCAAGCGATGCCGTCTCCTCGTCGTAGCCTTCGATCGACGGCAAGTCCTCCCCACGAGCAAGGCCGTCGAAGCGCGGGTCGCGAGGGGCGCTGGCCGCCGCTTCCCCGGCTCGCCGCGCAAGCACGGCGAGACCTTCGTCCGACAGCCGGTTCGTCGACGCCCATCCCACGCTGCCGTCGCGCACGACGCGGAGCTGGACGCTGACGTTCTCGATCAGCGTCGGCTGGTGCACGTCCGAGGCTGCGAAGCGAGCAAGACCTGAACGCTCCGCGTGGACGAGCGCTTCCATCTCGTCTCCGGCCGCCGCCGCGAGGGCGCGCTCGGCCAGTGCGAGCGGCTCTGTCACGACCGCACACCGACCTCGACGTCGCGAAAGCGGGCCGGTGCAGCTCCGTGCGAGACGTGCGCACTCTGGCCGGGCTGACCCTTGCCGCAGTTCGTGCCCCCGTACATCACCCACGCCTCGGGACCGGCCACGGCGTCGAGCGACGCCCAGAAGCTCGGCGTGATTCCCGTGTAGGTCGCGTCGCGCAGCATCCTGCCGAGCCGGCCGCGCTTGATCTCCCACGCGATCTGAGTGCCGAACTGGAAGTTCAGCCGCTTGTCGTCGATCGACCAGCTCTTGTTCGTCTCCAGGTAGACACCGTCGTCGACCTCGCCGATCAGGTCGTCGAATGTGCCCGCGCCCGGCTCGAGGTGGAGATTCGTCATCCGCACGAGCGGCATCCGGCTCCACCCGTCTGCCCGCATCGAGCCGCCGACTCCGTGACCAAGCCGAGCCGCCGTCTCGCGAGAGGTGGTGAACCCGTGCAGAATGCCGGCCTCGACGATCGGCTCGACCCGGGCCGGCACGCCCTCGTCGTCGAACGCAAACGTGCCGAGTCCGCCGGGAGTGGTGGGATCGGCAGTGACGTTCATCAGCTCCGAGCCGTACCGGAACGAGCCAAGATCGTCGGGGGCGAGAAAGCTCGTGCCGGCGTACGCGGCCTCGGTGCCGTAGAGCCGGTCGAGCTCCGTCGGGTGGCCGACCGACTCGTGCACCTGCGCCTGGAGCTGTTCCGGGTCGAGCACGACTGTCGTGCGTCCGGACGGGCACTGGTCGGCACGGAGCAGCGCGGCCGCCTGCTCGCCGACACGCGGCGCCTCTCGCTCCAGTCCCAGGCTCTCCACGTACTCCCAGCCGGCGCAGGCGCTCGACCCGACGAACGCGGCTGGATAGCTCCGCACCTGCACGATCCCGTTACGGGCGGCGAGCGCCTCGATCCCGCCGCCAGTCTCGACCGTCTGCTGGTCGGCGCTCACGCCCCCGGACGTCATCAACGACTTCGTCTCGTGCATCGCCCGGACATGGGCGGACGTCACCTTCACGTCGGCGTGGATCATCGCCTGCTCGGCCCGCAGACAGAGCTCGATCTTGTCGGCGAGCGAGACGCCGAAGGGGTCGCGCGCGACCGGTGTTCGGTACTCGCCGCTGGCGGGCTCGAGCGGGGCCAGCGGGCGCTGTCGGCCGGCGGAAGCGGCGTTCGCGAACGCACAGGCGCGCTCAGCTGCCGCTTGTGCGCCTTCAGCGGTCAGTCGGCGGTCGCACGCGAAGCCCCAGGCTCCTCGAACGAGGACGCGGACGCCGATCCCCTCGCTCTCCGCGTCGGTGATCGTCTCGACCTGCTGGTTCTTCGTCGCGATCGACTGGCTCCGGCGGAGGATCGCGCGGGCGTCTGCGTACTCCGCGCCCGCAAGCGCGGCGGCGTCGAGAGCTTCACGGCAGAGGTCGCGCACCCGACAACCCTAACGGCGCCCCGACTCGAGCTCGTGGCTGAGCGGAAGCGTCCAAGCCGGCTAGAATGGTGCGGCCTGCGCTGGTGGCGGAATTGGTAGACGCGCCAGGTTGAGGGCCTGGTGGCCTTTGAAGGCCGTGGAGGTTCAAGTCCTCTCCAGCGCATCGCGCAACTGAGACTTCTCCGTCGGTTTGACGTCGTCCGGAGGAGTCTCTACGCTTCCACGAACACACGTTCGCGAAAACATGCGTTCGAACGGAGGCGATGATGCTGACCGGCAGACAACAAGAGATCTGGGAGTACCTCGTCGAATACGTCCAGACACATGGGTATCCGCCCACCGTTCGTGAGATCGGCGCGGCCGTTGGACTCGCCTCGCCCTCGACGGTGCACGCACATCTGGCAAATCTCGAGCGGGCCGGGCTGTTGCGCCGCGATCCGACGAAGCCGCGGGCGCTCGAGTTGGTCGGCCTCCGGCGTGGGAAGCCCGATCTCGCGGACGTCCACAAGCTTCCGCTCGTCGGCGAGATCGCGGCCGGCGGCCCACTGCTCGCGGACCAGAACATCGAGGAGTACCTTGCAGTCCCCGAGCCGCTCTCGCGCGGAGGCGAGGAGTTCTTACTACGCGTGAAGGGCGACTCGATGGTAAACGCAGGGATTCTCGACGGCGACATCGTCGTCGTCCGTCGTCAGGCCGACGCTCGCAACGGAGAGATCGTCGTGGCGCTCGCCGGCGCGGACGAGTTGGCCGACGAGGCGACGGTGAAGCGGTTCTTCGTTGACGATGGACGAGTGCGGCTGCAACCCGAGAACGACGCCCTCGAGCCGATCTATGCGGACCACGTTCAGATTCTCGGCAAAGTGATCGGGGTCTTCAGAACGCTATGAGCGAGCTCGTGGCCTTCAACAAGACGCTCGAGCAGGAGCTGCTCGCGCTTGCGCGCGGCGTCAGCCTCGAGTGCCTCGTCTGCGGCGAGTTCGTGATGCGCCGCGGCGAGACGCTCGCCTGTCCGGAATGTGGGTCCGCGCTGCGCGCGCGTGCGGGCGGGGTCGCATCCAAGCTACAATTCGACTCGCAGGCCGGGTGACCGCGGGCCCTTGCGGGCTCGAGGAAAGTCCGGACACCAAAGGGCAGGACGCTGGGGAAATCCCAGGCGGCGAAAGCCGACGGAAAGTGGCACAGAAAGGAGACCGCCAGCGGCGATACGCTCTCCGGAGACGCCGATGGTAAGGGTGAAACGGTGGGGTAAGAGCCCACCAGCGTCGTGGTGACACGGCGGCTCGCCAAACCCCGTCTGGTGCAAGGCGAAACAGGCTCCGTAGGTGGCCCGCTCAGGAGCCGGGTACGCCGCTAGAGCCGTCGCGAGAGCGGCGGCCCAGAGGGATGGTCACCCTCGACAGAATCCGGCTTAGAGGCCTGCTACGGAAAAAGCCCTGGAAACGGGGCTTTTTCTATGGCTGCCGATT
>Ga0136620_10000344_pt1 | contig 21492 bp, 21 predicted proteins | sample AntDrymUQ4162106_2_FD_104806 | JGI IMG/M metagenome (GOLD analysis project Ga0136620, IMG submission 104806) | Polar desert sand microbial communities from Dry Valleys, Antarctica - metaG UQ416 (21.06) | ecosystem: Environmental > Terrestrial > Soil > Desert | place: Antarctica: Dry Valley... | reverse complement strand
TCTCCCCATGAACGTGGTCGCGGTGGGAATCCCTGCCCGGGTGGTCAGGCCACTCGCCGTAACGCTGTAGGAACGACGCATGGGTACGGTCCGCCAGGTCGATGACTTCTAGACAGCGCATTCGTCGCAGCGATGGCCGTCGTCGGAGCGACTCTCGCCGTGTTCCAACTTTGGCTCGTGGTCAGTTCGTGGAACAGCGACGTCGCCAACACCTACTACTTTCGTCCCGCCGCCCTGCTCCAGGGGCTGTCGGGAGTTGTATATCTCGCAGTTGGTTTGTTGATCGTTCGACTCCGCCCGCAGATCAACATCGGCTGGCTGGTCGCCATCATCGGAGTGGGGATTCTCCTTTATCAGACGGCGGCCGAGTACGCCGTCCGTGGGCTGCTGATGGATCCCGGCTCGCTCCCAGCTGCCGGCGAGGTCGGAGTGTTATCGCAGACCATATGGATCATTCCGTTCTCATTCATCCCGGCCCTCTTCCTGGTCTATCCGACAGGGAAGCTGCTCTCCCGGCGCTGGGTACCGATCGTCCTCGTCGACGTTCTCGCGGTGACCACCGTTGTGCTGGTTGGAACCATTGAGAGTTGGCGCTTTCGCGACGACGGTGCTGCGATCCTCAACGAAGCGGCTCCATCGCCCGCAGTCGACCTGATCCTGAACATCGGGATCTTCGGCATGCTGATCCCGCTTCTCTTGTCGGTGGTGTCGCTCGTGATCAGATGGCGACGCGGCGCCGAGACTGTGCGCCTCCAGATCAAATGGCTCTTGTTGACCGGCTTCCTCTTCGCCGCGCAGGGCCTTCTGATCATGTTCGACATCGACGAGGGTGGGGGCATCGTGGGCGAAGCCCTGTTGCTGACTGCGCTCGTGGCCCTGCCAACGTCGGTGGGTATCGCCGTCACTCGATACCGGCTCTATGAGATCGACCGGATCATCGGCCGGACCGTCACCTATGGGCTCCTGACGGTGCTGTCGGTCGGGGCCTATCTCGGTTTGGTATTTCTGATCCGCTCATTCCTCCCGATCGAAGGTCAGCTGCCGGTAGCCATCTCCACCCTGGCGATCGCCGCTCTGTTCAACCCGCTCCGGCGCCGCGTCCAACGCCTCGTCGACCGCCGCTTCAACCGGGCGCGCTACAACGCCGAGCTCGCCCTCACCGATTTCGGCGAGAGGCTCCGGGCGGAGGCCAGTCTCGCTTCTCTGGGCGACGAGATCGCGGCTGTCGTCCAACGAACGATGCAACCGACCTCGCTGGCGCTCTGGGTCCGCTAGCGGTTTCCCCATTCAGCGCGGGTGATCTCATACCCGACGTCGCCGTGCTCGTCACCGGGAATCCGAAACGGCCAGTCGGCGTGAAAGATCCGGACGAACCGCATTCCCACTTTTTCCATCACCCTGCGGGAGGCAGTGTGAACGACCATCGTCTCGGCATAAATCCGGGAGATGGTGGGATCCTGGAAGGCCCTCTCGATCAACGCTGCGCAACCTTCGGTGGCCAGACCTCGGTTCCACGCCGCCCGATGCAGGCGATACCCGAGCTCAGGGTCGGTCGAGCGCTCACCCCGGTGGAGATGGAACCATCCCAAGAAGGTCCCGGTGGCCTTCTCGTTCGCGGCCCAAAAGCCAAAGCGATCCCCGTCTCGGTAGTACGCAAGGAAGGCCGGGAGGGTCTCCTCGACTATTTCCGCCATCGGGACCGGCTGACCAGCGTTGATGTAGAACATGACCTCGGGATCGTTATTCAGTTCGAACAACAACTGGCTGTCCTCAGTGGTGAACTCACGGAGAAGCATCCGTTCGGTCTCGAGCAGGATCGTCATTTGCTGATGTTGGCGCGAGAATGCGGGCAATGAACGCGATTCTGGAAATAGTCGAACTGGGAATGCCGTGGGTCGGACTCGACCCCTTCATCTTTACTGTCCACCACGTCGACCACTACCCGGCCGGCAACGACATCCAAGGGCCGGCGGCGCTGCTGGTAGGGCGGATGCTCGGCTCCGACTTCTCTTACCGCGACGGCTGGAGCATGTATCACGGCAAACGGGTGCCTGGTTTTCCCCAGCACCCCCACCGCGGCTTCGAAACCGTGACGGTTGTGCGGAAAGGGTTCATCGATCACTCGGACTCGCTCGGCGCCACGGCTCGGTTTGGCCGCGGTGACACGCAGTGGCTCACTGCCGGCGGCGGGATCCAACACTCAGAGATGTTCCCGTTGGTCTCGACGACTGGGCCTAACGAGCTCGAGCTGTTCCAGATCTGGCTGAATCTGCCTCCGCGTTCGAAGATGGTGCCGCCCTATTTCCGAATGTTGTGGTCCGAGGAGATCCCAACGATTGTCGCCGATGGCGGCCAGGCCACGATGGACGTCATCGCCGGCCACCTTGCCGGGCATCGCGCCCCGTCTCCCCCGCCGGATTCATGGGCCTCGCAAACGGCAACCGACTTTGGCATCTGGTTGATCCGGATCGCTCCCGACGGAGCTTGGACCTTGCCGGGAGCACCCTCCGGAATCAATCGCATGTTGCATTTCTTTGATGGTGACGATGTCGACGTTGCCGGCACTCGCCTCGGGAAGGACACCGGCGTTCGCCTGCGTGACGAGGCTGACGCTCCGATTCGCAATCACGGCGGTCCGGCCGAGTTCCTGTTGTTGCAAGGCCGGCCCATCGGCGCGCCCGTCTTCCAGATGGGTCCTTTCGTCATGAACACGCCCGAAGAGATTTCCCAGGCGATGATCGATTATCGGACCACGGCCTTTGGCGGCTGGCCCTGGCCGACGATCGAGCCCGTCCACGATCGCACCCAGGGACGCTTCGCCATCCATGCTGACGGCCGGGTCGAGCACCGCGACCTCACGGAGGCGGAGGTGAACGCTTAGGCCGCTGTCGCTGGGCGACACGGACCAAAGCCGACTGCCACCCTGCATCGAAGACCGCGCCGGGCGTATCGAGGTCGAGCACCACCGGAGCGTGATCGGATGGCGTCGGCGGGCCTTTCCTCGCCTCCCGATCGATCTCCGACCAGACGATTCGATCGGAAATCGATTCCGTCACATAGAGCAGGTCGATCCTCATCCCGTAATTCTTGTGAAACATCCCGGCTCGGTAGTCCCACCACGAGAAACGACCGGTCTCCGGTTGGACCTGACGAAAACCGTCCACCAAACCCCAAGCGCGGAGACTGGCGAGCTCGGCCCGTTCGGGTTCCGAAACATGGGTGCCACCGTGGGCAGCGGCGGGGTCCCACACGTCCTCATCGGCCGGGGTGATATTGAAGTCGCCGGCGAGCACGAGGTCATCCGAGGGCGAGGCGCTCTCCGCAAGCCAGTGCCGTAACCGCTCAAACCAGGCGAGCTTGCCTTCGTAGAACGGGGTTCCGACTACCCGGCCATTGGGCGCATACACCGTGACGAAACGGATTCCTTCGCAGACGACCGCGAGCATGCGCGCCTCGTCGAACGGGTCGAAGTCGTCCTCAGCGCCGGCTCGGCGGCTGTCCCGCACGGGGCCGTCCCCAAAGTTGCTGACGATCGACCCGGCGCCGACCCGGCTGGCGATGGCGACCCCGTTCCAGCGCCCTTCGCCGTGATGGATGAGGTCGTAGCCGGCGGCGCGGAAAGGCAGCTCGGGCACCTGCTCGTCGGCCAACTTGGTCTCCTGCAGGAGGAAGATGTCCGGTTCAGCCCTGGCGATCCACTTCTCGACCGCGGGAAGACGAGCCTTTAGCGAGTTGACGTTCCACGTGGCGATCCGCATCAAGCCCGAACCTAATCGCCTCTCGGTTGAGATCACGCTGGCATAGACTCCAAGGTGTGAAGAAATCCTTGCCTGTCTTCATCGCCATCGGCGCTGTCTCAGCGATTTTCGCCACCCTGCTTCAAAAGCGGTTTGAAGCCGCAAAGCCCGCGGAGACGTGGGAACCCGTCAGCTTCGGCTAGATGCGGGTCCTGGTCCTCGCCGATCACGATCACGACCTCCGAGTCGCGCACATCCTCAACTCCGAGGCCGCAGTCGAACGAGTCGCCTATCTGGGAGAGGCGCGCTCCACCGTCGTTGAGCGCGTCGACTCGGCCAACGGCTTCGATCTGGTTGTGGGACATGGGGCCAAGTCATTCGAGGTTGCCACCGAGGTAGGTGCGGCAGTTATCACGGCTGCCGAGGTTGACATGAGCCCGGTGCCCGCGGTGGTGGGGGCGTCGCTCCGCGGGTTGGGGCTGGCAATGGCGGCGCGCTTGGAGTCGACCGGGGTCAGGGTTGATCGGGTGGCGACGGCCCAACCCAATGGTGCGAGCTCGAAAGCGGGCTCGGAGAAGGTCTCTTTCCCCCGCCCTGTCGGACGTATCGACGGCGTGCAGTTGGTGGACCACCCGGTGCGAGTCGTTGAGTCCAGCTCGCAAACGCCGTGGGCAGCGGTGATGGTGGAGGCGGGGAACACCGGCCAAGCCGTCGTCGACGACTATCGCTTCCTAGAAGCGGTCGCCCTGGCTGCCGCGATCGCGCTAGTCCCGCCAGCAGGGATCGTCCGGGTCTGGGATTCGCCGCAGACCTATCTCGCCCGCGCCGAGGCGATGGGTTTGGTAGCGGCCGAACGGACCTAATCGTCCATTCTCTGGGCTGCTACCCGTGTTGTACACGGCTGCGAACCCAGGGTTCGCAAAAAGCTAGGTGCGGACTTCCTCGGTGGGCTCGTCGGCGGGAACTGTAACTACAGCGCCGTTCGGAGGATTGGGAGCGAAGCGGCGGGGTGGGGCCTGGGCCACACTGAGGGGCGTCAGCGACTCTTCCAGCACGACGACTTCGACCCCGCCGACCACATCCGTGACCAGGTTGTACATGACCGCGGTGAGCGTCATCAGGCCGGTGGTCAGCACTGCCCACACCACCGAACCAAACACGGCAGCCCGCAAGAAGCGCTCGCTATTCGCAAAGGGGTTCTCGCCCTCGTCGAGCAAGGTGATCCTGACGAGGATGTCAGTGATCCGTTCAGGGATGCCGGCGGCGGTCAGGATGGACCAGAACATCACCAAGCCGAGGACGAGTCCCAAACCCAGCACCACATTGAGCAGCGCCGAGACCTTGAGGACCGTCCACGGGTCGATCTTGCGGATGATGCGGCGAACACGCCGGACCGTGGTCATGAAGTGATGTCAGTTTACCGGCGGTAACTGGCCTAATCGTCCTCTTCGAGGGGGACGACACTGAAAGCAGCGAGATGCGAGCCGGGATCGAGCTTCATCGCCTTCACGCCGGTGGAGTCGCGTTGCTGGCGGCTGATCTGATCGGCGGGGATGCGCGTCGCCGTCCCCCGGGACGAAATCAGAAACACTTCCGTGCCTTTGGCGACCCCGAGCGCGCCGACCAGCGAGCCGCGGGCCTTGGTCAGCTTGATTGCCTTCACTCCGATCCCGCCTCGTCCCTGGCGAGGGAATTGCGCAATCGGCGTGCGCTTGCCATAGCCGTTGGAAGTGAGGAGCAAGACCTCCTCGCCGTCGGCGGACGATTTTGCCGCCACGACCTCATCGCCGGCTCGCAGGCGAATACCCCTCACGCCCTGCGTAGCCCGGCCCATTGGCCGGAGGTCAGCTTCGGGGAAGCGAATGCCCTGGCCGTTGGCCGTGAAGATCAACACGTCGTTCTCGCCGCCGGTGGTCCGTACCGACACCACTTCGTCGCCGTCGGTCAGCTTGATCGCGACCAAAGTCTGGTTGCGGCTGTCGTAGTCGCCGAAGGGGGTCTTCTTAGCGGTGCCGAGCTTGGTGACGGTCACCAAGAAACGGGCGGTCTCGTAGTCACGAGTGTCGATGATGGCCTCGATCCGCTCCTGTGGGGCGAGCGGCAGGACGGCCTGGGCGAGAACGCCTTTTGAGGTTCTCGCCTGGCGCGGAATCTCGTGCGCCTTCGCCCGATGGACCAGGCCTTTGTTGGTGAAGAACAGCAAGTAGGCGTGGGCGGTGGTGTGGACCAGATGCGTCACCACATCGTCCTTCGCCACCTCGGCGGCCTTGACCCCGCGCCCTCCCCGGCCCTGGGTCCGATAGGTGTTGGCTGGGACCGACTTGACGTATCCGGAAGCGGAAACGGTGACGATCAGTTCGTCGTCGGCGATCAAATCCTCTAGGGACATCTCGCCTTCGTCGGGGATGATGACGCTCCGCCGCGGGTTGGCCGACTTCTCCTTGATCTCGGTCAGGTCCTCGCGGATGATGGTTCGGCGTCGGGCCGGGTCGGCCAGGATCGCCTTCAGATCGGTGATCAATTCGATCAGCGTCGCGAGTTCTTCACGGAGCTTCTCGACCTCGAGCGCTGTCAGGCGGCGCAACGGCATGTCAAGGATGGCGTTGGCCTGGATCTCGGACAGCTCGAACCGATCCATCAGGCGGGTCCGGGCGTTGGGAGTGTCGGTCGACGAACGGACAATCGCGACCACCTCGTCGATGTGGTCGACGGCCACGATGAGGCCGTCGAGGATGTGGGCCCGGGCCTCGGCGACCTCCAGCCGGTGTTGGGTCCGGCGCTCGATGACCTCCATCTGGTGGTCGAGGTAGTAGCCGACCATCCCCGCCAGGTTCAGGGTCCGCGGCACGCCATCGACGAGGGCAACCATGTTTACCCCAAAGCTCTCCTGCAACGGTGTCAGCTTGTAGAGCTGATTGAGGATCACCTGCGGCACTGCGTCCTTTTTCAGCTCGATCACGAGCCGAATCCCTCGGCGATTGTCGGACTCGTTACGGACATCGGCGATCCCGTTGAGGCGCTTGTCGTCGACCAGGATTCGAATCTTCTCCATCACCCGCTCGATCGAGACCTGATAGGGCATCTTGGTGACGATCAGGGCGATGCGTCCTTTACGGATCTCCTGGGGCTCGGCCATTGCCCGCATCCGCACCGACCCTCGTCCCGAAGCGAGATACTCCCGAATCCCACTGGTTCCCACCAGGTAACCGCCGGTGGGAAAGTCCGGCCCCTTGACAAACTGCATTAACTCTTCGGAGTCGGCCTCGGAATTCTCCAACTTGTGAAGGCAGGCATCGACCATCTCGCCGAGATTGTGCGGCGGGATGTTGGTGGCCATCCCGACCGCGATCCCCTGGCTGCCGTTGACCAACAGGTTGGGGAATCGCGCGGGGAGGACCGTCGGCTCCTCGGATTCACCGTTGTAGTTCTCGGTGAAGTTGACCGTGCTTTCACCGATCCCCTCGAGCAGGCGCATAGCGAGATGGGTGAGCCGGCACTCGGTGTAGCGGTCGGCACCGGGTGGATCATCGATCGTCCCGAAGTTGCCCTGGGGATCGATGAGCAGATGGCGCATCGAGAAGTCCTGGCCCATGCGGACGAGGGTGTCGTAGATGGCCTGGTTGCCATGGGGGTGATAATTGCCCATCACCTCGCCCACCACCTTGGCACACTTGCGATGCGGGGTGGTGGGACCGATGTTGTTCTCGAACATCGAGTAGATGATCCGGCGCTGGACGGGTTTGAGACCGTCGCGGACATCGGGCAGGGCTCGGGAGACGATCACCGACATGGCATAGTCGACGAAGGACTGCTCGAGCTCCTGGTTGATGTCGATCGAAGTGAGTCCGCTCAGTCTTTCGTCATTTTGATCAGTCATCCAACGGGTCCTTAGATGTCGAGGAAGCGAACGTCTTTGGCGTTCTGCTGGATGAAGTGCTTGCGCTCGGCCACGTCGTCGCCCATGAGGATCGAGAACAACTGATCGGCTCGGAAGGCATCCTCTACCTCCACCCGGAGCAGAGTGCGAGTTTCGGGGTCCATCGTGGTGACGCGCAGCTCCTCGGCGTCCATCTCGCCCAGTCCCTTGAAGCGAGCGGGCCGAACCTTGGGGTGGTCTTGGCGGAACGCGGCGAGAGCGGAGTCGTCCTTCAGATAGTGCACCTGCGATCCGACTTTCACCCGGTAGAGCGGAGGCTGGGCGATATACACGAATCCGCCTTCGATCAAGCCGCGCATATGGCGGAAGAGGAACGTCAGCAGCAGCGTGCGGATGTGAGACCCGTCGACATCGGCGTCGGCCAGAAGGATCACTTTGTGATAGCGGGCCTTGGCCAGATCGAACTCATCGCCGATCCCGGTACCCACCGCGGTAATCAAATCGATGATCTCCGTGTTTTGGAGGGCCTTCGCCAGACGTGACTTCTCGACGTTGAGGATCTTCCCCCGAATCGGGAGCACTGCCTGGGTGTGCGAGTTACGCCCTTGTTTAGCGGGCCCCGCCGCGGACTTGCCCTCGACGATGAACAGCTCGGCCTCGTCGGGGTTGCGAGTCGAACAGTCGGCAAGTTTGTCGGGGAGCCCGCCCGACTCAAGGCCTGATTTGCGCCGGGTGAGGTCGCGGGCCTTGCGGGCCGCCTCCCTTGCCTTGGCGGCAGTGATGCACTTCTCGACGATTCGGCGGGCCTCGGTTGAGTAGCGCTCGAGCCATTCCGGCAGGTAACGGTTGAGGACCTTCTCGACATAGGAGCGGATCTCGGTGTTGCCGAGCTTGGTCTTGGTCTGCCCCTCGAATTGGGGGTTGCGAACTCGAAGCGAGAGAACTGCGGTAAGTCCCTCCCGGATGTCCTCACCCGTGAGGTTGTCGTCCTTCTCCTTGAGCAAGCCCTTCTGCCGGGCGAACGCATTGACAGCGTTGGTCATTGCCTTGCGGAAGCCTTCTTCGTGGGTTCCCCCCTCGTGTGTGTTGATGTTGTTCGCAAACGAGAGAATCGACTCGGTGTATGTCCCGGTCCATTGCATCGCCAGCTCCAACTCGGCTTCGTCTGAACGGTCGATCAGCTCGATCACGTGTGCATGGACCGGCTCCCGGTTGGCATTTAGGTGTTTGACGAAGTCGACCAAGCCGCCTTTGAAATGGAACAGGTCATCCCGCGGCTCCTCCCCTTCATCGGGCTCCCGTTCGTCGCGGAGGGAGATCTCCAAGCCGCGGTTGAGATATGCCAACTCGCGCAGGCGGGTGGCGACCGTGTCGTAGTCGAACTCGAGGGTGTCGGTGAAGATCTGGTTGTCGGGCCAGAAGTTGATCGTGGTTCCGGTGTTCTTCCTCCAGGGCTTCAACTTCTCGACCTTGGTGAGGGCCTTCCCACGCTGGAAGGACTGCCCCCAGACAAACCCGTCGCGCCGGATCTCAGCCGAAAGATGCGAAGAGAGCGCATTGACCACCGACACGCCGACGCCGTGGAGACCACCCGACACCGTGTAGGCGCCCTCCTCGAACTTGCCCCCGGCATGCAGTGTGCTCAAGACGACAGTGAGCGCCGACTGGCGAGACTTGGGGTGCACGTCGACTGGGATGCCGCGCCCGTCGTCGATGACCCTGACCCCGCCGTCAGCGAGCAAGGAGACGTCGATGCGGGTCGCGAAGCCCGCCATGGCCTCGTCGACCGAGTTGTCGACTACTTCCCAAACGAGGTGGTGAAGCCCCCGCGGTCCGGTCGAGCCGATGTACATGCTGGGACGCTTCCGCACCGCCTCGAGGCCCTCGAGGACCTTGATGTCGCGTGCGTCATATGAAGTGTTTCCGTTGCTCAAATCATCTCCTGGAAGCGCAAAACAGGCGGCGCGCAGGGCCTGGAAGGGGGCCTGATTGCACGTGTGTAATTATAGCTTCTGGAGAGCGGGGTGAGAACCCTGTCGTAGCCGAGCGGTACCGTTGAACACGTGCTTCTCAAGTGGCTGACGCTCAGCGGATTCCGCTCCTATAGCTCCCTCGAGTGGGCCCCGGACGAGGGCGTCAACATCCTCGTGGGCGACAATGCCGCCGGCAAGACGAACCTGCTCGAAGGCATCGGCTACCTCTCGACCCTGCGGTCGTTTCGGTCCGCTCCCGACGAGGCGCTGGTGGCCAATGGCGAGGACACAGCCGTCCTTAGGGGCGAAGCCGACGAGCTGTTGGAGGTCGAGATCCGCCGCCGCGGGGGTCGCCGGACGCGTGTCGCAAAGAAGCCGGTGGCGCGCTCAACTGACGTTCTTTCCGTGCTACGTGTCGTGACTTTTCTCCCTGAAGACCTCGACCTGATCAAAGGCGGGCCAGGCGGCCGGCGTGACTTCCTCGATGAAGTGGCAGTGCAGCTTTGGCCCACCGCGGCCCTAGACCAAGCCGAGTTCGACCGTTCGCTCCGACAACGGAACGCTTTCCTCAAGCACGGCGAGCGCGACATCGCGACCCTCGAAGTCTGGGACGCTCGCCTCGCCCAAGCCGCGGCGCGGGTCATGTCTCGACGAGCGCGAGCTGCCCAGATGCTCGAGCCGCCCCTCACCGAGCTGTACAGCCAGATCGCCGGTACGTCCTCCGAGGTTGGGTTTTCCTATCTATCGGAATGGGGAGGAAGCCTCGACCCCACCACCCCCGCGGCCGAGTGGTCAGCGGCCTTGCTCGCCGCTTTGGCCCACCGCCGCCGGGTCGACTTCGAGCTTCGCAGCACCGGTGCCGGTCCCCACCGCGACGAACCCGCCATCCTCCTCACCGGCGAAAGCTCGCGTTATCAGGCGAGCCAGGGAGAGCAGCGCACTCTCGCTTTGACCCTGCGGCTTGCCACCCATCGCACGGTGACCGAGCAGGTCGGGCGAATGCCACTGCTCCTGCTCGACGATGTCTATTCAGAGCTCGACCACGCCCGAGCGAAGTCACTCACCGATGCCCTTCCGGCCGCCCAGACGTTTATCAGCACGACTCGGCCTGAGGAAGTCCCGCTGCACGGGCGCGCCTGGCAGGTGGGGCACGGGACAATCGCCCAATTGTCATGAAACAGCCAGAGCCGCTCGAGGTTGTGCTGCGCGATCTGCTCACGCGCCTCGGGCTCCCCGACCCTCTCCTGGTCGAGACCCTGATCGCCGAGTGGGACGACATCGCCGGCGACCCTTGGGCGCGACGATCCCAGCCGGCCTATCTCCGTGACGGAGAGCTAGTGGTGAGCGTCGCCGAGCCGGCACTGGTGGCGATGTTGCGCTATGCCACCGGCGATCTCTTGCGCCGGCTTGACGCTCGGCTCGGAGAAGGAATGGTTTCCTCGATCCGAGTCACCGTCTCTCCCCCCGAAAGGGGGGAGAGGGGCTAGATCCTGACCGGCATCAGCAGGTAGACGAAGCCGTCGGATTCGCCGTTGTCGAGCACAGTGGCCTTTAGCGGGTCGATGATCTGAATCCGGATGTTGTCGCCATTGATCGCCGCCACCCCATCGCCGAGGTAGCGAGGGTTGAAAGCGATCGTGATCTCCTCGACCCCGACGAACTCGGCGTCGAGGTGCTCAACTTCGCCGCCCACGTCCTGGCGAGTGACGTTCACCTCCACTCCCCCGTTGCCGATCTTGAGCCGCACCGGGATATGGTCTTCGGCGACCAACGACACCCTTCCTAGCGCCTCCAAGACGTCCTCCTTTTTCATCGTCACCTGCGAGGGGTAGCTGTCGGAGAACAGAGTCCGATACTTGGGGAACGAACCCTCGATCAGGCGCAGCCGGAGCGACCCCCGCTCAGAGGTAAAGACGGCTTCTCTCGTCGCCATCCCCGCGCGGATCTTCTCCGCCCCGATCGTCCGACCCAGCTCTCGCAGACCGCGCGCCGGGACGAGGCCGGAACCGATGCTTCCCATCCCCGGTAGCTCGCGCACTCCAAGTCGATACGAATCAGTCGTGACGAGTCGTAGTCCCTCCTCGCTCGGCTCGAACAGCACACCGGTCAGGATCGGTCGAGCCGAATCCGACGACGCAGCAACGACAACCTGAGTCAGGCCATTAACTAGCTCCTCGCCATCTACCTCAACTCCATCGACGGCGGACATGTCAAGGTTTGGGAAGTCGTCAAGGGTGAGGGTACGCAAGGTAAACCGGGGACCCTTGCCCAGGATCTCCACCTCCCCGCCGTTGACCGTGATGGTGACAACACCGGGAGGCATCTTTCGGACCGCCTCTGCCAGGAGACGCCCAGGGATGACCGCCCGCCCATCTTCCATCACCTCGACTGGACCGGAGGTGGTGACGGTGACCTCCAGGTCGGTCCCCGTCACCGTTAAATTCCCAGCCGAGGCATCACAGAGCAACCCTTGCAGCACCGGTAGCGCCGAACGGGCGGCAACGGCACGGTTCGCTCGGCTAAAAAGATCGGCGAGGTCGTCTCGCTCGCCACGGATTTTCACAGGTGCGGGTTCCTCTCTTCTTCTGCTGATCTATTTAATAGAAATCTAGGAGTAGTAGTAGGGGCTGGGGAAATGCGGATAAGTCCGCAATCGCCTCGTGACTACTGGGAGTTCAGTCCACAAGCAAGTGTTGAGCAATCAGGAGTTGTCCGCATCGCCCGGTAGCGCACGGGCGCGCCGTTCACTACTCCACATCATTTCCGCAACGCTTTCGACAGGCTCTCGACCCGTTCGGAGACATCGCCGCCGCTGCGGATCTCCTGTTTGACCTTGTTGACCGAATGGATGACGGTCGCATGGTCGCGGCCGCCAAAGGCTCGGCCAATTTTGGGAAGTGAGAGGTCAGTGAGCTCCCGGCAAAGGAACATGGCAATTTGTCTGCAACTCACCAGAGGCTGGCGTCGGCTTTTCCCTTGTACGTCGATCACGGTGTATCCAAAAGACTCGGCGGTCGCCCGCATGATGTCGAAGGCCTCGATCGCCTTCTTCCGTCCCATGGCGAGCTCGCCGAGCACCTCTTTGGCCATCTCGAGATCGAGCGGGCGGCTGGTCATAGCGGCAAAGGCGGTCACCTTGATCAGGGCCCCTTCGAGCTCGCGTACGTTCTCCGACACGGTAGCGGCGATGTACTCGAGGACGTCGGTCGACACCAGTTTTGGCCCGAGGTCGGCGTGAAGCTGCAGAATCGCCATACGAGTTTCGAGCGCGGGAGGTTGGATGTCGGTCACCAACCCGGATTGAAAGCGCGACCGGAGTCGGTCCTCGACGGTGGCGAGATTGCGAGGATGACGATCCGAAGTGATCACCAGTTGTCGCCCCATTTGGTGAAGATCGTTAAACGTATGAAAGAACTCTTCGAGAATCTGCTCTTTGCCTTCGAAGAATTGGACATCGTCGAGCAGAAAGACATCCGTCGATCGGTAGCGCGCCTTGAAGTCGTCGACCCGTCGGCGGCGGATGGCGTCGATGAAATCGTTGAGAAACTTCTCCGAGGTCACATAGCAGACGGTCGTCGCCCGCTTGGTCTCGCGGCTGTGGTTGCCAATGGCATGGAGAAGGTGGGTCTTGCCGAGGCCCGCCCCGCCAAAGATAAAGAGGGGGTTGTAGGCAATGCCCGGCTGATTTGCCACCGCCATCGCCGCGCCGTACGCGAAAAAGTTGGAGTCGCCTAGTACGAATTGGTCGAAGCGGTATCGCTTGTAAAGCATCGTGGACACGTTCTCGGGGCGAACCTCGACCTCGGTCACCGAATTGTCAATTGTCTCGAGCGGCTGGGCAAGGCTGACCAGGATCAGTTCGGTTTCGGGGCCGAAGCACTCGGCATTGGTCGCTGCGAGCAGCTCGCCGTACCTCTCTTTGACCAAGTTGAGGTGGAACTCGCTCGGAGCCACCAGCGTGACTCGGCGGGGGGAGATCTCGGGCTCCAGCTTGGACAACCACCTCTGCCACATGGACGCCGGCACCGACGCCTGCAGACTTCGGGTGAATTGCTCCCATCGCGAGGGGTCATGACCCTCAAAAGGCGGTACTCCGTACACTAAAACCCTCCTCCGCGATCATTTTCCACAGCTTCTTCCACAGGTGTGGAAAACCAATCGGCCATAGAAAACCAACCAGTCACTCCTCGGTGGCCCACCACCGACCTTTGCCAAATCTCTCGTGTCAGATCTCTCTGACTACGCCGGGACATGCTCGAATAGACCTCAGCTAGGGGAAGTGAGTCGAACTGCAATCGCAGCGAGGAGAGATTCTGACCACGGGGTTATCACGTCGTCAAGAGCGCGGAATTCGACGTTGTCGACAACCGGGCTATCCGATTTACGACGCTGCTACCGAGCTAATCCGGTGAGCGCCGCCAGCCGCCTCCGGCCGTTCACCCGCGGTTAACCGGAATGTTTTTTTCGCGAGACAGCAGGCTTTGCAGAGCATCGGGAGAGGCAATAACCTAAAGCCGTCCACCTCTATCTCACCCGCGAGGCGGGTTTTAATCAATCATGAAACGAACTTTTCAACCCAAGGTCAGGCGTCGCAAGCGCAATCACGGTTTTCGTCATCGCATGTCGGACCGCGCCGGACGGGCGATCATCAAGGCTCGTCGGGCAAAGGGTCGTAAACGTCTCTCGGCCTGAATCGCTCGGTCGCCCGGCCGACTTCCGCCGGGTCCTCGACCTTGGCAGCAGGCAACGAGCCGGTGACCTGGTAGTAGTCAAGGCTCCCGGCCAGCCCAATCTCGCCCGTTACGGGCTAGTGGCCGGGAAACGAACAGGAACAGCAGTGCAGCGAAATCGAATCAAACGCCGGCTCCGGGCGGCGATCAGCGCGGCCTCCTTGCCAGTGGGTTTCGACTACGTATTTTTGGCTGGCCCCGAAGTAGCCGCAATCGATTTTGCCACCCTTAAAGGGTGGGTCGACAAGGCGGCGCGGTGAAGAATCTCCCCCGGCGTTTGCTCTCTGGGCTGATTTTTCTCTATCAGCGGTTACTAAGCCCGCAGTTGGGAGCCAATTGTCGCTTTCGGCCCACCTGCTCGCAATACGCCCGGGAAGCGGTCGAGATCCACGGCGCCTTCCGGGGGTCGTCTCTGGCGCTCCGCCGCCTTCTGCGGTGTCATCCCTGGCATGAGGGCGGCTACGACCCGGTGACTCGCTGATGGGCGCCGTCTTCGACGGGCTCAAGAACTTTCTGGGCTCGGCCCTGGCCTTTTTCTACGACCTGATCCCTTCCTACGGGCTGTCGATCATCCTTCTCACAATAAGCGTCAACTTGCTCCTTTTCCCTTTGACCCTCAAGCAGACTCGATCGACCAGGGCTTTCCAATCGATCCAGCCCGAGATCCGCCGAATCCAGAAGGAATACAAGGATCGGCCTGAAGAGCTGCAAAAGGAGTTGATGCGCACCCAGCGCGAAGCGGGTGCGACCCCCGGCGGCTGTCTGTTGCCGTTGATCGTCCAGTTTCCGATCTGGCTTGCTCTTTTTCAGGTTCTCAATGCCGCCGGCAGCATCCCCGCCGAGTCGGAGTTGGCACGGGCGATCGCCGCCGGCGAGACCGGTTTTCTGGGGATGAACCTTGGGACGAGGGTGTCAGAAGCGGTTGCCCTCGGCATCGGCACCGCCTTGCCCTATCTGGCGATGCTGGTGATCATGGTTGCCAGCCAATACATCCAGACCTGGCACGCGACCTCGGGCCAGGTGAAATCCGACAACCCTCAGGCGGCGGCGGGCCAGGCGGTCAGCCGAATCATGCCGCTATTCATCGGCATCGTTTCGTACAATTTCCCTGCCGGTTTGGTGCTCTACTGGATGACTGGAAATATCTTCCGGCTTCTCCAGCAGTTTGTGATTTTCAGGATCGACGGTCGGCCGCAATTCGCGCCGATCGAGGCCTCGAACGCCAAAGCCAAGGTGGTTGAGGAAGCAAGCACGGCAAGCCCCCAACCGGGGGCGACCGATAAACGACGACGCCGCAAGAGGAAGTGAAAACGTGGTTGAGTGGGTAGAGGTCCGGGGCAAAACGATCGAGGTGGCGGTTGCCGCCGCGATGAATGAGTTGGGGGTAGGCGACCGCAGTGAGGTCGATGTTGAGGTTGTCCAAGAGCCCGAGAAGGGGTTTCTCGGTTTGGGGGGGAGGGACGCGATTGTCCGAGTCAAGCCCAAGCCAACCAATCGACGGGGAGGGCGAAATCGCGGCAGGGGGACGAGCGGGACGAGCGGGACGAGCGGGACGAGCCGGCAAGGTGGTCGAAACGGAGCCGCCAGCCGCGATCCCAACCGTCGATCAGGTCCAAGACCGGCCGACGGCCCAAGATCCCGACCTGGAGGCGCAAGCACGGGAGGCAGCCGGGCGGCGGATGGACCGAGGGGTGGCCGGTCGGGATATGACCGGCCGCGCCCAGAAAGAAGCCCGCGGCGCGACCGGCCGCCGGCCGACGTCGACCCCCATCAGCAGGCACCTGCGGTCGAGCAATTCCTTGTTGGCTTGGTAGGGGCGTTTGGACTGGACGGCTCGGTCAGGATCGGCGTGGAGGACGAGGTTGTGATTGCCGAGATCGACGGGGAGCAGACAGAAGCCCTTGTCGGACCACGGGGTTCGGTAATGGAGGCGATCCACGAGATCACCAAGACCGTTCTCCATCGGCAGTTTGTCGATACTGCGCGGGTGAGGATCGATATCGCCGGATATGCGGAACGACGCCGGCAAGCGCTGAGCATCTATGCCAAGCAACTGATCGAGCAGGTCGAGCGCGAAGGCGGAGAGATCATGCTCGAGCCGATGAGTGCTGCCGATCGGAAGGTGATCCACGATTCCGTGGGCGAAGTCGAGGGCGTCGTTTCATATTCGGAAGGCGAGCCCCCACGACGTTATGTGGTGATCGCCAGCCGAGAAGAGAAGCCTGAGGCCGAGGCAACCGAGGACGTTGAGCCCCTGACGGAGTAAGGCTCGAGTTCCACGTGAATCAGCGATTGATGGATCTGGCGACAGGACTCAATCTGGAGTTGACCCCTTGGATGTTGGATCAAATCGATGCTTTGGCCCAGTGGCTGGAGGGAGAAGGGGTGGCGAGCGGTGGCCTGGGGCCCCGGGAAACCGATCGGATCGCGGACCGTCATCTGCTCGATTCGCTGAGCTTTGCGGCCGGTTGGGAATCGCCGCCTGACACCGTCGCGGATTTCGGAAGTGGCGTCGGGTTACCGGGGTTGGTCTTGGCCGTCGTATGGCCGTTTACTCGGGTTACCCTGATCGACCGGTCATCTAAGCGGTGTGATCTCGCTCGGCGAGCCACCCGCGTCGCGGAAATTGAAGGCGTGGAAGTGGTTCAGGCCGATATTTTCTCGGTTTCCGAACTGAGGTCAGCCATCGTCTGTCGCGCCGCGGCTCCGGCGAGCACCCTGCGCCCGCTGCTCGAAGAGCGGCTCTTGCCCGGATGTCGAGCAGTTGTTTCTGGCGACGGAAGGCCGGTCGAGGGTTTCTCCAGCCTGCGAATCCTTGATCAGCCCTCTCGACTACTTATGATGCAGAAGTCGTGAGTGTCGTTGCGCTGGCCAACCAGAAGGGCGGAGTGGGCAAGTCGACAACGGCCATCAACCTCGCCGCGGCTCTCGCCTTCCAAGGCCAGCGTTCGTTGATCGTTGACCTCGACCCACAAGGGAATGCTACCTCAGGCCTCGGCATCGACCGTTCGTCGATCCGAACTTCGATATATGACGTGCTTTTAAAGGATGAAGCGATTGAGGACGCCATCGAACCCACCTCGGTCAAGAATCTCTTTGTTGTGCCGGCAACGATCGACCTGGCGGGAGCAGAGATCGAGCTAGTCCCGATGCTGTCCCGGGAGCAACGGCTGAAACAGGCGCTGGACCTGGTCAAGGACGATTATCAGGTGGTCTTTGTCGATTGCCCACCTTCCCTCGGCCTTCTGACTGTCAATGCCTTGACCGCCGCTTCCGAGGTCTTGATACCGATCCAGTGCGAGTACTACGCCCTCGAAGGGCTGACTCAGCTGCTTACCAATGTGGAGATGGTCAGGCGCCAGCTCAACCCTCGGCTCGAGGTCGAGGGGGTCGTTCTCACCATGTATGACTTTCGGACCAACCTTTCGCGGGACGTCGCCACCCAGGTGCGCAGTCATTTTGGCGAGAGGACCTACCGGACGGTCATCCCTCGATCGGTTCGAATCTCAGAAGCCCCTTCCTACGGCGAACCGGTGGAAGCGCTTGACCCGATGACGCGCGGGTCGATCGCCTACCGAGAGTTGGGACGTGAGTTTCGGAGGAGACATGGGCTCGAGTAGGAGGAATCGCACATGACCGTCAAACGTGGGTTGGGCCGAGGGCTCGAATCGCTGATCCCAGTCGGTTTGAGCGACGATGCGGGATTCGCCCACATTGAGCTGGGGCAGATCCGCCCCAACCCCCACCAGCCACGGTCGTCCTTCGACGAGGAGGCCCTCGAAGGGTTGGCGGATTCGATTCGCAGCGTCGGGGTGCTGCAGCCGGTTGTTGTCCGGCCTGATCCCGAAGGTGGCTACTTCCTGGTGGCTGGCGAGCGTCGCTGGCGGGCGGCCCGTCGAGCCGGGCTGACGCAGATCCCGGCCGTGATCAGGTCCGGCGAGGATGCTGCCTGGCTCACCGAGGCTCTGGTTGAGAATCTGCAAAGGTCCGATCTCACCCCCCTGGAGGAGGCGGCGGCGTTTCGCCAGTTGCTGGAAGATTTTGGGTTGACGCATGACGAGGTAGCGCTACGGGTGGGAAAGAGCCGGGCAACGGTCACCAACTCGATGCGCCTACTCGGTCTTCCCGCCTCGATCCAAGCTCGCCTGGAAAGCGGCGAGTTGTCGGCGGGCCATGCCCGGGCACTGGCCGGGGTCGACGACCGCGCCTTTGCCGAGCATGTCGCCCGGCGGGCGGTGGCGGAAGGGTGGAGCGTCCGCCAGGTGGAAGAGGCAGTCAGGCTGCGCAAGGGCGAAAGCACCCACCGCCCCCGAGCGCGAGAGGTTCGTCCCGCCGAGATCATCGAGCTCGAGATGCGGCTGGCTGATCGATTGGACAGCCGCGTAAAAGTGGAGTTCAAGAGCGGACGGGGAGCCGTCCATATCGACTATCGCTCCCTCGAGGATTTGGAAAGGCTCTATCGACGGTTGATGACCTAGGCAGTGTCTAGCTGACCTAGCTCGAAGTAACTTCGAGCGGGCAATGCGCCAATACCGGAGGGCAGACACAGGAGATGCGGTCCGTGACATTCAGGGTCGCCTCCTCGCTCTCGGATATGAGATCAACGTCACGGGAGATTTCGGGGACGACACCGAGGCGGGGGTGCGGGCCTTCCAGGTGGACAGAGGCCTGAACGCCGATGGGGTGGTGGGCCCCGAGACCTGGCGGGTGCTGTATGAGGCGGGTTACCGGCTGGGCGACCGACTGTTGATGCTGCGACGGCCTTTCGTGCGGGGTGAGGACGTGGCCGAGCTGCAGAGCCGGCTTAGCCATTTCGGGTTCGACCCGGGAAAGATCGACGGCATCTTTGGCCCCGGGACCGAACGAGCAATCCTTGAGTTTCAACGGAATCGCAACCTCCTCGAAGACGGCACCGCCGGTCCCGAAGTGTTGACGGAGCTTCGCCATCTGGTGCGAGGGACAATCGGCGAGGGCCGCGAGTCAGTGCGCGAGAAGGAATGGCTGCGGTCGCTGCCGGCGAGCGTGGTCGGGGCCCGAGTATTTTTCGACGCCGCGTGCCGAACTCCTGAAGAGGCGCGGATCGCGTGGCAGGCGGCGAGCTCGGCGGCGATGGAGCTGCAGGCGAGAGGGGGTCAGCCCATGCTGGGTCGATCGGCCGACACGAGGCTGCCGGAGCGGGTGCGGGCCGGTAGGGCCAATCGTCTAGGTGCGGATCTGGTGGTTTCGTTTCAGAAACGGACCGACGGCGGCGTCGGGGCGGTGTTCTTCTTCCAAAGCGATCTCAGCAGCTCGCGCGCCGGCGAGTTGCTGGCGGAGCGGATCGCGTTGGCTTTGGGCACCAAGGTCGAGTCGCGGGCCACCGCCATTCTTCGTGAGACGCGAGCGCCAGCCGTCATCGTCGCGCAAAGCAACCTGACCGCCGAAGTTGGTCGTCTGGTGGTCGAAGGGATCAGCCAATTCTTCGCCACCGCCTCAGATAACAGACAAAAGTCATAAGACCAAAGACCAATCCCTTGTCTTCGGGTCTTTGGTCTTCGGGTCTCTTGTCTTCCCTAGGCGAGGTATTCCGAGAGTTCGGAAACCAGCATGTGCTTTGGGCGAGCGCCGATGATCCGCTTTTTCTCGACCCCGTCTTTGAACAGGATGAGCGTGGGGATGCTCATGATGTCGTAGGAGGCCATGGTCTGGGGGTTCTCGTCGACGTTGAGCTTGCCGACAGTGATCTTTTCGGCGTACTCGCCGGCCATCTCGTCGAGAATTGGAGCGACCAAACGGCAGGGGCCGCACCATTCGGCCCAGAAGTCGACCAGCACCGGCTTCGAGTTGGAAATCTCCTCGTGAAAGTTGGAGTCACTAAGAGTGACAGTGTTATTGCTCAATGGGATTCCTTTCCTCTGAGGCAACAAGACAGATGAGGGGGTCATTCCCCATGACTGGCCAGATAGTGCTGGGCGTCGAGCGCGGCCATGCAGCCGGTCCCGGCTGCCGAGACGGCTTGGCGGTAGCGCGCGTCGGCCACATCACCGGCGGCAAAGACTCCCGGAATGGAGGTGACGGTGGTGGCGATCGAGGGAAGCTGTAGGTAGCCCATTTCGTCGAGCGGCAGTTGATCGACGAAAAGCGATGTGTTCGGTTGATGACCGATCGCCACGAAGACGCCGTCGGTGGCGAGAGTCCGGGTCTCGCCGGTGACCGCGTCGGTGATGTCGACTGACTCCACCGCACGCTCGCCGTTGATTGTCACGAGCGCCGAGTTCCACACAATGTCGACTTTCGGATGCTCCTTTACGCGCTTCGCCATGATTGCCGAGGCGCGGAATTCGTCGCGCCGATGCACGACGGTGACCTTCGTGGCGAAGCGAGTGAGGAAAAGGGCCTCTTCCATGGCGGAATCACCGCCGCCAACGACGATGAGCTCCTTGTCCCGGAAGAAGAAGCCGTCGCAGGTGGCGCACGCCGAGACGCCGTGGCCGGTGAGACGCTCCTCGCCCGGAATTCGAAGCCACTTGGCCGAGGCACCGGTGGCGATGATCACGGTTCGAGCCTCGTAGCGATCGGCGCCGGCCCATACGACATGGTTGGCCGACCCATCGGGGGACAGGTCCACCGCGGTGACATCGGTTGCCAAGAGGCGCGCTCCGAAACGTTCCGCCTGCTTGCGAAACCGGTCCATGAGCTCGGGACCCATGATCCCGTCGGGAAAGCCCGGGTAGTTCTCGACGTCGGTGGTGATCATCAACTGCCCGCCGGCGGCAACGCCTTCGAAGACCAAAGGGGCAAGGTCGGCCCGGGCGGCATAAAGGGCAGCGGTGAGGCCGGCGGGGCCGCTGCCGATGATGATCACCTTCTCGATCGGGGACTCGGAAACCGGGTCGCTCATGGGGTCTTGTGCTGCTTGTTCCAGAGGAATACCCCTCCGATCAAGGCGATAGCGCCGAGGACGCCAAAAGCGCCAGCGTTACCAAGCGGGATCGCCAGGGCGCCGAAGATGGTTAGTACGAGGAACACCGCCGCCATCAACCCCAGCGCGACCGCGACCATTCCCAACGACGACATTCGAATCCAGCGATTGACTCGGTCAACGGTGAGCGATCTGATCCGAGTGGCGACCATCTCCAATAGGTCGGCAAACCGCGTTGCGAAGTCTTCCATCAAGCCAGGTTAGGACCCGCTCT
>Ga0136620_10000343_pt1 | contig 21501 bp, 21 predicted proteins | sample AntDrymUQ4162106_2_FD_104806 | JGI IMG/M metagenome (GOLD analysis project Ga0136620, IMG submission 104806) | Polar desert sand microbial communities from Dry Valleys, Antarctica - metaG UQ416 (21.06) | ecosystem: Environmental > Terrestrial > Soil > Desert | place: Antarctica: Dry Valley... | reverse complement strand
GCGTAGAAGCGTGTCATCTGCAGCGGCGTCGCAAGCAAGTCCTTCTGCCCGATCGCGAGCTGAACCGAGTCGCCCTGCGTCCAGAGCTTGTCGATCTCGGACTCGTAGTGCCGGCGCTTCCAGAGGATCGTCGGCACGAGGCCAGGCTGCTCGCCGCCGAGATCGCGCAGGCTCGCCGAGCCGAAACCGAAGCTCCTGGCCCATCTCTGCAGCGGCTGGCCGCGGTTCGGCGGAAGCTCGTAGAACTCGTTTCCGATCTCGTAGAAGTACGTGTCGCACGAGGCAGCGAGCGCGGTGGGCAGCGTCATCGGCTCGTTCACGTGGGGGTTCCAGTTCTTGAAGCGTTGCCGGTCCTCGCCGTAGAACGCCTCCGGCGTGCACTGGATCGACTGGTAGGGCGAGATCAGCCCCTCCTCGATCGCGGCGAGCGCCGTGACCGGCTTGAAGGTGGAGCCCGGCGCATAGAGCCCGGCGATCGCGCGGTTGATCTCCGGCCGGTTGGCGTCGGGATCGGCGAGCGCCTCGATCTTCTTCGGGTCAATGCGGCCGGTGAAGATCGAAGGGCGGTAGGTCGGGTTGGAGGCGATTGCGAGGATTGCCCCATCGGTCGGGTCGAGCGCCACGACGGCGCCGCCGTTCGCGTACCAGTTCTTGTTCTCGAGCGCCCGCTCGATCCCGTAGCTGAGCGCCCGCTCGGCCGCACGCTGGAGTTTGACGTCGATCGTCAGCCGCACGTCGTAACCAGGGGTAGGCAGGTCCTGATCCTGGATCCCGCTCTGCGGGCGGCCGAGCGAGTCGACGCGGATCTGCGCCGTCCCGGGTCTGCCGCGGAGGTAGGTGTCGTAGGCGGCCTCGACGCCCGCCTTGCCGATCTTGTCCCCGGCGCGGTAGTCGTCGACGGGATTCCTCCGCTTCAGCTCGTCCTCGTCGATCTCGCGCACGTAGCCGAGGATCTGCGCGGCGAGCGTCTTATGCTCGTAGTGGCGGAGGTACGTGCCGACGACCTCGACGCCCCGGAACTCCGAGCGGTGCTCCTCCAGGTAAGCGACGCGCTCCTCGCTCACTGCCGTCTTCACGGTGACCGGAGTCAGCGGATCGCCCTGGCGGGCCTCGATCGCCTTCGTGATGTCGGAGGGCGGCACCTGCAGCAGCTTCGCGAGCTTCTGCACCATCCGGTAGCGCCCCTGCCCCGGCATGTCCGCAGGCCTGAGCTGGACGGCCGTGCCCGGCACGTTCGTGACGATGGAGCGGCCGTTCCGGTCGACGATGGACCCGCGCGGCGCCTCGACGCGGAGCGTCCGCACCTGGTTCTGCTGGGCCGCGACGAGGTAGCGGTCGCCCGAGAGCACCTGGAGCGCCCAGAGCCGCAGCAGCAGCACGGCGAAGACGGCAAGCGCGACGGCGCCGAGCACGCCCACGCGCACGGCGAGCTGGGGCGTGAAGCGGTAGGGCTCCGACACGCGCGGGTCGGGCGGCAGGAAGCGCCCCGACGGCGAGCGCCGCTCCCCGAAGGCCGAGCGGCTAGCCAAGGAGCCGCACCTCCGTCACCCGCTCGCCCGGCTGGAAGGGCCGCAGGACTGCACGGCAGAGCGCGAACACGGGCCCGCCGAAGAGCAGGTTCAGCCCCAGCCCGGCGAGCAGCGACTCGACGAGCGCGCGGCGCGCCGATACCTCCTCGCCGATCAGGAAGTGGAGGAAGAAGCCGAGCAGCGCGACGGCGACGGTCACGACCACAACCGAGAGGACGGGCGCATGGGCGCGCGCGCGGCCGGTGGTCTCGCCGTAGCGTCCGGCGCCGTAACCCGCGAGCGCGAGCACGAGCGCAGTCATGCCGAGCGTGTCGAGCGTCAGGACGTCCAGCAGGAGTCCGCCGCCGAATCCCGCCACCGCTCCCTGCACCGACCCGCGGAGGAGCGCGACGCCGATCAGGACGAGCAGCAGCACGTCTGGCGTGCCGCCCAGCACGTCGAGCGACGCGAACAGGGTCGCCTGGAGGAGCGTGGCCACGAAGACGAGGAAGCCGATCGCGGCGACGTCGCTCACCGGCTCGCGCTCTCTTCGCCGCGCACGAGGACGAGCACGGAGTCCAGCGACGAGAAGTCCACGTCCGACTCGATCTGGATTTGCTGGTAGAGGTCGGTGTCCAGGCTGCTCGCGTACGTGACCCGCCCGATCGGGATCCCCGGCGGGTAGAGCGACGCGAGCTCGCCCTGCCGCCAGCCGGAGGTCACGATCTCGTCGCCGACCTCGACGTTGTCCGCCTTGCTCACACGGCTCAGCACGAGCGAGTCGCCCGTCTGGCCGTGCTCGACGATTCCGGCGGCTCCTGTGCGCAGGGCGATCGCGGAGACGGCGCTCGCCGCATCCGTGAGGAGGGTCACGCGGGAGAGGTTCGGCTCTACCCGGGTTACGAGGCCGACCAGCCCCTCCCCGGTCACGACGGGCGCCTGCAGCTCGACACTGTGGTTCGAGCCGACCGGCAAGACGATGGCCTGCTCGAACGCGCTCGAGGGCTGCGAGGTGACGGAGGCCGCGACGAACGTGAAGTCGCTGGGGAAGCGCGGGCTCTCGACGTACTCGAGCAGCCGCGTCAGCTCCACGTTCCGCTGCAACGCCGACTCGTTCTGGATCAGGAGCTGGCGCAGCTCCTCGTTCTCCGCCCGCAGAGCGGCCACGTCGGCACGGGCGCTGAAGAGCCCCTCCGTCCAGTCGTACGCGTCCCGGAACGGCCGCACCACCCGCTCGACGGCGACCGTGAGCGGCTGGAGCGCGCTCGCGACCGAAGCCTGCGCCGTGTGCAGCGGCCCGCTCTCCGACTCGCGGAACGAGATCGTGATCAGGGCGAGCGCGAGCAGCAGCAGGAGGCCCAGCACGATCCGGCGCCGAAGCGCGCTGCTGGTGCGAGAGGCGAAGGGTCGGGTGGCGGGACGCCGGACAGGGAAGCCCAGCACCGCCGATCTTGCGGAGCGGTTGCGTGGCACGAACTCAGCAGTCTAGCGAGCGCCCCGGCGGCTGTTCGCGCCGGATGCCTTGCGCGCCCTGTCGACGGCGGCAGGGCTTGACACTGTGCGGGTGGCGCCCCGCAGGGGCGCCCTTCAGGGATCTTGGCGCGGTGAGCGTCCGCTCTCGCGGATGCTCACCTTGCGCTGGCTAGCTCAGTAGCGGCGGTTGCCGTTGCGGCGGGGACGCGCGCGGGCGCTGCGGTGGATCGCCTCGAACTCCTCCAGGCTGCGCCCCGAGCCGACGGCCACGCAGGTGAGCGGGCTCTCGGCGAGGTGAACCGGCATCTGAGTCTCGTGGCGCAGGCGCTCGTCGAGGCCGTGCAGGAGCGCGCCGCCGCCTGCCAACACGATGCCGCGGTCCATGATGTCCGCGGCGAGCTCGGGGGGTGTCTTGTCGAGCGTCGACCTGATCGCGTCGATGATCTGGACGACCGGCTCCTCCAGCGCGCGCCGGATCTCCTCGGAGGAGAGCAGGACGGTCTTCGGCAGGCCTGTCAGCATGTCGCGGCCGCGCACCTCCGCCTGCACTTCCTCGCGCATGCGGTAGGCCGAGCCGACCTCGAGCTTGATCTCCTCGGCGGTCTGCTGGCCGACGAGCAGCTTGTACTCCTTCTTGATGTGACTCACGATCGCGTCGTCCATCTCGTCACCGCCGACGCGGAGGCTCTGCGAGACGACGATGCCGCCGAGCGAGATCACGGCCACCTCGGTCGTGCCGCCGCCGATGTCCACGATCATGTTCCCGGTCGGCTCGGCCACCGGAAGCCCCGCGCCGATCGCGGCGGCCATCGGCTCCTCGATCAGGTAGGCCTGCCGCGCCCCCGCCGACAGTGTCGCCTCCTCGACGGCGCGCTTCTCGACGCCCGTGACGCCCGAGGGCACGCAGACGACCACGCGCGGATGCGCGAAGCGGTGCTGGTGCACCTTCTGGATGAAGTGGCGCAGCATCTGCTCGGTGACGTCGAAATCGGCGATCACGCCGTCCTTCAGCGGCCGGATCGCGGCGATCGTCCCGGGCGTGCGCCCGAGCATCCGCTTCGCCTCGACGCCGACCGCGTGCACCTCGCCCGAGCGCTGGTCGATCGCGACCACCGACGGCTCGGAAAGCACGATTCCGCGGCCGCGGACGTACACGAGCGTGTTCGCCGTGCCGAGGTCCACGGCCATATCGCGGCCGCCAAAGCCGCTCAGTGAGCGAAAGAACGCCATCAGGAGCAACGAGTCTAGCCGTGAGAGACTGGCGCGGTGGATCGCTCGCGCGCCGTGCTCGTCACCGGCTGCTCCTCGGGGATCGGCCGGGCGACGGCGGAGCGGCTCGCGCACGGCGGCTGGACCGTGTATGCGACGGCGCGGCGGCTCGACTCGATCGCGGCTCTCGCCGACGCGGGCTGCCGACTGCTCGAGCTCGACGTGACCGACGAGGAGACGCTCCGTGCCGCCGTCGCGGAGGTGGTGCGGGCGGAGGGCGCCGTCGGCGTCCTCGTGAACAACGCGGGCTACAGCCTGAGCGGCGCCGTGGAGGCGATGCCGCTCGACGAGGCGCGGCGCCAGCTCGAGACGAACGTCTTCGGCCCCGCCCGTCTGACCCAGCTCGTCCTGCCGGGAATGCGGCACCAGGGTTGGGGGCGAATCGTGAACGTGAGCTCGATGGGCGGGAAGCTGACCCTCCCGGGCGGGGGCTGGTACCACGCCTCCAAGCACGCGGTCGAAGCGCTCAGCGACGCGCTGCGCTTCGAGGTGCAGGGCTTCGGTGTCGCCGTGGTCGTGATCCAGCCGGGGCTGATCCGGACGGGCTTTGCAGACGCGGCAGTCGGCGGGATCGCAGAGCGCGCGGAGCCGGACGGGCCGTACGCCGGCTTCGACGCCGCGGTCGCCGCCGCCACCGCCGGCGCCTACGAGACCGGGATCGCGCGCCTGCTCGGCGGCGACGCCGACTCGGTGGCGCGGGCGATCGAGCGGGCGGTCACGGCGCGCAGGCCGCGCACGCGCTACCGCGTCACCGGCTCCGCGCGACTCTTCCTGACGGTGCGGCGACTGCTACCGGATCGGCTCTGGGACGCGCTGGTCGCGCGCACGTACCCTCAGCCGAAGCCGTAGCGGCCGGGGAAGCGCTCTGCGAGCACGCGGACGAGCAGCGCGGCGGGAAGCCCGACGACGTTCAGATAGTCGCCCTCGATCCGCTCGACGAGGGCTGCGCCGCGGCCCTGGATCGCGTAGCCGCCGGCGCGGCCCTTCCATTCACCGTGCGCCAGGTTGGCGGCGAGGTCCCGCGGCGTCAGCGGGCGGAAGGCGACGCGCGTCGACTCGTGCTCGACGAGCTCCCAGCCGGGCGTCACGAGGCAGAGGCCGGAGACGACGACGTGCGTCCGACCCGACAGCGCCTCGAGCACGCGCTCGGCGTCGGTCGCGTCGGCAGGCTTGCCGAAGACCTTCCCGTCGAGCGCGACAGCCGTGTCGACGGCGAGCACGGGCCGGTCGCCCGCCGCCGCGGCGACCGAGCGCGCCTTTCCGAGCGCGTGCTCGCGCACGAGCCGGACGGCCTCCTTCTCCGGAAAGTCGTGCTCCTCGTAGCGCGGCGAGACGAGGTCGAACGGGATCCCGAGCTGCTCGAGGATCGCGCGCCGCTGTGGCGAGGTCGACGCGAGCAGGAGCGGCGGCACGGGGCCGGCGCTCACCGTCTCCGCGCCCGCCAGATCTCCTCAGCCGGCCACCTCCGGCCCCAGTCGGCGGTCACGTACCCGTACCGCTCGTGCGTCACCGCGTCCGCGGGCGCCTGCACCTCGTGGAGCGCCTCCAGCTCGAAGCCGTGCTCGCGCAGGAGCGCGACCCATGCGCCGTGGGAGATGTGGTACTCGACTCCGCCCTGCGGCCACTCGAACCGGTGCATCCCAAACTGCGTCTGCACGAGTCGCTCGAGCGCCGGCTCCTCGTCGTCCGAACAGAGGATCACGAGTGTCGAGTTGCAGAGGAAGACGAGCCGCCCGCTCGGGCGCAGGAGGCGAGCGGCCTCGGGGATCCAGCGGTAGGGGTCGCACCAGATACTCGCGCCATACTCGGAGATCGCGAGGTCGAAGCTCGCGTCCGGCAGCGGCACCCGCTCGGCGTTCGCCTCGAGCAGGGCGAAGTCGAGCCGGTGCTCCGCCTGGAGCTGTCGCGCGGTCTCGAGCTGGGCCGGCGTCACGTCGACGCCGACGGGCCGGGCGCCGCGCCGGGCCAGCCACGCCGAGACGTACGCGGTGCCGCAGCCGAGCTCGATCACGTCAGCGCCGTCGAGCTCGATTCCCACCAGCGCGCCGACCTCGGCCTCCGACACGCCCCAGATCCCCCAGCTGATCTCCTCCTGCGCCCAGGCCCGCTGCCCCTGCTCGTGCGTGAACTCCGCGTTCGTCTGCGTCCAGAGCTCGCGGTTCCGGGCCGCCTCCGGGGTCAGCTCGGCCACGTCGCTCGCGGACGTGCCCAGGGCTTTGACGCCCCGACACGTCCGTTTAGGCCATGCCTAGGGCTTTGACCCCCCGACATGTCCCGATTAGAGGAGTCCGTCGGGGAAGAACAGCTTGAGCTCGCGCTTCGCGCTCGCCTTCGAGTCGGAGCCGTGCACGATATTCTCGGAGAGCTCGAGCGCGAAGTCGCCGCGGATCGTGCCGGGGGCGGAGTCGAGCGGGTTCGTGGCGCCCATCATCGTCCGCACCGTCCCGATCGCCGACTCGCCGCGAACGGCGAGCGCGAGCACCGGGCCGGAAGAGATGAAGGACACGAGCTCGCCGAAGAACGGCTTGCCCCGGTGCTCGGCGTAGTGCTGCTGCGCCAGTGAGCGGGGGATCTTCAGCAGCCGCGCCCCACGCAGCTCGAACCCGCGCCGCTCGAGGCGCGCGAGGATCTCACCGGCGAGCGCGCGGCGCATCCCGTCCGGCTTCACGAGCACGAGTGTCGTCTCGACCGCCATCGGCGGCGGAGTCTACCCCGACCGCGGCCGCTCCGGCTCGACGACGACGGGGTACCACCACGAGAGGTCATAGCGGGCCAGCTCTTCGGACTCCATGAAGACGGAGGCGACGCGATAGCGGGGCTTCACGCAACCCTGATACCGGATGACGGGAACGGCGCACACCTCCGAGCCGCTGAACACCGTCGTCGTCCGCTCGCGGCCCGGCGTCCGCACCGCGCACGAGGCGAGCAGCAGCTCGTGGTGGTAGACGTAGTTCAGGAACGGGTAGCGCTTGATGCAGACCGGCCGCTGCCCGCGCAGCGCAGCCGGCAGCGTCTCCACAAGCGTCCCGACCCCGACCCCCTCGGGTGTGCGCTCGCGACGAGCCTGCGTGCCGATCAGCGCGAGACGTTCACGCCCTCGCACGCCGAAGACGGCGATCCTCCAGAGCCGATCCTTCGTTCGATAGCGGATGTAGCGCAGGCTCTCCCGCGGGAAAACACGTGCGTACTCGAAGACGACCGGACGGCCGAGCGCGCGCAGTGTCTCCCTGAGCGTCATCCCGAGCCGCAACTTCCCGATCCCGACGCCCGGCCGAACCAGAGCGTCTCGCGTGGGAGCGGCGGTCGCCGTGCTGCCTGCGGTCACCGAAAGCAGCACGGCGACTGCGGCGACACCGGTAGCGAGCCTGCTCATTCGGAGCCGGCTGCGCGCTTCCGGCGAGGTGGCGCCGTCCAGCTCTCGGCGATCGTGTCGTCGATCCCGGGCAGGTTCGGAGTCGAGACAGGGGTCGCGCAATGGGGGCACATCTGCCAGAGCGCCTCGAGCGGGCTCGAGCAGCTGACGCAGGCCTGCTTGAGCCGCGTGGTGCAGACGGGACAGACGAGGAAGGTCGACTCCACCTGCGCCCGGCAGACCGGGCAGGTCAGATCGCGGCGCAGCAGCCGCTCCTCCATCGCCTTGATCTCGAGCTCGCGCTCGCGCACGTCGTCGATGTACTCCGGCGGGCGGAAGAAGAGGTAGATGATCGGGCCGAGGAAGGGCGGGACGAGCCCGAGCAGGGTCGCCATCGCGACGAGCCACGGGTCGTCGACGCGTCGCCGTGCGTCCTTGTAGACCCAGTACGCGGTCGCCAGCCAGAACACCGCGACGAAGAAGATCGTCAGGTTGCGCAGCAGCATCCACGCGCCGGAGTCGAAGAAGTCGTTGACTCCCCCGAAGAGCTCGTCACTGGAGCCGGTGGTGGTCTGGGCGAAGATCACAGGAGCAGCTTTCCCACGATATAGCCAACCGCGAACGCCGAGCCGACGATCACCGCCACGACGGCGGCGGCGAAGAGCAGGACGGAGGTCCGTCCGCCCACATTCGCCACCTCAGGCTCCGTTCCTCGACAGGTCGGCGAGCAGGTAGAGCGAGCCCGTGACGAGCACGGGGCCGAGCTCTCGGGCGCGCGCGAGCGCCTTCTGCGGATCCGGGATCGCCTCCACCTGCGCGAAGTGCTTGCGAGCGAGCGCCGCGAGCTCCTCGGCCGGCAGCGCTCGGGCGTGCGATGAGGACGTGGCGACGAAGCAGCGGCCGGCGCGGGCGAGCTCGGCGAGCATGACGTCGGCGTCCTTGTCGGCGAGGATCGAGGCGAGCACGACTCGCTCTCCGGGCGGCAGCCGACCGAGGAGCCAGCGGGCGCCGTCGGGGTTGTGGGCGCCGTCCCAGAGCTCATCGTCCCCACGCCGCTCGAGCCGGCCCGGGAGCGCCACCTCCACGTTGCGCCCGACATGGCGTCCGAGGAAGGCCGCCGCCGCCTCGCGGGCGCCGCCGACAACGAAATGCGACCCCCCCAGGTGTGCGAACTCCTCGTCCGGCAGCACCGAAGTCGTTCCCTCCTGCACGACCGCCAGCTTCTCGGCCGCGATCTGCTCGCGCGTCTCGCCCAGCACATCGGTGTGGTCGAGCCCGACGTTCGTGAGCAGGACGACGCGGCTGCGCAGGACGTTCGTCGCGTCGAGCCGGCCGCCGAGGCCGGCCTCCACGACCGCGACGTCGACTTTGCGGGCGGCGAACTCGGCGAATGAGGCTGCGCAGACCGTCTCGAACTGCGTCGCCTCCTGCGCCTCCGCCTCCGCCCGGACCCGCGCGAGAGCCGCCTCGAGGTCCGCTTCCTGCCCGTCGACCGTGATGCGCTCGGCCCACGAGCGGACGTGCGGCGAGACGGTCGCGCCGATCGACAACCCTTCCCGGAGCAGCAGCGCCTCGATCGTCCGGGTCGCCGTCGACTTGCCGTTCGTCCCGACCACGTGGATCGCCGGATAAGCGAGCTGCGGATCGCCGAGGCTCGCCAGCAGCGCCCGCATCCGGCCCAGTCCGAACTCCTCCGGCCAGGGGGAAAGGGACTCGAGCCAGGCGGTGTGCTCAGCCGGAGAGGGCATCGAGCTCACGCCGGTAGCGGGCGAGCTTCTCACGCTCCGCCTCGACAATCTCGGGCTTCGCATTCGCGACGAACTGCTCGTTGGCGAGCATGCGCTCGCCGCGTTCGATCTCCTGGCGCAACCGGTCCAGCTCCGCGCTCGGATCGCCGTTCGCCCTCTGCCGCTCGGGCCGCACGACGGCGTCGAAGATCCGCTGCTCGTCGACCTCGAGCGGGACCCGCACCCCCGAGCGACGGAAGGTCACCGCAGCTGCCTGTACACGCTCGAGCGCGTCGAGGTCCGCGGCGTAGGCGCCGTCGGGCTCGGGCCACGGGGAGACGATCAGCCGAGTCTCGTGGAACTGGGCCCAGATCTCCTCGGTCACGTGCGGCAGAACGGGGTGCAGGAGCTGCAGCAGCCGCTCGAGCGCGGCGAGCGCCGTCGCGCGCACCTCGTTCTCCCCGAGCCGCGGCTTGATCGCCTCGGCGTACCAGTCGCAGAAGTCGTCGAAGGTGAGGTGGTAGAGCGCCTGCACCGAGGGCGAGAAGTCGAAGCGGCCCCAAGCGTCCTCCACCTCGGCCCGGGTCGCGTCGAGGCGCGCGAGGATCCAGCTCTCCTCCAGCGCCGCCGGGCGCGCGTCGAGCTCGACCCGCGCCGCGAGCAGGAGGCGCGAGACGTTCCAGAGCTTGTTCGCGAGCTTCCGGCCCTCTTCGATCGCGCCCTCGGCGAAGCGCACGTCCTGCGTCGAGGACATCTTCAGGAGCCCGTAGCGCGTGGCGTCGGCGCCGTGCTTCGCGATCACGTCGTTGGGGTCGACGCCCGTGCCGAGGCTCTTCGACATCCGCCGCCCGTCCAGGGCGAGCACGGTCGAGTGGATGATCACGTCGGTGAAGGGAATCTCCCCCATCAGCTCGAGCCCGGTCCAGATCATCCGGTTCTCCCAGAGGCGGATGATCTCGCGCGCCGTCGAGTTGACGTCGCCGGGGTAGTAGCGGGCCAGCTCGTCGGTCTGCTCCGGCCAGCCGAGCGTCGCGAACGGCCAGAGCGCCGACGAGAACCACGTGTCGAGCACGTCCGGGTCGCGCTCGAGCATGCCCGAGCCGCAGTCCGCGCAGGCTTCCGGCGCCGGCCACGCGCAGGTCACGTGGCCGTCCGGGCAGTACCAGATCGGCAGCTGGTGTCCCCACCAGAGCTGGCGCGAGATGTTCCAGTCGGGAATCTCCTCGAAGGAGCGAATCGCGAACTGGTGCTGGCTCGCCGGGTGGTAGCGGACGCGCCGCTCGCGCAGGGCAGCGAGCGCGGGCTTCCGCGGCTCCTCCATCGCACACCACCACTGCAGCGAGATCAGCGGCTCAATGCGCGTGTGGCAGCGCTCGCAGGTGCCGACGGCATGGCGGTAGCTCCCGCGCTTCTCGAGCCGGCCGTGCTCCTTCAGCCAGGCGAGGATGCGCTCGTCGGCCTCGGCCTGCGTGAGCCCCCCGAGCTCGCCGGCCGCGTCGTTCATGCGCCCGTCGAAGCCGATCACGGTGAGCTCGGGGAGGCCGTGCGAGCGACCGATCTCGAAGTCCGCCGGGTCGTGACCGGGCGTGATCTTCAGCGCACCGGTGCCGAACTCGGGATCGACGCGCTCGTCGGCCAGCACGGGAACGCGCCGCTCGACGAAGGGGACGATCACGTCGCGGCCGATCGCCTCGCGGTAGCGCTCGTCCCTGGGATGCACAGCGACGGCCACGTCGCCGAGGATCGTGGCCGGCCGCACCGTCGCGATCGTGATCCCGTCGGTGCCGTCGGGGAGCGGGCCGTCGGCGAAGGGGTAGCGCGCGTACGTGAGCGCGTCGTCCAGCTCCTCGTGCACGACCTCGAGGTCGGAGATCGCGGTCTCGTGGAACGGGCACCAGTTGACGATCCGGTTCGCGCGGTAGAGCCAGCCCCGCTCCCACAGCCGCACGAAGAACGTCATCACCGCCTCGATGTAGGCGTCGTCCATCGTGAAGCGCTCGCGCTCGTAGTCGAGCGACGCGCCGAGGCTGCGGTACTGGCTCATGATCGTGCGGCCGGTCTCCTCGAGGTGTTGCCAGACCCGCTCCACGAACGCCTCGCGCCCGAGCTCCTTGCGCGACGTTCCCTCGCCTACGAGCTGCTTCTCGACAACGTTCTGCGTCGAGATGCCGGCGTGGTCGTAGCCGGGCTGCCAGAGCGTGTCGAAGCCGCGCATCCGGTGCCAGCGGATCAGCACGTCCTGGATCGAGCCGTTCAGCGCGTGCCCCAGGTGGAGGGCGCCGGTGACGTTCGGTGGAGGCACGCAGACCACGAAGGTCTCCTCGCGGCTGCGCGCGACACCGGCGCGGTAGAGGCCCTCCTCCTCCCAGTTGCGCTGCCAGCGCTCCTCGACGCCGTGCGGCTTGTAGAGCGGCTCCATCGGCCGATCGTATCGGGGGTCAGGCAGCGACTATGCGCCGAGTGTAGGGCGTCAGCGGAGGATCAGGCAAGTGATAGTGCCGTGCGCGAGTAGCCTGCCGGCCGCGTCCGTGACGCGGCCCTCCGCCGTCGCGACCCGCGAGCCGCGGTGGAGGACGAGGCCTTCGCAGCGGATGAGGCCGGTGTCGGCAGTGATCGGGCGGACGAAGTTCGCCTTCACCTCGAGCGTCGTGTAGCCGACGCCGGCCTCGAGCAGCGTGTGCACGGCGCAGCCCATGGCGGAGTCGAGCAGCGTCAGGGCGACGCCTCCATGGACGGAGCCGATCGGGTTGTAGTGCTGCTCACCCGGGAGGATCTCGAAGACGGCACGTCCCGGTTCGGCCTCGACTCCGCGGAAGCCCATCAGCTCCGCGATCGGCGGGGGCGGCAGCTCACCCGCGAAGATGGCCTGGACGTAGTCGATGCCGGCCAGCTCACGCCCGCGCGCGGCGAGCTCACGAGGATCGATCCCGGAGACGCTCACGCTCCGAGCCTATCCGGCGCCGCGGCGGAGGCGGGACCGTGTGCGAGAATCGGCCCATGTCGGAGCTCGCTGAAGGGCTCGAGGCCGCGCGCGCGGCGCTCGCCGATCGCCGCTGGCGTGACGGCTACGACCTGCTGAAGGCCGCCGACGAGGCCGAGCGGCTCGGGCCGGAGGATCTCGAGCTGCTCGCCTGGAGCGCGTACTTCACCGACGAGATCGTGCGGGTCGTGCCGCTGCTCGAGCGCGCGTACGCGGCGTACGTCGCGGCGGGGGACTCGGAGCGCGCCGCGTTCGTCGCCGTCCAGCTCGCGCACGAGTACGGCAGCGTGCGGCTGCAGCAGGCGGTCGGGAACGGCTGGCTCGCACGCGCGGAGCGGCTGCTCGAGGATCTTCCCGAGGGGCGGGCTCATGGCTACCACGCGCTTCAGCGCGGGCTCGAGGCGCTCGCGAAGCACGACTTCGACGCCGCTTACGAGCACGGGGAGACGGCGGAGCGGATCGGCCGCGAGGTCGGCGACCTGGGGCTCGAGCTGCGCGGACGCCAGCGGCGTGCCGCCGCGCTCGTGTACCGCGGCGACATCGACGAGGGCAAGCTGCTGCTGAACGAGGTCAACGCGGCCGCGTATGGAGGCGGCATCCAGCCCTACGACACCGTCGTGATCTACTGCAACGCGATCGGCGCGTGCCGCGACGTGGCCGCGTTCGACGAGGCGTCGCAGTGGACCGAGCGCGCACAGCTCTTCTGCGACGAGCACTCGATCTCCGCCTTTCCCGGGGTCTGTCGAATCAACCGCGCCGAGGTGATGCGCTACGAGGGCAAGCTCGAGGACGCCGAGGCGACGGCGACGGAGGCCTCGCAGCTGCTCGCCGGGTGGGCGCCGCGGCTCGCAGGGGCCGCCTACGCCGAGATCGGGGAGGTGCGCCTGCGGCTCGGCGACCTCGCGAGGGCCGGCGAGGCGTTCGACCAGGCCGACGCGCTCGGCCGCGACCCCGAGCCGGGACGCTCGCTGCTCCTGCTCGCGCGGGGCAAGACGGCCGCGGCGCTCGCCTCGATCCGCCGCGCGCTCACCGACGACCTGCCCGCGCTCGAACGCGCGCGCCGTCTGCCCGCGCTCGTCGAGATCGGCCTCGCCGCCGGCGGGGTCGAGGACGCGGCGGCGGCGACGGAGGAGCTGGCGGAGACGGCTGCCCGGTACGACACACCGGCTCTCCACGCGGCCGCGCACGTCGCGGTCGGAGCGGTCGCGCTGGCGCGCGACGACCCGTCCGCCGCGGTGCGGCCGCTCCGGCACGCGCTCCGGCTCTGGCTGGAGACGAATGCCCGCTACGAGGCGGCGCGGACGCGCGTCCTGCTCGCCCGCGCCTACGAGGCGACCGGCGACGCGGAGGGTGCGATGCACGAGCTCGCCCAGGCCGGCTCCGTCTTCGACCAGCTCGGAGCGCGGCTCGACACGCAACGGGTCGACTCGCTGCTCGGCCGTGATGCCGGCCGCCGCGTGACGAAGACGTTCGCGTTCACCGACATCGTCGACTCGACGCGGCATCTCGAGCACCACGGCGACGTGCACTGGCAGAAGCTCCTCCGCCGCCACGACGAGTTCGTGCGCGACGCGGTCGCGGCGAACGGCGGCGAGGTCGTCGACGACACCGGCGACGGGTTCTTCCTCGCATTCAAGCGCGCCGAGGATGCGATCGGGGCCGCCGCCACCGTCCAGCGCGCCGCCGCGGAGCACCTCCCGTTCGACGTCCGCATCGGCGTGCACACGGCCGAGGGGACGCACGTGGGCGAGAACTACCGCGGCAAGGGAGTCCACACTGCCGCGCGGATCGGCGCCCTCGCATCCGGCGGCGAGATCCTCGCGAGCGCCGCGTCCGTCCGCGGCCTCGCAGAGCTCTGCACCGGCCCGGTGCGGAGCGAGCGGCTGAAGGGGCTCGCGGACCCCGTCGAGGTCGTCGCCGTCGACTGGCGCCGGCGAGCCGGGGGCTAGGCTAGGCGGATTCTTCGGCGAGCACGGGCGGGTCGATCCCGTCGGCGCTCGTGACGAGAGTCGGCTTCAGGCCCTTCGAGATCGTCTCCTTCGTGATCACGCACTTGGAGACGTCCTTGCGGCTCGGCAGCTCGAACATCACGTCGAGCAGCGCGTTCTCGATGATCGATCTGAGCCCCCGCGCCCCCGTCTCGCGGGCGAGCGCCTTGTCGGCGATCTCCCACAGCGCGTCGTCGCGGAACTCCAGCTCGATCGTGTCGTAGCCGAAGAAGCGCTGGTACTGACGCGTGAGCGCGTTCTTCGGCTCGGTCAGGATCTGAACGAGATCCTCGCGGCGCAGCTGGTGCACTGCGGAGATCACCGGCAGCCGGCCGATGAACTCCGGGATCAGGCCGAAGTTGAGCAGGTCCTCCGGCATCACGTCAGCGAGCAGCTCGGCGCTTTCGGCGGCGTTCTTCGAGCGCACGTCGGCGCCGAAGCCGACGGCGTTCTTGCCGATTCGGCGGCCGATGATCTTGTCGAGCCCGGCGAAGGCGCCGCCGCAGATGAAGAGGATATTGGTCGTGTCGATGGAGAGGAACTCCTGGTGCGGGTGCTTGCGCCCGCCCTGCGGCGGCACCGAGGCCACCGTCCCCTCGAGAATCTTCAGCAGCGCCTGCTGGACGCCCTCGCCGGACACGTCCCGCGTGATCGACGGGTTGTCGGCCTTGCGCGCGATCTTGTCCACCTCGTCGATGTAGATGATCCCGGTCTCCGCCTTCTTGATGTCGAAGTCGGCCGCTTGGATCAGCTTCAGCAGGATGTTCTCGACGTCCTCACCCACGTAGCCGGCTTCGGTCAGAGCGGTCGCGTCGGCGATCGCGAACGGCACGTTCAGGATCCGCGCGAGCGTCTGCGCGAGCAACGTCTTGCCGCAGCCCGTCGGCCCCAGCAGCAGGATGTTCGACTTCTGCAGCTCGACCTCGCCGTCCTCCTGACCCATGCGGACGCGCTTGTAGTGGTTGTAGACCGCCACGGCAAGCGTTCGCTTGGCCTCCTCCTGGCTGACGACGTAGTCGTTCAGCACGGAGTAGATGTCGCGCGGCCGCGGCAGGTTGTCGAGGTCGAGCTGGGTCGGGGCCGTCAGCTCCTCGTCGATGATCTCGTTGCAGAGATCGATGCACTCGTCGCAGATGTAGACCCCGGGGCCGGCGATCAGCTTCTTGACCTGCCGCTGGCTCTTGCCGCAGAAGCTGCAGAGGAGCTGCTCGTTGCCTTCGGATGCTCGGGCCATGTCTCGTTCTACCTCGGATTCGGAGAATCGGCTACTGGTCGTGAGACGGGAATCAACGGTGCTCGATCACTCGGTCGATGATTCCGTATTCCTGCGACTCCTGCGCGGTGAGGAAGTAGTCGCGCTCCATGTCCTTGGAAACCTTCTCGATCTCCTGCCCGCTGTGGTGCGCGAAGATCTCCTCGAGGCGTCTCTTGAGCGCGATCGTCTCGCGGGCTGCAATCTCGATGTCCGTGGCCTGCCCCTGGAAGCCGCCGGAGACCTGGTGGATCAGGATCTTGGCGTTCGGCAGCGCGAAGCGCTTCCCTGACGCTCCGCCGGCGAGCAGCAGCGCACCCATGCTCATGGCGATGCCGACGCAGGTCGTCTGCACGTCGGGCTTGATGAACTGCATCGTGTCGTAGATCGCGAGCCCCGCGTACACCGAGCCGCCCGGCGAGTTGATGTAGATCTGGACGTCCTTGTCGGGGTCCTCAGACTCGAGGTGCAGGAGCTGCGCAACGATCAGGTTCGCGATCTGGTCGTCCACGGGCGTGCCGAGGAAGATGATCCGCTCGTTCAGCAAGCGGGAGTAGATGTCGAACGAGCGCTCGCCGCGCGACGTCTGCTCGATCACCATCGGGATAAGCGGGCTCATGCAGGCTCCTTGATTCCAGGCGGATCGTTGCCGGGGGTCCACAACTTCGTTTCCGTGTCGGGCTTTTCCTTGTCCGGCGTCCAGATCGCGTCGCGGGCGGCCGCCACCTCGACGGGTATCGGCTTGACCTCGGCCACGATCCGGTCGAGCGCGGTTCGCAGTCGGATGTCCTCGCGGACGTCCTCGTGGCGACCCGAGCGCCAGAGCTCGTCGATGACGTCATCGGCAGCTTCGCCCGCTGCTTCAGCCTGCTCGCGCACGAGCGCCTTCACCTCGTCGTCGGACACGTCGAGCTCGAGCCGGTCTGCGGCGGCCTCGAGCGCCAGCTCCCGGGCGACCGACTGCGCCGCCTCGTTGCGCATCCCCTCGGTGAGCTGCTCGGGCGTGCGACCCGAGATCTGAAGGTAGGTCTCCGCCGGGATGCCGCGTCGCTCGAGCGAGCGCACGAAGCTCGTGAGCAGCTCACGCGTGCGCGACTCGACGAGGGGGCCGGCAGGGTTTACGTTCGACGCCTGCACAAGCGTGTCGACGGCGTTCGCGCGGAATGCGTTCTCGATCTCCACCTCGAGTTGCTCGCGCAGCCGGGCCTCGATGTCGCTGCGGAGCTCGGCAAGCGTGTCGAACTCGCTCGCGGCGCGCGCGAGCTCGTCGTCGAGCTCGGGCAGCACCTTCTCCTTGATCTCCTTGACCGTGATCTCCACCGCGGCGGTCGACTCGTCGGCCAGCTCGTAGCTCACCTGCTTCGTCTCGCCCTCGGAGGCTCCGCGCAGCGCCGCCTCGATCTCGTCGACCAGATTGCCGGCGCCGAGCTCCACCACCGTGTCGCGTTGCTCGCTGCCGTCGGGGGAGATGAGGTCGATCACGAGCGTGTCGCCGTTGCGAGCGCCGCGTCCTTCGGTGGGAACGAGCTCGGCAACCGAGTCGCGCAGCGCCTCGAGCTCCTGCTCCACGAGCTCGGCGGGCACCTCGGCCTCCGGCCGCGGGACTTCGAGCCCGACCCAGTCGACGACCTCGACCTTCGGCTGCACCGGCACCGTCGCCCTGAACCGCCACTCCGCGTCGTCGCCGCTCGGCAGCTCGTAATCGTACTCCGGCTGCGCGATCGGCCGGATCCGTGCACGGGCAGCCGCGTTCCAGAACCAGCCCGAGATGTGGCTGTCGACGGCCTCGGCGTAGATGCGCTCCTTGCCGAGTCTCTGAACGAGGATCGGCGCCGGCACCTTGCCGGGCCGGAAGCCGGGGATCTTGACCGAGCTCGCGAGGTCGGACGTCGCATGCTCGACGGCGTGGTGCACGTCGTGCGCGGGGACATCCACCGTGAGGCGAACGCGGTCCTCGCCGAGCTCTTCGACCTGCGTCTCCACCCGGCCATTCAAGCAGAGGCGCTTCGAGCCGGGCCCGAGGCCGGCGCTTAGGGTTGGGCAATGAGGCTCTTCGTACTCGTCCGCCATGGCCAGTCGACGCTGAACCTGACGCGCTGTGTGAACGGTGATCCGGGTGTCGCAGTGCCGCTGACGGAGCAGGGCCGCGCCGAGGCTGCCTCGCTCGGGCTCCAGCTGGCGCACGTGGAGCTAGACCTCTGCCTGCACACGCGCTTCGGGCGCACGCTCGAGACGGCGGAGCTCGCGCTGGAAGCGCGCGAGCTCCCATTCGAGGTCGAGCCCCTCCTCGACGACATCGACGTCGGCGAGCTCGAGGGGCGGTCGATCGACGACTACCGCGCCTGGAAGCGGGCACACACGCGTGCCGACGGCTTCCCGGGCGGCGAGAGTCTCGACGATGCCGCACGCCGCTATGTCCGCGCCTTCGAGCGCCTGCTCGAGCGGCCAGAGCCGCGGATCCTCGTTGTCTGCCACGAGATCCCGGTGCGCTACGCGCTCAACGCGGCAGCCGGGTCCGACGATCTCGACGGGCCGGCCCATGAGATCGCGAACTGTGTCCCACACCTCTTCGACGCGGATGGGCTGCGCCGGGCGGTGGACGGGATCGACGGGTTGATCCGGTGACGGACGCTGCTGGGTAGCGAGTGCGGGCGAGAGGACTTGAACCTCCAAGGGCCGAAGCCCACCGGGACCTAAACCCGGCGCGTCTGCCAGTTCCGCCACGCCCGCGCGGTTAGAAGGATAGAGGGCGCGGGTACGGAGGTCCCGTGAGCGATTCCGACCCGACCTTCGTCGATCCGGGCTATACGGAGCCGGAAGTCGCCTCCGGCCCCGAGGAGCGGGAGCGCGAGAGCGCCCAGACGGAGGGGACGCGCTACCAGCGCGAGCTCGAGGCGGAGGAAGCGGCGCGGCACGCGGCAGCCGAGCGGCTGAAGCCCGACGCCCTGCCCGAGCCCGACGCGTAGTCCCTCGATCCGCGCGCAGAGGACGAGCTCGGGACCGGCGAGAACGCCGGGCACGACCGTGTCGCCAGGTGAAGGTGAGGCGGCGAAGCCGACTCCTTCAGGGGTCGTCGCGCGATCGAGGTGGCCCCGGGAGGAATTGAACCTCCGCGCGCAGGTTCGAAGCCTGCCGCTCTATCCACTGAGCTACGGGGCCGGGCGACGCCAGTATGCCGGACGTCTCGCCCGGCTCCGATCCGTCGATCTCGATGATCTGACGGCGTAGAGCCGCTTCCCGTGGTCGTCGATCGTCGGCGGCACGCCGCTGCGAGGGTGGCGGACGGGACTCGAACCCGCGACCACCGGGACCACAACCCGGAGCTCTACCAACTGAGCTACCGCCACCGCGCGCGACGGAGTGTAGCCGGGCAGCGCTGCCGCTCGGATTAGGCGCCGCTTCCGAGCCCGAGCGAGTCACGGCGCCGCGGGCGGATCCGGAAGCGGCTGAGCACGGGCCGCTTCGGAAGTGCAGCGACGAGGTGCTCGAGCTGCGCGGCCAGCTCCGCCGCCGCCGGACGTTCTGCGGGTTCGGGATCGAGGCAGGCGCCGATCAGCACGGCGAGCTCCGGCGGGACCGGCTGCCCGAGCGGATCGGGAGCCTCCTCGAGCTGAGGGAAGCGCTCGACGAGAGTGCCGCCGCGCCGTCCTTTCGAAAACGGACGTCGTCCGGCCGCGGCGTGATAGAGGGTCGCGCCCATCCCCCAGACGTCGGCCGCCGTGGTGGCCGGCCCGCGCCCCACGGGATCGCACTGCTCCGGGGCCATGTAGGAGTCGTTGCCGATGCGGTAGTCCACCCGCTCCAGCTCGGCGACGCTCCGGACGATGCTCAGGTCGATCAGCCGGGCGGGGGCGCCCATGATGATGTTGGTCGGCTTCACGTCGAGGTGCACGAGGCCCTCGGCCGCGAAGTAGTGAAGCGCGGAGCAGAGCTGGAGGGCCAGAGGAAGCAGCTGCTCCGGCTCCAGCAGGCCCTGCTTGCGGATCAGGGTCGAGAGACGGGGACCCTCGAGGTGCTCGAGCACGACGTGCGGCCGCGGCCCGTCGAGGACGGCGCCGAACCCGCGCACGATCACGGGGTGGCGGAGCCGCTCGAGCAGTTCGGCCTCGGCGGCGAGGCCCTTGAGCGCATGCTCGTCGTCGATCAGATTCGGGCGCACGAGCTTCACGACGACGAGCGAGAGCAGCCGCTCGTCCCACGCGAGGTAGGTCTCGTAGCGCTCGCCGCCACCGAGCAACCGTACGGCGGAGCGGCCGGGAACGATCTCATCGCCCTCGGCGAGCCCCCAGGCATCCGCCGGAGGGAGGGCGCCGCGGGCGGCACCCTCCTCCGGTCCCGACAACCGCTTCTTGGCCTTCGCCATCAGACGCGGTCGGCCGAGTACGACACGTTGGTACTGGTGTCGTTGGTGTTGTTGGTGTTGCTCACGCTCGTGTCCTGCGACACGTCGCGCGAGTTCGAGATGTCAGCCGAGTTGTGGTCGCCCGTGCGGTCACCCGAGCGGTCGAGCGAATTGGAGCGGTCGAGTGCACCGACCCGGTCGCCCGTCCGGTCACGCGACCGATCCAGGGAGTTCGAGCGGTCGGCGGTGGTGGCGTCGCGGGAGCGGTCGTTGGAGCGGGAAGCGTCTCCGTTCGCCGCCGCGACCAGCAGCCCGTCCGGGCCCCACTCGTCGTCCTCGTCGTCCTCGTCGCCCCGCGCCAGCGCGGCCTCGACATCGTCCTCGTCGCGCTTGAACGCGACCTCGTCGGCCTGCACGTTGTTTCCCGAGCCTGCAAGGCTCGAGCTGCCGAGCCCGATGCCGGTGGCGGCGAGCACGCTCACCAGCAGCACGAACGTCACCTTGATGAATCGCTCCATCTGTTTTCCTCCCGTCAAGTTGCTGTCCCGGCAAAGGTGCCCGTGGCCAATGAGACGGCTGTGAGGGCGCCATGAGGCTTCTCTCATTCGCCAAGGAGCGCGCCCGGTCGAGCCGGGCTCGCTCACGAGCCTCGTGGCGAGCCCTCTGCCGGATCTCGGCCCGAACCTGGCTGGCTGAGCACCTCGAGCAACTCCTCGAACTTCAGGTCGAAGCCGATCGACTCGGGACTCCGACGCGCGAGCGGGGTTTCGGCGAGGGCGGCGTAGGCGGCGGCGAAGCCATCGAACAGCTCGCGCGGCAGGCCCGCTGCGGCCTGCGTGTCGGCGATCTCCCGCATCTCCCCCACGTAGCGCCCGGCCTTCGTAGTCGCGCGGGCGATCGAGCCGGCTGCACCGTCGACGAGCTCCGGGAACGAGGCGCGCAGATCGTCGAGGACGTGAGGGAGGACGTGGTTGGCGTGCGCCGCGAGCAGCGCGTGCACGAGCAGGCCGACCGAACCCTTGTAGACCGAGGCGGTGCTCATCTTCACTGCCGAAGCGAGGCCGACCGCGTCGCCCACGACGCGCGCGTCGAGCCCAGGAGCGCCGATGGCCGCCAGCTCACCGGCGCGCCGTCCGGAGAGATAGAGGCGGGTAGTGCCGTCCGGACGGGGCGGCCCGCCCGAGATCGCCCCGTCAACGAGCTCGAGCCCGCTGCCAGCGAGCACGGTCTGCATCGCCCGCACCCTGGCGGGCGCCACAGCGTTGAGATCGGCGACGAGGGGATCTGCATCGACCTGGCGCGCGGCTGCGGCGATGTCGCCCGCGACGGCGGGCGCCTGGTGTGGGGGAACGATCGAGAGCACGACGTCCGAGAGGCGGACGACCTCGTCGAGGCCCGCCAGCAGCTCGAGGCCCGCCGCGGCCGCGAGGCCACGCGTCCGCTCACTGCGCGCCAGTACCGAGGTGACCGCGCGAGCGCCCCCCGCGGCGTAGGCGGCGCCGACCGCGCTCCCCATCGCGCCCGCGCTGACGATGCCGATCGTGAGAGTGGGCACGCCCGGACGATAGAGGCCCGCTGAAGGCGGCGATACGCTGTCGACTGGCGCCCGT
>Ga0136620_10000342_pt1 | contig 21527 bp, 20 predicted proteins | sample AntDrymUQ4162106_2_FD_104806 | JGI IMG/M metagenome (GOLD analysis project Ga0136620, IMG submission 104806) | Polar desert sand microbial communities from Dry Valleys, Antarctica - metaG UQ416 (21.06) | ecosystem: Environmental > Terrestrial > Soil > Desert | place: Antarctica: Dry Valley... | reverse complement strand
TTCGCGATCGGCTGGGCGGGCCGGTTCACGCCGATCAAGCGACCACTCGATCTCGTCAGGACGCTACGGCTCGTCCTCGACGCCGAGGTCGACGCGGTGCTCGTCCTGGTCGGCGACGGTGAGAACCGCGCCGATGTCGAGCTGCTCGCGGACGAGCTCGGCGTTGCCGAGCGTTGCCGGTTCGTCGGATTCCGGCGCCACATCCGCGAGTGGTACGCGGCGGTCGACGTGGCGCTGCTGACCTCGGCGAACGAGGGAACGCCGGTCGTGGCGATCGAGGCGCTGGCGGCCGAGCGACCCGTCGTGGCAACCCGGGCCGGAGGCACCGAGACGGTCGTCACCGAAGGGAAGAGTGGCTTCTTGCTGGCCGTGGGTGACACTGAGGGCCTGGCTCGACGGCTCATCGAGCTCGCGCGAGATCCGGAGCTACGCTCCCGACTCGGCCGCAACGGAGCGATCGACGTCAGAGCTCGCTTCGCGACCACCCGGATGGCAGACGAGCTCGACGCCGTCTACCGGGCGCTGCTCCGATGAAGGTGCTGCACCTGCACAAGCTGACCGGAATCAGCGGCTCGGAACGACATCTGCTCGAGCTGCTGCCCGCATTGCGAGCGGCCGGCGCCGACGCGCGCTTCCTCGGCCTCGACGTCCCGGACAGCGACGCACCGCGCTTCTACGCGCGCCTCGACGAGCTCGGCATCCCGTACCGCCGCATCCGCTGCGGCCTCGATCTCAGCCCGCGCCTGGCGCTCGACGCGATTCGCGCCGTGCGCGCCGAGCGGCCCGACCTCGTGCACACCCACCTCGTCCATGCAGACGTCTACGGCGCCCTCGCAGCGACCGCTACCCGGACTCCATACGTCTCGACGCGCCACAACGACGACCGCTACCTCCTCGGTCCGTTCCGCTACGTCGACCGCGCCTTCGCTCGGGGCGCGCGCAGCGTGATCGCGATCTCCGACGCCGTGCGCGCCTTCCTGGAGGCCGCGGGCCACGATCCGCGCAAGCTCGTCACGATCCGCTACGGCCTCGACGAGCTACCCGTGACCCCGTCGCTGCCCTCTCCCGAGGACGCGGGGATTCCGCCGGACGCGCCGCTCGTGCTCGCGGTCGGTCGCCTGATCGAGCAAAAAGACCACGCGACATTGCTGCGCGCTTTCGCACTCGTCCTGGAGCGGCGGCCGGACGCGCGCCTGGCGATCCTCGGCGCAGGGCCGCTCGCAGGCGCGACACGAGCGCGCGCCGGCGAGCTGGGGATCGGGAACGCGGTCATCCTGCCGGGACGGCTCGAGATCCGGGACTGGCTCGAGCACGCGGACGTGTTCGTGCACACGGCGCGCTGGGAGGGCTTCGGGATCGTGCTGCTCGAGGCGATGCTCGCCTCGCTGCCGGTGGTGGCGACCCGCGTGAGCGCTGTCCCGGAGATCGTGGTCGACGGCGAGACGGGTGTCCTGGTCGACGCCGGCGATGCCGAGACGCTCGCGGCGCAGCTCGACCGCCTGCTCTCGGATCGGACGCTCGCCGCGCGGCTCGGCCGGGCGGGACGGACGCGCGCGCTCGAGGAGTTCTCGGTCGAGCGCATGGTCGAGCGCACGCTAGCGATCTACCGCGACGCCCTCAGCGCCGGCTGACGGACCGAGCAACAGCGGCGCCATCGACGCGGCGAAGACGACGGGCACGGTGACGACCCGGCGCACCGACGTCGCCACGTGGTAGTCGAAGTCGAGCGGGGTCGCCCAGTAGACGGCAAGCAAGACGGTGAGGCAGGCCACGGACACGAACAGCGTGTAGGCCGCCGCTCCGCGCCCGGCGTGGTGTCTCAGGCCAACCACGACGGCCGCAACCGCGATCGCCGCGAGCGCCAGCCACGACGTCGGATCGACGACCTCCCACGCGAGCGCGGCTGCGGCCCGGGGCAGCCGCTCCGCCGCTGCGGTCAGATCCGTCGAGCCGAAGCCGCCCGCCTCGGAGACGGCGTTCCCCAGCTCGTGGGCTCGCGACCACAGGACCCACGGCGCCGCGGTCGCGGCAACGGCCGCCGCGACGACTCCGACCCCCGCGGGCGAGCGTCCGCGGCGAGCGGCGGCCACCGCCAGAGCGCCGAGCAGGAACGCGACGAAGACGGCTCCTTCCGCCTTCGTCCCGACGGCTGCCGCCCCGAACACACCCGTCAGCCAGAGCAGCCCCCCCTCCCCTCGCTCGATCCACTGCCAGCCGGCGACACCCGCGAGGCCGAAGAACACGGCGAGCGTGACATCCGCGACTGCGGACGCCACCTGGATCTGCAGAGTCGGCGCGAGGGCGATCGCGAGTACGACCGTCCAGAGTACGAGCGGCCGCGAGCGGTCTCGGAGGAACGCGACGAGCGCGCAGGGGAAGGCGCAGAACACGAGCCCGAGCTGGAGCACGACGAGCTCGCTCGGCAGTCCGGAGAAGCGGAGCGCGACGAGCTCGAGCACCGGCACGACGAGCGGGTAGTCAGCGCTGAGGACCGAGGCGGACGACAGGAACGCCGGGTCGAGACCGTCCAGCGCGACGATCGCCACCGCCTTCACCCCCCAGATCGACCATGCGTCGTCGCCCCAGAGCGGCTGAACGGCAAGGTCGATCGCGAGCACCGATAGGACGACGAGAATCGCGGCCGGGAGCACCCGCTCCCAGCCCACGGTGACGACCCGCGCCGGAGTGCGCAGCCCGCCGCGACGGAGCAGACCGAGCGCCGCGACGGTGGCGCACAGCAGGAGGAGCTGCCACCAGAGAAGCGGCAACCCGAACACGAGCAACAGCGAGCCGAGAACGCCGACCCCGGCCGCACCCGCGACGTACGCTGCTCCGAGCGTCCAGGCGAGGTCGCCCGCTGCCGGGCGGATGCCCCCCACGCGGAGAACGCCGTGCCCTGCGGCGATTACCGCGCCGTTCGCGACCGCCAGCGCGGCGAGGTCCCGGATCACGGCGATGCCCGCGCCAGATACACCGGCTCGTCGTCCGCGAGCCGGTTCCGGCCGACGAGACGCGGCTCGCGCGCGCGGAGTCCGAGCCGCGAAGGCGTCGCGCCCCAGGTCACGATCCAGTCGGCCGACTCGGGGGCACGCGCCTGGCGCCGAGGTACGAGCGCATAGCCCATCCACAGAGCAAGGGACTCCCGGATCTCGACGTACGCCCGCGGGTCGACCGCGACGTGGTACGTCTGGTCCGCGGGCACGAGCGCGGCGATCCGCTCCACCAACTCGCCGTCGATCAGCTTCGTCTCAGCCCCGACGTACCGGGCGTGCTCGGCGGTGATGGGAGCCGTCCGGCGGATGTCCTCGAGGACCCGCCAGGTCGTGAACGGCGCGGACGCCACCGAGACGGCGAGCCCGACCGTCACGATCGACGTGAGCGAATGGCCCGCGTCGGGCGCCAGCCGCCCCCGCACGTGCGCCCGGCCGAACACCAGGAGCGCCAGCCCGGCAGCGGCGCCGAGACCGAGGAGCAGGAATCCGGTCGTTCCCGGCTGTGACGGTAGGTTCAGCATCGAGCAACAGACCGTGCCGGGCCGCATCCTAGCCGCCGGCGGACCGTCCATCGCTGCGTACACTCCGGACGATGCAGCGGCGACGCCTTCGCGACCTGGTCGTCGGCGAGCCCCCTACCTCGGAACGCGTCTTCTTCACGAGTCTCTGGTTCGAGGGCCACAACAACCCGCGCTACGCCGAGTTGCTGCCGCGCCTCTCCCGGCTCGACGGCTATCTCCTCGTCGCAGCCGAGGCCCGGATTCGGCGCGGGCTCCAGTACCGCGCCTACCGCTGGAGCGGGAGAGTTCGGAATCCGGCGGTCCTCGCCCTTGCCGGCCGCCGCTACCGGACGATGTTCACGGCGGACAACCGGCAGATCCCGCACTTCCACGGTCCCGTCGTCTCCGACGTCGACGACCCGTTCTTCAGCCCCGACGAGGTCCGGCAGCTGCAACGGCCGAATCTCGCGGCCTACGTCGTCACGGCCCACCGCGCCGGCCGCCGGTTCCAGCAGCTCGGGGTGGAGGCTCCGTATCACGTGATCCCCCAGGGAATCAGCCTCAGCTCCCTTCGTGACGAGCTCGTGGCCGAAGCCGCCACCAGTCGCCGCGCCGGTGAGCTCGTCGTGGGCTGGATGGCGGCGTTCCTCCTGGTGGACGGGGACCGGGACGCGGACGGCCCGCTCTACAACATCGGGCACCTGCTCGAGCTCTGGGAGGAGATCCGCAGACGCCTGCCCGAAGCCCGGCTCTGGCTGGTCGGCGCGCCGAGCGAGCGGGTCCGACAGCGTCTGCGAGGTCGCGACGACATCCTCCTCTTCGGGCGGGTTCCACGTGAGCGGGCTCTTGCGATCGCGGCCAACTTCGACCTCGCCCTCTACGCGCGCACCGAGGACACCGGCATCCAGGCTGCGAAGGTCGGCGAGCTCATCGGCCTCGGCATCCCGACGGTCTCCTACGACTACGAGGTGACAGAGAATCTGCGCGAGACCGGCGCCGGCGTGCTCGTGCCGACGCCGCGCGAGTTCGTCGACACGGTCGTCCGGCTCGGCCAGGACGAGAGCGCGCGCGGCGGAGTCGCTGCGGCCGCGCGGCGGGCGGGTGCCGCGCTCGACTGGGACCTCCTCGCCCGGAGGTACGAGGAGGAGATCATCGACCGCTACCTGCCCACGGGCTAGATGCTTGATCTAGGACGGATCCGCCACGGCCAGGGAGCCGGGACGAAGCTGCCGGAAGAGAACGGCACGCTCCTCGTCGTCGAATCCGAATCGCCACAGGACGAGCGCGGACGCCGCCAGCCACGCGACGCCGAGTGGGAGCAGCTCGAGCAGGGTGTCCGGCTCGGCGAGCCGCGCGAAGGCGACGAGGATCACGAGCGCCGCCGCGAGCGCGGGCAGCACGGGTCGGAGTGCGGCGCGGGCGAAGGTCGCCGCCTCGGTGGCGGCGGCGGGCGCGACGAGACCCGGGACGACGTAGAGCAGCAGCGCGAGATCGACCACGAGAGTGCTCAGCGCCACGCCCCAGATTCCCACCGTGAGGGCGAGCACGACCGAGAGCGCGACGTTCACCGCGACGCCAGCGATCAGCGTCCGCGCGATCGGGCGCTGGCGGCCACGGGCGATGAGGTACTGCGTGAACAGGTAGACGGGCTGGTGGAAGAGCGCGACGAGAGCAAGGAGCGCGAGCACGGGCACGCTCTCGCCGTAGCCGTCCCCCACCCACCCCTCGAGCAGCTGATCCGGCACGAGGAGGAGCGGCAGCGCGAGCACGAGCGCAGCAGCGCTGCCGCCGCGGAGCCCGGCGAGCAGAAGCCGCCGCTGGCGCTCCTGCTCGCCCGCTCCCTCGTGCTCGGCGAGCGCCGGGTAGAGCAGGTTCGTGCCGACGCTGCCGAGGCCGAACGCGAGCGCGAAGAGCTTCGCGGGGATCGCGTAGAGCGTCGCGGCGTGCGCGCCCAGCAGCACGGCCACGACGAGGACGTCGGCGGAGAAGACGACCTTGTTCGCGACGTGGACGAGGAAGTTGCTCCAGCTGAAGGACGTCAGCTCGCGCAGGCGTGCCCGCGTGACGTACGAGCGGCTGAGGCGCAGCTGGGGCAACTCCTGCCGGAGCCAGGCCAGCGGGAGCGCCAGCCGGACGAGCGTCGTAGCGAGCGTCAGGGCGCCCAGCAGGATCAGTCCGCCGCCGCTCGGAATCAGGGTCGCGACGAGCACTGCGTAGAGCACCGTCGAGACGAGGTTCGCGAGGTTCTGGACGTCGAAGCGCTGCTGGGCGACGAGCAGGTTGTTGAAGAGCCCCAGGGGAAACCGCGCCGCGATCGAGAGGACGACGAGCAACGTGGAGATCCGCGCCGGCCAGACGAGCTCGGCGGGCGTCTCGACGATCGCCGGCACGAGCCAGGCCAGGCCGACTCCGGCCGGCAGCGTCACGAGCCCGATTGCGGCGTAGAGCGCGAGCCCCACCGACGCGAGCGCGTTCGTGTCCTCTGGCGCCTGCCGGCCGCGCGCCTCCGCGGCGAAGCGGACGATGGACGGGCCGACGCCGAAGTCGAGCACCGAGAGGTAGATCGTGATCGCGCCGATCACCGCCCAGATCCCGAAGGACTCGGTGCCGATCGCATGCAGGACGATCGGCGTGACCACGAGCCCCGAGACCATTGCCGCCGCATAGACGGCGTAGATCCCGAGCACGTTGCGCCGGAAGAGGCGCATCAGGCGGGAACGGTCGCGACGACGTGGAAGTTCGCCGTCAGTGAGCCCGGCCGGGGCTCGCGGAGCGACTCGAACCGTGTGTCGAGCGCCAACGCCGTCCGGTTCAGCAGCCAGACGGGCCCGCGCGCGAGCGGGGAGCGCCGCAGCGCGATCTCCGTGTAGATGCCGAGCAGCATCGCGAGACAGGTGGCTGTCCCCGCGCCGGCGGTGACAACCACCGTCCTCCAATCTCCGCTCTCGTCGAAGAGGCGGCCGAGACCGGCCTGCGTCCAGCGCCAGTAGTCCTGCGGCGAGGGGTGATAGACCTGCACCCCGTGTGTCGAGGCGAGCACGCGCCCGCCGGGAGCGGTCACGCGGCGCAGCTCGCGCACTGCTTGCGCCGGATCGTCGCAATGCTCGAGCACCTGCGTGCAGAGCACGACGTCGAACGCTGCGTCCTCGACGGGGAGCTCCTCGACCCGTCCCACGAGATCGGCCGCGGGCTGGGCGACGACGTCGACGCCCACGTACTCGAGCGCGTGTCCCGCGAAGAAGGGGTAGTACGGCTTGGATCCGCAACCGACGTCGAGGACGCGATATCCCGTGCCGGCCGCCTGGGCCTGCTCCTGGAGCCAGTGGGCGAGCGGTGCACGGACGGCCCACGTGGGGGAGCTCAGCTGCGGACGCCGCCGCTCTTCGCCCGGCCAGTCCTCCACGCTGGGCCGGTCCTCCAAGCTGGGCACGTGGGGGAACCTACCGGCGTAGCCTCTGGAACGCTGTGAACGCCGGCTTCTTGCGACCCGTGTCCGTCAGCAGGCCGGACTGCCAGCCCTCCTCCAGCGCACGCCGCTCGTCGCGCAGCAGGAACCAGAGGAACATGTCGATCCGCGGGTGGCGCTTGGCCATCCCGTACGCCTGGGTGAGGTAGCGCCCCTGCTGCGCGAACGTGACGCCGAAGATCCGGTCCGGGGGGTTCGTCTGGTAGCCGTACTCGGTGATCCAGATCCGCTTCTTGCCCCAGAGCCGTGTCACCTCGGCGATCAGCACGTTGATGTTGCCGAGGGTGACCGCCGTCGGTAGCTGGCCGCGCGACGCCTGCGGCGGGGGCGTCGACGGCGTCTCCTGGCGCTTCCCGTAGTAGGGATGATGGGCGTACGCGTTGAAGCCCACGGCTCCGGCCTTGCGCATCGCGCGCAGGAAGGGCAAGGGCGACGTGGACGGCCTGCTGGAGCTCGGATTGTTGTTGCCGCGCGGCCCCGTCACGCCGCAGGCGACCTTGGAGGCGCCGACGCTCGTCGTGCGGATCCCCTTCACGATCGCGTTGCAGATCTTCGCGTAGCTGATCGCACCCTGGAGCACCTGCCTGCCGCGCACGCGGCGGAACTGCGGCCGCAGGAAGACCGGGTTGTTCGGCTCGTTCCAGGCGAGCCAGTGGCGGACCGGTGGAAGGATGCGGCCGTCCGGCGCCCGGAAGCTACCGCTGTAGCGGCGCGCTGCGGCCGCGGTGAAGCGTTGGAGGTCGAGCGCGTTCCGGGGGGCGACGTTCACGCCGGCCGCGCGGTTCGCCCACGGCGGTGTGCCGATGACCGCGAACACGACTTTCATCCCGTACTGCTGCGCGTAGTTGACCGTGCGGTCGTAGGCCGACCAGTCGTAGGCGGGGTCGTTCGGGTTCGTCGGGTTCGCGGGCCGGCGCCTCGCAACGCCACCCACACCGCCCCAGACGAGGTTGATCCTGATCAGCTGCGTCCGCAGCTGCTTCAGCACGGGGAAGACCCTGTCCGGGTTGCCGAAGTGGATCTGGGCGTCGTCGAAGATCCCGTGCTGGAGGAACCGCGAGGCGCTCGCCGCCTGAACGCCGACAACGGACGAGCAGAGGGCGGCTGTGGCGACGACCGCGGCCACGGTCGCGAGCAGGCGCCTAGACAACGACCTGCTCCGCCGGCAGCGCGGCGTGGAGGCGGCGCAGCCCCTCGTCGAGCGTGACGTCGGGCTCCCAGCCGAGGATCTGCCGCGCCCGTGTGATGTCCGGCTGGCGCACCTTCGGATCGTCCGTGGGCAACGCCTCGTAGACGATCTCGCTCGAGGAGCCCCACACCTCCAGCACCTTCTCCGCCAGCTCGAGCAGCGTGAACTCGTTGGGGTTGCCGATGTTCACGGGCATGTGCTCGCCGCTCTCTGCCAGCAGGACGAGCCCGCGCACGAGGTCGTCGACGTAGCAGAAGCTCCTCGTCTGCGACCCGTCGCCGAAGACGGTCAGCGGCTTCTGCTCCATCGCCTGGCGCACGAAGGTCGGGATGGCGCGCCCGTCGTGCGGCCGCATCCGGGACCCGTAGGTGTTGAAGATGCGGACGATCGCCGTGTCCACACCCTGCTGGCGGTGGTACGCCATCGTCAGCGCCTCGGCGTAGCGCTTCGCCTCGTCGTAGACCCCGCGCGGCCCGATCGGGTTCACGTGACCCCAGTACGTCTCGGGCTGCGGATGCACCTGCGGGTCGCCGTAGACCTCACTCGTCGAGGCGAGCAGGAAGCGGGCGCGCTTGAACTTGGCGAGGCCGAGCGCGTTGTGTGTCCCGTGGGAGCCCACCTTGAGCGTCTGCAGCGGCAGGCGCAGGTAGTCGATCGGGCTCGCAGGGCTCGCGAGGTGGTAGACGAAGTCCAGGGGCTCCTCGATCCTGATCGGCTGCGTCAGGTCGTGCGGGACGAAGTCGAACCGGTCGCCGCGGTTGTGCTCGATGTTGGCGAGCGACCCCGTCTCGAGGTTGTCGACGCAGATCACACGGTGTCCCTTACCAAGCAGCGCGTCGGTGAGGTGCGAGCCGAGGAAGCCGGCGCCGCCGGTGACTACAGAGGTTGGCACGGCGCGCATGGTATCCCCCGCTGCGGCCGCCTCCCGAGTTCCTTACGAATTCCTGATGTGCCGCATCAGGTGCGTAAGAGCTCGGCGAGCAGCGTCCGGTAGCGGTCCACCGCCACGGTTCGGTCTGCCTCCTGCTCGACCCAGGCGCGGCCGCGGCGGCCCATTGCCTCGAGGTCGTGCGCTCCCGCCGCGGCTTCCCGGATGATTCTGGCGAGCACGGCCGGGTCGCCCGGCGGGATGACGATGCCGCAACCGACGCGGCGCACGAGCTGGGCCGTCTCGCTGTCCTCCTCAGCGGCGGCGATGACCGGTCGTGCGACGGCCAGAATTCCGTAGAGGCGGCTTGGCACGACGTAGCCGCTGAGGCCCTGGGCGAGCCCGACGAAGTGGATGTCGGCGCTCGACAGCGACTGCGAGAGCAACTCGCGGGGCTGGTAGTCGCGGAACGAGACGTGGGTTGCGCTGAGCTTCCGCGCCAACACAACGTGGTCCGCGTGCCGCGCTCCGAAGCCGACGAGGACGACCTCCAGCTGCTCGAGATCGCGCAAGAACGTCGCCGCTCGAATCAGCGTCTCGAGGTCCTGGGCGTGGCCGATGTTGCCCGAATGCATGACGACGAAGCGCCCGTCGAGCCCGTGCTCATGTCGCCAGGCGTTGTCGCGAGGCTGGGGTTCAATCGCTTTCGTGTCGACCCAGTTCGGAATCACACGAAGTCGCTGTGGCCGCACGCCCTTTGCCTCGAGCCGGCCCCGCATTGTCTCACCGATCGCCACCACTCGGTCGGCGCGGCGGAGGTAGAAGCTCGTCAAGACGTGCAGGAGCCCTACGGCTACCGGATTCGTCAGGCGCTTCAGTTGGACCGCGATTTCGGGGAACACATCCTGGATGACAACCACGAGCGGCACGCGGTAGCGGCGGGCGACGGCGAGCGCGACGTCGCCGACCATGGGCGGGTCGGTCATGCAGAGGACGAGATCGGGCTGCTCGACCCGGATGAGGCCGCGGCGGAGCGCGCGCACCAGATACGTGACGTAGTTGATCGCCCGCCGGTGGAGCCGCGAGCGTTCGAAGGCCGCCGAATGGACGCGAACGATTTCGACCCCGCCCAGTGTCTCGTAGTCCGGGTCGTGCTCGTGGCCCTGCAGCCGGCCCGTAATGACGGTCACGTCGTACTCCTCGGCGAGCGCCTCGCAGAGCTCGGTGAGCAGGTGCGCCGTCGCCTCGACTCCGGGCCAGTAGTACTGGTTGAGTACGAGGAGGCGCGGGCGGCGGCGGTTCGGCACGAGCGGGTGAGGATACTGACGGCCGCTCGCGGCCGGATACGCTCGCGGTGCGATGCTGGCCGACGACGCCCTCCACCGGCTGCGCACCATTATCAGACGTTTCGTACCACGCCGCTTCCACCGGCACGCGACACACGCCGTCGGGCGCGTCGCCTCGTTGGCGTTGAGGGGAGACCAGTTCTCTTGCCCGTGCTGCGGCGCTTGCCTACGCCGCTTCATCTCCTATCCGAGCCTCTATTGCCCGCAGTGCGGCGCCTACGAGCGGCACCGGCTGCTCGCTCTCCAGCTCCGGGAACGACCGCAGCTGCTCGCGCCGCCGCTACAGCTCTTGCAGGTCTCGCCGGACCGCCCGCTCGAGCGGCTTGTCGCCCGACACGGCATCGAGCGGGTCTCGATCGACATCGACAACCCCGAGGTCGATCTGCAAATGGACGTGCAGGAGCTGGCGTTCACGGACGAGTCGTTCGACGCCGTCCTGGCGCTCCACGTCGTCGATGCGGTCGCCGACCAGCCGCGCGCGCTCGCCGAGCTACACCGCGTCCTCCGGCGCGGCGGAGTGGCCGTTTTCCAAGTTCCCATTGACCAGCAGCCGCGTCTCGCGACGAACCTGGACAGCGCGGGCTTCGAGTTGGACATCCTCCGCGCCGCCCAACTCGGCCCGAAGGCGATCGCGCTGCACGGACTGATCGCTGAGGAAGAGACCTACGTCGGCCGCAAGGCGTAGATGCCCCGCAGGGCACGGCCCGTGCGCGCAAGCGGCGCGCCCAGGGGGGTGGCTCGGAGCCTACGGCCTAACGGGCTCGTCTTCGCCCGGAAGAGCACGCGGCCGTCGTGCCCGTCCACGCCGACACGCGGCCAGCCGAGCGCATCGGCGTCCAACGGGCCACCGGTCGTGCACCCCGCGGTGTAACCCGCGCGGGCAGCGGCACTTCGTACACGCTGGTCCGACGCGCCGTAGGGGTACGCGATCGAGCGGCAGGGAAGGCCGAGCATGTCTTCGATGGTCCGGCGCGAGTCGCGCAGCTCTGCGTCGAGGGCCACGTCGTCGAGTTCGGGAAGGCGAGCGTGGCAGACGGTGTGGGATCCGACTTCCCAGCCGGCCCGGGCGAGCTCCGCAAGCTCGTCCCAGCCGAGCAGCCCGGGGTCGCCGACCGACGCACTCACGACGAACACCGTTGCTGGCACGCCGAGCTCGGCTAGGACGGGGAATGCGTGCTGGGACACGGAGCCCTCCCCGTCGTCGAACGTCACCGCCAGGCGGCGTCGCCTCACCGCGTGGCGTACGATCGAGTTGAAGGTGGTGCCTTCGTAGCCCTGTCCGAGCAGCTCCGACACCTGCTGCCGGAGTGCATCCGCGTACACCGTCAGCTGGCTCACGTACACGTCCGAGACCGCGTGGTAGCCCAGCACGAGCCGATCTCGCACTCCGGCCATATCGGAGAACCGTTCTGACATCTCGATCGAGAAGGCTAACGTCTCCTCCGATCGTGAATCGGCCACTCCGCATCGTCTTCGCCGCACCCGCCTACTGGCCGGCGACGGCGTTCGGGGGTCCTGTACCCGTCATGCGAGCGCTCGCGCTCGAGCTCGCAGGGCTCGGCCATCACGTCAACGTTCTGACGACGACGCTTACGAAGATCGGCGAACGGCCCTCCCGAACGTCGCGGACGGCCAGCGTCGACGGCACGTCGGTTCGCTATCTCGGGACGCCGCTGCGCTTCCGCTGGTTCGGGTTCACGCCCGCGCTCAGGCGCGAGCTGGGGACGCTGCAGAGACCCGACGTCGTGCACGTATTCGGGTTCCGCGACTACGTCAGCACGGTCACGGCGCGCTGGTGCCGCCACAACGGCGTCCCCTACGTGTTCGAAGCGCTCGGGATGTTCAGGCCCAAGCTGCGCAAGGTGCTCCTCAAGCGATGCCTGGATCGCACCCTTTACCGCAGCGTGCCGCCAGGCGCCGCGCTCGCGATCGCCGCATCCGAGATCGAGCGCCGGGAGCTGGCCGCAGTCCTGCCGCCGGGGCGGGTCGTGGTGCGTCCGAACGGCTTTCCGGCGCCCTACGAGCCTCCACGCCGGCCAGGGCCGTTGCGCACACGCCTGGGTCTCGATATGAGTGCGCCACTCGTCCTCTCGGTCGGCCGCGTGGCACGCGGCAAGGGGCTGGAGGAGCTCGTTGCCGTCGTCGGCCGGCTCGATCAGGTGCAGCTCGCGATCGCAGGACCCGACGACGGCCACGGGCTCACAGCCGAGCTGCTGCGTCTGCGCGACCGGACCGGTGCAGGCGGGCGCGTCCACCTGCTCGGCGCCGTCGACACTCCGCTCGACCTCTACGGCGACGCCGACGTGCTTGCGCTCGCGTCGGCCCACGAGAACTTCGGCATGGTCGCGGCCGAGGCCGCCGCCGCGGGCACAGCGTCGATCGTCACGGACCGGTGCGGGATCTCCGAGCTCTTGCGCGACCGCGGCGCCCTCGTCATCCCGTATGACGAGCAAGCCCTTCAGGCTGCTCTGACCCGGCTGCTCGGCGACGAGCGCTTGCGGACGACGCTGGGCCGAGGCGGTCGCGAGGTCGCAGCAGAGCTCTCCTGGAGCAATGTCGCGCGTCTCCAGACCGAAATCTACGAGCGGGTCGTGTGATCGACCTCGCGGTCGTTACACAGGATCAGCGCTTCGGCGGCGGCGCACTCGCGCAGACGCAGGCGTTCGTGCGGGCCGCGACGGACCTCGGCCGCACGCCGACCCTGCTGTACCCGCGCTTCGTCCCGGTCGTCGACTCGCTGGCGCAGCTCGGGGCGTCGCGTCGGCTGAGCCGAGCCGTCCTTACAGCGCGGAGTTCATGGGTCGTTGCCGCCGCAGCCCCGTACGGTGACGCCGCCGTTCGCTCCGGCCGGCCGTACGCCGCCTGGATCGGCACGTCGCTGGACGACGAGTGGGCCAGCCGCCGGCTCAACCTTCCGTCGTCCCGGCGCCTAGCGCTGGCGCTGAACGCGCCGCTGCTCCGCCGGCTCGAGCGACGAGTCCTCCGCGGCGCACGCCGTCTCTACGCCACGAGCCCGAGCTCCCGGGCGGCGATTTCGGCTGCGGCGGACCTCGAACCCGGAGCGATCGGGATCTTGCCCATTCCGGTCGACACCGAGCTCTTCCAGCCGGAGCCGACGGACCGGTGGCTCGCCCGGCTCGAACGCCCGACGGTCGTCTTCGTGGGCCGCGCCGACGATCCGCGCAAGAACTCCCGTCTGCTACTGGAGTCCTGGCGTTCAGTACGAGACCGCCTTCCGAACGCGCGGCTGCGGCTGGTCGGCCGCCCGCCTAGGGGACCGCTGCCGGAGGGCGCCGAGGCCGCGGGCGAGGTGGCCTCGGTCGCGGTGGAGCTCCGGACATCGTCTCTCCTCGTGCTGCCGTCGCTACAGGAGGGGTTCGGCATCGTGGTCGCCGAGGCGCTCGCTTCAGGTGTTCCCGCCGTCGTCGCGCCCTGCGGCGGCCCGGAAGAGCTCGTCCGCGAGTCGGGCGGTGGGACGGTACTCGCGGACTTCGAGCCTGAGACCCTGGCGGACGCACTCGTCGCCGCTCTCGGCGACCCGAACCACCTAGCCGAGCAGCGCGCAGCCGGCCGCTCGTACATCGAGATCCACCACTCGCCCGAGCGGCTCCGCGGTGAGCTCGCGACGGCCTTCGCGGAGCTCGGCGATGCCTGACGTCGCAGTCGTGATTGGCAACTACCGCGGCGAGCTTCTTCTCCACGACTGCCTCGTCAGCCTGGAGACGCAGACGCTGAAGCCGCGCGAAGTGCTCGTCGTCGACGGCGCCTCCCCCGACCGGAGCGCCGAGGTCGCCGCGACTCTCGGTGCACGCGTGCTCCGGCGCGAGAACAAGGGTCTCGGCCACCTCTACAATGAGGGCGCCAAAGCGACGACAGCCGAGTTCGTGCTTCTCCTGAACAACGACGTCGCACTTGACGAGCGCTGCCTCGAGCTGCTCGCAGAGGCGCTGCAAGCTGACGGGGCGCTGTTCGCCGCCGACCCCCGCCAGACCAACTGGACGGCGACGCGCGACGTGAAGGCGCGCACGACTCTCAGCCGCGGCAGGCTCCTTCGCGAGTACATCCCCAGTCTCCACCTCGATGACAGCATTCCGAGCTCAAAGGTCGTCCCGACGGTCAGCGCCCACGGCGCCGCGATGCTCGTCCGCCGTGAGCTCATGCTTGAGCTCGGCGGCTTCGACGAGACCTTCTTCCTGGAGTGGGAGGATCTCGATCTCTGCTGGCGGGCCTGGCTGCGCGGCCACGGCAGCGTCTACGTCCCCGGTGCCTGGCTGCGGCACCGCGTCGGCGGCGCAACGACGCCGAACGACCTGACCCGCCGACTCTCGTCTTCGCACCACAACCTGGTGCGCTTCGCGCTCAAGTGTCTCCCGGCCACCCAAGCAGCGCGTGTCATCGCGGGTGAGCTACTGCGACTCCCCGCGCATCCGCGTCTCATCACGGCCGGGCTACTCGCCGTCGCCCATGAGCTGCCGGAGATCCTCCGCCTCCGTCGGCGAGCACGCCCGTCGCACGCACATCTCGAGTGGCTGCTCGGCGGAATGCCCGGGTGAGACAGCGCGCCCTGATCGTCTCGAACGACCATGTCGGGACTTCAATGGCCGGCCCGGGCATCCGCGCTCACCGCTTCGCCCTCGAACTCGCTCGCGACTTCGATGTCACCCTCGTCGTGCCGTTCGCGACGGATCTCGTCGACGGCCGGATCGAGATCGTGCACGACAATCCCTGGGACCCGGCACGAATGACCGCGTGTGTTCGCGGCTACGACCTCGTCGTCGCCCAGCGGCTACCGGTTCCGACGATGCGGGCGCTCGTGCGCTCACCCACACGTGCGATCTACGACCTCTACGCTCCCGTGACGCTCGAGCAACTCGCCCTCGACGCGCAGGAAAGCCCATCGCCGCTCCGGGACGCAATGGCTCGACTGAACGACCTCACCCAGCAGGTGGTGCTCGAGACGGGGGACGCCTTCGTCTGCGCCAGCGAGAGGCAGCGGGACTTCTGGCTCGGCGGACTGGCCCGGGCGGGACGGCTTGACGGCAAGCGGTACAGGCACGATCCGACGTTGCGGTCGCTGATCGATGTCGTCCCGTTTGGGATCGATGCCGAACAGCCGCGGCCCGGGCCGGCGATGCGGCAAGTCGTTCCGGGCATCGGTCCGGCCGATCGCATCCTGCTCTGGCCCGGCGGGATCTGGAACTGGTTCGATCCTTTCACGGTCATCCGTGCCGTCCACGAGCTGTCGAGCCGCCACCCGGATCTGCGGCTCTTCTTCCTAGGCATCGGCCACCCCGCTCCGGGGGTGCCGGGGATGCCGCACTCGGCGATGGCGGAGAAGGCGGTGAGCCTCGCCGAAACGCTCGGAGTGCGTGACCGCGTCGTCTTCTTCAATCTCGGTTGGGTCCCCCACGCCGAGCGCGGCCGCTACTTTCTCGAGGCGGACCTCGCGGTGTCGGCACACTTTGACCACCTCGAGACGCGCTTCGCGTTCCGGACACGCCTCCTCGACTGCTTGTGGGCGGGTCTACCGATAGTCACGACGCGCGGCGACTCGCTCGGTGACCTGGTCGTGACCGGCGGCGCCGGGCACGCCGTGGACTTCGGCGATGTCGAGGGGTGGGTGGACGCACTCGAGGGGCTGCTTGGTGATGCCACCGCGCTGCAAGCGTCGCGTGCTGCAGCCGCCCGCCTGCGCCCGGCTTTCGAGTGGCCCGCCGTGCTCGAGCCGCTGCGCCGGCTTGCCACGGCTCCGGCAGCGCTCCCGCCGACCGGGAGGCTACGCTGCGCGGCGGCGTTCGGGTACCTCTCGTTGCGTCTCCGGATTGGCTACGCACGGCATGGCTGGCGCGGCGCCGCACGGCGGTTGCTCGCGAGGGTGAGATGAGCCGGGAGATGCGGCAAGATCGCTTGGATACGCTAAGCCCACATGGCGACGCCCGCCCCAGCCGAATCGGGTGCGCACCGCGCCCTCTGGCGCCGCTTCCGTCACAACCTGCGGATTCTCCACGTGCTGGCGGCGATGGACTTCAAGCTGAAGTACGCGGGCTCGGCGCTCGGGTACGTGTGGTCGGTCGTGAAGCCCCTGGCACTGTTCACGATGCTGTACCTCGTTTTCGGCCGCATCTTCGACCTGCGCACGATCTCCGCGTACTACCCCCTCTCCTTGCTGATCGGCATCGTCCTCTTCACCTTCTTCGCCGAGGCGACGAGCCTGGGCATGGCGTCCGTCGTCGAGCGAGCCGAGCTGATCCGGAAGCTGTCGTTCCCGCGGCTCGTCATCCCAACCTCAAGGACGGTTGGCGTCGCGATCACCTTCGCCGTGAACGTCAGCGTCATTGCCGCGTTCATCGCCTGGAACGAGATCCGTCCGAACTGGAACTGGCTGCTGCTGGCGCCGCTCTTCGTCGAGCTCTTCCTCTTCACGCTCGGGGTAACACTGATTCTCGCCACGCTCTTCGTGCGACTACGGGACGTCGGCCAGATTTGGGAGCTCTTCTCCCAGCTCCTCTTCTACGCGACGCCGATCATCTACCCGATCGGCTTTCTGCCGCCGTGGGCGCGCAACATCGCGTTTCTGAGCCCGTTCACGCAGGTGCTCCAGGACGTGAGGGCTATCGTGCTCTACCAGGACCTGCCGGAGAACAGGATCACCGCAGCCGACGTCTTCGAGGGGTACGGCGGCCGCTTGATTCCGATCGGCATCGCAGCCGTCGTCTTCGTCGTCGGAGTCGTCGTCTTCCGGCGTGCGGCTCCCTCGTTCGCGGAGCGTGTATGAGCGGGCCGGCGATCGAGGTTGCCGCCCTCTGCAAGGCGTTCCGGCTTCCGCACCAGAAGCAGACGACGATCAAGGAGCACTTCCTGCACCCGTTCCGCAGAGTCACCTACGAGACGCAGCGGGCCCTCGACGACGTCTCCTTCTCGGTTTCGCCGGGCGAGTTCTTCGGGATCATCGGCCCGAACGGAAGCGGCAAGAGCACGCTGCTCAAGATTCTCGCGGGCATCTACCAGCCGGACCGCGGCACTGTTCAAGTCGACGGCCTGCTCTCGCCGTTCATCGAGCTCGGCGTGGGGTTCAACTTCGAGCTGAACGCGCGGGACAACGTGCTCATCAACGGCACGCTACTTGGCCTCTCCCGCCGCGACCTCGATGAGCGGTTCGACGACATCATCGGATTCGCGGAGCTAGAGCGGTTCGTCGACCAGCGGCTCAAGAACTACTCGTCGGGAATGCTCCTGCGCCTTGCCTACTCGATCGCGATTCAGGTCGAGTTCGACATCCTGCTCCTGGACGAAGTGCTTGCGGTCGGCGATCAGAGCTTCCAGATGAAATGCTTCGAGACGTTCGACGCCTTGCGGGCTGCAAGCAAGACCGTGGTCTTCGTCAGCCACGACCTGGCGTCGGTGAGCCGCTTCTGCGATCGCGTTGTGCTCCTCCAGCACGGTCGCATCGCCGGTTACGGCCCCACCTCGGAGGTGTTGGACCTTTACCTCGGCGGCATCGAGGGCGCGCCGATCCCGGCCGAGCCCGTTCGGTGAGCCCGTGCGCGTGAACCCACTTGGAGCCTGAGCGGATGTCGCAGCACTACCGCATCTTCGTCAGCGCCAACGGCAACATGTTCATGGCCGAGATCGCAGGCCTGATCGCGGCGGCTGCGACCGATCTGGGCCGATGGAGCACGGTCGTTCACGGCGGTCTACCCGGAGAGGCGGGGGACGGTGCCGTCGAGTTCGTCGTCGCACCTCACGAGTACTTCCCACTGCTGCGCGACCGGGTCGAGCGCGAGAAGCTAGCGTCGGTCGACTCATGCGTCTTGATCGCCACCGAGCAGCCCGGCACGTCGTGGTTCGAGACGAGCTTCGCCTACTGCCGCAACGCACGGCTCGTGCTCGACATCAACAAAGCAGGCGTCGCCGAGCTGCGTGCGCGAAGCGTCAACGTGCATCACCTTCCGCTTGGGTACCACTCCTCCCTCGACGAGTGGCGCGGCGAGAGCGGCCGCCCGCGGCCCGTCGACCTGCTGTTCATGGGTGCCCTGACACCGCGCCGCGAGATGTTCCTCGGCGAGCACGCGGCGGCGTTCGCACCGTTCGCGTCGCGCATCCTCCTCACCGACCCGACACGGCCGCTCATCGAGCCAGCGGCGAACTTCGTCACCGGACGCGAGAAGCACCTGCTGCTCGCGGGCTCGAAAGTCCTCCTCAACCTTCATCAGGGCGAGCAGCCGTACTTCGAATGGCATCGGATCGTGCCGGCGCTCGCGAACGGCTGCGTCGTTGTGAGCGAACCCTCCCGCGACTACGGTCCACTGCGAGCGTTCGAGCACTTCGTCGAAGCGCCCCTCGACACGCTTCCTGCCTACGTCGTCTCGCTCCTGGCAGACGAGGAGCGACGCGAGCGGCTCGCGGCCGAGGCTTATGCGTTTGTCCGCGCGGAACTATCGATGGCGCAGAGCGTCGCATTGTTGCCGCAGCTGCTCGGCGCCGGCCCGGCACACGGCCGCCGGCGATCGAGGGTTCCGGCTGCACGCGCTACCCTTCGCGTCGCCGTCGAGGCGCCTCGTCGGGGCGTCGCGACGGGTAAGCAGCGCGCCCGCTCCTGGGCGAGACAGCGAGCCGAGGCGGCAGTCGAGCGGTCGCCGTTTCCCCGCCTGCATGCCTCCTCGGTCGCGATGCAGGGCGCCTTGAAGACGATCCTGCTGAACCAAGCGGCGCTCCGGCGGCGGCTTGAGGCGCTGGAGGTCGAGCTCGCGACGGGAGAGCGGGAGCCGTTCGAGCTCGTGACGTCCGCGAGCTTCGACTCGCTCCGGACGCCGCAAGTCACGGTAGGCATCCCCCTCTACAACTACGAGCACCACGTCGAGACGTGTCTCGACAGCGTGCTCGCTACCCGCGGGATACTCGCGGAGACGATCGTCGTGGACGACCACTCGACCGACCGGTCCGCTCAACGCGTCCGGGAGTACATCGGACGTCACTCTCACCATCCGATCGCACTCGTAGCGAAGCGGGTCAACGGTGGCCTCTCGGAAGCGAGGAACACGGTCTTCGCGCACGCGCGGAGCGAGTTCATCTTCCTACTCGACGCCGACAACCTCGTCTACCCGGACGGGCTGCGCAAGCTTCTTGACGCGCTCGCCAGGTCTGAAGCCGCCTTCGCATACGGAATCCTGGAGCGCTTCGGCGAGCAGCCGGAACTACACGGTCGTACGCCGGGCCTCGTCAGTGCGCTGCCGTGGGACGTCGAGCGTCTTGTCTACGGCAACTACATCGACGCGATGGCACTCGTGCGGCGCTCCGCATGGGAGGCGGTCGGAGGGTTCAACCGCGAGCTCGACGAGCGGTTCGGAGGCTGGGAGGACTATGCGTTCTGGCTCGCGCTGGCCGAGCAAGGGCTAGAAGGTATTCTGGTTCCTGAAATCGTGGGTCGCTACCGCTCCCACCGCGGTTCGATGCTCTCCACCGTCAACCTCGATCTAGAGTCGATCTTCCGGTTCCTGCGCGCCCGCTACGCGACGCTCCCCTGGCCCGCAGCGTAGAGCGAGGCCAACTTGGCGGAACGTCAATTGGAGCGCCGCTCCTGCGCCTCGACCGTCAGTCGGATGTTCTCCTGGAGGAGCCTGAACACCTGCCGTGACCGCTCGGCCCCGAGGCGCGCCGTGCGCAATGCCAGTTCGGTGCTGTCGTCGATCGAGCCGAGCTCCGGGGCGAGGGCAAAGCGCAGCGGGTAGAGCTCGGTGTAGTTCAGTTCGAGCAGGCCGTCTGCTACGAAAGTCTGGAGGTCGTCGGGCCGGAGCCGAGGCCCCCAGCGCTCGAGGTAGAGACGGCCGTTGACGTCGTTGTCGAGCGAGCGGTCGCGCGAGGCGGACTCGAGGTGCATGAGCACGCTCTCGTGACAGTAGTGGACCTCGTGGCCGTGGCTCCCGGCTCGGAGGCAGAAGTCGACGTCCTCGTAGCCGTTCCGGTACGACTCGTCGAGCCCGCCGAGCGCGTCGAAGACGCCGCGACGGAAGAGCGCGCAGGCGCCCGTGACGATCTGGAACTGCCTTGAGCGCGACACGGCCGGGTGGTCGGCCGGGAATCCCGCATAGACGTGCCGCGGGTGCAGATCCTGGCAGATGGTGACGCCGGCGTGCTGCACCGTCCCGTCGGGGAAGAGGAGCTTTGCCCCGACGACCGCGGCAGCCGGATGTGCGTCCGCGTGCCTCACCAGCGCGTCGAGCCAGCCCGGCTCTGGAAGCGTGTCGTTGTTCAGGAGGACGAGGAACTCGCCGCCACCAGCCGCCGCCCCGTCGTTGCACGACCGGGCGAAGCCGGCGTTCTGCTCGTGCCGGACGATCCGGATCGCGTCTCCGAAGCGCTGGAGGCGCTCTCCGGTGTCGTCGCTGGAGGCGTCGTCGACGACGATCAGCTCGTAGGAGCATTGCGGCGGGTGTTCAAGTATCCGCTCGAGGCAGGCGATGGTGAGGGCCGCACGGTTGTAGACCGGTATCACGATCGAGCAGCGGGAAGCGGTGGCGCTCATCTGCTCTTCCAGCGTCGCGCGAGAGGAGCGAGCCGCCTGCGCAGCACGGTGTATCGGACACCGAGCTTCCAGATCCGGGTGTCGTAGGTTGATCGCAGCTCGTGATGCAACGCCTCGAGTGCGAGGTCTCTCTCGAGAAGCTGCTCGCCGAGCTCGAGGGCGACCTTGCGCAGGTCCTCGAGCTCGTCTACTCCGGCAAGGCGGCGGTCGTCGGCGTACGTCATGCTGTCGAGGATCGCATGGCGCCCATAGTGTCTACCACCACCCGCAGCCGTGCTGAGGGCAGTTCCTGGTTCGCCGCCGCCGGACTGGCGCGATGAGCACGGGGGGCAGGCCCCGTGAGCTGGCGCCCGCGCCGGAGCTGCTGTACCTGCTCGAAATCGGACGCGGTGTCTCGACGATAGTCGCGCCCGAAGACGAAATGTTCACGGGGTCGCGGGAGCACTACTTCCTCGTCGGGCGGTCGGCGTTCGACGCGATCTGTCTTGCGCTGAAGGCGGCCGGGAAGAACGACGTCCGTCGGATCCTCGACCTTCCGTGCGGCCACGGTCGCGTGCTCCGGTACCTTCGCGCCGCGTTCCCCGACGCCGAGCTGACAGCATGCGATCTCAATCGGTCTGGCGTCGGATTCTGCGCGGAAACG
>Ga0136620_10000341_pt1 | contig 21599 bp, 16 predicted proteins | sample AntDrymUQ4162106_2_FD_104806 | JGI IMG/M metagenome (GOLD analysis project Ga0136620, IMG submission 104806) | Polar desert sand microbial communities from Dry Valleys, Antarctica - metaG UQ416 (21.06) | ecosystem: Environmental > Terrestrial > Soil > Desert | place: Antarctica: Dry Valley... | reverse complement strand
GAGGTCTACGCACCGCTCGCGCACCACCTCGGCATCCACACGATGAAATGGCAGCTCGAGGACCTCGCGTTCGAGGCGCTTCACCCGCGGAAATACACGGAGATCAAGGCGATGGTCAGCGAGCGCCGCGCCGATCGTGAGGAACACGTCCGGGAGGCGGCTTACGTCCTCCAGCGTGAGCTCGACAAGGTGGACATCCCCGCCGACATCTCCGGCCGGGCGAAGCACTTCTACTCCATCTACGACAAGATGGCCAAGAAGGGCAAGGAGTTCAACGAGATCTACGACCTCACCGCGATGCGCGTGATCGCAGAGCGCTCCGGCGAGGAAGGGACGCGCGATTGCTACGGCGCGCTCGGCCTGATCCATTCGCTCTGGAAGCCGATGCCAGGCCGCTTCAAAGACTACGTCGCGATGCCCAAGCTGAACGGCTACCGCGCGCTCCACACGACGGTGATCGGACCTCAGGGGCAGCCGCTCGAGATCCAGGTTCGTACGCGCGACATGCACGACACGGCCGAGCTCGGCGTAGCGGCCCACTGGCTGTACAAGCGTGGCGGCAAGGGGCGGGTGCCCGACGAGCAATGGGTCGCCCGCGTCCGGCAGCTCATGGAATGGCAGGACGAGGCCGATCCGGGCGAGTTCAAAGAGTCCATGCTGGGCGACCTCTTCGTGGACGAGGTGTATGTCTTCACCCCGAAGGGCGAGGTCAAGATGCTCCCGGCCGGCTCGACGCCGATCGACTTCGCGTACGCCGTGCACACGGACGTCGGCCATCGAACCGTCGGCGCACGCGTGAACGGCCGGATCGTCCCGCTCCACTACCAGCTCCAGAGCGGCGACTTCGTCGATGTCCTGACGACCAAGACGGGACGGGGTCCCTCGCGCGACTGGCTCTCCGTGGCGAAGTCTTCCCGCGCCCGGAACAAGATCCGCCAGTGGTTCTCCCGCGAGACCCGGGAGGACACCGAACAAAAAGGCCGTGAGTCGCTGGAGCAAGCGCTGAAGGCGCAGAAGCTGCCCTACAGGAAGATCGCCGGCTCGGCCGTGCTCGCACAGGTGATCCGCGAGGCCGGGTACAAGAAGGCCGAGGACTTCTACCTGTCACTCGGGTCGGGGAAGCTGAGCTCGACGCAAATCGTCGACAAGGTCCTCCAGCGGCTCAAGACCTCGGACGTCGCGCGCGAGGAGACCGTCCCGCTGAAGCCGCCACGGTCGAAGGAGACCGTCGGGAGCGACCAGCTGGGGATCACGGTCGAGGGTGTCAAGGACGTGCTCGTCCGGGTCGCGAAGTGCTGCACGCCGGTTCCGAGTGATGAGATCGTCGGGTACATCTCGCTCGGCAAGGGGATCACCATCCATCGGGAGGACTGTCCCAACGTCAAGGCACTCCGGCGGAACCCCGAGCGCTTCACGCCGGTGACCTGGGAGGGCGGCTCCTTACAGAGCTTCCGCGTCCAGATCGCGGTCGACGCCTGGGATCGACCGCATCTGCTCGAGGACGTCGCCCGGACGTTCGCCGAGCACGGTGCGAACATCGTTTCCTATGGAGGGTCCGTCGAGGATCAGCTCGCGAAGAACTGGTACACGGCCGAGGTGGGTGACGTGAAGGTCCTTCGCGGCCTTCTCGGCTCGCTGCGGAACGTCGATTCCGTGTTCGACGCCTACAGAGTCACTCCGAGCTAAACCCCTCGAACTAGGGAACGTGTTCCGCCTTCGGATGCCCGAAAGTGGGCGGAAACTCCTGCTACTTGCCCAGAATCACCCGCTCGAGGGATCATCCCCCGAACAAGGGGGGTACCTCGAACGAGGGATAGACGGGGGTCTGGGGGCCACTACAACGAGTACAGGGGGAGAGGGCAGAAAAGCTGCGGCGCCCACTCACTACGGTGGGTGGGCGCGCAGCCCTCAGACAGAGTTTTCTCGAGGTACGGGAGCCGCTCGAGACGCCTTTACCGAATCTCGGCGTTTTCTCCTTCGAAACCACGCACCCGCTCCTTGAACCAGTCCGGGATCTCGGAGGCTTTGCGTTCCTCGAGATCGACGAGGACGAGCGTCTGGCTCGCCGTGACCATGAGGCGGTCGTCCTCGGCGCGATAGGCCGCGCACTCGTACCCCACGCTCGTCCGCCCGATTCGCGCGATCCGGATGAAGACCTCGATCAGGTCGTCGAAGCTCGCGGGTGCGACGTACTCGATCGACGTCGCGCGCATCACGAATTGACGCTCTTCCTCTGCGCTCGTATAGAGCATGTCCAGGTGGCGGTGGTACTCGACGCGCGCCAGGTCGAAATAGGGGAAGTAGCGTCCGTAGTAGACGATCCCTTGAGCGTCCGTGTCCGAGAAGCCGACGCGCGTCAGCGCCGAGTACTTGAACGGCGGCTTGCGATCGGTGAGGCGGCCGGCCCCGAGCATTAGATGGTCGATGCCACGATCTCGGGCGTCCGGATGCACGATTTGACGCGTCTGGGCCGCGACCGTCCGCTTCGACGCCCCAGAGCGGCCAGCTCGCGTCCCGGAACGAACGATCTCATGGCATCACCCATTAGGAGCGGATCACGTCGAGGACCTCTTCGCGCTTCTGCTCCATCCGTTCCTCGGAGAGCGCTTCGAGGTTGAGCCGCAGCAGGGGCTCGGTGTTGGACGGCCGGACGTTGAAGTGCCAGTCCTCGCCGTCGACGGAAATCCCGTCGAGGTGCGACACCTGCCCCTCGTCCCTGAACTGCTCCTCAAGCTGTTGGAGCTTGAGCGCGACGTCCGGAACGGGCGTATTCAGCTCGCCGGTGAGGAAGTAGCGCTCGCGAAGCGGTCGAAGGATCTCGGACAGCTTCTGGCCCCTGTGTGAGACGAGCTCCAGCATGAGGAGGAACGGCACGACGCCCGAGTCCGCCTGGCTGAACTCGCGAAAGTAGTAGTGCCCCGAGACCTCGCCGCCGAAGACCGCGCTTTCCTCGCGCATTCGATGCTTGATGTAGGCGTGACCGACGCGGTTGATGAGGGCAACGCCCCCGGCGCGCTCGATCGCCTCCCGGACGGCCCAGCTCGCACGGACGTCGTAGATGACTTTCGCGCCCGGTTCGCGCTTGGCGAGGATCGATTCGGCAAGGAGCGCCGTCACGAAGTCGCCCGGGACGAACTCGCCGGTGTCGTCGACGAAGAAGCAGCGGTCGGCGTCCCCGTCGAAGGCGACGCCGAAGTCGGCGCCCTCCGAGGTCGTGCGCTCGACGATGAACTCGCGGTTCTCGGGCAGGAGCGGGTTCGGCTCGTGGTTCGGGAAGTTCCCGTCCGGCTCGAAGTAGCAGCGAACCGCCTCGACGGGAAGGCGTTCCAGCACCGGCGGGAGCATTGCGCCGGCCATGCCGTTCGCGGCGTCGACGACCACTCGGAGCGCGCGGATCGCGGAGACGTCCACGAACGAGAGCACGCGTTCGACGTAGGCGGGCCAGACGTCGTAGGCGGAGACCTGTCCCGGGGCCTGTCCCTCGGGCACGTGCAGAAGAGCGAGAGCACGGTCACGGACATCGAGCAGGCCCGACTCGCCGCCCACCGGCAGGGCGCCGCCTCGCACGATCTTCATCCCCGTGTACTCCTTCGGGTTGTGGGAGGCGGTGACGGCGATGCCCCCGTCCAGGCCGAGCTCGCCGACGGCGAAATAGAGCATCTCGGTACCGACGAGCCCGATGTCGAGCACCTCGGCGCCCGCCTCGGACGCTCCTCGAATCGCCTCGGTCGCCATCGAGGGCGAAGAGAGCCGCATGTCGCGTCCGACGGCCATCCGGCGAGGCTGGAACTGCTCGACGTAGGCGCGTCCGATCGCATACGCGCCTTCCTCGTCGAGCTCGTGCGGGTAGAGCCCGCGGACGTCGTACGCCTTGAAGACCTTCGGGTCGAGCACGGGCCGATGCTACGTGGAGGGAACATCGTGCGCGGTTCCGGTGTAGAGAGTGCGGTGAGGACGTTTGCGCATCTGCCCGTGGCTGCGGCCGCGCTTGTTCTCGCCGGCTCGGCCGGCGCGAAAGGTCTGCCGCCTGAGCGTGTCTGCGGAGAGTCCGCCTGCCTCCAGATCGACGGCCGGTCGGCGTCCGCGATCGTCGTCGACGGCAATGCGGAACGCCCCATGCCGCCGGAGGGCGCCTACTACCGGCTCGACTACTCGATCGACGGCAGTGGGCCTCCGTACAGCTTCTCGCATCTGTTCGTCACGTCCGGAAATTTCGTGGGCGTCGACACCTGGGCCGCGGGAGGGGTCCGCTGGTTCGCGCTTTACGGGCAGGGCCTCGATCGGCTCCGCGCCGCCACCCGTGACCTGGAGCCGTTCGCGGCACCGGAGGTCTGGCCGGAGTCGATCGAGATCTCCAGCTCCACCCCCGCCGCCGATGGGGCCGAGGACGACGGCTGGGGCATCCGCCCCTGGCTGACCGCTGCACTCGTCGTCCTGCTCGGCCTCGCGGCCGCGGGCATTCTCCGAGTCCGGAGCCCGAAGACAGCGTAGAACCTTCGCGAGCGGGAGTTTCTGCGCCGGCCCGTTCGTTCTTACACTTGAGGCGTGGAGCGCAAGTTCGCAACGGTTCTGTTCGTCGACCTCGTCGGGTCGACGGCGCTCGTCTCGGGCACCGATCCCGAGGTGGCTCGCCGCCGCGTTCAGCAGTACTTCGACAAGGTCTCGCACTGCGTCGTCACCCATGGCGGGATCGTCGAGAAGTTCGCGGGCGACGCCGTCATGGCCGCGTTCGGAATCCCGCAGGCGCACGAGGATCACGCGGAGCGAGGCGTTCGCGCCGCTCTCGGGATCATCGAGGGCGTCAAGGAGCTCGGCCTCGAGGTGCGGATCGGGATCGAGTCCGGCGAGGTCGTCGTCGACTCCGCGGAATCCACGTTCGCCACCGGCGAGGCCGTCAACCTGGCGGCGCGCCTGCAGCAGGCCGCGCCTGTCGACTCGATCCTGATCGGGTCGGGCGCGCATCGACTGACACTGGGCCGCTTCGAGGTCGAGGACGAAGGGCCGGTGGAGATCAAGGGTCGTGCCGATCCCGTCTGGGCCTGGCGCGTCGTCTGCCTGGTCGGCGGGTCTCGGCGTCCGGCAGTCCATCGCGCGCCGCTCGTCGGCCGAGACGCCGAGCTCGAGCTTCTGCAGAACACGTACGAGCGAGCGTTGCGAGACCGCCGCGCGCACCTGTTCACGATCTATGGCGAGCCGGGCGTGGGGAAGAGCCGCCTCGCCGAGGAGTTCGTCAGCGGCCTCGAGTCCGCCACCATCCTTTTCGGGCGCGCGTTGCCCTACGGCGAAGGCGTGACCTACTCGGCGCTGTCCGACATGGTCAAGGTCGCCGCCGGGATCGCCGACGACGACCCGCTCGAGGACGCGCTCGAGAAACTCAGGGAGTGCTGCCCCGACGAGGCCGTCGCCGACCTGCTCGCGCTCGCCTCGGGCGTGCTCGAGGCCGTCAAGGGTGAGCGGAACCAGCAGGAGATCGCCTGGGCCGCCCGCGAGTGGGCGGAGAAGCTCGCCGAGCCACAGCCCCTGGTCCTCGTCTTCGAGGACATCCACTGGGCCGAGGATGCGCTGCTCGAGCTGGTCGAGCACATGGCCACCTGGGTCCGGAACGTTCCGATCCTCCTCCTGTGCCTCGCGCGCCCCGAGCTCCTCGATCTGCGAGCAGGGTGGGGTGGGGGCCGGGTTCGAGCGACGGCAATCGAGCTCGAGCCGCTCGGGCACACCGACAGCGTCGCCCTCATCGAGGCGCTCGCCGACGGCGAGCTGGCCGGCGGTGCGGTGCAGGCGCTGCTCGAGAAGACCGAGGGCAACCCGCTCTTCGTCGAGGAGACGATGCGAATGCTCTCCGAGGCCGCAGAGAACGGCCAGGCCGGTGGGATCGAGCGCATCCCCGGGACGCTTCAGGCTCTGATCGCGGCACGCATCGATCATCTTCCGGCCGGCGAGAAGGAGTTGCTCCAGTGCGCCGCCGTGATCGGGCGAGTCTTCTGGAAGGGCGCGATCGAGCATCTCGCTCCCGACGAGCCCGACCTCGAGAGGCTGCTCGACGACTTGCTCCTACGCGAGTTCGTCTCGGAGGAGCCCCGCTCGACGATCTCGGGCGAGGTCGCCTACCGCTTCAAGCACGTCCTCATCCGCGAGGTCGCCTACGGCGGGCTCTCGAAGTCGGCGAGAGCCGCGTACCACGAGCGGTTCGCCGAGTGGCTCTCCGACCGCGCGGCCGACGAGCTGCTCGAGGTTCGCGCATACCACCTCGACCAGGCGACGGCGTTGCTCGCCGAGCTGGACGGCGCCCCGCCGGAAGCGCTCGCTCAGGAGGCGTCGAGGGCGCTCGAGGAGGCCGGCCGGCGCGCGCTCGCACGAGAGGCCAATGCGACGGCGAGAAAGCTGCTCGTCCGAGCGGTCGAGCTGGAGTCGACGCTCGAGCGCCGCTACCAGGCCGCTCGCGCAGCGTGGCGCATGAGCGATTTCCCGGTTCTCTCCGCAGAGATGGAGGACATCCTGCGGGACGCGCGAGAGGCCGGCGACAAGGTGCTGGAGGCCCGGGCGCTCGCGGCGCTCTCCGAAGTCACTCTCTTGCGGGAGGCCGACGTCGGGCGCGCCGAGGAGCTGGCGCGAGAAGCGCTCGACGTGGATGTCGACGACGACGGTGAAAGCCGCATCGACGCGCTGAAGATGCTCGAGACCGTTGCCTGGTGGCGCGGCCGGCTCACGGAATCCGAGTCCTTCATCGAGGAACGGCTCGAGATCGCACGGCGACTCGGCCGTGTGGAAGTCGAGAGCGAGGCTCTCCTGTCACTGGCCGGGATCTACACGTTACGGCGAGAGGACGACCGCGCGGAGCCGCTGATCGCGAGAGCCCAGGCCATGGCCGAGCAGAGCGGCTCGCTGACGGCGAGAGCTCATGCGTTCATGCAGTCCGGCGAGCTCCATGCCTGGCGCCGGCGCGACGACGAAGCGCTACGGGAGTACGCCCGAGCACGCGACCTCTTCACCGATGTCGGCGCTGCGACCCACCTTGCCCGAACGATTCTGAGGACCGCGGTGATCGTTAGAAAGCGAGACGTCGCCGAGGCGGAGAGGCTGGCCCGTGAGGCGATCCGGATCCTCAAGCCTCTCGAGGACAGGGGAACGTTGTGCGAGGTTCAGCGGCTCCTGGCCGAGCTTCTTCTCGAGCAAGGCAGGGTTGACGAGGCGGAGACCTACGCGCTACGGGCGGTCGAGACGGTCGGCCCCCAGGACGTCAGCTCACAGGCCTCGACGAAGAAATCGCTCGCGCTGATCCGTGCGCACCAGGGAAGAGACGACGAGGCCGAGGCGCTCTTCCGGGAGTCGATCGACATTCTCGAGCGGAGCGAGTACAGGCGATTCCTTTCGGATCCGCTGAAGGCGATCATTCACTTCTTCGAAGCCCGTGACCGCTTCGAGGACGCCGGTGCCTTCGAGGCGCGCCTCGAGGAGCTCCGGGCGGGAAGCGTCGCCGAGAGCGCCGCATAGATCGCCTGATGTGACTCCTCGCCCGGCGACTCGCTGATCACCGTCGCCACGCGGTGGAACCGACTTAGCGCCTCGCCCAGCGGCTCGGCCCGCAGTGTGCCCTCGCCGTAGGGCAGGTGCTTCGTCTCATTCCTGTTCGCGTACTGGATGTCCGAGAAATGGATGTGGAATGGCGCACCGGGCTCCAACAGTTGGTCGGCGAGCTCGAGGAGGCCGTGGAAGTCATCGGCGGCGAGAAACGCGCCGTCGGTGACGGCGTGCAGGTGCGCGAAGTCGAGAACCGGTCGGATCCAGCCACCGAGGCGCGTGGAGACGGCGAAGACGTCGTCGGCCGTTCCGAGCTCGCGAACCCGACCCATGATCTCGATGCCGAAGGGCACCGCCCGACTTTTGCCTTCGAGCCGCTCCCGAAGATCGGCGAGCTGCTCGCAGACGGCGTCGATTGCGTCCTCCCGGCTCCGGCCGAGGAGGAAGCCAGGGTGGAAGACCACCAGCTCCGCACCACACGCCGTGGCGATGCCGGCGGAGTGGTCGAGCATCCCAACCGCCATCCGGTGCTTCTTGTCCCGTTCGACGTGCCCCATGAAACCGGCGATCGGCGCGTGCACGGAGAGCACGATGCCGGCCTCGCGGGCAACCTCGCCCAGGCGTTCGGCCCAGGGGTAGTCCATCCAGAACTTGCCCTCGAAGTCGATCTCGCAGGCCGTGTAACCCCGCTCCAAGAGCAGCGCCACGGCTTCCTCGGGCGAGGTTCGCGAGGGGATGCGTGCCGGCCCGAATCGCAGCTCGCCCACGGGCTGAACCTACCCGATGAGGTTGCCGTCCGACCGCATTCCTACCCTGGTTTGCATGTCCAAGGGTCCCTCCAGGATCGACCTCCTCGAACTCGACATCGACCTTCGCCTGACCGACCTCTGGCGCGAGGCGGCCGAGGTCGGCGAGTGGAGCCTCGAAATCGTTGCCGCCTTTATGCGAGCGGCCTACGGCAAGGGGTATTGCGACGCTCTGACCGAGGACACGCCGGGCAGCCTCTGCGAGGAGCACGGCTACCGGATTCCGGCCCGCCGCGCCGCACTCAGCCGAGAGGGCTAGCCTCGTATCTAGACTTGAGGCGTGGCCCGCCGTAGCTCTCCGGCCCGTCTAGTCATCGCGCTCTCGGTTGCGGCGATGCTCGCCGTGTTCCTGCTCTACACGTCGATCGCCGGAGGGACGCCGCAGCTGCGGCCCAGCCAGCTCGCGGGCCGCACCGCCGAGGTCACCATCGTCGGCAAGGTTGTCGGGCCGGTGAGCGGCGACGCGCGCCGCGCTGGCCTTCGCTTTCGTCTCCAGGACGTCGAGGGCGATGCGAAGTCGGCCATCCGGGTCGTCTACAAGGGCTCGGTGCCGGACATGTTCCGCGCCGGGCGCGACATCTCCTTGAAGGGTCGGCTCCAGGGCGCTGTCTTCGTCGGCGCTCCTGGCACGCTCGTCACGAAATGCCCGTCGAAGTACTCGGCGAAGAAGTCGTAAGCCGTGGCTGAGCTGGGACGCGCAGCGCTGCTAGTCGCGCTGGGGGCTCTCGCGTTCTCCTCGCTGGTCGGCGGCTTCGCGGCCTGGTCGGGGCGGCGCCGCCTGGTTCTCGCGGCGCGAAACGCCCTCGTCGCTGCGTTCGGCGCTTCGCTCGTCGCGAGCGCCGTCCTCGTCGTGGCGCTCGCCTCGCGCGACTTCTCCTTCGAGTACGTCGCGAAGACGTCGAGCCGGGACCTTCCGCTCCTCTACGCGGTCTCGTCGTTCTGGGGCGGCCAGGAAGGTTCTTTGCTCTTGTGGTTGCTTCTCCTGACGGGATTCTCGACTGCGGCCGTCGCTCTCAATCGTCGACTGCGAATCGAGCTTCTCGCCTGGGTCGTGCCGGTCCTGGCGACGATCGCGCTGTTCTTCGCGGCGCTCCTCGTCTTCCTGGAGAGCCCCTTCCAGTTGCAGGCGGCTCCTGCCGACGGCGCTGGGCTCAACCCGAGTCTTCAGAACCCGTACATGCTCATCCATCCCGTACTGCTCTACCTCGGGTTCGTCGGCATGTCAGTGCCGTTCGCCTTCGCGGTCGCGGGCCTGCTCGCGCGCCGGACCGATGAATGGTGGGTCGTCGCGACGAGGCGTTGGATGCTTGCCGCCTGGCTCTTTCTCGGTGTCGGACAGCTCCTCGGTGCGCGCTGGGCGTATCTCGAGATCGGCTGGGGTGGCTACTACGGCTGGGATCCCGTCGAGAACGCGGCGCTGATGCCCTGGCTCATTGCGACCGCGTACCTGCACTCGATCATGGTTCAGGAGAAGAAAGGGATGCTCCGGGTGTGGAACGTCTTGCTCGTCATCCTGGCGTTCGAGCTTTCGATCTTCGGGACGCTGTTGACGCGGTCCGGATTGATCGAGTCCGTTCACGCGTTCGCGAGGAGTCCCATCGGCGCCTGGTTCGTCGCCTTTCTGACCCTTACGACGATCGCCTCGCTTGCGTTGGTCTTCGCGCGGCTGCCAATCCTGCGGACCCAGACGAAGCTCGAATCCCCCGTCTCGCGAGAAGCGACCTTCCTCTACAACAACCTCTTGCTCGTCGCCTTCTGCCTGACGATCCTCTGGGGCGTGATCTACCCACTCATCTCGGAGGCCGTGCTCGGCGAGCCGATCACCGTCAGCCAGCCGTATTACAACTTCTTTCTGAGAGCGTTCGGGCTTCCGTTGCTCTTGCTAATGGGAATCGGCCCACTGATCGCCTGGCGGCGCGCGTCTCTGCGCTCTCTCGGCCGCACGTTCATCTGGCCCTTCGGCGGCGCGCTGGCAAGCGGTGTCATTCTCGTCGCGGCAGGTGCGGGGTCGTCGCCTGCCGGATTGATCGCCTACACCTTCTCCGCCTTCGTGATGGGAGCGATCCTGCTCGAGTTCATCAGAGGAACACGAGCGCGGGCTGCTCTCTCGGGGCGGCCGGCGGCAGCCTCGCTGCTTTCGCTGATCTCTCTCAACCGTCGGCGCTACGGCGGCTACGTCGTTCACTCGGCCGTCGTTCTGCTCGCCGTCGGCGTGGCCGGCTCGAGTGCCTACCAGACCGTTCGTGAAGCGCGGCTCCTTCCAGGCGACACGCTGGCTGCAGCCGACTACCGCCTTCGCTTCGAGCGGCTCGCAGACCGGCAGGCCGCAAATCACAAGCGCCGGCGGGCCATCCTCTCCGTCGAGCGACAGGGACAGGCTGCGGGGACGCTCGAGCCGGGCAAGAACGTGTATCCGGTCAGCGAGCGTCAGCCGCTCTTTTCCACCGAGGTCGCCGTGCGAACGAACTGGCTTCGCGGCGAAGATCTCTATGTCGTCGCCGATCAGATCAACCCAGACGGATCCGTCGATCTGACGGTTTATGTCAAGCCGCTCGTCAATCTGATCTGGATCGGGGGCTTCGTGTTCATCCTGGGCTCCTTGATCGCCCTCTGGCCGGATGCGCGGGAGCAACGTCGGCTGGCGCTCCGCTACGGCGAAGCGCCGGTTGCGATCACCGCGTGAGCTGGGGACTCGTGGCCGGTGCGCTTCTCGCTGTGGCGACGGTCGTCGTGATCGCCCTTCCGTTCCTGCGGGCAGAGCTCGCACCGGAGGATCTCGACCCTGCGGATGAGCGTGCCCTTGCTGCGCTCGCCGCTGCCGAGGAGCACGACCGGGCGCTTGCGGCCCTCAAGGAGCTCGAATTCGATCACCGCACGGGAAAGGTGACGGACGACGACTACCGGCGTCTCGTCGGGCCGCTCAGGCGTCGCGCCGCCAGCGGCATGTTGTCACCAGAGGCGGCTACAAAGGCCTCTATGCAGCAGTTTTCTGCTTCCGAGTCCTCCTTCATCCGAGTTAGTCGCTAGTATCTCGTCCGCGTGCGGGAGGGAGGTCTCTCCGCCCCGCGAACACGGCCCCATGGCTCGACGTCTTGTCTGCAGCCTCGTTTTTCTCTTGCTCGTCGCGGCTCCTGCCTCGGGCGGTCTCTACGACCGCAAACAGGAGCTCGATCAACGCGCGGCGGAGCTCCGTGCCAAAGCCGACCAGGCTCGGGCGCGAGAGAGCTCGCTCAGCGCCGAGATCGCCTCCGTCTCCAAGCGGATCCAGTCGCTCGAAGCCGAAGTCGGCGATGTCTCCACCAGGCTCGTCTCGCTCGAGGAAGACCTCGCGCTCCACCGGCGGAAGCTCGACGCCGTCAAGGAGCTGTTCGCGATCCAGAGCGAGCGTCTCGACTTCCTCCGCGGGCAATACGACGTGGCGGAGCGCCGCTTGGCAGCCCGCCTCGTTGCTGTCTACGAGGGCGAGGATCCATCGACGCTCGACGTCGTGCTCGAAGCCCAGAGCTTCAGCGAGGCACTCGACCAGGTCGACTACCTCGATTCGATTGCGAAGCAAGACCGGCAGGTCGTGCATCACGTCGCCGGCGCGCGAGACCACATGAAAGTGCTGAAGACACGCACTGGGAAGACGAAGGCGCGCGTCGCCGCCGTCACGCGCGTGGTTCAGATTCGGGCCGACCAACAGCGGGCCGCCCGCGACCGGCTTCTCGCCTCTCAGCAAGGGCTTTCGGCAGCGAGAAGCTCGAAGCGGGAGAGCCTCTCCGACGCACACGAGGACGCCGAGCAATACGAGGGAAAGGCCGAGGAGCTCCTCAAGGTGAGCGCCCAACTCGCCGCCCGCATCAACTCCGCGCAGGCGGTGACGTATTCCTCGGCGTCAAGCGACTCTTCGCCCTCGTCGAGCGGGATGGTCTGGCCGGTCGGCGGCCCGGTCGTGAGCGAGTTCGGCTGGCGGTGGGGCCGGATGCACGAGGGCATCGACATCGCCGCCGGCTATGGAACGCCGATCCGGGCCGCGGCCTCCGGCACCGTCATCTACGCCGGCTGGATGGGGGGCTACGGGAACCTGATCATCATCGACCACGGTGGCGGGCTCGCGACCGCCTACGCCCACCAGTCGAGCTTCGCCATCGGGGGTGGGCCGGTCTCGCAGGGCCAGACGATCGGCTACATCGGCTGCACGGGACACTGCTACGGCCCGCACGTCCACTTCGAGGTTCGCCTGAATGGTGGAGCTGTGGATCCTCTCGGGTATCTCTAGCGTCCCTCCGCTTTCGCCGAACGGGCAGAGCCCCTTCCGCGGCGTGCTAGACCGTGAGTTGGACTAGGCGGAGATCGGGCAGGTTGCGCCAGGTGCCGTCCAGGTCGAACCCGTAGCCGACGAAGAACTCGTCGGGGACCGTGAAGCCGACGTAGCGCACCGGAATGTCCTCGACCATCCGCCGGTAGGGGCGGTCGAGCAGGGTCACCGCTGCGAGCGAGCGCGGGTTGCGAAGCGCGAGCGTCTTCGCGAGGTAGTTCAGCGTCAGCCCGGTGTCGACGACGTCTTCGACGAGCAGGACGTCGCGGTCGGTGATGCTCATGCTGAGATCCTTCAGGAGTCGCACCCGGCCGCCGCCGCCGCCGTTTCCCTCATAGCGCGCAAGCTCGACGAAGTCGAGGTTGTGGGCGATGGGCACGGCGCGCGACAGATCGGAGAGAAAGACGATCGCCGTCGTCAGCGAACCGACGAGGATCGGCTCGCGGCCCTCGTAGTCCGTGGCGATCTGAGCTCCCAGCTCGGCGACGCGGGCCCGGATCTCCCCGGCGGAGAGATAGACGTCCCCGATTCTGGGATCCGTGATTACGACGCCAGATCCAGTCGGTATCGCTGCGCCAGGCGCTCGATGTCGCGCCGGTAGAAGAGCTTGATGTTGACGTCCGGGTAGCGCTCCCGGAGCTTCCGCAGCTTGCGGTTCTTGCGCGTGACGAGCGATTGCTTCATCACGGTGAGCTCGATGTACAGGTTCTGCTCGGGCAAGTAGAGGTCGGGAGCGAACCCTTCGACGACCCGGCCGTCGGCGTCTTCCTCGAGAACGAACGTGCGCGGCTCGTACTCCCAGGGGATTCCGTAGTAGTCGAGGAGCTTCGCGCACTCGAGTTCGACCTCGTTCGCGAAGCGGGGTGGCTCCTTCCCACGATATGCCTGGAAAGCGGGGAGTTTTACGACCACCTGGGGCCGAGGATAGCAACGGCTTCGGACGCGGCCTGCCCGGGGACTACGCCCTACACTGGGAGCATGCCGGCCCCCGGGGAGTCCCTCACGATCGCGCACCTCTCGGACATCCATTGCGGAGGTCCCGACTTCGTGCCGAGCCTGATGGAGCGGGCGATCGCCGAGATCAACGAGCTCCAGCCCGACCTCGTGATCTGCTCGGGTGATCTGACGACTTTCGGGTTCAAGCAGGAGTACCTGATGGCCCGGGGCTACCTCGATCGCCTCGACTGCGAGCGGTTCGTCGTGATCCCGGGCAATCACGATTCCCGAAACGTCGGCTACATCCACTTCGAGGAGTTCTTCGGCGAGCGCCACTCCGTTCTGCGTCTGGAGGGAGTCACGGTCGTCGCGGTGGACTCGAGCGAACCTGATCTCGACCACGGCCAGATCGGCCGTGGTCGCTACTCGTGGATCGAGGAGCAGTTCGCCGGGCCCGCCGATCTCCGGATCTTCGTGATGCACCACCACCTCCTTCCGGTTCCCGGAACCGGACGGGAGCGCAACGTCGTCTACGACGCGGGCGACGTGATCGAGTGCCTTCAGGGCTGCGGCGTCGATCTCGTGCTCTCGGGCCACAAGCACGTGCCCTATGCGTGGCGCCTCGAGGACATGTTCGTCGTCAACACCGGCACCGTGTCGTCCACGCGTCTTCGTGGCAACACGAGACCCTGTTACAACGTGGTCGAGGTCGTCGGGAAGCACGTGGACGTGTGGCGTAAGTATCCCTTCCACGGCCAGGAGCGGATCATCCAGTTCTCGCTCGAGACGCGTGCCTTCGAGAAGTACACCGCACGGATCGAGGGCGAGGTGACCATCCGATGAAAGCACTGGCCTTGATCGATGGTGAGCATTACGCGCCGGTCGTGGCCGACGCGCTGAAGGAGGTGCCGCACGAGGTGGTCGGCGCGCTGCTCGTCGGTGGAACCGAGAAGCTCAAGGGCGAGGACGAGTACGGCGTCGACGTTGCGGAGGACTTCGACGACGCGCTCGAACGGTTTGATCCCGAGGTCGCTGTCGACCTCTCCGACGAGCCGGTCCTCGGGCCGCGCGAGCGCTTTCGCCTCGCGAGCCGGTTCCTGGCGCGGGGCGTCGCCTACGAGGGAGCCGACTTCGCGCTGAAGGTTCCGGCCTACGAAGAGTTCGACCTGCCGTCGCTCGCCGTGATCGGAACCGGGAAGCGGCTCGGGAAGACCGCTGTCACCGGCTACGTCGCGCGTCTCCTCTCGGAAGACCACGACCTCGTCGTGGTCTCTATGGGCCGCGGCGGTCCCGCCGAGCCGCAGGTCGCCGACATTCAGCCGACCGTCGAGGATTTGCTCGAGCTCTCCCGCTCTGGGGCGCACGCCGCGTCGGACTACCTCGAGACCGCGGCGCTCTCAGGCGTACCAACGATCGGGTGCAGGCGGTGCGGGGGAGGCCTTGCCGGCGTCCCATGGACGACGAATCTCCCGGAGGGGATGAAAGAGGCGCTCAGCCGCAGCCCGGAGCTCGTCCTGTTCGACGGCAGCGGCGCTGCGATCCCGCCCGTGGCAGCGCGCAAGCGGATCCTCGTCGCCGGTGCCCGACAGTCCACCGATCTCGTCGTCGGGTACCTGAACGCCTACCGGATCCTCGTCTCGGATCTCGTGATCCTCACGATGGCCGAAGAGGGCAGCCACCATCGGGAGCTCGCGGAGGCCATCCGCGAGGTGAAGGACATCCCCGTCGTCTCGACCGTCCTGAGGCCCAGACCCGTCGAGGCGATCGAGGGCAAGCGGGTCGCGTTCTTCACCACCGCCGACGAGTCGGCCTCCGATCTGCTCGGACGGCATCTGCGGGAGGAGCACGGTGCCTCCGACGTGACGGTCTCGTGCAACCTCTCCCGACGGGACGAGCTCCGAGCCGACCTCGAGCGGGCCGACGCCGAGATCTATCTGGTGGAGATCAAGGCAGCCGCGATCGACGTCGTCTGCGAGGCGGCGAGTGAGAACGGGACGCAGGTGGTGTTCGCGGACAACGACGTGCTTCCCCGCGAGGGTCAGCCCGACCTCGACAGTGCGATCAGGGCTCTTGCGGAGGCGGCCTGCGACGCTCCCCAGGCGGTGGGCACGTGAGCGAACGGCGCCATACCGACCCACTCCCGCTCGGAACAGATGAGCATCCGTACTCGAAGGGGCTCATGTCGCGTGCGCTGATGCGCTCCGGCGTCCCGGTCGACCGCGCCTACGAGCTGGCTCGGCGCATCGAGCAGGATCTCGCGGCGCGCGGAGAGCGGACCGCCGACATGGACAGGATCCAGGAGCTCGCCGCCGACGTGCTGGGAGAGGGGGACGGTGGGCTCGCCGTCGGGCGGTTGAGGCGTCTGCAGGAGCTCGACAAGCTCGATCTTCCGATCATCGTGCTCATCGGCGGAGCGACCGGCACGGGGAAGTCGACCGTGGCCGCTGAGGTCGCCTACCGACTCGGGATCACGCGCGTCACTTCCACGGACTTCGTGCGCCAGACGATGCGCGCCTTCTTCACCCCCGACTTCCTCCCGGCCATCCACTACTCGAGCTTCGACGCCGGCCGGGCTCTGCCGTCGGCGCAGGGGGAGGAGGTCGACCCGCTGCTCCACGGCTTCCTCGAGCAGACGCGCCACGTCCTGATCGGCGTCCAGGCTGCCATCGAGCGCTCACTCGAGGAAGGCTGGTCGATGATCCTGGAGGGCGTCCACCTCGTTCCCGGGCTCCTGCCGCGTGCGGTCGAGGGCGCACTCGTCGTGGAGTGTGTGGTCTCGATCGAGAACGAGGAGGCGCATGCGAATCACTTCTGGATTCGCGATGCCGCCTCGGAGGGAGTCCGTCCCCTCGACAAGTACCTCGAGCGCCTCGGCGACATCAGGTACATCCAGGACTACATCGTCGAGCGCGCCCAGCTCGAAGGTGTCCCCGTCGTCCAGAACTCGGAGCGCGAGAAGGCGGTCGGCGCGGTGATGGAGCTCGTGCTGGCCGCAGCCGACCGGTTCCAGAAGGTCTCGGCATGACCGACGTGGCGGCTCGCCCCGATGGCGCCGGCGCCGGCGGCGAAGGCATCGTGCGAAACTGTTTATGCGAGAGCTTCGCCCGCTCGACGGAGCGAGCTGCACTCGCGAGCGCCCGCTGGCTGGGTCGAGCAGACGAGGTTGCCGCGCAGGAGGCCGCGTCGTCCGGGATGCTCGACGCCCTCCAGAAGCTTCCGATCGACGGCACGGTCATGATCGGCGCCGCAGGCGCCGGCGAGGAGCTCCAGGCCGGCGAGAAGGTCGGTTCGGGCGGGGAGGAGGTCGTGCTCGCCGTCGACCCGCTCGAGGGGAGCGGGATCGTCGCGCGGGGAGGGAGTGGGGCGATGTCGATGATCGCCGTCGGCGAGCCTGGATCGCTGCAGACCCTCCCGGACATGTACATGCGCAAGATGGCCGTCGGGCCCGTGGCGAGGGGGACGATCGACCTTCGTCGGCCGGTCGGCGAGAACATCGAGGCGATCGCGGAGGCGTTCGGGCGGCGTGTCGGCGACGTCACCACGATCGTGCTCGAGCGGCCGCGACACCACGATCTGATCGAGGAGATCCGCGCCGCAGGCGCCCGGATCAAGCTGATCCAGGACGGCGACGTGACCGCATCGATCTCGGCGGCCATCCGTGGAACGAACGACCACCTGGCGATCGGCATCGGCGGCACGAGGCAAGCGGTCCTCGCGGCGGCGGCCCTTCGGTGCCTCGGCGGGGATCTCCAGGCCCAGCTCTGGCCGGTGACGCGGCGCGAGATCGAGGAGGCGGGCGAGCAGGGGGTCGAAGATATCGAGCGGGTGTTCACCACCGACGACCTCGCGCCGCAGGACGCGATCGTCTGCGCGACCGGGGTCTCGAACAGCGATCTCCTTCGCGGGGTCCGCTTCCGCGCCGACAGCGCCTGGACGCACACGCTCGTGATGTGCATGCGCTGCAACTGGGTCCGGTTCACCGAGGGGATCCACTTCTTCCAGCGCGACCGCCGCGAGGAGGTTCGCTTGCCCGGCTTTTAGCCGGTCTCACGACCTTTTCGCGGAAAGTCTTGCGACTTTCCGCGACCTTCCGGAAGCCGGGCGGCGCCTTGCGCCGCGCGGCGCGCTGGCTAGTGTGAGACGGCTCCACCCGGCTTCCCTGGAGCGAAACGGGCTAAGCCCGTTTCGCGGCGGCTTGTGGCGCTACCCTGGCAGCGTGGCTACGCGAGAAGAGGTCGTCGAGGCACTACGCCAGGTCGAGGATCCCGAGCTCGGGATGGACATCGTCGATCTCGGGTTGATGTACGACGTTGAGATCGACGGGCCGAAGGTGAAGGTGATCTACTCGCTGACCTCGATGGGCTGCCCGGTCGGGCCGATGATCCAGGAGCAGATCGCCGAGGTCACACGGGCGGTCCCCGGCGTCGAGGAAGTCGAGACCGAGTTGACCTGGGATCCTCCCTGGTCGCCCGAGAAGATGTCCGACGACGCCAAGTTCATCCTCGGCTTCGGCTAGGGCCCTCTGGCCGGCGTCGGCGCCCGCCGGGCTGGCGCCGGCCGGGTGACGTCCCGAGAGCGGCCCTAGCTTCGCGAAAAGAAAGAGCGGGGCCGAAGCCCCGCTCTCGGTATCTGAACGACTCGCGCTAGCGCGCGGGCGAGGTCGTGCTGGCCGTCCCGCCTCCCCGGTACTCTCGCTCGATGCGCTCTAGCTCTTCATCGGAGCCCTGGCGCACCGGCCCCTTGAACCACTTGTGGGCCGACAGCACGTACCAGCCACCGAAGAACAGGAGCGCCGCGCCGACGAGGATCGGAGCGTAGTTCAGTGCCTCCCACGTGAACTCGTCCTCCCACGGGACGCTCGCCTTGTAGGGCGGCAGAAGGAAGATCAACGTGATGAACGCGACCCAGACGATCGCGACCAGGTCGATCCACTTGTAGTGCGAGCCCAGGCTCCACGCGCCCGGCTCGAAGCGGTCGCCGAGCCGGAAACGGAGGATCACCGGGAGGATGAACGCGATGTAGAGGCCGATCACGGCGATTCCGGTGCCCACGAGGTACCCGACGAGGTAGTTCCAGTACGCCGGAACCATCACGAGCGCCGAGAGCACGACGATGGCGAGCACCGCGGTCTGTGGCACCCGGTTCTTCCCGACTTGTCGCCAGAGCCGATGACCAGGGACCGCGCCGTCCCGCGAAAACGCGAAGAGCATCCGCGAGGCGGACGTGATCGAGGCGGTCACGCAGAAGAACTGCGCGATCACGCAGATGAAGAGCAGGAACTCAGCCCATCCCTGGCCCATCGATTCCGCCCAGCTCCAGGGAACGAGGAACGCGATGTTGTCGATTGCTCCCTGCGTGCTCGGGATCGCCAGGGTGACGGCGAGGAGCAGGATGAACCCGAAGACGACCGAGACGACCACGGACATGTACATCCCGATCGCCGCCGAGCGCGACGCATTCCGCGTCTCCTCGGCCAGGTGGGCCGAGGCGTCGAAGCCGGTGATCGTGTACTGGGCCATCAGGAGGCCGGTCAGGAACACGTAGATGAAGAGGAAGCTGCCGAAGTTCTCGTTTCCCGAGCCGAACCCGGTCGCGTTCACGGTCTCGCCGAAGGCATATCCCAGCGATTGGTGTTTGTCGGGAACGATCAGCAGGATTCCGACGATGACGAGCACGCCGACGATGTGCCAGTAGGCGGAGATCCTGTTCAGGAGCGACGTGATGCTGACGTGCATCAAGTTGAGAACCGCCGCCGCCGCGAGGAAGATCGCGTAGAGGAGGTAGATGTATTCCTTCTCGTTCGGGTAGTCGAACCAGAAGTTCAGGAGCGCGGTTCCGAACGTGGCGAGCCCGTATCCGATTGCCGCAGTCACGGCGATCTGGCCGATCAGGTTGAACCAGCCCGTGAACCAGCCCCAGGCCGGGCTTCCGAGCTTTGACGCCCAGTAGTAGAGGCCGCCCGCAGTCGGGTACGCGGAGGCGATCTCCGCCATTGCGAGCGCGACGATCGTGCTCATCGCACCGACGAGGAGCCACCCCCATGTCACGGCGACGGGTCCCCCTTGCCCGAACGCGATGTAGTACGAGGTCAAGCAGCCGGCGAGGATCGAGATGATCGTGAAGGAGATGGCGAAGTTCTCGAACCCGCCCATCCCTCGAAACAGCACTTGCGCATAACCCAGCCGGTGGAGCATGCCTTCGTCGTCGTGCCCTCCGCGTGTCTCAGCCGCAGGTTCCGTGCTCACTGGAGCCTCCGTTCTTTGATGCCGTGTAGCGGCAATTGACCCACCTTTGTGGGGTCCATGTCAATTCGCTACGCGCGAACCCGTTCGCTCTTCGGGTCGTACAGCGGCTCTGCGGCGATCGCGCCGGGGATCCACTCGCCAAAGATCTCCACCTCCACGGGTTGCCCAACCTCCGCGTTTGCAGCGGGAACGTAGGCGTACGCAATCGATTTCTCGACCGTGTAGCCGTAGCCGCCGCTCGTGACGCGCCCGACCAAGTCGCCGTCGATTCGAACCGGCTCGGAGCCCAGTGCGACCGACCGGGGGTTCTCCAGAGCGATGCAGACGAGGCGGCGCTCCGGCTCCCGTTTCTCGACCAGCGCGTCGCGGCCGATGAAGTCGCCCTTGTCGAGCTTGACCGCGAAGCCGAGTCCGGCCTCCCACGGCGTGTCCTCGGGCGTGATGTCCGCACCCCAGACGCGGTAGCCCTTCTCGAGGCGGCAGGAGTCGATCGCCTTGTAGCCGCCGGCCAGCAGGCCGTGCTCCCGGCCCGCCTCCCAGATCGTGTCCCAGAGGCGGAGGCCGAACTCGGTCGGGCAATAGAGCTCCCAGCCGAGCTCGCCGACGTAGGTGACGCGCAGCGCCAGGCAGGGAACCGAGCCGACAGCAAGCTCGCGGGCTCGCATGTACGGGAAATCCAGCGGCCCCGTCAGCGGCTCGAGGATCTCACGCGACTTCGGCCCCCAGATCCCGAGGCAGGCGAGCTGGGACGTCAGATTCTCGACGCGCACGGAGCCGTCCTCAGGCGCGTGCGACCGGATCCAGGCCAGGTCGTGCTGGCCGAACGCCGTCCCCGTGACGATTCTGAACCTGTCCTCCGCGAGCCTCGTGACCTTGAAGTCGCACTCGATGCCTCCGCGCTCGTTGAGCATCGACGTGTAGGTGATCGCGCCGACCTCGCGGGCGACCTTGTTGTCGCACAGCCGCTCGAGAAACTTTGCAGCTCCTTCCCCCGACACCTCGATCTTCGCGAAGGACGTCTCGTCGAAGATCGCGGCCGCCTCGCGGGTGGCGCGGTGCTCGACGCCGATCGCCGGCGACCAGAGCCGGCCGGCCCAGCCTCTCGGTCGGAGCGATTCATCGCCGGCAGCCGCGTTGGGCTCGAACCAGTTCGCGCGCTCCCAGCCCGACTTCTCGCCGAAGGCGGCGCCGAGCTCAGCCAGTCGCGGGTAGGCCGGGGAGAGGCGAAGGGGCCGGCCCGCCCGGCGCTCGTGGCCGGGGTACTTGACGTCGTAGTAGGTCGAGTAGACCTCGACAGTGCGGGCAAGCGTGTAGTCGAGGCTTCGGTAGTGGCGGCCGAAACGTCGCGAGTCCATCTCCCAGACGTCGAGGCTCGGGATGCCCTCGATGATCCACTCGGCGACGAGCTTTCCCATCCCGCCGGCGCCGGCGAGCCCGTGCGCGCAGAAGCCTGCGGCGACCCAGAAGCCGCGGACGTCGGTGGGACCGAGAATGAACTCGCCGTCGGGCGTGAAGGCCTCGGGCCCGTTCACCAACCGGACGACCTCGGCCTCGGCGAGCATCGGAACCCGCACGATCGCGTTCTCCATCAGCTCCTGGAAGCGGTCCCAGTCCTCTTCCAGCAGGCGCCCGTTGAAGTCGTCCGGGATGCCGTCGAGGCCCCAGGGAGCTGGCTCCCGCTCGTAGCCGCCCATGCAAAGCCCGCCGACCTCCTCCCGGAAGTAGCACAGGTTGTCAGGGTCGCGCATCGTCGGCAGGTCCGGCCTGACGCCGTCGATCTCGTTCGTGAACAGG
>Ga0136620_10000340_pt1 | contig 21645 bp, 19 predicted proteins | sample AntDrymUQ4162106_2_FD_104806 | JGI IMG/M metagenome (GOLD analysis project Ga0136620, IMG submission 104806) | Polar desert sand microbial communities from Dry Valleys, Antarctica - metaG UQ416 (21.06) | ecosystem: Environmental > Terrestrial > Soil > Desert | place: Antarctica: Dry Valley... | reverse complement strand
TTCGCCACCGAAGGATTCTTCGCCTTGGCGCCCGACCTCTTCCGAGGCGAGACCACCGACCAGCCCGACGAGGCCGAGCAGAAGATGATGGCCATGTCGATGGACCAGGCCGAGAAGGACATGCGCGGCGCCGTGGACTTCCTGGCCTCGCAGGAGGGTGTGCAGGGAGACGGCGTGGGGTCGGTCGGCTTCTGCCTGGGCGGTGGACTGTCGGTGTGGGCCGCCACCATCAACCCTACGGTCGACGCGGTGGTCACCTACTACTACGTGATGCCGCACGGCAAGCCGGACTTCTCGAAGATCGACGCCCCGGTGCTCGGCCACTTCGGCACCGCCGACGATTTCGTGGCGGTGGACGACGCCAAGGCGCTCGAGTCGGAGATCGCCGAGGCCTCGGGGCAGCCCGTGGAGTTCGAGTACTACGAGGGCGCGGGCCACGCCTTCTTCAACGACACCAATCGCCTGGGCACCTACGACAAGGACTCAGCTGAGCGCTCCTGGCAGCGCACGCTGGAGTTCCTGCGCTCGAAGCTGGGGTGAGCGGATGGGGCAGCGGCCGGGTGCGGCGCTGCTGTGCGCGGCAGCGCTGGCGGCAGGCTGCGGGTCTGACGACGAGAAGCCGCGAGGGGACACCGGGGTCCAGTCCGTCCCTGAGACCACGGAGCGCGACACATCGGAGGCCGACGCTCCGTCGGAGCGCAACGGCCGTCAGGGCGGGGAGGAGGGAGGGTCGCGGGCCGCTCCCAAAGACCCGCCGGAAGGCGGCGTCGGCAGCCCCGAGGATCAGCCAGGCGGCGCGGGCGATGAGATTCCCGCGCGCTCCCAGGCCCTGATCACGGGCCGTGGCGGGCGCTTGTCGCCGCGGCGGGTGCGCGTGCCGCCGTTCATCTCGGTACGCGTGGAGCTGCACTCCGCCGACGGCGGGGAGTACACGCTGCGTGGCGGGGGACAGACGCTTACCGCTGGCGGGCGCGTGAAGGCCGTGACCGCCGACTTCGACGGCCTGAGGCCGGGTCGCCGGCTGGCGCTGGCCGGGCCGGCCGGCACGGTGACGATCGAGGCATCCGCAGAGCCTGGGCCGTAGGGCGGCGAAACCTGACCGGTGCCTGAAAGTCATCGGACTCCACCCGGTCGCCCAGAGGACTGAGCCGCCAGACCCCCGGCTGCCAGCTTCAGTACATGCGGCCGCCGATGGGTACGTCCCAGTCGGGACCCAGCAACGTCACGCGACCGTCTCCGTCGGGCACACCCAGCACCAGCACCTCGGAGCGGACCCGCCCGATCTGACGCGGCGGAAAGTTGACCACCGCCACCACCAGCCGGCCCTCCAGCTCCTCCCGGGGGTAGTGAGCTATCTGAGCCGAGGAACGCTTTCTACCGATGTCCGGTCCGAAGTCGATCTCGAGCTTCCACGCCGGCTTGCGAGCCTCCGGAAACTCATGGGCCGCCAGGACGCGCCCGACGCGCACGTCGATCTGCTGAAACTCCTCGAAGGTCGCCACGGCGCCGCAGGCTAACGCGCCGGGTGTCAGGGAGGCGGCGGACGGGAGGAGCCTGGCTCGCGGGGCTCGCCGGCCGGCGGAGCGGGCCTCCTTACCTGGCGCGTGATGTCGGGGGACTGCACCGGGTAACGGCACTTGTCGAGGAAATATTCGGTTCTACGACCTTTTCGTACTGCGATTCAATGGGCACCTTGCCTGGCGATGCGGTCCGGAGCGCCTTGTCCGGATGTACGACCAGCACGTCTCTGCCCGCCATCTAGACACTGATGGATCTCAATCTGAATTCTCTCGACGCCGCGGCCGACCGCATCAGCCGCTACCGCCCGAAGACCCATCAGGCGAACGCGCTCGAGCCGTTCGGACTGCCCGCGGGGACGTTCGACTCGGTCGGCTTGAACTGGCTGCTGCACTGCATCCCCGGCGACATGACCAGCAAGGGGGCGGTCCTCGATCACTGCAGGACCGTGCTTGCGCCAGGCGGCGTCGTCTTCGGCAGCACCGTTCTGACGGGCGGGGTACCGCACACCCGGTTTTCCCGTTGGATGCTGGACCAGCTCAACGATCGCAACGAGACTTTTTCCAACCGCGAGGACGACCTCGACACCCTCACGAGCCAGCTCGACCAGCGGTTCCGCGACACGCAGGTCGAGGTCGTCGGGTCAGTGGCCATCTTCTCTGGTCGCATCTAACGGCTCTCCGCTCGCCCGCACGATCCCGGGTCTCTTGGACGTGGTCGCCGTCGAAGCCGAGGCGCGAGTCACGGCATCGGCTCGGCGCTGATCAAGGTCGGGCTGGAGCGAGCGCGCCTAGCCCCCAGGCAGCGCGGCCGCGACTCGGCTGCTCAGCGCCTCACGGTCGACTCCGGCCTGCTCCAGCGCCCGCGGGACCGTCCCATGGCTCGCGTCGAGCACCCCGAGCAACACGTGCGCGGACTCGATTCTGTGGTCTTTGCGAGCCACGGCGATTTTCAGGGAGCGCTCCATTGCGAGCTTGGCCGACGCGGCCCACCGCGGTTCGGCCTCCGCCGCGCGTGGGGCGGGCACGTCGAATGCCTGCGCCGAGATCCCCACTGCTGCCAGGCTGCGCTCGCTCTCGGCTTCGAGCGCATCGTGTATCCCGCTGCGATCCAAGCCCGCGTCGGCCAGCAGCTCGGCGAGCTCGGTGCCGGGCCTCTCGGTCAAAGCCATCAGCAGGTGCTCGGCTTCGACGGCCGGCGAGCCCAGGTCGCGTGCTGTCTGCTGTGCCGCAGCGGCCAGCCTGCGCGCATCTTTTGCGAACCGGTTGAACATCAGCTTCTCCGCCTCCTCAGATCGACGCCGACCGAGGCCATTGGCCCCGCGTGCTTCTTGTGTACCGCCTGTCGCGTTACGCCAAGCGCCTCCGCCACCTCCACCCAGCTCCATCCGTCCCGCAGCGCGCGTTCCACCTCCGCGCTCTCCACGCGGTCGGCCAGCCGGCGCAGCGCCGCAACGGCCGCCAGCCCGTCGGCCGGATCGGAAGAGGAGTTGTAGGCCGTCTCGCTCATCCTTCAGCAACCTTAGTTGACAGGCAAGCGCGCGTCAACCTAGGTTGCTTAGAGCGGGCTAGTAACACGCGGCCGCCGACCGGCACTTCGGTGTCGGCAGCAGCAGGGCGCGGCCCTGGTCGTCGTCCAGGAACTCCTCGAAGGTCGCCACCGCGCCCGCAGGCTAACTGCGCCGCGTCAGGGAGCCAAGGGAGGCGGCGGCGGAGGCGGAGGGGCCTGGCTCACGGGGGGCTCGCCGGCCGGGGGGGCAGGCGGCTGCTCGGGGCCGGACACACCTGGGGTGGTGGGGGTCGGCTGGTCGGTGCCCTCGCCGGGCACGGGCTCGGCGCGCGGTGGCAGCTTGGCCGTTGATTGCTCTTCCTGCACGGGCTTGGGAGCCGGCGCGAGCGCCGGCTCCGGCGCGGCGGCGGGGGCCGGGGCGGGAGCCGGGGGCGGCGCGACAGTGGGGGCCGGCTCAGGCTCAGGTCGAGGCTTGGGCTCTTGCTTGGGGCGCGTGGCGGCAGGACCGGCCGCCGGCCGGGCCTCTGAGGCCGGCGGGGAGGCGGGCGCGAGCTGCGCCGGGCCGGGTGCGGCGGCCACGATGGGAGCCACGCGCGTGTCGCGCTTGGCCACCTGGTTGACCTCCACTGCGCCCGCGGTCACGATCGCCGCGGCAGCCATGCCGGCCGCGGCCTTGGATGCCAGGGCGCTGGCGCCGGCGGAGATCGCGCCGCCCGCCGCAGCGGTGCCGGCCGCGCCCGCGGCGCCGGTTGCCAGCCCGGCTCCACCGGCCAGGCCGCCGGCGCCCGATGACGCCCCGGCGCCGCCGGCCGCACCGGTGCCGAAGCCGAGCTTGGCGAGGCCCAGCTTCTTGAGCACCACCAAAGGACCGATTGGGAACACGGCCGCGAGCGCCTTGCTGGTGTTGCGCAACTCCGAGCGGAAGATGCGGCAGCGCTCACACGACTTCAGGTGGCGGCGCACGGGCGCGGTGGTCCTGTTGAGCCCCTCGGCCACCTGCCCCAGCTCCAGCCGCACCTCTTCGCAGGTGAGCAGCCTGGCCTCGGCGGCCTCGGCCAAGCTCACACGCGCGCGGACGAGTAGGGACTTCACGCTGGGCACCGTGTTGTCCATCGCCTCGGCGATGTGGTCGTAGGACAGCGCGTCGATCTCGCGCAGCAGCAGGGCCGTGCGCTGGGTCTCGGGCAGATCCTGAACGTCGGAGACGATCTGGCGGAACTCCTCACGGCGGTGAACCGTCTCGGCCGTGGTCACGCCGTGGTCCTGCTCGAAGACGTCCATCGAGTCCTGCCCGGCCGCACGCGGCTTGCGCAGGTGGTTGAGCGAGCGGTTGCGCGCGATCCGGTAGAGCCAGGGCCGGGCGTTGATCGGCCGGTTGTCGCCAAGCAGCGCGTTGTACGCGGCGGCGAACACCTCCTGCAGCACGTCCTCGGCATCCTCCTGCGAGCCGAGCATGTGGCGGCAGAACGCCAGCAACCGCGGTTGATAGCGCTGCACCAGCGCTTCGAAGGCTCCGTTGTGACCGCTGCGGGTGAGGGCCACGAGCTTCTCGTCGCTCTGCAGGCGCAGCAGCGGCGATCGCCCAGCCAGCGGCAGAGCGGCCTGATGTCTTAGAGCAGAAGCTTCCACGCGGAATCCTGGGAGTTGGTCCCCCGGTCCAGGGGACACGCTAGCAAGGCAGAAGTTGCGCACCGAGCGGCCTAGACTCGGCTGCGCCCGGGTGCTGGAACGGTAGACAGAGGGGTCTTAAAAGCCCTTGCCCTAGCGGCGTGTGGGTTCGAGTCCCACCCCGGGCACTGTCGACCGCGCCCCGCGTCAGACTGCCGGCATGGCCTATGACGACGACGACTGGGTGGGCGAGCCCCCCGAGGGCAGGTACACGCGTGATCGCGCCAAGCCCGACCTCTGGGCCGACAAGCGGCCGGTGAGCTTCGTGGCGGCGGGCATCGCCCTTGTGATCGCGGCGCTCGTGCTGGCAGCGCTGCTGGGCTAGTCGCCGCGGAAGGCTGCGCCCGGGCTCGTGCTCGGCCACCGCAGCAGGTGGTCGATCCCGCCCGTTGGCGCCTTAACGCTGGCTCAATAAACCCTGCCCGTTTCGCAACAGAAAGCGCGACGGACCAGTTGTTACTGCGCTAGGTTCATCCGGCCGCGACTCAGGAGCACCGCATGAAGCGGGCTCTCGGTCCGGGAGGAGAGGTTCTCGGGGAGAGATGCACGCGTGAGTGGAATCGGGCGGGTTGCCGGCATCGGCGCGGTGGTCGCTGCGGTGGTGCTGGTGGCCTTCGTGCTCTTCGGCGGTGGCTCCGGCGGCGGTTATGAGGTGACCGCCAAGTTCATCAACGCCGGCCAGCTCGTGAGGGGCAACCCGGTGCAGACCGGCGGCACGGCGATCGGCACCGTACAGGGCATCGAGATCACGCCCGACGGCCAGGCGGCGATCAAGCTCAAGATCAAGGAGAAGTACGCCCCCCTACGCGAGGGCACCCGCGCCGCGATCAAGCAGTTCTCGCTGTCCGGGATCGCGAACCGCTATGTGGACCTCACGCTGCCTCCCAACGGCGCGCGCGAGCTTGCCGACGGCGGCCGCATTGACACCGACCGCACGCGCACCGCCGTGGACCTCGACCAGCTGTTCAACACGCTCGACCCCTCCACCGGAAAGGCGCTGCAGGATTTCTTCAAGGGGCAGAGGAACCAGTTCAAGGCTCGCGGCCAGCAGGCCAACAGCGCCTTCGAGTACCTCAACCCCGCCCTCTCCACCTCGAGCCGGCTGTTCAACGAGCTGAGCCGCGACCAACCCACGCTGGAGCGATTCTTGGTCGACAGCTCTCAGCTGGTCACCGCCCTGGCCCAGCGCCGCGACGACCTCTCTGGGCTGATCGGCAATCTCAACCAGACCACACGGGCGCTGGGCAACCAGAAGGCCGCGCTGGCCGAGTCGATCGAGCGGCTGCCCCCGTTCATGCGCCGGGCCAACACCACCTTCGTGAACCTGCGGGCGGCGCTCGATGACGTCGATCCGCTGGTCGATGCCTCCAAGCCCGTGGCCGAGCGCCTCGAGCCCTTCCTCGCCCAGGCCCGCGGCTTTGCCGCCGACGCCGAGCCGACCGTGCGCGACCTGCGTCTCACGGTGCGCCGCCGCGGCAAGCGCAACGACCTCATCGACTACCTGGCCTCGGTGCCACCGCTCGCCGACATCGCGGTGGAGACCAAGAGCCGCACGCTGGACCCGGGCAACCGCAAGGTCAGCGTGGGGAAGACCCGCGGTGCATTCCCCGAGACGGTCGAGGCCTTCGACAAGTCCTCGCCGGTGATCGGGTTCGCCCGCCCCTACACCACCGACTTCTTCGGTTGGTTCGACGACTTCTCCACCACCGGCGGCTTCTTCGACGCCAACGGCGCGATCGGGCGCGGCCAGTTCAACTTCTCCGAGAACTTCCCACCGAACGCCTCGACCCCCAAGACCAATCAGTTCAAGCGCTGCCCGGGCGGCGCTGACGTGCCGGCCCCCGACGGGTCCAACGTGCTCAGCCAGGCCGAGCAGGACGCGCTCGGCTGCACCGAGGCGGACAGGGCGGTTCGATGAGGCGCCTGCTGTCCGCCGGCCTGGTGGTGCTCGTGGTGGCCGCGGCCGCCGTGCTTGCCGGCGCCAAGGGCGAGCAGCCCAAGGGGGCGGAGGTGAAGATCGTCTTTGACAACGCCTTTGGTCTAACCGAAGGCGGCGACTTCCGCGTGGGTGGCGTGAGGGCGGGCAAGACCACCAAGTTCACCGCCACCCAGGACACGCCGCCCAAGGCCGAGGTCACGGCCCAGATCTCACAGCCCGGGTTCGGGGACTTCCGCGAGGACGCCACTTGCACGATCAAGCCTCAGGGGCTGATCGGCGAGTACTACGTGGACTGCCAGCCGGGCAAGTCCGACCAGAAGCTCCCCGGGAACAAGGTGGCGGTCGAGCAGACCGAGTCGACCATCCCCGCCGACCTCGTCAACAACGTGCTGCGCCGTCCCTACCGCGAGCGCCTCAGGCTGATCATCACCGAGCTGGGCACCGGCCTGGCGGGCCGGCCAGACGACCTGCGGGAAGTGCTCAAGCGAGCCCACCCGGGCCTGCGGGAGACGAGCAAGACCCTGCGGATACTCGGCAGGCAGAACCTCGTGATAGAGAACTTCATCAAGGACTCAGACACGGTCGTGACCGAGCTCGAGGACAAGAAGCGCGAAGTCACCCGCTTCATCGAGGAGGCCGGCCAGACGGCTCAGATCTCGGCCAGCCGCCGGGCGGAGCTGCGTGAGACCTTCAAGAAGCTGCCGGGCTTCCTGGCGGAGCTGCGACCCACGATGGCCTCGCTGGAGGGCTTGGCCGACGAGCAGATCCCGCTGCTGGCCGATGCCCAGGCGGCGGCTCCCGACCTCAACCGCTTCCTCACCAAGCTGGGACCGTTCTCCGAGGCCTCGCGCCCCGCGATCCGCGCGCTCGGCAAGAGCTCGGTGGTCGGCAAGCGGGCCTTTGACCGCGGCGCCGACGAGGTTGCCCAGCTGCGCCGCCTGGCGGCCGACACCCCCGCTGCCGCGCGCCCGCTGCGTCAGCTGCTCGAGTCCCTGGACGACCGCCGGCGCGCCATCGACGAGAACGTCCCGGGCCAGAAGGACGCGCGCGGCCGGATCGACGCGCCGCCCGCGAGCGACCCGAGCCAGAACAACGGCGGGCGCGGCGGCTTCACGGGCTTCGAGTCAGTGTGGAACTACTTCTTCTGGCAGACGCTGAGCATCAACGGCTACGACGACCTCGGCCATGTACTGCGCCTCGGCCTGACGGTTTCCAAGTGCTCCGAGTACGAGAACCGGTCGCCCATGCAGGCCTCGGGTGAGGAGAAGGCAGAGATCGAGGAGCAGCTCGCCGACTGCAACCAGTGGCTCGGGCCCAACCAGCCCGGCATCAACGCGCCCGACCCGAGTGCAGGCGGCGCGGCGGCAAGCGTGGCCCAGCAGGCCGGGCGCCCCGCCGACCGCGTGGGCGAGCGCAGGACCACCGGCGAGCCCGAGGCGGGCGCGCTTCCCGGCCAGCGCGACATCTCCAAGCCGCAGATCACCCTGCCACCCGGCGTACGCGACCTGCTCAACCAGGTCCCGAAGCTGCCTGGCGCACAGCCCAACGCCGATGAGGCCGTGCCCGGCCAGCCGGCTCAGCCCAACGGTGCGCCCAGCTCCGACCAGCTCCTCGACTACCTCCTGGCCCCGTGACGCGGCGCGGCGGAACATCCTCGCTGGTAGCAAGTCCCGTGCTGGTGGGAGCCGTCACCGTCCTGGTGTCGATCATCGCCGTGTTCATCGCCTACAACGCCAACGCCGGCCTGCCCTTCGTGCCCACCTACGACCTCGACGCCGAGCTGCCGACCGGCAACAAGCTGGTGAAGGGCAACGAGATCCGCCTGGGCGGCTTCCGTGTGGGCGTGGTCGACGACATCCAGCCCAAGCGCGTCGGGGGCCGGTCGGTGGCGCTGATCTCGATGAAGCTCGACAAGACCGTGGAGCCGCTGTCGCGGGACACGATCATCGCGGTGCGCCCCCGCTCGGCGCTCGGCCTGAAGTACGTGGAGATCACTCCGGGCAAGTCCGGCACCACCTACAAGACAGGCGACAAGATGCCGCTTGCCCAGGCCCGCGAGGGGCTCGAGCTGGAGGACGTGTTCGACACCTTCCAGCCCGAGACTCGGCGCGACTCCCAGGCGGCGCTCGAGGGCTTCGGCGACGCGTTCGCGGGGCGGGGCGCGTCGCTCAACACGTCGATCCAGGCGCTCAACCCGCTGTTCACCAACCTCACGCCGGTGATGTCGGCGCTCAACGACCCCAAGACCGAGCTGGACCAGTTCTTCCTCCAGATCGGCCGCGCCTCGGCCCAGGTGGCGCCGGTCGCCAAGACCCAGGCGGCGTTGTTCGGGAAGATGGCCACGACCTTCGACGCGATCAGCCGCGATCCCGACGCCCTCCGGGACACGATCGCCAAGTCGCCGGGGACGATCGACGTTGCGGTGCGCTCCTTCCGCGTGCAGCGGCCGTTCCTGGACGACTTCGCCGACCTGTCCAGGCGCCTGCGTCCAGCTGTCAACGAGCTGCCCCGCTCGCTGCCGGCCATCAACCGCGCCTTCGACGTGGGCACTCCGGTGCTGCCGCGCACGGTGGGGCTGAACGAGGACCTCACCGGCGTGTTCGAGGAGCTCGACGACCTCTTCGCCAACCCCAACACGCTGATGGCCATCCGGGACCTCCGCACCACGGTCGCGGTCACTCGACCGGCGCTCGAGTTCATCTCCCCCTACCAGACGGTCTGCAGCTACGCCAACTACTTCCTCCACGAATTGGGCGAGCACCAGTCCCAGGCGGCTCCCGGCGGAACGATTCAGAACCAGGGCGTTAAGACCGTCAACGGCGAGCAGCCCAACACGATCGGCAACACGCAGAACTCGCGCCCGTGGGACGTCAACCCCGGCTCGCCCGGCTTCGACGCGCCGAACGGCCCGTACGGCGCCAAGTACCTGGGCGAGCCCGCCGGTCGCACGTTCGTCACGCCCTTCCAGCCTGCCATCGACGCACAGGGCAACGCCGACTGCCAGAACGGCCAGGCCGGACTCCCACGGCGGCTCGAGGATCCGTTTACGCGTAACTACGGGCGCGGCGCCCTATCCGACGGGACGCCCACCGGCAGCAACTTCCCGGTCGCGATCAGCAACTACCCGGGCCTGTCGGGCGGCACGTACGTGTCACGCGACCTGGGCATCTCCAACCTTCAGGACGTCGACAAGTTGAGGGTCCGATGAGGCGCAAGCGCCGGCATCCCCGCGACCGCGGCATGTCTCGCTTCGCGGCGGGCCTGATCGCGGTCGCGCTCCTGGCGCTGGCCGTGTTCGTGGCGTTCACCAAGAACCTTCCCTTCTCGGCCCCGTACAAGCTGTCGGCGGTCTTCGAGACGGCCAACAATCTCAAGCCCAACTCACCCGTGCGCATCGCCGGCGTCGAGGTCGGCAAGGTCAAGAAGGTGGAGGCCATCACCGATGGCAGCGGCGCCGCGCGGGTGGAGATGGAGATCCTCAAGAAGGGGCTGCCGATTCACACCGACGCCGAGCTGAAGGTCCGCCCGCGCATCTTCCTCGAGGGCAACTTCTTCGTCGAGCTCGAGCCGGGCTCGCCCTCGGCGGCCACGGTCAAGGACGGAGGGGCGCCGATCCCGATCAACCAGACGTCCGCCCCCGTTCAGTTCGGGGATCTCCTGACCGCGCTGCAGACCGACACCCGGTCGGACCTCCAGGTCTTCCTGAAGGAGTACGCACAGGGCCTGTCGGGCAAGGGTGCGCGCGGCTTCAACGAGTCGCTGCGCTACGGCGAGGCGGCGTTCAAGAACCTGGCGATCGCCAACGACGCCACGCTGGGCAAGGAGCCCACCAAAGATCTCCAGCGCCTGATGCGCGGCCAGGCCAAGACCTTCGCCGCTCTGGTGCGCGACGAGGAGGCCCTGAAGGACCTCGTGACCAACTTCAACACCTTCGCCGGCTCGCTGGCGCAGGAGGACGTGGCCTTGGAGGCCTCGATCCCCGCGCTGCGCGACACCCTGCGCGTCGGCTCGCCTGCGCTGGCCTCGCTCAACGCGTCGCTGCCCGAACTGCGCGTGTTCTCGAAGGAGGCCCTGCCCGGTGTGCGCTCCAGCGGCCCGACGCTGGAGGCTGCCCTGCCCTTCATCCGCCAGGCCCGCGCCCTCGTCGGTCCGGATGAGCTGCGATCCGCTGCGCGCCAGCTGCGCCTGCAGATCCCGCGCCTCACCATCCTCAACCGTCGCTCGGTGCCGCTCTTCGAGCAGGGCCGTGCGCTGTCGGCCTGCACCAACGAGGTGCTGGTGCCCTTCGTGAAGCTGCCCTTCGACGATCCCGACTACCCGGAGAACACGGGCAACGTGCTCCAGAAGCTCCAGCGGGGCCTGGTAGGGCTCTCCGGCGAGAGCCGCCCGTCCGACGCCAACCAGAGCTACTTCCACACCTCCGCCGCACCCGTGGCGCCGCAGGTGCGCCCGGCGCCTCCCACCACCTTCGGCGATCGGCTGCCCGCGCGGCGCCCGGACGTGCCGTGTGAGACCCAGGAGCTGCCCAACCTCCAGTCTCCCGCGGCCAACGTGGCACCGAACGGGGCCCTCACGCCGCGCCCCGACGGTCAGAAGCCCACCAGCGCCAAGCCTCCGGTGGCGGTCCGCGCGAAGGCGTTCGTCGAGGCCCGCGAGGCCATCGACGATTACTTCAAAGGCATCGAGCGCCGCCGCGCACGGGTGGTCGCGCAGGACAAGGAAACGAAGGCCGAGGAGCAGCGGTGAAGAAGCACATCACCGATCATCTCGGCGACTTCGTGGCGATCCTTGCGCTCGTGCTCATGGCCAGCGGGATCGGCGCCTTCATCCTCTCCAACCAGCGCCTGCGCTTCCCCCTCGTCCAGGACAAGCCGGTGCAGGTCAAGCTCGAGCTGCCCGACGCCCAGGCGGTACAGCCCGGGCAGGGTCAGACGGTGCACACGGCCGGGGTCGAGATCGGGCAGATCGGCAAGGTCGAGCTCGAGGACGGCAAGGCCGTGGTCACCATGGAGCTCGAGAAGAAGTACAAGGGCTACGTCAAGCAGAACGCCACCGCGCTGCTGCGCACCAAGACGGGCCTCAAGGACATGTTCATCGAGCTGGACCCGGGCACCGGCGACCCGCTGCCCGCCAATGGCCGCATACGCAGTTCGAACACGGCCCCGGACATCGATCCCGACGAGGTGCTCTCCGCCCTGGACAGCGACACCCGGGACTACCTCAAGCTGCTCATCTCGGGCGCCGGCAAGGGCCTGAGCGGACGCGGCGGAGACCTTCAGGAGACCTTTGCCCGCCTCGGGCCGCTCAACCGCGACACCGCGCGGCTGACCAAGGCGATCGCGCGCCGGCGGACCAACCTCAAGAACCTCATCAACAAGTACGGCCTGCTTACCCAGGAGCTGTCGACCAAGGACCGGGAGATCGTGCGCCTGGTCCGCTCCTCCAACGAGGTCTTCAGCGCGCTGGCGGACGCCGACGTGGAGATCTCCGACGCGGTGCGCCAACTGCCCGGCTCCCTGCGCCAGACCGAGACGACGCTGTCCAAGGTCGACACCCTGGGCGACCGCCTGGGCCCGGCGCTCCAGGCCCTGCGGCCGCCGTTCCGCAAGCTCGACGAGGCCAACGCTGCCGTGCTGCCCTTCGTGCGCGAGGCCACTCCGCAGATCCGCGACCAGATCCGCCCGTTCGCCCGCGTCGCCGGCCCGTTCACGCGCGATCTCGGCCTCGCGGCCCGTGGGCTCAACAAGGCGGCCCCCGATCTCATCCAGTCGTTCGAGAAGCTCAATCGCTTCTTCAACATCGGCGCTCTCAACCCCGGCGGAACGGAGGGCCTCACCGGCGACCTCACCCGCGACCGTGACCGCAAGGAGGGCTACCTCTACTGGTTGGCATGGGCCGCCCAGGACACCACCGGCCTGTTCGCCACCGCCGATGGGCAGGGCGTGTTCCGCCGCGTCACGCTCGGCTCGGTCAACTGCTCGACGCTTTCGGCGGCAGGCGGCTCCCTCGCCCCCGTCGCCGAACAGCTGGGCCGGCTGGGCGTCTGCTCACCCAGAGGTGGATCTGCCACCGGTGCGCTGCCAGGACTTCCCTCGCTCCCCGTCCCCCTGCCTACCCGCTAACCCATGGTCAAAGAGACACCCAGCCTCGGTCGCATCCTCGCCATGGTGGTGTTCACGATGTCGTGCGTCGGCATCCTGATGTTCCTGTGGCTGGCTTTCGGCGGCTCGATTCCACTGCGGCCGGAGGCCTACCGCATGCAGGTGTCCTTCCCGGAGGCGGCCACCCTCGCGGCGGAGGCCGACGTGCGCCTGGCCGGGGTCAACGTGGGCAAGGTCAAGACCAAGGAGCTGGAGAAGGAGGGCGCGCGCACGCTGGTGGAGCTCGAGCTGAAGGAGCGGTATTCGCCGGTGCCCTCCGACACCCGGGCGATCCTGCGCCAGAAGACGCTGCTCGGTGAGACCTACGTGGAGCTCTCGACCGGCGACGCTGAGGGCCCGCCGCTGCCCGACGGCGAGCGGCTGGCGGATGTCTACGTGGAGCCCACCGTGGAGCTCGACGAGATCTTCAATGCCTTCGACCAGCCCACCCGCACCGCCTTCCAGCAATGGGTCAAGGAGCTGGCCAAGGCCACCAAGGGCGGCCGCGGGCAGGACCTCAACGACGCCTTCGGCAACCTCGAGGGCTTCGCGGTGGACGGCGCGACCCTGCTCGAGGAGCTCAACGAGCAGGAGACCGCGGTTCGCCGGCTCGTGAAGAACACCGGCCTCGTGTTCGGCGCCATCAACGAGCGCAAGGGCGCGCTGGGCGATCTGATCGTCAATTCCAACGAGACCTTCGAGGCCACGGCCTCACGCGACGAGGCCCTGGCCGACACCTTCCAGGTCTTCCCGACCTTCCTGGACGAGTCCAAGGCCACGCTCACGCGGCTCGAGGGCTTTGCCAACAACACCCGCCCGCTGGTCAACGCGCTCAAGCCCGCCGCGGATGACCTCGGGCCGACCGTGCGCGACCTGGGCGACCTCGCCCCCGATCTAGAGGGCCTGTTCCGCGACCTCGACCCGCTCATCGAGGCGGGCGACCGCAGCCTGCCCGACCTGGAGAAGACGCTGGCCGGCGCCGAGCCGCTTCTCAAGGGTCTGAACGTCTTCCTCGACGAACTGAACCCGATCCTCAGCTACGGCAACTTCTACCAGGCGCGGATCGCCGGGTTCATCAGCAACGCCGCGTCGGACATCTCCGGCGACTTCGGCGGCGAGCGCTACCAGACCAACACCGGCCTGATCGAGTCGCGCTCGTTCCAGCGGTACGAGTCGCGACCGGACTTCGACCGCGGAAACGCCTACCTCCAGCCCAACGCGCTCAACCGCACGCTTTCGCTGGGCGGATACGAGAGCATCGACTGCGCGCCCTCCGGTGGCGAGCGGCCCAATCCCGACGACAACACCGACGACCTGAATCCGCTCACCAAGAACTCCGGAAAGCGGCCGGTCTGCTTCGTGGCGCCCAAGTCGCTCTACGACGGAAAGGTGATCACCCGCCTGCGCCGCGGCCGCGCGCCCAACAAGCCGGCGCCGCAGGGCCTCGAGGGCACCCGCGACGCCAACCCCAACCGGTAGGCGCCACTGGGCGACCCCGGGGGCCCGGGCCCCGAGTGGGGCATAATGGCTCCATGCAGGGGCCATTCCGCTGAAGGGAAAGCGGGATCCGGTGCCGATCTACGCGGTCGGGCGCATGGACGAACGTTCGATGCGGACCACGACGGACCTAATAGCCGAGACCTGATCTCCCGACGAGATCAGGGTGCCTGTGCAACGGTCGCCCATGTCCGCCCAGACCCGGCTGAAAAGCCTGGTTACGGCGCTGCTTCTACTCGCGCTGCTTGCGCTCTCTTGCGCTGCTCGGCTCACCCCTGTCGCCGTGGCCGAGCGCGATGAGACGCTGAAGGCGCCGTCCGTGTCAAAGCCCGACAAGCCCGACAAGCCCGACAAGCCCGACAAGCCCGACAAGCCCGACAAGGGCCCCCCGGGCAACGGAACCGAGAACGGGAACGGTCAACAGGGATTGGACGCGCGCCCTGAGAGCGTTGGAGTCACGGTGCCCCAGCCCGTGGCGGCACCGGTCCAGAGCACTCCAGCGCCCGCCGGCCAGGCCCCGGCCCCGGCCGCTCCCGCGCAGCCGACGGGGGACCGTCCCGCCCGCGCCCGGAAGCAGACGCGAACCATCCGGATGGGCACGCCCAGCAGCGGCGCCGGCGGCGAACGCTCCGCATCGGACCCGAGGTCCGGCGCCGTGGCCGGCGCCCAGCGCTCGGCACGAGCCGGCGCGGGCGACGCAGCCCGCCCCGACCGGGGTACCCGCCGCGCGCAAGGGCTGCTCGCCGGTGCCGAGAAAGAGGCCGCGAAGGGCTCCGAGCGACGCAAGCGGCCCAGCGGTCCGGCCTCGGGCGAGCCCAAGGAGGACACCGGCGGGTCGCCCGTCGTGCGCACGGTGAAGGACATCGTCGAGGTGGTGCCCGGGCCGATCAAGCTGCTGCTGGCCGCACTGGCCGCGGCCTCGGCCCTACTGGGCGGCGGCTACCTGCTGGCCACCGGGCGCGCCAGGCGCCTCGTCCGCCAGCGCGCCGAGTTGCTCCAGGAGGTCGGGCTGCTTCAGACCGCTCTGTTGCCACCGGTGCCCGCCACGGTCGGCGCCGTTCGCACGTCGGTTGCCTACCGGCCCTCCGACGGGCCGGGTGCGGGCGGGGACTTCTACGACGCCATGACTCTCTCGGACGGCCGCGCCGCCTTCATCCTTGGCGACGTGTCGGGTCACGGCCGGCAGGCCCTGGCCCAGACCGCCTTCGCGCGCTTCACGCTGCGCGCCTATCTGGAGGCCGGACTCGAGCCCCGCACGGTGCTGCAGGTGGCGGGCCGCGTCATAGACCAGCACCTCGACGGTCACTTCGCCACGGTCGTGATCGCAGTGCACGACCCGAAGGACGGCTCGCTCACCTACGCATGTGCTGGACACCCAGCACCGATCGTGGTCGGCCCCACACGTCCGGAGCCGATCCTGGCCGCGTCGTCCCCCCCCATCGGGCTCGAGCTGCGGACCGGCGTTCGCCAGACCACGCTTCCGCTGCCGCCGGGCTCGGTGGTGTGCCTCTACACCGATGGCCTGGCCGAGGCCCGGACCGAGAAGGGCATTCTCGGGCGCCCGCGGCTTGCCGACATCGTGGCCGAGCAAGGCCGTGGCGCCACCGCCTCGGGCCTGCTCAAGGCTGTGGCCTCCGAGGCCCGCCTGGTCACCGACGACATGGCCACCGTGCTGCTCAGCCCCACCGCCGGCGTGACCTCGGGTGGCTTTCGCTCCGAGCAGCTCGAGGTGGACCTCGAGGAGGCCGAGAGCGGTCTGGCGGAGCGCTTCCTGGAGGCCTGCGAGGTGCGCACGGCGCGCCTGCGCGAGGCCGCCTCGGAGGCGCGCTCGCTGGCACGAAGTCACGGCGGCGCGGTGATACACGTGGGCTTCGGGACCCGCGGCGCCCAGGTGGAGGTGCTGCCGCGCAACGTGGCCTCGATCGAGGCTGCCTCCCAGCACTCCGCCGCCGCAGCGCTGCGCTAGGCCGGGTCGGGGCCCACGCGCACGAGCATCTTGCCCGTGTTCTGGCCCTCCATCAGGCCGATGAACGCCTGTGGCATGTTCTCGATGCCGTCGACCACGGTCTCTCGGTAGCCAAGCTCGCCGCTGCGCACGTGGCCGCCGACCTCCTCGATGAACTCGCCGAACCGTCGTAGTGGTCGGTCACGATGAAGCCGGTGATGGTGGCGCGGTTGACCAGAAGCGAAGCCAGGTTGCGCGGGCCGGGCGCGGGCTGCTCGAGGTTGTAGGCCGACACCATCCCGCAGAGGGGCACGCGGGCGAACGTGTTGAGCCGATTGAGCGCGGCCTCCAGCTGGTCGCCGCCCACGTTGTCGAAGTAGACGTCGATCCCGTTGGGGCAGTGCTCGCGCAGGGCGGCGTTCAGATCCTCGGGAAGTTCTCCCCAACGGGCTCCCCCTCGGGGCGCGAGGCCAGCCGGATCTCCCTGGTGGTCTCGGTCACGCGGCGAGGTTATTGGGTGCGCGGCCGATTCGGCATCGGTAGGCTCGCACGCGCGATGGCCATTCAGGAAGAGACCCATCGGGCCAGCGCGATGCATGGCGGGCGGCTGGTGGCCAAGCGCCTGAAGGCGCACGGCGTGAGCAAGCTCTTCACCCTCTCGGGCGGCCATCTCTTCTCGATCTTCGACGGCTGCCGCGAGGAGGGCATCGACATCGTGGACGTGCGTCACGAGCAGTCCGCCGGCTTCGCCGCGGAGGGCTGGGCCAAAGCCACGAGGCAGCTCGGGGTGTGCGCGGTAACCGCCGGCCCCGGGGTTACCAACGTCATGAGCGCGCTGGGCTCGGCGCTGCAGAACGGCTCACCGCTGGTGGCCCTCGGCGGCCGGGCTCCGGCCATGCGCTGGGGACAGGGCTCGCTCCAGGAGATCGACCACGTGCCCTTCGTCTCCCCGCTCACCCGGCTGGCGGTGACCGCCGGCGCCCCGGCGGAGGTTTCCGGCCTGGTCGACCAGGCCATTGCCGCCGCCGTGGGCCCCCCTTCGGGACCCGCCTTCGTGGATTTCCCGCTGGATGTGGTCTTCCAGGAGTCTGACGTGGACGCAGATGGCCCGGTGGTGGTCCCCGACGCCGCCGCGGCCGCCGACGGCAGCGAGCGGGCCATCGAGCTGCTGCGCGGCGCGGAGCGCCCGGTGATCATGGCCGGCACCGGCCTTTACTGGGCTCACGGCGAGCACGCCCTGCGTGCGCTCGCCGAGGAGCTGCGAGTGCCGGTGTTCTTGAACGGCCTGGGCCGCGGGTGCATGCCCGCCGACCACGAGCTGTACTACTCCCGCGCGCGCGGGAAGGGCCTAGAAGAGGCCGACGTGGCGCTGGTGGCGGGCGTGCCTATGGACTTCCGGCTGGGCTTCGGCGGCTCCTTCGGCGAGGAGACCAAGATCGTCGTGCTCGACTCTGCTCGGACCGACCGCAGGCCGCCCCGCGAGCCCGAGGTGGAGCTGTACGGGGGGATTGCGGCCACGCTGGACGCGCTCCGGGAGGGTGCCGGCGGCGGTCCCGGTCCCGACCATTCTGCGTGGGTAGAGGCGCTGCGCGAGGCCGAGGTGCACCAGCGCGCGGGCGAGCGCGAGGACCTGGCCGACGATCGCGCGCCGCTGCACCCACTGCGCCTGTACTCCGAGCTGCAGCAGGTGCTCGACCGCAACGCGGTGGTCATCGGCGACGGCGGCGATTTCGTCTCCTTCGCCGGGCGCGTGATCGAGACCTATGAGCCCGGCTGCTGGATGGATCCCGGCCCGTTCGGCTGCCTGGGCGCCGGCCCGGGCTACGCCCTGGCGGCCAAGCTGGCCAACCCCGACCGCCAGGTGTGCCTGCTGCTGGGCGACGGCGCCTTCGGCTTCTCGGGCATGGAGTTCGACACGCTGGTGCGCCACGGCGTGCCGGTCGTGGCAGTGATGGGCAACAACGGGATCTGGGCGCTGGAAAAGCACCCGATGGAGTCCCTCTACGGGTACTCGGTGGCGGCCGAGCTGCAGCCTGAGTGCCGCTATGACCAGGTTGTGCAGGCGCTTGGTGGCCACGCCGAGTTCGTCGAGAGGCCCTCGGACCTCAAGCCGGCGCTGCAGCGGGCATTCGAGTCGGGCAAGCCCGCGCTGGTCAACGTGCTCACTGACCCCGAGGTCGTCTACCCCCGCAAGTCCAACCTGGCCTGAACCCGGGCCGGAAAAGAAAACCGCCCGAACCGAGGTCCGGGCGGTTTCCTTAACGGCCCCATCAGGACGGGCAGGGGTACGTGCCTTGAGGGGGCCTTGCGGTCCGGACGGCGGGAGGCGCCGATACGATGCGGCTACGCCCGGACCTATGTACCGTGTCCGGACGAACGCCCACGCCGATTGCTCCGCGCAGCCTTCCCCAAGACCCGGCTTTGGCCACTATAGCCCGTCCCGGGAGGGCTGCATGTAGAACATCCGTCGACGCAGTTGTACAAAATGGCGTCAGCCCTCGGCGAGGGCGGCGAGGGCGGCGCCGTGCAGGATGTCGGCCTCGCTGACCTCTACGTCTTCGAGGCCAAACAACCGCATCGACTCGACCAGGATCATGGCCCCAGCGACGATAGTCGGGGCGCGATCGGGATCCAGGCCAGGAACGTCCCGCCGCTCGGCCAGCGTAAGGCCCGCGAGTCGAGCCAGAATGCCTTCGCACCTGCCCAGCCCCAGCCGGTAGCCGTCGACCTCATCCCGCTCGTAGGGCTCGAGCTGCTGGTCGACGGCGGCCAATTGGGTGGCCGTGCCGGCCACGGCGATCCCCTCGTCGGCGTCAGAGCGCACGCTCTCCGGTGCGCCTGCCTCGATGATCTCCCGCGCGGCGGCAGCCATGGCCTCGAGCTCGGCGGGGGCCGGCGGGTCGCTCTCCAGGTGCCGTTCGGTCTGGCGCACCGAGCCCAGCCGCGTCGACACATGGAAGGTGGGAGGCGAACCCGCCTCGCCGACCACGAACTCGGTGCTGCCGCCGCCGATGTCGATCACCAGCGTCGGCCGGCCGGGCTCCCGGCCGGCCGTGGCCCCGAGGAAGGTCAGCCGCGCCTCCTCTTCGCCTGGGATCACGCGGATGTCGAAGCCGTGGTCCTCGCGCACACGCTGCTGGAATTCGGCGGCGTTCGCGGCGTCGCGCACCGCGCTGGTGGCCACGGCGATCGACCGTCCGGCGCCCAGCTCGTCGGCCACATCCCGGAAGCGAGCCAGGCATGCGCACACGCGCCCCATGGCATCGTCGGCCAGGCGGCCGGTGGAATCGACACCATCGCCCAGGCGAGTCACCTCGCTGCGCCGCTCGACGTCCGTGAGAGCGCCGCCTGCGTGGTCGGCCACCAGCAGCCGGGTGGAGTTGGTGCCCAGATCAGCGACGGCGATTCGGCTGTGCGGCGCCTCGGTCACGCGTCGCCGGTGAGCACGAAGGCCGCGTCGTCGACGAAGCAGTAGGACCAGTCCTCGCCGGGCTCGACGGACGTGATGATCGGGTGCTCGGTCTCGCGCGCGTGCGCGGAGGCATGGCGGCCGGGCGACGAGTCGTAGCATCCCACCCGGCCGCAGCTGCGACATACCCGCAGGTGCATCCATTGCATGCCCGTCTTCAGGCACTCCTCGCAGTCCTCCACCGCCGCCGGACGCGGCGCCGTGACCTCGTCGAGGTGAGTGCATACACCGGCCACGTCAGCTCTCGCTCGGCTCGGCGCTCACCCGGGCCAGATCCTCGTCGTGAATCGCCTCCACGTCGAGGGTCACGGCGATCTCGTTGCTCACCACAACGCCACCGCCCGGCAGCTCGTCCTGCCAGGACACGCCGAAGTCATGGCGGTTGATGAAGGTCGTGGCCTCGAAGCCGATCCGGCGCATGGTGCCCCGGTTCTCGTCGCCGACCCAATAGGGGTCTCCCACTGGCCGAGGTAGGCCACGTCCAGGCTCACCTCCCGGGTTTCCCCGCGCATCGTCAGCTCGGCGAGCGCCTTGAAGTGCGTGTCGCCGGTGCGCTCGTTGACGCGGCCCTTGAAGGTGATGGCCGGGTGGTTCTCGACGTCGAAGAAGTCGGCGTTGCGCAGGTGCTCGTCCCGGTTCGATTCGCCCGTCCAGAGCTTGGTCGCGTCCATCTCGCCCTCGAAGGTCGCTCCCAGCGGATGGGCGTAGTCGAACTCCATTGAGCCGTGCACGTCCTTGAACAGCCCCCGCACCCAGGTCACCATCATGTGACGAGCCTTGAACTCCGCCTCGGTGTGCCCGGGCTCGAAGGTCCAACGGTCCATGTGTGCTCCCCTCTGGTCGCTTTTCCGGGTTCCGATGCTACGGCGGTGCCGGGTCCGGCTCTTTACATCTCTCGCGGGGCACCATCGCACCCAGAGATTCGTGAGTTGACGATCCGCGCGCGACCGCTAACCTTGGCTCTACGCCGCGGGGTGGAGCAGTCAGGTAGCTCGTCGGGCTCATAACCCGAAGGTCGCGGGTTCGAATCCCGCCCCCGCTATGCACGAAAGGCCCGCTAACACGGGCCTTTCGCGTTGCAGGGCCCGGCGCCAAGGAGGTGCCGCGTCCCGGATATGTCCCGAAAAGTTCCCGCTCGCGCCGCGCAACATCGGCAACACGTGGACAGGTGTAAGCCCACCGGGGAGTGCCACCCTCGTCCTCATCTGCTTGTCGCGGCGATCCGCGTTATCGCTTTCGGCGCCGAAACCAGAAGCGCTGAGTAAGGTCGACATAGCGGTCGCCGAGAGTGCTCACTGTCAACGTCGTCCGGGTCTATGGCGGCTCCCTGCGGTCCCTCAGAGCACAGCGCGAACCATACACCCCGTCAAGGGCGGAGGGCGGCTGTCGGGCCCCCTACTGGGAGTGCTATCGGCGCAGGCCGAGCGACTTGCGTTTCGTTGCGGCCCGGCCGGAGGTGTCACGGAAGTTGATGGCCAGCGTGACCTTCGCCCGCCGGTCGCTGCGAAGTAGGCGCCGGCCCTGCCGGGTCAGCTTCACTTTGAAGGCGTAGCGGCCGGCACCGGAGACGGAGCGCAAGCCCTTTGCGAGGACGACCTTCCGGGCCACTCCGGCCCCCCGGGGCGTGCCGGTCAGGTTCGCGGAGAACCTGCCCGCAAGCAGCGCGTCGAGCTCTCTTGCTGTGAAGCCTCGCCGCCGAACTAGCTTGCCGATTCCGAGCCGACGTAGATCCCTAGCCACGACAGCCAGGTCGGCGCGAAGCGCAGCCTCGATCTGGTCAATCGTCGGGGGCGTGGTCCCTGACGGGGGCGTCGGCTGGAGCGGCGTGGGAGAGGGCGTGTCGACCGTCCAGGTGCGCGTCGCCTCCGAAGCGTCGGTGTTGCCGGCGGCGTCAATCGCCCTGACCGAGAAGGTGTGCGCCCCGTCGGAGAGGCCAGTGAGCGACTTCGGCGAGGAGCAC
>Ga0136620_10000339_pt1 | contig 21648 bp, 15 predicted proteins | sample AntDrymUQ4162106_2_FD_104806 | JGI IMG/M metagenome (GOLD analysis project Ga0136620, IMG submission 104806) | Polar desert sand microbial communities from Dry Valleys, Antarctica - metaG UQ416 (21.06) | ecosystem: Environmental > Terrestrial > Soil > Desert | place: Antarctica: Dry Valley... | reverse complement strand
TCGTCGCCTGGCCGCGCCCGCGATGCTCGCCAATGCGCTGCATTGGCTGCGCTCGCGGGCTCGCCCATGCTCGATTTTCGCTCGGCAAAGCGACCACGAACTTGTCGGACGGACCACTAGTGCCCGAGTGGTCCGTGGGCCGGGCTAACCGCCTGGTCGGGCGCCCGCCAGGGCCCTGCGAAGCCCCCGTGCCGTCTTGGCCGCGGCGCCGAGCTTCCCGTCGGCGACATCTGCCCGCAGCTTCTCCAGGCGGGTGTCGAGGCGCGTGACTGACACGCTGTCGAGCTTGTACGCGATGCGGTCGCGGATCCACTCCAGCGTCGCTACGTCCCCACTTACCGCTCCCGGCCTTCCGGATGCTGCGTCGACGCCGAGCTGCCGCGCCCAGAGATCGAACCGGGCGCGGTCGATCTCAGCCGGCGACCGGTAACGCAGCTCGAGGTCCAGCCCGGCCTGGTTGACATCGAGGGCCGCGTTGCGCGCCGCCCCCCGGTGGCGGACCTTGACCGCCCGCCGGAGAACCTTGAGTGCCCGGTCCATCGGCGCGATCAGCCTCGGCGGCGCGTCGCGCACGCTGCGCTGGGCGCGCCAGGCCGCAGTCATCCTGCGGAGCGCGGTGCCAGCGCTCTTCCAGCGGTTGGATCCGGCGGTGCGGAAGACCCGCTTCGCGCCGCTCGAGACCGCCGTCAGCTCGGCCGGCGGAGGCCCTTTGACCGAGTCTGTGGGCACGGCCAGGGCCAGTGCCTCGACGTCGCCCTCGTGGCCACTGAAGAACTCGCCGTAACCCGGTGCGAAGACCTTGTCCGAGAACGTGCCATCGTCGTGCAGCTCCCGGCCTACCATGGCCCCCTTGACCGGTCCCCGCGGCCCACTGACCGTCCTGCCGGTCGTCCCGATCGCGACCTCCTCCCACACCAGGCCCGGAATGTTCTCGGGGCGATGGACCTGGCCGACCTTCGGATCGGCGGGCATGATCATCGCGGCGGGTCCCTCCTTGCCGGCGAGCCACGTGCCCGATGTGTCGGCAACGACGCCCTTCTCGTAGTTGTAGACGTCCTCGCCGAAGTACCAGACCGACCCGTCGTCACCCTGTGCGTAGAAGTCCAACGCGACCTCCTGAATGCGTCCGTCGAGGTAGGCGGCGTACTGAGAGACCAGCGTCTTCACACACTGGCCGTCGCTCCATTCGATGACCCTCGTATCGGGCAGCAGGGTCGTCTCCGTGCGGAACGCCTTGCCGTCGACCTTGCCGTTTAGAACCACCGACTCGAGGTTTCCGATCGGGAAGAGCGGGTTGGTGACCTGCGTTGGATTGGAGAAGGCCGGAGCAGCCAGATCGACCCGCCTGCCCTGTGCGGCCACCGGCAGCTTGCCCAGGCCCGCCGCCACCATCTGGCTTTTCGAAGGCTGCGTGACCGACGTGGCCGAGCTGGGCTCGCACGCGCTGCCAGGACGGGGCGCAGCCGATCCGGTCGCCGCCGCGAGGGCGAGGAGTGCCCCGGCGCCGACGGCAGCCACTGAGATGACTGCCGCTCGACGCCTAGCCGGCCGGCGCATGGCGTGACCCGAGCGGTGTACCTGTCGTTCCTCGCGGCGAGCCATTTTCTCCTCCTCGTCCGGTGCTCCTTGACAATCGGACATTGAGGCTAGGAAGGCACCATGAGAGGGCCCTGAGAGCTGGCGTCCCGCTCGGCTCGGGGGGTGGCTACGGATCCACGTCGTCGGTGGCGCGCGGTGCCGGCTCGGTGCCCGCGGTCGACATGAACGCCAGGCCGAGGGTGACCAGCACCATCACCAGCACTCCCGCGCCTGCCAGGGCGACAGTCACTTGCCGGCCCCGACGGACACCTGGTAGAAGCCGCCAAGGGAGAGGATCGAGGGCACCCACAGGCCGACGAAAAGCGCCTCCGTCTCGTTGCCGGTGAACCACAGGCCGACCGAGAACAGGAACGAGAGACCCGCCGCGAGCAGAAAGAGCTTCGCAGCGAGCAGGCGCCGGCCCAGCAGGCGCGCGAGCGCGGGCTCGGTGCTCGCCCGCAGGCGGTCGGCGGAAGTCGTGGCCACTCTGGTCAGCCCCTGGCCACGAGGGCCTTGCTCTGGAGGTCCCAGGCCACCTCGCGGCGCCCGTCTCGAAGAGCATCGATCACCGCGGCCACCACGTCGTGGTGGTCCAGCGGTGCGGGCAGCGGAGGGGGCGAGCCGGTGAGCGCGCGGTCCGCGAAGTCGGTGTCCATGTGCGGCGGGCGCACGTCGAGCACCGTGAGGTCCTGCTTGCGCCGCTCTCGGCGCAGCGCCGTGACGTACGCCGACAGGGCGGCCTTGCTCGCGGAGTACGCCGCCACCCCGGCCGTGGGGTAGTCGGCCACGATGGCGGAGAGGGCCACCACGGCGCCGTCGTCCTCCAGGTGGCCGAGGGCCTCGTCGATCAGCGCGATCGGGCCGGTCACGTTGGCGGCGAAGACGGCCTCGATGGTCTCGGTGTCGAGCTCGCCGGCCGCGCCAAACGCAGCTACCCCGGCCGTGACGGCGAATACGTCGAGGCCGCCGAGCGCGGCTGCCAGTGCATCCACACCGTGACGGCAGCTGCCGGGGTCGGCGGCGTCGAAGCGAGCGGAGGGAGCGTCCAACTCCTCGGCCACTGCATCGAGGCGCTCGGCGTTGCGGCCCATCACGCCCACCTCGGCACCGCCGGCGGCCAGTTCTCGCGCGAGGGTGCCGCCGAACACGCCGGTCGCGCCGGCCACCACTATGCGTGCGCCATCGAGGTCCACAGCCTGGGTCCGGGCCGACGGTGCCGCGGGATCACTCGCCGGACGCTAGGAATCGTCCGGCGGCACGCGATCGGCCCACGGCCGCGCCTGCTCGAGCTGCCCGCACACCGCGAGCAGCAACCCCTCGCCCAGGGGCGGGCCCACCAGCTGGGCCGCGGTCGGCAGGCCATCGTCGCCGTGGGTGATGGGCACCGAGATCGCGGGCTGGCCGGTCACGTTGAACGGTGCAGTGAAGGGCGTGAACTCGCCCGACTTCTTGAACTCATGCGCGGGGTTCTGGCCACAGGGGTCGATCTCGCCGTGCAGCACAGGACGCTTGGCCAGCGCGGGGGTGAGCACCAGGTCATACCCCTCCCAGAAGGCCACGAGCCCGCGCGAGAATGCCTGGAGCCCGGCCACCGCTGCGATGTACTGGGGCGCCGCGGTGCGCTTGCCGGTCTCCCACAGCCACTTCGACAACGGCTCGATGTTCTCTTCGGAGGGCTCGGTGCCGGAGACGATCTGGCCGTGGAACACGCTGGCCGACACGTTGGCGGCCCACAGCACGCTGAACGTGGGCAGCAGGTCGGCGCCCTTCCACGGCGCATCCACCTCTTCCACCTCGTGGCCGAGCTCCTCGAGAGCGGCCGCGGCCTCGCGCGCGCCACGCTCGCACTCGGGGTCCAGCCCGGTTTCGATCGGCATGTCGAACGTGAGCGCCACTCGCAGCTTGCCCGGGTCGCGGGCGGCCAGCTCGGCGAACGGGGCCTCCGGCGGCGCGGCCCAGGTGGCGTCGCCGACCTCGTAGCCGGCCATCACGTCGAGTAGAGCGGCGGTGTCGGCGGTGGTGCGGGTCAGCACCCCGTCGGTGGAGAGCATCTGGTCGCCCAGGTCGGGCGCGCGCGAGATCCGGCCCCGGTGCGGCTTGAGTCCCACCAGCCCGCAGCAGGCCGCCGGAATCCGGATCGACCCGCCGCCGTCGCTGCCGTGGGCCACCGGCACCGCGCCCGCGGCCACCGCCCCAGCCGAGCCGCCGCTGGAGCCGCCCGTCGTGCGCCCCGGGTCCCACGGGTTGCACGCGGGCCCGAATCGCCGCGGCTCGGTCACCGGCAGGATCCCGAACTCAGGCGTCTGGGTCTTGCCCACGAGCACGAACCCCGCCTCCCGGAAGCGGCGCACCAGGGCGTAGTCGTAGTCGGGGGTGAAGTCGCCCAGCAGGTCCGAGCCGTGAGCCATCCGCAGGCCAGCGACGGGCGCGAAGAGGTCCTTGATCGCCAGCGGTACGCCGGCGAAGGGCCGCTCGTCGCCGCCCTCGATCCCGTCGGCGGCGTCCAGCGCGGCCTCGCCGTCGGTCAGCGTCCAGTGGTTCAGCGCCTCGGTTGCCGCGATCCGGTCCAGTGAGGCCTGCACCAGCTCGCGCGAGCTCACCTCACGCTCGCGCACCATCCGGGCAAGCTCGAGGGCAGGCTTGCGCAGCAGCCCGGACACCCTCAGGCCGCCGGCGCCAGCTCTTTGCGCAGCGCGCCGACCCGCGAGCGCTCGGCCTTCCAGCCCAGCCGGCCGAGCAACTCCTCGGCCAGCCCAAGGTAGTCCGCACCCAGGTCGGGACGGTGGTCGAGGATCGAGACCCCGCGCTCGGCCGACTCGGCGTAGGCCACCGAGCGCCGGATGGGCGTGTCGAAGACCTTGTCTCCCCAGCGTTCGGCCAGCTGCTTCTGGGCCTCGCGCGCATGCACGGTGCGCAGGTCGGCGATGTTGAGCACCACGCCCATCCACTCCAGGTCCGGGGCCAGGCTGTCCTTGGCCAGCTCGACCACCTCCAGCGCCTGCTCCACTCCCTGGAGGGAGAAGTACTCGGCCTCGCTGGAGATCAGCGCAAAGTCGGCGGCGACCAGTGCGTTCACGGTGAGCAGGCCGAGGGAGGGCGGGCAGTCGATGAAGATCACGTCGTAGCGCTTGCCCGGTTCGCGCAGGGCGCGACGCAGTGTCATCTCGCGGCCCATCTTGCCGCTGAGCACCAGCTCGGACTCCGCCAGGCCGAGGTTGGCCGGGAGCACGTCCTCGTAGATGGCGTCGAGCGCCTTGGCCTGCCCCGCCAGCACGTCTGCCAGCGTGGGGTCCGCGTCCGCGGGCACGTCGAAGTAATCGGACAGGTTTCCCTGGGGGTCCAGGTCCACGCAGAGCACGCTCAGGTCCAGGCGCCGCAACACGTCCGCGAGCGTGCGGACGGTGGTCGTCTTGCCCGTCCCGCCCTTCTGCGACATCACCGCAATCGTGGTGGCCATGAGCGCGACGATACCCGGCTGGGCGTCCGGACTATCATTGCGCCGCCCTACCCGTCGCGCGCCCGCTCGAAGAAGGCGCGGAATCCGAGGAGGAACCCATGGAGCACCCCGCCCCCGTGGCGCCCGGATCGCGCCCCGAGCGCTACTCGTCGACGCAGTCCTACCGCCCGCTCCGCCCGCCGGCCACGGTCGAGGACAAGGACGCGTGCGGCATCTACGCCTCGGTGAGCAAGGGAGCGCGAGCCACCCACGAGACCATCCCGACCGCACTCGTGGCGCTGGAGAAGATGCTGCACAGGGCCGGCAATGTGGACGGCGAGGGCGACGGCTGCGGCGTGCTGGTGGACATCCCGCGCAAGCTGTGGTCCGAGGAGGTGCGGGCCGGCGGCCATGCGCCCAAGCTGGTGCTCGACGAGCGCTTCGCGGTGCTTCACGTCTTCATCCCGCGCTCCGGGGACCGCGTGGCCGAGGTGCAGGAGAAGGCGCGGCGGCTGCTGAGCAAGCTGGGCCTGCGGGTGCTGGCCGAGCGCGAGGGCATGGTCGACTCGTCCGCCCTGGGCCCCACCGCCCGCGAGGAGGAACCCGTCTTCTGGCAGGTGGCAGGCCTGGTCGAGGATCCCAACCGCTGCTTCGAGCTGACCCTGCAGCTGGAGGAGCGACTGGAACTGCACGTGGCCTCGGGCTCGACGTCCAGCGTGGTCTACAAGGTGCTCGGTGGCCCCGCGGTGCTGGGGCGCTACTTCCCCGACCTGAGCGACCCGCGCGTCGAGACGGTCTCGCTACTGGGCCACAACCGCTACTCGACCAACACGGGGCCGTCGTTTCGGCGGGTCCAGCCTTTCGGTGTGCTCGGTCACAACGGGGAGATCAACACCATCGCCCGGCTGCGCCAGGAGGCGCGCATGGTGGGGGTGCCGCTCACCGCCGACGGCTCGGACTCGCAGGACCTCTCCCGCACGATCGAGGCGCTGATCTACCGCCAGGGCCTGACGCTGGTCGAAGCGCTGGAGCTGGTGCTGCCGCCGATCGTGAACGAGATCAAGGGCCTGCCTGCCGAGCTGCGCGGCTTCTACATGTACCTGCGTCAGGCCTTCGGGCCCTTCTCCCAGGGGCCAGTGGCGCTGGTATCCCGCTTCGCCGACGAGCACGTGTTCTCCGTCGATGCCCTCGGCCTGCGGCCGCTCTGGCAGCTGGAGACCGCCAACGCTTGGATCTTCTCGTCCGAGCCGGGCGTGGTGGCGGTGGCGGAGACCATGTCGGAGCCCAAGCCGCTGGCCCCAGGCGAGAAGGTGCTCGTCGAGGTGAACCGGTCCAAGCCGGCCACCGATCTGTACGACCACTCGCGCCTTCAGATGCGCGCTGCCGAGCGTTGGCGCGCGCGCACGGCCACCGAGTTCGAGGACGCCGGCTACGCGAGCGCGATCATCACCGGCGGCCCGCTGCACGGCGCGGAGATCCCCGGCTACACGGCGGCCGGCCCGTCCGAGCCCGTGAAGGTGGAGGACCGTGTGCTGGGCGGCTTCGGATGGCAGCGCGAGGACATGAAGCTCGTTCAGCAGATGGCGGCCACCGGCGCCGAGCCGATCGGCTCACTGGGCTATGACGGCCCGCTGGCGTGCCTGTCCCTCGAGCGCCAAAACCTGGCCGACTACTTCAAGGAGTCGGTTGCGGTGGTGACCAATCCCGCGATCGACCGCGAGCGGGAGATGGAACACTTCTCCTGCCGCGCGGTGATCGGCGCCCGACCCTCCCTGCAGGACGTGCGACCCGAGCCGACCACGGTGGAGCTGGCCTTCCCGATCCTCTTCGGCGGCCACGACGGACTGGCGCCGCTGTCCGATGAGGTCTACCGCCGGGTGGCCCACGCCCACAAGACCTATCTGCTGGAGGACCTGTGGGAGGCCTTCCGCGGGCGCAGCTCGGTGCTCGACGCCTCTTGCCTCGAGTCCGAGGACACCCGCGGCGCCATCGAACGTCTCAAGCAGGAGGCGACGGTGGCGGTGCGCGACGGCGCGGAGTTGATCGTGCTGTCGGATCGCACGGCGTACGAGGGGGACCGCCGCTACCTGGATCCGCACCTGGCACTGGCAGCCGTCGACCTGGCGCTGCGGGAGCACTACACCGCTCCGGGTGAGGTCAACCTGCGCCGCCGGTGTGGGCTGGTGCTGCGCTCAGCCGCCCTCCGCAATGTGCACGACACGGTGCTGGCCCTCGGCCTCGGCGCCGACGCCGTCTGTCCGTACGCCATGGTCGAGGTCTCGCTGCTCGACGACTATTGCTCGGACGTCGAGAACCTCGGCGCGGCGCTGCGCAAGGGCATCGAGAAGGTGATCTCCACGATCGGCATCCACGAGGTGCGTGGGTACGCGCGGCTGTTCTCCTCCATCGGCCTCAAGCCCGAGGTGACCGGAGTGTTCGACACGCCGGCCTACATGGGCTCGGAGCGCGGCGGCACGGGCTTCGCCGAGCTGGACGCCGACGGCGACGAGCGCCAGCGCGTGCTGGCGGGCGAGGACGACTCGAAGCCCGCCAAGACCTTCCGCTTCTACCCCAAGGTCTACAAGTCGGCGATCGCCGCGGCCAACGGAACCGGCGGCTTCGCCGAGTACTCCGAGAAGGTGCGCCAGCTGGAGGAACAGCAGCCGATCTCGTTGCGGCACATCCTCGACGTCCGCAGCGACCGCGAGCCGGTTGGGCCCGAGCAGGTCGACCCCGGCGTGGGCCTGCACGACTACCCGATCGTGATCTCATCGATGAGCTTCGGCTCGCAGGGCGAGACCGCCTACCGCGCCTACGCGGAAGCCGCCAAGCGGGCCAACATCATCGCCATGAACGGCGAGGGCGGTGAGATCCAGGACATGTACGGCAAGTACCCGATGTGGCGCGGGCAGCAGGTGGCCTCGGGGCGCTTCGGGGTGACCAGCGAGATGCTCAACAGCTCCTATCTGGTGGAGATCAAGATCGGTCAGGGCGCGAAGCCCGGCGAGGGCGGCCACCTGCCGGGCAAGAAGGTGACCGCCAAGGTCGCGCAGGCGCGCAACGCCACCGAGGGCACGGACCTGATCTCGCCGTCGAACAACCACGATCTGTACTCGATCGAGGACCTGGCCGAGCTGATCGACGAGCTGAGGACCGCCAACCCCGACGTGCGGGTGTCGGTAAAGGTGCCGGTGGTGCCCAACATCGGAACGATCGGCGTGGGCATCGCCAAGGCGGGCGCGGACATCATCACGCTGTCGGGCTTCGAGGGCGGCACGGGCGCCGCGCGATCGCATGCGCTGCGCCACGTGGGCCTGCCGTCTGACATCGGCACCCGCGCGGTGCATCTGGCCCTGATGGAGGCCGGCATCCGCAACCGCGTGGAGATCTGGGCCGACGGCGGCTACCGCCACGCGTGGGACATCGTCAAGCTGCACTGCCTGGGCGCAAACCGCGTGGGCTTCGGCACGTTGGCCATGGTGTCGCTGGGCTGCACGATCTGCCGCGGCTGCCAGCTGGACACCTGCCACGTGGGCATCGCCACTCAGATCGAGGACAAGGCCGAGGCCGACCTCAAGGGGCTCAAGAAGTTCACCCCCCAGGAGTTCGAGCGGGCCTCGGAGAGCAGCGCCCGCTTCTTCACCGGCATGGGGGAGGAGCTGCGCGCCATCACGGCATCGCTGGGCTATGAGCGCGCCCAGGACCTGGTGGGCCGCTCCGACCTGCTGGTACAGGCGCGGGAGACATCGCGGGTGGACGTGAACGAGTTGATCCGCCCACTGGAGGAGATGCTCGATCTGGAGCCGATCGATCTGCCGGCGCGGGTCGACGAGCGCGAAGCCGCCGGTCTCATCTGCGCCCGCCCGATCCGCATGAAGGCCAAGGAGGCATCCACCCGCATCGCCGCGCTGGCGGGCGACGTGGCTCCCGGCCGCGTGCTGCGCCCGGAGTGGGCCGACGCCGGCGGCCTGGGGGAGGGCGATGGCCACGGTCCGGCGGACGCCAACGACCGCGTGCTGGGCACCGAGCTGGCGGGCGCGATCGCCCGGCGGCGGATCTTCGACGGCGGCCCTGCCGCCAGCGAGGACACCCTCGCCGAGCTGCGCTTCGACGGCGGCTCGGTGGGCGGCCAGGGCTTCGGCGCCTTCAACGTCTACGGCGTGAACATCACCGTGGAGGGTGGCGCCCAGGACGGCGTGGCCAAGGGGATGCTCGGCGGCAAGGTGGCGGTCATGAAGGGCCTGAACCGGTTCGGCGCGCGCGTGAACGGCTCGGTGGGCAAGTCCTTCGCCTACGGCGCTCAGCGTGGCCGGATGTTCGTTCAAGGCTCGGCCGACTCGCGCTTCTGCATCCGCCTCTCGGGTGCCGATGTGGTGGTGGCCGGCGAGCCCGAGCAGCCGCTGGACGACTCACGCGGCTGCGTGGCCGACCGGGCCAACCTCAAAGGCTTCGCGTTCGAGTACATGACCAACGGGCGGGCCGTGGTGATGGGCGATCCGGGCCCGTGGTTCTGCGCCGGCCAAACCGGCGGCCGCGTGTACCTGCGCATCAACGACGAATGGAATCTCGATCGCGCTGCGCTGGAGCGGCGCAAGGGCCGCGGAGCCAAGGTGGACATCCGCGATCTGGACGCCGAGGGAGTGCTAGACGTGCAGGAGCTGCTGGGCCGCTACTGCGAGGAGCTGCGCGGCACCAGCCAGGACGAGGAGGCCGATCGCGTGGGGGCCTTGGCGGCCGCCGCCCAGGAGCACTTCCTCATGTCGATCCCCGAGCAGGAGCAGACCGACCCGTCGGTGTCGACGGAGTAGCGGCCCGTTCGGCCGGCGCGGATGTTGCGCCCATGTTGTCTATGAGCGCCCGCGTTGGCTCAGCGCTGTCCTCGATAAGGATGGATCGGTGAGGAAGACGCTCCTCAGTCTGCTGGCCGCGGCGTTCGTGTTGGCGATCGGTGGCTTCGTTCTCGCACAGGTCCCCAAGGAGACGGGGCGGATCGGCCCGCAGAACAAGATCCAGCCGAGCTGCCGCCAGCTGGTGCCCGCCGGCAAGCGCACCGTGGTGGGCAACCATCCCGGTGGCGGGGCGCTGACCAGGAACGGGCGCTTCTACTGGACGCTGTCAGCCGGGCGCGGCCGCAACGACATCCGCATCGTGCGGAGCGGTACAGGCAAGCGCTGCAGGCGCGCCAAGAAGCCGCGGCGCCCGCGCGCGCGCACGCAACGGGCACGCAAGCGCTATCGGCAGCAGGTGCGCCGCTACCGCGTCCGGGTGCGCCGCACCAGGCGCTGCGCGCGCAAGCGCAAGCGTCAGATCGGCAGGGTGGTACAGACGATCCCCATGCCAGGCCTGAACGGCGGCATGGTGATGGCGTCCGATGGGCGCACCGCCTACGTCTCGGGCACGCCTGACTCGCCGCACGAGGATCAGAGCGTGCCCGCCGACACGCCCGGGAGGGAGGGCGACGTGATCCATGTGTTTCGCCTGGACCCCCGCACCGGCCGGGCGGCTCGCGCCGGCGTCATCGCAGTGCCCGCTCCCGGCGACGCGCCCGCGCCCCAGACCTTCCCGCCCGACCCGGCGGGCGATCGCATCTCATGGCCCCGCGACCTCGCGATCTCGCGCGATGGCAAGACCCTCCTCGCGGCCCTCAACCTGGCGGACCGAGCGGCCATCGTGGACACCCAGTCCAAGCAGGTGCGCTACGTCGAGGTGGGCTCCTACCCCTACGGCGCCGCGATCACCGCCGACGGCAAGCGCGGGCTGGTGTCCAACGAAGCCGACGGCACGGTGTCGGTGATCGACCTCGACACCGCCAAGCGGGTGAAGGAGATCACGGTCGGACCGAACCGCTCGCACCCCGAGGGCATCGCCATCGACCCCAAGGCCGAACGCGCCTACGTGACCGTGACCCACCAGGACCTGATCGCGGTGGTCAACACCCGGAGCCTGGAGGTCGAGCGCACGCTGTCGGTCGGCCGGCCCGAGGGCATCGGTGTGGCCCCGGTCGACGTGAGCGTGACCCGGGACGGGTGGTACCTGCTGTCCGCGAACTCGGGCGAGGATGCGGTGGCGGTCTTCGCACTGCCCAACGCCCGCGGGCGCACCTGCGCCAACCCCAAGCCGAAGAAGCGGCGCAAGCGGCGCTCGCGCCGGCGCAGCCGCGCGGCGCTGGCCGAGGCGATCCTGCAACACGAGGGCCGCCGCGGCGTGGAGCGCTCGGAGTCCGCAGAGGAGGAGTCGGCCGAGGTCTACGGCGAGGAGCCGGAGGAGCGCGCCGAGGAGGCGAAGAGAAGGAGACCGGCCCGCCGCCGCTCGAAGGCCTTCGAGCTTGTGGGGCGGATACCGGTCGGCTCCTATCCGGTGGATGTCGAGGCCACGCCCGCCCGTAAGCAGATCGCGTGGATCGCCGCCAAGGGAGTGGGGGTGGGGCCCAACCCCAGAGGGCCCAACCCGTACTCCCCGAACGACTCGGACGACCGCATCAACTCGTTCCAGTACCTCCCCTCGATCGTGACCGGTCAGTCGGGCCTGCTGCGCTTCCCGACCGACGCCGGGCTTCGGCGGCTCACCCCGCGTGTGTCGAAGCAGATTCGCCCCGTGAACGGCCAGCAGCCCCCGCCCGGCACGCCCATCCGCCCACCGGGCGCCGACCAGAAGATCAAGCACGTGTTCTACATCGTGCGTGAGAACCGCACCTACGACCAGGTGCTGGGCGACGACCCGCGCGGCGACGGTGATCCGTCACTGACCCTCTTCGGCGAGGGCATCACCCCCAACGCGCACGCGCTGGCCCGGCGGTTCCCTCTGCTCGACCACGTCTACGCCAACTCAGAAGCCTCGATCGATGGCCACTTCTGGACCTCGGCCGCCAACGTCTCCGACTACGTGGTCAAGAACTGGCACCAGAACTACGGCGGGCGCAGGCGCCCCTTCGACTTCGGCGTCTACTCGGTCACCTGGCCCTCGCAGGGCTTCCTGTTCGACCGCGCCGAGAAGCAGGGGATCTCCTACTTCAACTACGGCGAGGCCATCGCGGGGGTGGTCCCGCTGACCGACAAGGACCGCAGCGCCGAGGACACCGATCTGGTGGCGCGCAAGCTCGCCAAGTCCGACCTTGGCCAGAACGGGTGCTTCCCCAACAGCGCGTCGTCGGGCGGGGTCGACGTCGTGGCCTCCGCAGGGCCCGGTCCCGACGTGGAGGTCTACGACTCCTCGCTGCCGCTCGGAGCTCCCCCCGGCTCGCAGTCGCGCTTCGAGTGCTTCCGGGCGCGCCTGACCAGCCAGCTGCTGACCAACTCGGTGCCGGCCTTCAACTACCTGACGCTGTCCAACGACCACACCGCCGGCACCACGCCGGGCCGGCGCACACCGAACGCGATGATGGCGGAGAATGACTACGCCCTCGGCCAGATCGTGGACCTGATCTCGAAGTCGTCGATCTGGAAGAACTCCCTGATCATGGTGATCGAGGACGACTCTCAGGACGGCGCCGACCATGTGGACGCACACCGCATCCCCGCCTTCGCGATCAGCCCCTACGCAAAGCGAGGCGCCGTAGTGCACACGCGCTACGACTTCCTGTCCTTCATCAAGACGCTCGAGATCACAACAGGCATCGAGCCGCTCAACCTGTTCGACTCGCTCGCGGTGCCGATGTACGACGCCTTCACGGCCAACCCCGACAACGCGGAGGCGTACGACGTCATACCTCCGAAGGTGAGCCTGACCGAGCGCAACAGCGCGTCGTCACCCAATGCCGCCTTCTCTCGCGGGCTGCCGCTCGACCACACCGACCGCACCCCGCAGCGCTACCTCGATCGCATCCTGTGGCAGTACGTGCACGGTCGTGATTCCGAGCCCCCGCCGCCGGGGCCCAACGCATCGGGCCTCGACGAGGAGGCTTGGAGACGGGCCGGGAAGCAGCAGCCGCGTGCGGAGGGGGAGGCGGAGGCCGAACGGAAGTAGGTGGCGCTCGGGGGCCTCAGGCCGAGATCGTCCGGCGGTCGCCCGCCAGCACGATGTGGTGCAGGGTGAAGCGGCCCACCGAGATGCCGTCGCCGTCCTCGAGCGGGGCCAACTCGATCTGCTCGCCGTTGCGGAACACGCCGTTGAGGCTTCGATCGTCGAGCACCTTCACACCCTCGTCGGCGCGGTGGACCAGGGCGTGGCGGCGCGAGACCGTGGGGTCGTCCAGGCGCAGGTGGGCAGAGAGGCTGCGCCCGATTCGCGTCCACCCGGCCTGAAGCGAGAACACGCGGACGTGGCCCTGATCCTCGTAGGCGAGGTAGTGCCCGGGTGAGACGAGGGCCTCGCGGGTCTCGGCCAGCCACTCGGGCCTGGCCCCATCGGACTGCGGGGCGGGGGTTTCGAGGTCTTCGAAGAAAGCCTGGCGACGGAAGGACTCGCCGCCGCAGCTCGGGCAGGGCGGAACCTCGTCCCGCTGGTTCAAAGCCACCGCGAAACCGCAGGCCTCACACCGAAACGAACCGATTCCGGCGAGCGTCCCAGCTTCGTAGTGCTCCATCGCTACCTCCGATACTGCGATTGTGCCAGGAACGGCGCATGAGATCTAGCGATCTCCCTCGGGTTCCAAGCGCTATTTGCGGCGCTACCCAGATATGAGCGTCGGCATGCATGGCAAGGACTCCTCCGGCGGGAGGCGAAACTCGACGCATGCCCGATCTCGCCGGCATCCTCCTACGCAAGAGCATGGGCTCGCTCGACAGCGGGCGCCGGCAGTGTGCATCCTGCCGTCGTGTGCCCCTGGTGGGCGAGCGCCTGCACGAGATGGACAGCGGCCGCACGCTCTGTGAGCTCTGCGTTGGCCACCTGCCTGCCGACCAGCGCCACTGCGTCCGCATCGAGCGCGTGCGCGCCACCGAGCATGCTCTGGCCGTCGTGCCGCGCGCCGCGTAGCGTCCAGCGCACATGAGACGACCGATGGCAGCGCTGCTCGCCCTGTCGGCAGGCGCCCTCGCCCTGATCTGGGCCCTCCCCAGCGAGGGGCGCAGGCTGCCCGGGGCGCCGGCCTGCCCGGTCTTCCCGCGGTCTAGCCACTGGAACCTGCCGGTCGATCGCCTGCCCGTGCACCCGCGCTCGGACGCCATCGTGGCCGCCGTGGGCCGAGACGAGCACGCGCACGCCGACTTCGGCTCGGGACGCTACGAGGGCGCGCCGATCGGCATTCCCTACCGGGTGGTCGGGGGCGATCAGCGGCGGGTGCCGGTGAGCTTCGAATACGCACCGGAGTCCGATCGCGGGCCCTACCCGATACCGCGCAACGTGGCGGTCGAGGGTGGCCGCGGCTCCGACGGGGACCGCCACGTCATCCTGGTCGATGGCGCGCGCTGCCGGCTGTATGAGCTGTTCGCCGCCCGCCCGGTGAACGGGGGCCGGCGCTGGCGCGCCGGGTCCGGCGCCATATGGAGCGTGCGCTCCAACCGCATGCGCCCGCGTGCCTGGACCTCGGCCGACGCCGCGGGTCTGCCGATACTGCCCGGCCTGGCCCGTTACGGCGAGGTCAAGCGGGGGCGAATCGACCACGCGCTGCGCATCACAGTGCCCCGCACACGACGGGCCTTCGTCTACCCGGCCCGCCACTTCGCCTCGGACTCCACGGACGCCAGCCTGCCCGCCATGGGCCAGCGGGTGCGCCTGCGCCGTGGCTTTGACGTGTCGCGCTTTCCGCGACAGTCGCGCGTGGTGCTGCGAGCGCTCCAACGCTACGGTGCGCTCGTGGCCGACAACGGCAGCGCCTGGTACGTGTCTGGCGCTCCGCATCCGGGGTGGGACAACGACGACCTGCATTCCCTGCAGCGGGTCCGGGGCGCCGACTTCGAGGTAGTGTCCACCGGCCGGCTCCCGCAGCCGCGGCGCTGAGCCTTACAATCGCTTGCCGTGCGAGAGGTCACCGTCAGCGCCGTCATCTCCGCTCCCCGCGAGCGGCTGTTCGACTTCGTGGTCGACCTCTCCAACCGCCCGGCCTACGCCGACCACTACCTCAAGGACTTCCGCCTGGCCCGGGCCAATCCCGTCGGTAAGGGCGCCGCCGCGCGCTTTCTGCTTGACGGACCCGTGTTCAGCGAGCGCGGCGAGATTGCCATCGTCGAGGCCAGCCGGCCGCGGCGGATCGTCGAGGAGGGCCGCGTGGGACGCCTTGGTCGCTCGCGGCTGGTGGCCGTGTATGACTTCATCCCCCAGGCCGGCGGTGTCACCAGGGTCGAACTGACCACCTTCGGCGAGCCCAAGACCGCGCTGGACCGGTTCAAGCAGCGAGGCGCGCACCGCTGGATGCGTCGCCAGACCAAGAAGGCCCTTGACCGGCTGCGCAGGATCTTCGAGGAGCCGGAGGAGTCCGAGCGCGCCCACGTGGGCATGGCGGGCTACGAGCCGTGGAAGGCGCCGCGCTTCGGCGCTCACGTGCCCCCGCGCCTGAAGGCACCTGCGGCCGAGCAATAGACTGCCCGCCCGGATGGCCCCCCTCAGGAGCACGATCGCCGCCTGCGCCGCCGCGCTGATCTGCGGCGTGGCCGTAGCCGGCTGCGGCGAGCACGACCCGGGCGTGGAGGAGCCGGCGCGCGAGGGCCTGGCGCTCGACATCGGCGGCGTGGACTACAACGTCTTCATCACCCGCCAGCTCAACCTCACGATCACGCCGGACGAGGACTATTACGAGGGCCCCGAGGCCGGCCCCGGAAACGCGCTGTACGGGGTGTTCATCGAAGCCTGCAATCCGGGCTCGGAGCCCGTGAGGACCACGGGCGACTTCACCGTCAAGGACAACCAGGGCGAGGAGTTCAAGCCGCTGCGCCTGCCCGAGGACAACGCCTTCGCCTACCGTCCCACCGAACTGGACCCGGGATCCTGCGTTCCCGAGGCGGGCAGCGTGGCGCAGCAGGGACCCACCGCCGGCTCGATGCTGCTGTTCGAGTTCCCGCTCGAGAACGCGGAGAACAGGCCGCTGGAGCTGGAGATCGGCGGACCCTTCGACCTCCTGAAGCAGGATCAGGAGTTCAAGATCGTGGAGCTGGACCTCTGACCCGAGCCGCCTCCGGGCGCTCAGCGCTCTAGGCCCGCTACCAGCACGCCCTGCGCTGCCGGGGCGGCCACGGCCCCGCCGGCCCCGGCCCGGATCAGGAGCACCGCCAGGGCGATCCTCGGCTCTCTCGCGGGCGCGAACGCCGTGAACCAGGCGTCGGTGTTGCTGGGATCGGCCAGGTCGAACTCGGCTTCGGGCCCGCGGGTGTCGCCCAGCTCGGCGGTCCCGGTCTTGCCGGCCACGCGCACGCCCGGCACTGCGGCCGCCGTGCCGGTCCCGTAGGCCACGACGCCCTCCATCAGCCGTCCGACGGTGGTGGCGGTGCGCGATGTGGTCACCCGCGTGCGCCGGGGTGCGGCTGCCGGAACCAGCGTGGGCGACAGGCGCACCCCCTCGTTGGCGATCGTCTGGCCGACGGAGGCCATCTGGAGCGGGGTGGCGAGTACACGCCCCTGCCCGATGGCGCTGGAGCCGACGTCGAGCGGTCCGGTGAAGTCCTTCGCGGCCGGAAGCGTGCTGGCCAGCGCGCCCGCGATGGCCGGGGGCTCGTTGAAGCCGAAGCGCTCGGCGGTGGCCACCAGGCGCTCGGCGCCGACCTCGACCCCGAGGGGGGCGAAGACTGAGTTGCACGAGTTGGCGAAGCTGTCGCGAAACGTGCCGCCGCAGGCCGTGCCGTTGGCATTGGAGAGAGGCACACCGTCGATCACGGCCTCGGTCTCGACCGGGAACTCATCGCTCGGCTTGACCTTCCCTCCCTCCAGCGCGGCCGTTGTGGTCACGATCTTGAACACCGAGCCCGGCGGCTGGGGAGCCGAGAAGGCGACTCCGGCGAGCGCCCGTATCTCCCCGGTGCGGGGCTCGAGCGCAGCAATGCCGCCGAACCGTCCCGCCAGTGCGGTCACGGCCGCCTCTTGCACCCGAGTGTCGATCGTGGAGCGCACCGGGTCGGCCCGCTGGGCCTCCGCGCGGGCCAGCACGCGGTCGCCCACGGTGAGCGCTCCGCCGGGCGTCCCCTCGACCTGAAGTTGCAAAGCGCGTTCCAGTCCGGTCGCCCCGACCGGCGTGTCGGCGGGGAAGCCGCGTGCGTAGGAGCGATCGCGGTCAGGGTCGTCGTCCTCGGGCACGGCCAGTGTTCCCGCGATCGAAGCACCGACGCCATCGATGGGCGAGCTGCGGGCGTCGGCGGGCCCTCCGGCCAGGGTGGCACCGTCGGAGGAGAGGATCTTCGCGCGCAGCGGAGCCTCGGTCCGGCGGGTCAGCCGCCCGCCCCGGGGGACCTGCGGGAAGGTCAGGCTGGGGTCCCATGCCACGGCACCGTCTGACACGGGCAGCGCAACCTCCCCCCGGATCGTCCCGAAGATCTGAGTCCGCACGGCCACCGGCAGCCGAACGGCGCCGTCGCGCGCGCCCGCCGGGTCGTCGAAGCGCAGGCTGAGCGCGGTCGCCGTGGCCGAGGCCCTCTCATAGGCCTTCCGGAAGGCCGGTGGCGGATAGCGCGAGCGCGACGCCGGGGCCAGCAGCCGGTGCATGGCGGCATAGTCGCCCTGCGTCCAGGCGCGGCCGAAGTCGCCGGCCACACGCTCGGACTCGGACTGGAAGGCGGAGCCGGCCACGAGGCCGCCCGCCAGAGCCACGAGCGCCACGAGCCCAAGCGGCAGGGCGCGATGGGTGAAGCGCCTTTGGCGCTCTGGCGGGTCGTGGCTCGCCAAGGGCAGGGGAGGCTACCTTCCTCTCCCCGTGACCGGCCTCGATTGGATCATCGTCGCGTTCGCCCTGCTGATGGCGGGGTGGGGGTACGTGCAGGGGCTGATCGTGGGCGCGCTGTCGCTGGCCGGCTTCGCCGCGGGCGCACTGGTGGGCTCGCGCGTGGGGCCACTAATTCTCGAGGGGGGGTCGAAATCGCCCTACGCCCCGTTGTCGGCACTGGTGGGGGCGCTGATCATCGGTGGCGTGCTGGCCTCGGGCCTCGAGCTGCTGGGCTTTCACCTGCGGCGGCGGCTTGCGGAGGGACTGGGCGTCGTCGACGGCCTGGGCGGAGCGGTGCTGGTCGGCGCGCTCGGGCTCGGGCTGGCGTGGATGCTCGGCTCGGTGGCGCTGCAGACTCCCGGGGCTGGCGACCTGCGCGAGCCGATTCAGCGGTCGGTGGTGCTGCGCGAGCTCAACTCGGTCCTACCGCCGTCGGGGCCGCTGCTCAAGGCGCTGGCCCGCTTCGACCCGCTGCCGCAGATCGCCGGTCCGGATCCGGGCGTGCGCGCGCCAACCGCCGCGATCGCCCGCGACCCAGAGGTGCGCGCCGCCGGGGGCAGCGTCGTGCGAGTGACGGGCACGGCCTGTGGCCTTGGCGTGCAGGGGTCGGGCTGGGTGGCTGGCGACGGGGTGGTGGTCACCAACGCGCACGTGGTGGCGGGGCAGGACGACACAGGCGTGCAGGTCGGGGGCGGGGGCGAGCGCCAGGACGCCGAGGCGATCTGGTTCGACACCAAGAACGACCTGGCACTGCTCCGCGTACCGGGCGTGAGCGGCGTGCCGGCGCTGCCGCTGAACGTGAACGCCCGCACGGGCACCTCCGCCGCTGTTCTGGGCTTCCCGGAGAACGGGCCCTACGACGTGCGGCCCGCCCGCCTCGGGGGCACCAACTCGGTGCTGAGCGAGGACGTCTACGGACGCGGGCCGATCAGGCGGCAGATCACGTCTCTGCGCGGACTCGTACGGTCGGGCAATTCGGGCGGGCCGATGGTGGACGGGCGCGGCCGGGTGGTCACCACGATCTTTGCGGCCAGCCGCGGCTCGGGCAGTGGGAGCGGCTTCGGAGTGCCGGACTCGATCGTGCGGGACGCGCTGGGGCGGGCGGGCAACACCGTCGACACCGGCCCCTGCGCCTGAGCTTCGAAGGCGCAACTCGGGTAGCGCCGAACTGTTCACTAGAACTCTGCTCGTGCCCTCGCCTCGCTCCAAGCCCCTCGGGGCCGCTCTCGCTGCGGCTGTTCTCGGCGCAGTCCCCGCCCTGCCCGCTCTCAGTGGTCCAGCGCACGCCGGCGACCGCGCGGCAAGCGTCACGGCCGCGGGCGCCGCCAAGCCCGTCAACCCCTGCCTGAACCCCGTGCGCCGCGCCGGCCTCTACTGCCCGGACCTGGTCATGAAGGCGCCGATCGGACTCTCGCTGGATCGTAGGGTCAAGCGTGGACGCGTGGTCCTGAGGGCGGGCAACTCGATCGACAACATCGGGCTGGGCCCGGCCGAGCTGCACGGCACCCGGATAGGGCGCCGCTACATGAAGGGCCGCCAGCGCATCCACCGCCGCAACGGCACGAGGCTGGGAATCGACACCGGCGCGCGCCTGTTCTTCAAGTTCGTGCCCGGGCAGAGGCGCTACTGGAAGTTTGAGCGCGCGGCCGACTTCACGCTCTGGAGGCTGGACTCCGGCGGGCGCAGGCTCCGGCTGGTCCGGCGGGGGCCCAAGGTGAGCTACTGCCTGCGCGATCTCTTCCACAGCCGCCCCGATCGCCGCCGCTCCCCCGATCAGTACGTGTACCCGGCCTGCAGCACCGACGCCGGTGAGCGCAAGGTCACGATCGGGACGTCGGCAGGCTGGTCGGACGTCTACCCGCCCGGCTACCCCGAGCAGTGGATCGACGTGACCGGCCTGCGCGGCTGCTTCTCCTACCAGCACACCGCCGACCCGGCCAATGGCGTCTACGAGTCCAACGAGGACAACAACTCGGCATCGGTCACCGTGCGCCTTCCGTTCAAGCCCGGTAGGCAGCGCTGCTCCGGCGGCGGCACGACGTCGCCGGGAGACGGCGACAACACGGATCCGTACCGCTATTGAGCCACTGCGTAGTCTTGGACGACTGATGGCCAAGACACTCGTAGTAGCCGAGAAGCCCTCCGTGGCCCGCGACCTCGCCGGGGCGCTGCCCGGATCCTTCACGCAGGCCAAGGACAAGGCCAGCCTGGAGGGCGACGACTACGTGATCACCTGGGCGGTGGGCCACCTCGTCGGCCTCGCCGAGCCCGACGCGTATGACCCCAAGCTCAAGAAGTGGCGCTTCGCCGACCTGCCGATCGTGCCCGAGAAGTTCAAGCTCGTGCCCAACGACGACAAGGCCAAGAAGCAGCTCTCAGTGATCCACCGCCAGCTCGCCCGCGACGAGGTGGAGACCGTGATCAACGCCTGCGACGCCGGCCGCGAGGGCGAGCTGATCTTCGCCTACGTGTACGAGACGGCCAAGACCAAGAAGCCCGTGCAGCGCCTGTGGCTCTCCTCCATGACGCGCCGCGCGATCGAGGAGGCCTTCACCCGGCTGCGTGACGGCGAGGAGATGCGAAGCCTCGAGGACGCGGCCCGGTCGCGCTCCGAGGCCGACTGGGTGGTCGGCATGAACGCCACCCGCGCCGCGTCCATCCGCCTGCGCGCCGCGTTCGACGGCGCCGTCTCGCTCGGCCGGGTCCAGACGCCCACGCTGGCGCTGGTGGCCCGCCGCGAGGTGGAGATCCGCGCTTTCAAGCCCGAGCCCTACTGGCTGGTTGAGGCGCAATTCGCCGCCGGCGGCGAGAGGGTCTATTCCGGGCGCTATATGGGCGGCAAGCGGATCGCCGAGGACGAGGCGGCCAAGATCGTCGAGGAGGCGAAAGGCAAGCCCGGCCAGATCACCAAGCTGGAGACCAAGGAGGAGACCGAGCGCCCGCAGCTCCTCTACGACCTCACCACCCTCCAGCGCCACGCCAACACGCTTCACGGCTTCTCGGCCCGCCGCACGCTCTCAGCCGCCCAGAAGCTCTATGAGGAGCACAAGGCGCTCACCTATCCGCGTACCAACTCCCGCTTCGTGACCGGCGACATGATTGAAGAGATCAAGCCGATCGCCGAGCTGGTCGGACACAACCCGCAGTACCGCAAGGGCTCGGAGTACGTGGTGGGCCTGGCCGAGCTGCCGCTGGGCCGGGTGGTCAACGACGCCAAGGTCCAGGACCACCACGCGATCATCCCCACCAAGTCCGAGCACGACCTGAGCCGCATGGGCGCAGACGAGCTGAAGGTGTACGACCTGGTGGCCAAGCGCTTCCTGGCCATCTTCCACCCCGACGCGAAGTTCGAGCGCACACGCGTGGAGACCACGGTGGCCGAGCACGTCTTTCGCACCAGCGGCCGGGTGCTGGTCGAGGCCGGCTGGCGCGCCGTCTACGGAGAGGAGGCGCGCGCCCCCGACAAGCCCGACGACGACTCCGGCGGCGACCAGCGCCTGCCCAAGCTCGAAGAGAGCGAGGACGTCGAGACGCGCGAGATGGAGTCGCTGCGCAAGGAGACCCAGCCCCCACGGCGCTTCACCGAGGCCTCGCTGCTCGCTGCGATGGAGAGCGCGGGAAAGGAGATCGAGGACGAGGAGCTGCGCGAGGCCATGAAGGACTCGGGCATAGGCACCCCCGCCACGCGCGCCTCGATCATCGAGCGGCTGATCTCGGTCGCCTACATCGAGCGGGAAGGCCGCGCGCTGATCGCCACCGAGAAGGGCGTCCAGGTGATCCGCCTGCTCGGAGAGCACCAGCTCACCTCGCCCGGCCTGACCGGCGACTGGGAGCGCCGCCTGGGCCTGATCGA
>Ga0136620_10000336_pt1 | contig 21720 bp, 22 predicted proteins | sample AntDrymUQ4162106_2_FD_104806 | JGI IMG/M metagenome (GOLD analysis project Ga0136620, IMG submission 104806) | Polar desert sand microbial communities from Dry Valleys, Antarctica - metaG UQ416 (21.06) | ecosystem: Environmental > Terrestrial > Soil > Desert | place: Antarctica: Dry Valley... | reverse complement strand
CGAAGGTGTCGTTCTCGACGACCGAGCCAACGGCGATCGAGGACGTGCGCGCGGAAGCGGAGAAGGTCGGTCAGGCAAACGCCGTCATCCAGGGCACGGGCAACGCGGTGAACGGCGAATATCGCGGGTTCCTGATCAGAGCGGAAGCGCTCGATACCGACGAGCAGCAGCAGCTGCGCGGCAGCCTCCAGAGCAGTGTCGGCGCGCAGGACTTCGGCATCAACACGGTCTCGGCGAGCTTCGGACGCCAGATCGCCGAGAGCGCGATCTACGCGATCCTGTTCTCGCTCCTCCTCGTCGTCATCTACATCTCGTTGCGCTTCCAATGGAAGTTCGCGCTGGCAACGATCATCGCCCTGCTCCACGACGTGATCATCGCCGTCGGCATCTACTCGTTGCTCGACCGGGAGGTGACGACCGCCACCGTGGCAGCCTTCCTGACCGTGCTCGGCTACTCGATCTACGACACGATCATCATCCTCGACCGCGTGCGCGAGAACATCCCGTTGATGCGCCGGGCATCGTTCCCGACGATTGCGAACGTGTCGCTCTGGGAGACGATCAGGCGCTCGCTCGCGACGACGTTCATCACCCTGCTGCCCTTGACGACGCTCTACCTGTTCGGAGGGGAGACGCTGAAGGACTTTGCGTTCGCGCTCCTGGTCGGCATCGGCTCGGGCGCGTACTCGTCGATCTTCATCGCGGCGCCGATCGTCTCTATGCTGAAAGAGCGGGAGCCGGAGTATGCACGCCGACAGGACGGGGTGCTGACGAAGGAGGGAGCGGCGGTGGTGATCGAGGAGGCGACGGCGGCCGCCGCGGACGAGCCGGTTCCAGTCTTCGCACCCTTGACGCCGTCCGAGCGCGCGGAAGCGGACGGCGCGGAAACGGACGACGAAAAACGCGAGCGCCGCCGGCAACGCCGGCGGGCGCGGCCGCATGGACGAGCCAGGTAACGACCGCTCGCCGCTCGAGCAGGTCGAGCGGCTCGCTCTCGTCGGCGTCGGCGCCGCTGCGCTGACAGCCGAGCGGATCGACGCGCTCGCGGGTGCCCTCGCCGAGCGCGGCGGCATCCGGCGCGAGGAGGCGCGCGAGACGATCTCGAGTCTCGCAAGCCGTTGGCGCGGCGATAGCGCGCGCTTGGGCGAACGAGCCGGCGTCGGCCTCTCCGGGCTCTTTCGCGAGCTGGGTCTCGTCACCCGGGATGAGCACGAAGAGCTCGAGCTTCGGGTCGCGCAGCTCGAGCACCGTCTCCGGCTCGTCGAGACGAGTCCGCCGCACGCCGTATCCTGAGGCGGATGGCGCAAGCGCCGCCTCGCAACCTCGGCCGCATGTCGGAGATCGCGCAGGCCGCTGTCCGGCACGGCTTCGGCTACTTCTTCGAGCGCCACAAGCTCACCGATCTCCTCCCATGGAAGGAGAAGCTCCCGCTCGAGGACGGCGCGCCCTCCCAGCGCGGAGCCCATCTGCGCGAGCTTCTGGACGAGCTCGGGCCGACCTTCGTCAAGTTCGGCCAGCTGCTGTCGATGCGCCCCGACGTCCTACCGCCGGACATCATCTCGGAGCTCCGCGGGCTCCAGGACGATGTGCGCCCGTTCGCGTTCGCAGAGGCGGAGCGGACGATCGAGGAGGAGCTCGGTAATACGATCGAGCGCCTTTTCCTCGATTTCGACGAAGTGCCGATGGCCGCCGCCTCGATTGGTCAGGTGCACGCAGCCGTTCTGCCCAACGGCCGGCGCGTCGCGGTCAAGGTGCAGCGACCGGGCGCACCACGGCAGATCGAGGCAGACCTCGCCCTCCTGTACCAGGCTGCGCGGATCGCGAAGGAACGGGTGCGCGCGCTCGATTTCATCGACACGCATGGGCTCGTGGACGAGTTCGCGCGCTCGATCCGCCAGGAGCTCGACTACCGGCTCGAGGGCAGGAACGCCGAGCGCTTCCGGCGCGACTTCGCCGGCCACGCGCACGTCCGCATCCCGCGCGTGTACTGGAGCTATACGCGCGCCCGCGTGCTCACGCTCGAGCTCCTCGAGGGGACGCAGCTCGCGGATGTCGAGCTGCTCGGCTATGGGGTCGACGAGCGCCGGCGGCTGGCCAGCGTCATCACCGAGGCGTGGATGGCCATGATCTTCCGCCACGGCTTCTTCCACGGGGATCCGCACCCGGCGAACATCCTCGTCCTCGGCCCCGAGCAGATCGGCCTCGTCGACTTCGGCCTGGCGGGAACGCTGACCGACGACGATCTCTCGAAGGCGACCCGGCTCTTCATCGATGTCGCCAACGAGAACGTCGACGCGCTCCCGAAGAGGCTCGCTGACCTCGGCGTCCGCTATCCGAAGGAGCAGGAGGAGGAGTTTCGGGCCGAGGTGCGCGACCTGTACTACCACTACTACGGCGCGAGCCTCGCCGAGATCGATCCGATCCAGGTGATCCGCGAGGTGTTCGCCCTGATCTACTCGATGAACCTGCGCCTGCCAACCCGCTTCGTCATCCTCGACAAAGCGATCGCGACGCTCGGCTCGGTCGGCGCGGAGCTGTATCCCGATTTCAACGTCTTCGAGGTCGCGAAGCCGTACGCGCGCGGCCTGATGCTCGGGCGGTACACGCCCGGACGCGTGCTCGCGCGCGCGCGACGCGAGTCGTACAACCTCGCGCACATCGGGATGGAGCTGCCGTACCAGGTGCACGACGTGCTCGAGCAGGTGCGGGACGGGCAGATCGAGGTCGGCTTCGTCCACAAGGGCCTCGACGAGTTCATGCACAAGCTCGACATCGCGTTCAACCGACTGGTGGTCTCGCTCGTCGTCGCCGGCGGGCTGATCGGCTCGAGCCTGATCGGGATCTTCGCCAACGAGGGACCCGAGCTCTTCGGCGTTCATTTCATCTCGGTGCTCGGGTTCGCGCTCTCGGGCGTGCTCGGCGCCTGGCTCCTCCTCGGCGTGCTGCGCTCCGGACGGCTCTAGGCGCCGCTTGCGGTGCCTAGATTCAGGACGAGCGGGTCCTGCCCGCTCGTCTGTCTGAAATGACCGGTCGAGCGAGAGGACGTTCTCAGACCACGCTTCTAGTCTCGATCAGCGCAGCTGGATGAACTCGTTCGCGTCGCTGACGAACAGTCCGGGCTTCTCACCGCCGGCAATCGCGTACACCCGCCCGCCGAGCGCCGTGACGCCGAGGCCGTGCCGCGGTGTGGGCAGGTCGTCGAGGCGGCGCCACCGCTTGCTCGCGACGGTGTACGCGTAGACGGTCCTGATCGTGCCTTCGGGCTCCTCGCCGCCGACCGACACGATCTCGCCTCCGAGCGTCGCGGCGCCCGTGCCGCCGCGGGAATCGGGTACGGGCGCGAGGCGGGTCCACCCTCGCGAGCCGGGCGTGTACGACTCGAGCAGCGCGTTGTTCGTGTCGATCCCGGCTGTCCGTCCGGCGACCGCGTAGATCTTGCCTCCGTGGGCCGTGACCGCGAGGTGCTCGCGCGCGGTCGGACTGGGAGCGGTCGACCATCGTCCGCGTTTCAGGTCGAGGACGAGCATTCGCTTCGCGAGCCCGCCCGGGCCGACGCCGCCGGCGACGTAGAGCTTGTCCGCCACGATCGCCGCTCCGCCCGCCGCGCGCTCCTCCGGGGGCCTCGGTAGAGCGCGCCAGCGGCCGCGGTCGAGCATGTACGCACCGCGAAGAGCCTGTCCACGGGCGACGTAGCCGCCGACGACGTACAGCCGGCCGCGATATCCGGCCGCCATCGAATGGTTAACCCCGACGGGCAGGTTCGGCAGCCGCCGCCAGCTGTCACGCGCGGGCGAGTACAGGTCGACGCGGTTCGAGCTCGATCCGTCGGGGAGGAAGCCGCCGACGACGGCGATCTCGCCGTTCACCACCGCGGCCGCGACCTCCGTCCGCTTGTCGGGGAGCGGAGCGCCCTTCTGCCATTCCGGCGCCTGCGCCTGCGCAGCGATCACAGCCGGCGCCAAGAGCGTCAGCGCGATGACCGGTGTCAACAACCGGCGTCTCAGTGTTCGAGCTCCCGCTTCAGCGCGGCGAGGCTGTTCTCTACGGCCGTCTGCGCATGCTTGACGACCAGGGGCGAGAAGAGCCGCGCGATTCGCATCGTGAACTCGGTCTCGACCGAGCAGACGAGGCTCGTCCGGCCGCCCGTTTCCTGAAGCGCGTAGCTCAGGCGCGAGACGAAGCCCTTCGCCTCGAGGCGGGCCGTAAGCGCGTCGTTCGGCTCGTAGCGCTCGATCTCCGCGTCGACGGTCATGCGCGTCCCGTGATCGACGACCACGTCTCGAAAGCGGCTTCCAACCCCGAGCGCGTCGCCGTTCACCGGGCTCGACTCGACGAGCCCCTGCACCCACAGCTTGCGCTTCTCGCTCTCGACGAGGAAGGGAAAGACGTCCGCGGCGGAACGTTCGATCGAGACCGTGTGCGAGTGCTCGTGCATCGCTCCATAGTAGGGCCGTTCTCGCCATCGGCCTGATCGGACGGCTGTAGAAGGTTCGTCGCAGAGTTGAGCGAAAGGACACCTGTCGCGGCCCTGGGCACGCTGCTACTTTCGCCGGGATGTCAACCGCACTGCTGATCGCCGAGACCGAGCCGCTGACACGCGTTTTTCTCGAGCGCCACCTCAGCGACGACGGCTTCGAAGTCGTCGGCGCCAGAGGCGGTGTCGAGGCGCTCGAGCTCGCCGAGCGGGCCCGACCCGACCTCGTGCTGCTCGGAAATCCGCTGCCTGACGCGTCGGCCCTCGAGGTGTGCCGGCGCATCCGCGAAGGGGAGCCCGGTCGCTCGTGGAACCGCGACGTGCCGGTGATCGTCCTCGGCTGTTGCGACGCCGACGCGGTCGATCGGGTGCGCGCGTTCGAGCGCGGATGCGACGACTACATTCCGCGTCCGTTCGTGTACGAGGAGCTGCGCGCGCGCATCCGCGCCGTGCTCCGCCGGGTCGCGGGGCCTCCGCCCGATCGCGTCGAGGCGGGTGAGATCGTGATCGATCGCGCCACCCGGAGCGTCACCGTCTGCGGCGAGGTGGTGGTGCTCTCCGGCAAGGAATACGAGCTGCTCCTGAAGCTCGCCGGCGACCCCACGCGCGTTTTCACCAAGGATCAGCTCCTGCGCGAGGTCTGGGGCTATCGCTCGCTCGGGCGCACGCGCACCCTCGACTCGCACGCCTCACGACTCCGCCGCAAGCTCGCGCGCCCCGGCGCCGGCCCGTTCGTGCTCAACCTCTGGGGCGTCGGCTACCGGCTCCTCCAGCCGTAGCCGGACCTCGCGGACTAGCCACCCCAGAGAGCCCCTTCGAGCCTCAGCAGCGACTCCTTGCGGTCGAGGCCGCCGCCGTAGCCGACGAGCTTGCCGGTCGAGCCGACGACGCGATGGCAGGGGAGCACGATCGGGATCGGGTTCCGGTTCATCACCGTTCCGACCGCGCGGGCTGCGCGCGGCTTCCCGCTGCGCGCCGCGAGGGTCCCGTAGGTCGTCGTCTGGCCGTACGGGACGCGCGCCAGCTGAGCGAGGACGGCCCGGTTGAACTCGGCGAGCGGCCGCAGATCGAGGTCGAGCTCGAAGCTGTGCCGGTCGCCCTCGAAGTAGTCGGCGAGCTCTCGGCGCGCATCGTCGAGCGCCCGCGGCGATCGCAGGACGCGCGCCCCGAAGCCGCGCGCGAGCCGCTCCTCTTCCAGCTCGGGCTCGGGGTCGAACGAGATCCGGCAGAGGCCACGCTCCGTAGCCGCGACGAACAGCGTTCCGAGCGGCGAGTCGACGAGGTCGTATGCGACGTCGAGCAGTCCCTCGGCGGCTGCGGTGGCCCGAAAACGCTCGTCCAGGGTAGAGGGCATGGTCATTGAAGCTCCTTTCGGCGGAGTCGGCGCACGCCTGCGGACGCGGCCTGGCGTGCTGCCTCCGGGCTCGATCCGAGCGCGGCTCCGATGTCGGTGTAGTCGAGGTCGTAGCCGTAGCGAAGGACGACGGCCGCTCGCTCGGTCGGTGGTAGCCGGCTGGTCAGGTGCTCGATCTCGGCGTACGGTGGACGTCCTTCATCGACCGCCTCCAGCCAGTCGGGCGGGGCCGTGTACGGACGGGTGCGACGGAGCTCGTCGATCGAGACGCGGCCGGCGATTGTGTACACCCACGCGCGAAGGGCCCGGCCGTGGTTGAGCCGCCCGTACGAGCGGAGTGCCCGCAGGAACGTCTCCTGGAACGCATCCTCGGCGCGGTTGCGTCCGAGTCTGCGCACGAGGAAGGCGAAGATCTCCTCTCGGTGGGCCTCGTAGAAACGCTCGAACGGCGGCACGACACTCCATATAACGCGCCGGCCCCTTCTCGTGTGAGATATCAGTCGCCGTGGAGGTCGCAGTCGTCGGGCATGTCGAGTGGATCGAGTTCGTTCGTGTCGATCACGCGCCGGCGCCGGGCGAGATCGTCCAGGCGACGGAACGCTGGGAGGAGGCGGGGGGCGGGGGAGCCGTGGCCGCAGCCGAGCTGGCTCGCCTCGCCGGCGAGGCGACGCTCTTCACCGCGCTCGGGAACGACAGGCTCGGCACCCGGGCACGCGAGCAGCTCGAGGCGGGCGGCGTGCGCGTGGAGGCGACCACGCTCGACGAGTCTCAGCGGCGAGCCGTGGTGTTCATCGACGAGCGAGGAGAGCGCACGATCACTGTGCTCGGCGCCAAGCAGCGACCGCGCGGGCGAGACCACTCGCTGCCGTGGCACGAGCTTGCAGGTGCGCGCGCGGTGTACTTCGTCAGCGGTGACGCTGACGCCCTCAGGGCCGCGCGCCGGGCACGCGTACTCGTGGCGACGTCCCGTGAGCTCCAGACACTGCGCGAGGGCGGCGTCGAGCTCGACGCGATCGTCGGGAGCGGGGACGACGAAGGCGAACGCCTGCGGCCGGGCGAGCTCGAGCCGGCGCCAAAACTGGTCGTCACGACTGCCGGGGCGCTCGGCGGCTGGGCCCAGCCCGGCGGGCCGTACCGAGGGGCGGAGATCCCGGGGCCGCTCGAGGACGCCTACGGCTGCGGTGATTGCTTCGCCGCCGGCTTGACGTTCGCGCTCGGCGACGGCCTGCCAGCTGAGGAGGCGATCGCCTTTGCGGCTCGCTGCGGCGCCGCGGCGCTCGCCCGACGCGGCGCGCTCGGACTTCCGCAGTTGTGAGCGGGCAGCGCGTTCGGAGGCCGCGGCTGGTCGCCGTCGGCGACGCGACCCTCGCCGTGCGCGAGTGGGGCGGCCGCGACGGTGCGACGACGGTTGTGTTCTGGCACGGGCTCGGGTCGTTCGCGTCCGGCGCGGAGATCGTCGAGGTGGCGCCGCGGCTCGAAGCGGCTGGATTTCGCGTCGTGGCGGTGGACGCGCCTGGTTTCGGCGAGTCACCGGTGCTGCCGCCCGAGCGGTACCGGCTGGACGCGCTCGGAGTGCTCCTCCAGCGTCTCGTCGCCGATCTTCGCCTGGAGCCGCTCGTTCTCATCGGTCACTCGTGGGGCGCCGCTGTCGTCGCGTACTACGCAGGCGAGCATCCAGATCAGGTGCGTGCGCTCGTGCTGCTTGAGGGCGGGCACTTCGACGTCTGCGACCTTCCGTCCATCGACGCGAGCCGGCCGGCCGAGGCCTGGATCGGCGACGCCCGCGGGCAGCCGGCGTGCTGGAAGAGCCGGGAGGCGCTGGAAAGCGAACGGCGCGGCAGGATGAAGCGGTTCTCGCCGGAACTTCTCGATGCATACGCCGCGGGCACGCGCGCGGTCGGCACGGCCCTGGTCGGCTCGTCGGCCGAAGCCCGCGGAGCGGCGATGAGCGGGCTCCTGAACCGCGTCAGCGGCGCCTGGCCAGTCATCTCGATGAACAAGATCCCGACGCTCCTTCTGCTCGCGAGCGAGCCGCCGCACGCAGACCAGAACCGGGCGTACGTCGATGCCTTTCAGGCGGCAGTACCACATGCAATCACCCGCTGGGTCCCGGACGCCGGTCACAACCTCCTCGCGGACGTCGGTCCATCGCTCGGCGACGAGATCGCCATGTGGCTCCGAGGGGTTGCCAAGTGGTAGATCGTGGTCTAAAGTGGGGTGAAGTGGTGAGCTAACAAACGGCCCCTGATGCTTCTCGGCGAGTACGAGCATACGATCGATGACAAGAACCGACTCACGCTCCCGGCCAAGTTCCGCCAGGCGTTCGCGGACGGCATCGTCGTTACGAAGGGGATGGAGAGCTGCGTCACCGCGTACGCACGCCGCGATTGGAACGAGCTCGTCGAGCGGCGACTCGGCGCGCTCGACCCGCTCAGCAAGGAAGCGCGCACGATGAACCGCTTCTTCTTCGCAGGGGCGAGCGACGGAGAGCTCGACAAGCAGGGCCGAGTCGTGCTGCCGCCGGCCCTGATCAAGCACGGAGGCCTGGGGCGCGAGGTCGTCGTCGCCGGTCTCAACGACCACCTCGAGATCTGGGATCGCGCCGCGTGGCGCCGTCAACTGACCGAGGTCGAAGGGAGTGCGGAGCATGTTGCGGAGCGTCTTGCTGCCCAGCGCAACTGACCACGTCCCGGTGCTCGCCGAGGAGGTGCGCGAGCTCCTCGCTGTCCAGCCCGGCGAGACGGTCGTCGACGCCACCTTCGGCGCCGGCGGCCACGCCTCGCTGCTCGCGGGCGACCTCGACGGCGAGGGCCGATTCATCGCCGTCGATCGCGATCCGACCGTCCGGCCGTTCTTCGAGGGCTTCCGGCGCCGGCACGGCGGCCTGCAGACGCGATTCCTGCGCGGCGACTTCGCCACCATCCTTCGCCAGCTCGCCGACAACGGCGCCAGGGCCGACGCGATCCTGCTCGACCTCGGCGTCTCGAGCATGCAGCTCGACCGGCCCGAGCGCGGCTTCTCGTACGCTGCCGACGCTCCACTCGACATGCGGATGGATCCGACCGCGGACCTCTCGGCGCGCGAGCTCGTCAACGACGGCAGCGAGCGCGAGCTGGAGACGATCTTCCGGCGGTTCGGGGAGGAGCGCCACGCTCGCTCGATCGCCCGCGCGATCGGCCGCCGCCGCCGCGAGCGCCCGTTCGAGCGCACCGCTGACCTCGTCGACACGATCAAGGCCGCGATTCCGGCCCCGGCGCGCTTCGGCGACGGGCATCCGGCCAAACGGGTGTTTCAGGCGCTCAGGATCGCCGTCAACGACGAGCTGGACGCCCTCGCGGAGGCCCTGCCGGCCGCCATTGATCTGCTGCGCCCGGACGGACGGCTCGCGGTGATCAGCTTTCACTCGCTGGAGGACAGAATCGTCAAGCGCTTCCTGCGCGAGTCAGAGCGGGGCTGCGTCTGCCCGCCCGACTTCCCGATCTGCGTCTGCGGTCGAGAGCCGATCGTGCGCGCACTCAGTCGCAAGGCGATTCGTGCCAGCCCGCAGGAGATCGCCCTCAACCCACGTGCCGCCTCTGCTCGGCTGCGTGCGGCAGCAAAGGTATGAGCGCTACGGAGGCCCTCGCGCCCGGCGTAGAACGGCCGGTTCCGCGAACGCCGCGAGCCGCGGCGCAGCGTCGCCCACAGCCGACATCGCGACGGCGCCCCGGCATCGTCGGCGGCGTCGTGTGGATCGGCGCCCTCGCCGCTCTGCTGGCCGGCATCGTCGCGCTCAACGTTGCGGTGCTCCAGCTCAACGTCCGCCTCGAGGAGCTCGCGCGAGAGCGCGCGAATCTCCGCGCCGCCAACGCGACCCTGTCGGCGCAGCTCTCGCAAGCGGCCGCGATCCCTCAGCTCGAGGCACTCGCCGTGAACCAGCTCGGGCTCGTTCCGGCCACGCACGAGCAGACGACGTACGTTGAGCTCGATTCTCGTTGAGACGTCGCGGAAACCACGTCGACCGCAGGATCCGCCTGCTTCTGCTCGTCCTGGTGCTCGCCTTCGGGGCGACGCTCGGGCGTGCTGTGTGGCTCCAGGCCGTGCGCGCGGCGCCGCTCGCCCAACTTGCCGCCGGCCAGCACCGGCAGACCGTCGCCATCCCGGCCGGCCGCGGCACGATCTTCGATCGCACCGGCGTCGAGCTCGCGATCGGCGAGACGGCAACGACGGTCTACGCGAATCCCCGCGAAGTCCGCCGGCCGCGTGCGGTCGCGCTCGCCGCCGCGCGCCTGCTCGATCGAGACGCCGAGGAGCTGTACGGACTGCTGGCCGACCGCTCGCGCGGGTTCGTCTACGTGCAGCGGAAGGCCGATCCGAAGATGGCGGCACGGCTCGCGAAGCTCGGACTGGCCGGTCTCGGCTTCTACCCTGAGGAGCGGCGCGTCTATCCGCAGCGCTCGGTCGGTGCCCACGTCCTCGGCTACACGGGTGTCGACAACCGCGGCCTCTCGGGGATCGAGCGGGCGCGCGATCCGGTCCTCGCCGGGAGGGCGGGCAGCCAGACGATCGTCAAGGATCCGTTCGGGCGCGCGATCGACGTCGTCGACTCGGTCGCCGAACGCACAGGTGACGACGTCTATCTGACGATCGATCACACGATGCAGGCGAATGCTGAAGCGGTACTCGCGAGGACCGTCTCACAGTGGCGCGCTCGGTCGGGCAGCGCGCTCGTGCTCGACCCGCGCACGGGCGCGATCCTCGCCATGGCGGTCGCACCGCTCTACGACGCGAATCGCTTCGGCGAGACTCCTCCGTCGCGCTCGCGCAACCGCGTCGTCACCGATACCTACGAGCCTGGATCGACCTTCAAGCTGATCACCGTCGCGGGCGTGCTCTCCGAGGGGCTCGTCTCCCCGGGCACGGCGTACACGCTTCCCTACTCGATCCAGGTTGCCGACCGCCGGATCCACGACTCCCACCCGCGCGAGACCGAGACGATGACGGTGTCGGAGATCCTGGCGCGCTCATCCAACGTCGGGACGATCACGCTCGCCCAGACCCTCGGGAAGACGCGCCTGGTCGAGTGGATCGAGCGGTTCGGGCTCGGGCGTCCAACCGGGGTCGACTTCCCGGGGGAGAGTCCGGGGATCGTGCTCCCGCCGGAGCTGTGGTCGGGCTCGACGATCGGCAACGTCCCGATCGGGCACGGCATCGCGGTGACCCCCGTGCAGATGGCGGCAGCCTATGCGGCGATCGCGAACGACGGGATCTGGGTGCAGCCGCATCTGGTCGAACGGGTTCGCGGCGGTCAGAGAACGGTGCCAAAGCGGCGCCGGATCGTCTCGCCGGAGATCGCGCGCACGCTCGCGTCGATGCTGCGCGGCGTCGTGGTCGAAGGCGGTACGGGGACGCAGGCGGCGGTGCCCGGTTACTCGGTCGCGGGCAAGACCGGCACCGCGGCCAAGCCCGACGAGCGCGGTGGATACTCGACGTCGCGCTACGTCGCCTCGTTCGTGGGCTTCGCTCCGGCGACCAATCCTCGGCTCGTGATCCTCGTGACGATCGACGAGCCAGGGACGGCGATCTGGGGTGGTGTCGTCGCCGCGCCCGCGTTCCAGAACATCGCCCGCTTCGGGCTGCAGTACCTCGAGGTTCCACCCGACGAGCCGATTCAGGCTCCGACGCCCTGATTAGACTGCGCCGGCGATGACCCTGGAGCGCGTGATCGCGGCGCTCGCCCCGACCGAGGTCGTCCGGCGCGCTCCGGCCGAGGTACAGAGCCTCGCTCACGACGCCACCGCAGGCGTCTCCGGCGCCCTGTTCTTCTGCCTGCCGGGCGCGAACGCAGACGGACACGACTTCGCGGCCGCTGCGCTTGCTCGGGGAGCCGTCGCCCTCGTCGTCGAGCGCGAGCTCGACCTGCCGGTGCCCCAGCTCGTCGTCCCCGATGCGCGAGCGGCGATGGCGGTCGTCGCGGACGAGTTCTACGGCCGCCCGAGCGGCGACCTCGAGCTGGTCGGCGTCACGGGAACCAGCGGAAAGACGACGACGGCGTTCCTGCTCCATTCGATCCTCGCGGCCGGTGGGCGGGGGCCCGCGCTGCTCGGAAGCGTCGAACGGCGGCTCGGCGCGGAAACGCGGCTTCCGACCCTGAACACGCCCGACGCGCTCGAGCTCCAGCGCCTGTTGCGCGAGATGGTGGAAGCCGGGCACAAGAGCTGCGTGATGGAGGCCTCCTCCCACGCCTCGGTGCAGCACCGCCTCGACCGCGTCCGCTTCGCCGCGCTTGTGTTCACGAACCTGACTCAGGATCACCTCGACTTCCACGGGACGATGGATCGCTACTTCGAGGCGAAGCGCCGGCTCTTCCTCGTCGAGCCGCGACCGCCCGCGGCGGTCAACGTCGGCGACCCGTTCGGACGCAAGCTCGTGGCGGAGCTGCGCGATGGGGACAGAAGCCCGGTGATCACGTTCGGTCTGGGCCGCGACGCGGAGGTCAACCCCGAGTCGCTCGACGTCCGCAGCAGCCTGCGTGGTCGCTTCAACGTCGAGAACGTGCTCGGTGCGATCGCCGCCGCGCGGCTGCTCGCGATCGACGACGAAGCGATCGCGGCCGGGATCGAGTCGCTCGAGAGCGTCCCCGGCCGCTTCGAGCCGGTCGACGAAGGTCAGCCGTTCAGTGTTCTCGTCGATTACGCGCACAAGCCCGACGCGCTCCGAAACGTCTTGCAGGCCGCTCGCGAGCTCGGTGACGGGCGGCTGATCTGCGTCTTCGGCTGCGGTGGAGACCGCGACCGCGGGAAGCGGCCGCTGATGGGCAGGATCGCGGCCGAGCTGTCCGACCTCGTGATCGTGACGTCGGACAACCCCCGGAGCGAGGATCCGGACGCGATCATCGACGAGATCGTCGCCGGGATCGCAGGCGGCGGCGTCGAGACGGAGCCCGACCGCCGCTTGGCCATCCGCGAGGCGCTCGAGCGCGCCGACGCGGGTGACGTGGTCGTGATCGCGGGAAAGGGTCACGAGCGTTACCAGGAGTTCGGCACCGGGCCGGTTCCGTTCGACGACCGCGAGGTGGCGCGCGCGGCGCTGCGGGTCCTGGCGACGCGAGCATGATCCCGCTGTCGCTCGACGAGGTGCGGAGCCTCTGCCCCGGCACGATCGATCCTGCGGCCGGCGCGGGCGAGATCACCGGGTTTCAGATCGACTCGCGCCGGATCGAGCCAGGCGACCTCTTCGTCGCGATCGGCCGCGGAGCCGACTTCGCCGGCGAGGCGCGCGACAACGGCGCGATCGCGACGCTCGTCTCGAACGATCCCTTCGGCGCGCTCGCGGCACTCGCGAGCGCCGTGCGCGCGCGCAGTCACGCCCTCGTTGTCGGGATCACCGGCTCGACCGGGAAGACCTCGACCAAGGACATCCTTGCCGCGCTCTGCCGCCCGCACGCACGGACTGTCGCGGCGGCGGGCGGTCACAACAACGAGATCGGACTTCCCTTGACGCTCGCGCGGATCGAGCCCGAGACTGAGATCGTGATCGCCGAGATGGGCATGCGCGGGCTCGGCCAGATTGCCGAGCTCTGCGCGATCGCGCGTCCCGACATCGGCGTGATCACGAGCATCGGGCCCGTGCATCTCGAGCTCCTCGGGACGGTCGAGCGCGTGGCGCAGGCGAAGGCCGAGGTGGTCTTGGCGCTGCCCGCCGGCGGGACGGCAGTGATCCCGACCGCCGCTCCCGAGCTCGACCCGTTCGTGCGCCGCGGGGACCTCGAGATCGTCCGGTTCGGGCCCGGCGGGGACATCGAGCTCGAGCGGTTCGAGCCGCCCGTGCTCGCGGCCCGCGTCGACGGCCACAGGGTCGAGATCGAAGTCCCGTTCACCGCGAGATACCAGGCTGCGAACACGCTCGCCGCGCTCGCGGCTTACCGTGCCCTCGGCTTGCCGCTCGACCGGGTCGGGGTGGGTGCGCTCGAGATCGTCCTCTCCCGCTGGCGCGGTGAGGAGCTCGACCTTCCCGGCGGCGTCCTCCTGATCAATGATTGCTACAACGCGAACCCGGTCTCGATGCGCGCGGCGCTCGACCATCTCGCCGAGCGTGCAGGCAGTCGCCGGAAGGTGGCCGTCCTCGGCGACATGGCCGAGTTGGGCCCGGCGGCGCCGGAGCTTCATCGTGACGTTGGGCGCGCGGTCGCCGACGCCGGCGTCCATCTCCTCGTGGCGATCGGCCCGCTCGCCTGCGGATACCTGGACGCACGGATTCCCGCGACTCGCTGGACGCCCTCCATCCAGGAAGCCGTCGTCGGACTGCAGGAGCTGCTCGCGCCGGGCGACGTCGTTCTCGTCAAAGGCTCGCGCTCGATGGGCCTGGAGGCGGTTGGAGACGCGCTCGCGGGAGTTGGCGTCGCGTGAGCCGCGTCCTGCTCGCCGGGCTGGTCGGAATGGTGATCTCGATCGTGATCGGGCCGAAGTTCATCGAGTTTCTGCGCCGGCGCGGCCTGGGTCAGCAAATCCGCGAGGAGGGTCCCGCCGGCCACGTGACGAAGCAGGGAACGCCGGTCATGGGCGGCGTCCTGATCGTGATCGCGGCGTCCCTGGCGTTCCTCGCCCTGAGCCGCTACACGACTGCCGGGCTGACCGTGTTCCTGGCCACCGTCGCGTGCGGTGCGGTCGGCTTTACCGACGACTTCATCAAGCTGACCCACAAGCGCTCACTCGGCCTGTCGGGCCGGTGGAAGCTCATCCTCCTCGGGCTGATCACCGCGGTCGTTGCCTTCGTCGCAAACCGTCTCGACCTGCCCTCCGAGGAGGACACGTCGATCTACCTGCCGGTCCTCGACTGGCACCTGCCTCTGTCGGTGATCTGGTACCCGTTTCTCTTCATCGTGATCGCGGGGATGGCGAACGGCGTCAATCTCACGGATGGGATCGACGGCCTGGCCGCGGGCACGGGAATTATCGCCCTGTTTACCTTTACCGTGATCAGCATCTTCACGTACATCCGCACCGGGCAGGTCGGCGAGCAGAGCATCGTCAGCCTCGACCTCGCCATTCTGGGGGGAGCGCTGATCGGAGCCTCAATCGGCTTCCTCTGGTACAACGCCTTTCCCGCCGAGGTGTTCATGGGCGACACGGGCGCGATGGCAATCGGCGGCGCGCTCGCGACGTTCGCGATCATGTCGAAGACCGAGGTTCTGCTCCTCTTCATCGGCGGGATCTTCCTTGTCGAGGCGCTCTCGGTGATGATCCAGGTGTTCACGTTCAAGTACCTGGGCCGGCGCGTGTTCCTGATGACGCCGATCCACCATCATTTCGAGATGAAGGCGTGGTCGGAGACGAAGATCATGGTTCGCTTCTGGATCGTCACCGGGATCCTCTGCGCCGCCGGCTTCGCGCTCTACTACCAGTACTTCTTCGAGTTCCGCGGCCGCTGAGCGAGCTCCCGGCCAGCGTGCTCGTCGTTGGGCTTGCGCGCTCGGGCCAGGCGGCGGTACGCGCCCTCGAGCGGCGCGGCATCAGCGTCGTCCAGGCCGACCGGAAGCTCGGAAACGACCGAGATCTCGCGCTCCTCGCCGGCGTCGACCTGCTCGTGAAGAGCCCCGGCGTGCCGGGCGAGAACCCGCTGGTCGGCGGTGCCCGGGAGCGCGGGATTCCCGTCTGGAGCGAGGTCGAGCTCGGGTGGCGCCTGCTGCGGCCGCGGCCGTTCGTCGGAGTGACGGGGACGAAGGGAAAGACGACGACGACAGAGTTGCTCGGGGCGATCTTTCGCGCGGCCGATCGCACTGTCGCGGTGGGCGGCAACGTTGGCACGCCGCTGACGTCGCTCGATCCGCCCGACGGCGCGTGGATCGTCTGCGAGCTGTCGTCGTTCCAGCTCGAGGACGTGCACGAGCTCGAGCTCGAGGTCGCCGTGCTCCTCAACCTGGAACCGGATCATCTCGACCGGCACGGCACCTTCGAGCACTACCGGGCCGCCAAGCTCCGCGTCTTCGAGCATGCGCGGCACCGGATCGTCCCGCGCGGACTCGGGCTCGACGGGATCGAGTTCGCGGCTGACGACGAGCTGCCGGCCGAGCCTCGCATCCCCGGCGGACACAACCGGGCGAACGCCGCCGCGGCGACCGCCGCCGCCAGGGCGGCTGGGATCGACGATCGCCCGATCGCGGAGGCTCTTCGGTCCTTCGCCGGCGTCCCGCACCGGCTCGAGCTCGTGCGCGAGCGTCGCGGAGTCCGCTGGGTGAACGACTCGATTGCGACGAACACGTTCGCGGTGCGGCATGGCATCGCCGCCTACGACGCGGCCCTACGCCTGATCCTCGGCGGGTCGCCGAAAGGAGACGACTTTCTGTCGTTCGCGCGCGACCTCCCGGCCGCGGTGCAGTCGATCTACCTGGTCGGAGAGGCTGCCGACCAGATCGCCGCGGCACTCGACGCGGCCGGTCGGGCGTACGAGCGCGTCGGCACGATCGCCGCCGCCGTCGCGGCCGCTGAGCGGGCCGCGAAGTCGGGCGACGTCGTCCTCCTGTCACCCGCCTGCGCCAGCTACGACCAGTACGCCGACTTCGAAGAGCGCGGCGATCACTTCCGTGACCTCGTGAACGCACTCGCTTAGCGATCTGAGGGGCGACGTCTCGGCGCTCCTGACGAGGAGGAGCGGGCTCGCGGTCGAAGTTCGTGCGGGCGATGACGTCCTGGCGCCTCGAGTCACAGATCCTCGTTCTGGTCACGCTCGGCCTGGTCGCGTTCGGCCTCGTGATGGTCTACAGCGCCACGTCGGCCGCGGCGGCGCTCGGGGACGGCGATCCGGGCTACTACCTGAAGCGGCAGGGCGTCTACGCGCTGGCCGGCTTGGCGGTCCTGCTCGCCGCGACCCGCCTCGACTTTCGCGCCCTACGCGGGCTCGCGCCCGGGCTCGTGCTCGTGAGCCTGGCGCTCTGCGCGCTGGTGCTCGCAGTCGCCCGACCGATCAACGGAGCAAGGCGCTGGTTCGAGCTGGGTCCGGCCTCGTTCCAGCCGTCGGAGCTGGCCAAGCTCGCCGTCGCGGTCTGGATCGCCGCATACCTCGCGCGCCGGCCGGCGCCCCGGACGCTCAAGGAGCTGGCGCGGCCAATCGGCCTGCTGACCGGGCTCTTCTGCACGCTCATCCTCGTCGAGCCCGATCTCGGGACGACGATCACGCTGCTCGTGATGGTCAGCGCCGTCCTGGTCGTCGCCGGTGTGCCGCCCGGGACGCTCGCGGGCGCTGCGGCGGTCGTCGTCATGCTCGGCGCCGCGGCGATCTGGATCGAGCCGTACCGGCGGGCGCGCTTCCTCAGCTTCCTCGATCCCTGGAGCGACGCCCAGGGCTCGGGCTTTCAGATCGTGCAGGCGATGATCGGCCTCGGCTCGGGCGGCCTCTTCGGCGAGGGGCTCGGTCAGGGCGTGCAAAAGGTCTTCTACCTGCCCGAGGCGCACACGGACATGATCTTCGCGATCGTCGGGGAAGAGCTCGGCCTGGTCGGGACGGCGGCCGTGATTCTCGCGTACGCCGCGTTCGCCTACGCCGGTCTGCGCATCGCCCTCGCCTGCCGCGACCCGTTCGGCAAGCGCCTCGCAGTCGCGCTCACCGCGCTCGTGTGCGGTCAGGCCGCGATCAACCTCGCCGCCGTGCTCGGGATCGCGCCGCTGACGGGCATTCCGCTCCCCTTCGTCTCCTACGGCGGCTCGAACCTCGTCGTGCAGCTCGCGGCCGTCGGCATCCTCCTTAACATCGCACTCAATGGCGCGAAGGAAGGGCGAGTTGCGGTGCGTGATCGCGGCCGGGGGGACGGCCGGACACGTTCTCCCGGCGCTCGCGGTCGCGGACGCGCTGCGGGCGCGGGACGTGACCGTGACCTTCGCCGGGTCGCCGGATCGCGCCGAAGCGCGCCTGGTGCCTGACGCGGGCTACGAGCTCGACCACTTCCGGATCACGGGCTTGCCACGCCGTCCGAGCCTTGGGCTCGCGCGGGCGCTGCTGCTGGCGGGCCGGGCTCCGCGCGCGTGTGCCCGGATTCTCGCGCGCCGCCGGCCGCACGTCGTCTTCGGTGGCGGAGGGTTCGTCGCTGGCCCGATGGTGTATGCGGCCTGGCGCAAGCGGATTCCGGCGGCCGTCAGCGAGGCGGACGCCCGCCTCGGGCTCGCGAACCGGCTGGCGTCGCCGTTCGCCCGGCGCGTGTTTCTTGCGTACGAGCCGGCCGGCAGGCGCAGCGCCAAGGTTCGCGTCACCGGCCGTCCGATCCCGGCCCGATCGGGAGCGGTGCCGCGCGAGGAAGCCCGGCGCCGGTTCGACCTCCCACTCGACGGCCCGGTGCTCGTCGTCTTCGGGGCGCTCGCGGGCGCGCGCAGCCTGAACGAGCTCGCCGTCGAAAGCTTTGGCGCCGCGGGGCCGGCCGTCCTCCATCTCTCCGGCGAACGCGATTACCCGGCGCTGTGCACACGGATCCGCCGAGAGGAGTACCGCCTGCTCCCGGCGACGGAGGACTTCGGCGCGGCGCTGTCGGCGGCCGACCTCGCGCTCTCGCGGGCAGGGGGGACTGTCTGGGAGCTTGCCGCCGCCGGCCTGCCGGCGATTCTCGTTCCGTATCCGTTCGCGACCGGAGATCATCAGACGCTGAACGCGCGTCACTTCTCGGACGGCGGCGGCGCCATCCTCGTCCCCGAGCCGGAGCTCGGCCGCGTGCCCGACCTCGTCCGGACGCTCCTCGAGGACACCGCCCGGCTCGAGGCGATGCGCGCCGCGATGCGCCGTCTCGCCCGGCCTCATGCGGCGGACACGATCGCCGACGAGCTGATCGCCCTTGCCCGGGACGCTTGACGGCCGCCGAATCTACTTCGTCGGCATCGGCGGCGCCGGCCTGTCGGGGTACGCCCTGCTCGCGCGGTCGTGGGGGGCCGAGGTCGCCGGTTGGGACCGCGTGCGGACCCCTTACCTCGAGCCGCTTGCCGGGATCGAGATCACCCTCGGCCCGGAGCCGGATCCTCCGGACGGCTGGGAGGTGGTCGTCTCGACGGCGTTCACAGACCGCGTCTCCGGCACGAGCCGCGCCGAGTTCCTCGCCGAGCTCGTGTCGCTGCAACGGTCGATCGTCGTCGCCGGCACCCACGGCAAGTCGACCACGGCCGCGATGGTCGCCTTCTGCCTCGACCGGGCCGGACACGATCCTGCGTTCCTGATCGGGGCCGAGGTGCCTCAGCTCGGCGCCAACGCGCGCGCCGGAACTGGCTGGCTTGTGGTCGAGGGCGACGAGTCCGACCGGACGGTCTTGCTCTTGCGGCCGCAGATCGCCGTGGTCACGAACGTCGAGCTCGATCACCACTCGACTTTCGGCTCGCAGGTGGAGGTCGAGGCGCTCTTCGAGCGTTGGCTCGAAGAGGTGCCCCAAGTGGTGCGTGGCGCCGAGCTCGAGCCCGCCGAGATTCCGCTCGCGATTCCCGGCGAGCACAACCGCCGGAACGCTGCGTGCGCGCTTGCGGTACTCGAGCTCGCCGGCGTCGCGGCCGCCGACGCGATCGCCGCGCTGGCTGAGTTTCGCGGCGTCGGTCGCCGCTTCGAGCTTCGCGGCGAGGCGGGTGGCGTGCGCGTGTTCGATGACTACGGACACCATCCAACGGAAGTGGCGGCGACGATCGCAGCGGCGCGCGAGCTCGGCGCTCGGCGTGTGCTCGTCCTCTTCCAGCCGCATCTCTACTCGCGCACACTGCACCTGGCCGGCGAGTTCGGCAACGCGCTGGCGGCGGCGGACGTCGTCTGTGTCACGGATATCTACGCGGCGCGCGAGGAGCCGGTGGAAGGCGTGACGGGCAAGCTGGTCGTCGACGCGGTCGCCGAGCGGCGGCCCGGGATGGCGGTCTGCTGGGCGCCCGCGGTCGAGGACGGCGCCCGCATGCTCGCGCGCCGAGCACGCCCCGGCGACCTCGTCCTCACCATCGGGGCCGGGGATGTCGACCGCGCGGTGCCGCTCCTCCTCGAAGAGCTCGGATGAACGTCGAGCAGGACATCGCTCTCTCCCGCTTCACGACGCTCGGCACTGGTGGCCCCGCCCGCTACTTCGCGCGTCCGGGCACACTCGCCGAGCTCGCGCGCGCGCTCGCCTTCGCGGCCCGGCGCAAGCTCGACGTGGCCGTGGTCGGCCTTGGCTCGAACCTGCTCGTCGCGGACGAGGGGGTCGACGCGCTCGTGCTCAAGCTGGTCGGTGGCCTTGCCGCCGCGGACGTCGAGGGCGACCTGCTGCTCGCCGGCGGCGGCGCGGCGAACGCGGTCTGCCTGCACCGGGCGCGGGCGGCGGGCCTGGGCGGGTTCGAGTTCGCCTGCGCGATCCCCGGCACCACCGGGGGCGGGGTGTGGATGAACGCGGGCGCGTATGGGAACGACTGGGCGGCGATTCTCGTCCGCGCCCTCGTCGTCACGGACGAGGGGGCCGGCTGGAGCACTCCCGACGAGCTCGGCCTCACCTACCGGCGCTCGTCGCTTCGTCACGGCCAGGTCGTCGCCAACACCGAGTTCCTGCTGTGCCCGACTCCTCAGGCCGAGATCAAAGACAAGGTCACCGACCTCCAGGCGAGGCGAAAGGCGGCCCAGCCGACGAACAAGCGCACGTTCGGCAGCGTCTTCAAGAATCCTGAGCACGACCTGACCGCCGGCCGGCTGATCGAGGCCTGCGGGCTCAAGGGACACCGGATCGGCGGGGCGCAGATCTCACCCAAGCACGCGAACTTCATCGAGAACGCCGGAGGTGCGACGTCCGCGGCCGCGGTCGCGCTGATCGCGGAGGCTCGCCGGCGCGTGGCGGATCGGTTCGGCATCGTCCTCGAGCACGAGGTCGAGTTCCTCGGCCGGCTGGAGCTGCCCGAGCTCGAGTAGGAGCAGTCGAAGCCGCGGCGAAAGAAGCGCCCGTGGCCGTCAGCGGCAAGAGTCAGCCGCGCGGGCGGGCGGCCGTCGTTCCCTTGCGCATCCGGGCGAGCCGGGTGCGGAGGCTTGTCGACGCCGTCCCGTCGACGCGCTCGGTCGCCGGAGGGCTGGTGATGCTCGCCCTCGGTGTCGGCGGCTACGCCGCGGCGCGAACGACCGCTGCCTTCGACGTGACGAGCATCGAGGTACGGGGCGCGCCGGCGCCCGTCGCCGCCGACGTGCGTGACGCCCTGGGTCCGCTCGTCGGAACCAGCCTCCTCGACGTGTCGAGCACGGACGTCGGAGGCCGGCTTGAGGCGCTTCCCTTTGTCGCCTCTGCCAACTACGACCGGGCTTTTCCCCACACTCTCGTCGTTGTCGTCCGCCCGGAACGCCCCGTCGCGATTCTCCGGCGTGGGCGCGATTCGTGGCTGCTTGCGGAGAGCGGCCGAGCCCTTGAGTCGGTTTCCCGGGGCGCCCGCGCGCGGCTGCCGCGAATCTGGGTTCCAGCCTCGGTCGACGTCACGATCGGCTCCGTCGTGAGCGGTTCCGCGGCAGCACGCGCCGCGCGCGCGCTCCGGCCCGTGTCGAGCACGACCTTTCCCGCGCGTATCTCGACCGTTCGCGCGGGGGAGGACGAGCTGACATTCCTCCTCGCCTCGGGCCTCGAGATTCGCCTCAGCGACGAGACGAATCTGCCGCTCAAGCTCGGCGTCGCGAGCCAGATCGTGCCCCTGCTTCCGGCGCACTTGCTCGGCGGCCCCGCCTATCTCGACCTCAGCGTCCCGGAGCGGCCCGTGGCCGGCACAACCCTGGACTCTCAACTTGAGGTTGACGGATGATGCGCGAGTTTTGCGTTGACAGAGCGGACAAGGGGACGTACCCTCTTCGTCCACAGGAGGCTCGACACGCCACAACCTCAACTAGACATTTAGGTCGAGCGAACTGACATGAGAGATCAAACCGGGAACTACCTCGCAGTGATCAAGGTCGTCGGCGTCGGCGGCGG